>Ga0307474_10000515_pt1 | contig 27611 bp, 19 predicted proteins | sample atmos_gasesECM1C_2_FD_203312 | JGI IMG/M metagenome (GOLD analysis project Ga0307474, IMG submission 203312) | Hardwood forest soil microbial communities from Morgan-Monroe State Forest, Indiana, United States - atmos_gasesECM1C_05 | ecosystem: Environmental > Terrestrial > Soil > Temperate... | reverse complement strand
TCTTCAAGAACCGCGCGACGGGCAAGTTCAGGTTTATCGATGGCAAGCTCGCCGGTCAGGACTATCTGATGGGCAAGCAGTTCACCGTCGCCGACGGCTATCTGTACGTCATGCTGAGATGGGCCGAACTTTTGAAGTTCGATCTTTCAGAGATGACGAATCTCTCGGCCTATAAAGCCCGCGTCGCGGCGCGTCCCAAGGTGCAGGAGGCGCTCGCCAAGGAAGGCCTTGCCAAGGCGGCGTAGGTTGAATTGTCATTCCGGGGCGCCGCAAAGCGGCGAACCCGGAATCTCGAGATTCCCCGATGCGCAATTGCGCATCTGAGGTCTGGTGCTAACGCACCATCCCGGAATGACGGCCAATCTCACGCCGCTGCCTGCTTCTTCGGCGGGAAGCGGCCGTAGAACGTCTCGCCCTTTTCCGCCATCTCGAGCAGGAGTTTTGGCGGGGTGAACCGCGAGCCGTATTTGGCCTCGAGCTTGCGGCACAAATCGACGAACTTCTTCGTCCCCATGAAATCGATATAGGACAGCGTGCCGCCGGTGAACGGCGCAAAGCCGAAGCCGAGGATCGAACCGACATCGGCCTCGCGCGGATCGGTAATGACGTGATCCTCCACGGTGCGCGCGGCTTCCACCGCCTGCACGACAAGGAAACGTTGCTTCAGCTCCTCGACATCGAGCGTATCCGGATCAAGGTGCTTCGGCTGCAGGCTGCTCAAGGTAGGCCACAGGCTCTTCTGGCCCTTGCCCTTCTCCGGATAGTCGTAGAAACCCTTGGCGTTCTTGCGGCCGAAGCGGCCTTGTTTCTCGACCATCTCGATCATCAGCTTTTTCTGTGCCTGGTCGACCGCATTGGGACCCAGATCGGCTTCGGTCGCCTTCATGATCTTGAGCACGAGGTCGAGCGCCACTTCGTCCGATAGTGACAACGGCCCGACCGGCATGCCCGCCATCTTCGCTGCGTTCTCGATCATGGCCGGTGGCACGCCTTCCATCAGCATTTCGAGTCCCTCGGCCGTGAAGCGCAGCACGCAACGGTTGGCGAAGAAACCACGGGAATCGTTGACCACGATCGGCGTCTTGCCGATCTGGCGCACGTAATCGAGCGCAGCGGCGAGTGCGACGTCGCCGGTGTTCCGGCCGAGGATGATTTCCACCAGCATCATCTTCTCGACCGGCGAGAAGAAGTGGATGCCGATGAACTTCTTCTGATCCTTGAATTCCTCGGCGAGCGAATTGATCGGCAGGGTCGAGGTGTTGGAGGCGAAGATCGCATCGCTCTTGATGAGCGGCTGCGCCCTGGCATAAGTCTCGGCCTTGACCTTTCTGTCCTCGAACACGGCTTCGATGATCAGATCGCAATCCTTCAACGCGGCGTAATCCGCAGTCGCAGTGATGCGGGACAGCATGGCGTCGCGGTCGGCTTCCTTGGCGCGACCCTTTTTGATCAGATCGTCGATTACCGATCTGGCGTGGGCCTTGCCCTTGTCGGCGCTTTCCTGGTCGCGGTCGATCAGCACCACGTCGATGCCGGCGCGCGCCGAGACGTAGCCGACGCTGGCGCCCATGAAGCCCGCGCCGATCACCGCGAGCCTTTTGACCTTGGTCGGCGGGACGTTTGGCGGACGCCGCGCCCCCTTGTTCAATTCCTGCATCGACAGGAACAGGGAGCGGATCATTGCCGCCGCTTCCTTGCTCCGCAGCACTTGTGTGAAGTAGCGCGACTCGACGCGCAGCGCCGCATCGATGGGAAGCTGCAAGCCTTCGTAGACGCATTGCATGATCGCGCGGGCCGCCGGGTAGTTGTCGAAGGTCTCGCGGCGATAGATCGCGTTCCCTGCCGGAAACATCATCATGCCGTTCTTGGAATAGACCGGACCACCCGGCAGCTTGAACCCTTTCTCGTCCCAGGGCGCTACGGCCTTGCCGCCGCCCTTGATCCAGTCCTTGGCGGTCTTGATGAGGTCGTTCCCCGGCACCACGGCATCGACCAGCTTCAGCGCTTTCGCTTTCGCCAGATCCATCGGGTTGCCCTTGAGCAGAATCTCCATCGCGTCCTGCGGCGGCACGATGCGCGGCACCCGCTGCGTGCCGCCGGCGCCGGGGAAAAGCCCGACCTTGATTTCAGGCAATCCCAGACGCGTCTTCGGGTTTTCGGCGGCGACGCGATAATGGCACGACAGCGTCAGCTCAAAGCCGCCGCCGAGCGCCAGCCCGTTGATCGCGGCGACCCAGGGCTTGCCGCTCGTCTCGATGGCGCGAAACACCAGCGAGGATTTGCGGATTTGATCGAACAGCATCTGATTTGCCGCGACCTCGCCCTTGGCCTTGAAGAGATCGGCATAGCGGTGGTTCATGCCCTCCAGCATCGACAGGTCGGCGCCGGCCGACAGCGCCTCCTTGCCCGAGGTGATGACGACGCCCTTCACATTGGCATCGGCGGAGGTCTGCTTGACGATCTCCTCGAGTTCGTTGATCGAGGTCTCGTCGAGCACGTTCATCGAACGACCGGGAATGTCCCACGTGACCAGCGCAATCCCGTCGGCGTCGGTCTCAACCCTGAAATTCTTGAAGGCCATTTGTCGCTCCCAATTCGATCACTGCGTAGGGTGGGCAAAGGCGCTCTTCGCGCCGTGCCCACCATCTATCGGCTTGTTATCTGGATCGGTGGGCACGCTTCGCTTAGCCCACCCTACAGCCTAAACTCTTTCGATGATCGTAGCGGTTCCCATGCCGCCGCCGATGCACAGCGTGACCAGCGCGGTCGACTTGTTGCTGCGCTCGAGTTCATCGAGCACGGTGCCGAGGATCATCGCGCCGGTTGCGCCGAGCGGATGGCCGAGCGCGATGGCGCCGCCATTGACGTTGATCTTGTCGTTGTCGATCTCGAAAGCCTGGATGTAGCGCAAAACCACCGAGGCGAACGCCTCGTTCAATTCGAACAGGTCGATGTCGGATTTCTTCATGCCTGAGCGCTCGAACAGCTTTTCAGTCACGTCGACCGGACCTGTGAGCATCATCGCAGGCTCCGAGCCGATATTGGCGAAGGCGCGGATTTTGGCGCGCGGCTTCAGGCCGTGCTTGACGCCGGCCTCCTTGCTGCCCACTAGAACGGCGGCGGCGCCATCGACGATGCCGGACGAATTGCCGGCGTGATGGACGTAGTTGACCCGTTCGATCTCGGGATGGGACTGGATCGCCACCGCATCGAAGCCGCCCATCTGCGCAACCGTTGCAAAGGAAGGCTGCAATTGCGCAAGCGACTGCATCGTCGTGGTGGGACGCATGTGTTCGTCCTTGGCCAAAATCGTCAGCCCGTTGACGTCCTTGACCGGGATCACCGATTTGTCGAAGCGCCTCTCCTCCCAAGCCTTGCCGGCGCGCTGCTGGCTCTGCACGGCATAGGCGTCGACATCGTTGCGCGAAAAGCCGTACTTGGTCGCGATCAGGTCGGCGGAGACGCCCTGCGGCATGAAATAGGCCGGCACCGCGATCGAAGGATCCATCGGCCAGGCGCCGCCGGAAGCCCCGATGCCAACCCGGCTCATGGACTCCGCACCGCCGCCGACGGCAAGCTCATGCTGCCCGCTCATGATCTGGGCTGCGGCAAAATTCACGGCATCAAGGCCGGAAGCGCAGAAGCGGCTGATCTGCACGCCCGGGACGGACTGACCGAGCCCGGCCTTGAGCGCCGCAAAGCGTGCGATGTCGGAGCCGGCCTCGCCGACCGGATCGACCACGCCGAGCACCACGTCATCGACGACGTCCTCGGAGAGGTTATTGCGCTCCTTGAGGGCCTTTAGCGGTGCGGTCGCCAGCGCCAACGCGGTCACCTCGTGCAGGGCGCCGTCGGGCTTGCCGCGACCGCGCGGCGTGCGAACGTGATCGTAGATATAGGCCTCAGGCATGACGCCCTCCTGGTATGAGGATCATAATTTTATACCGTCCGCGCGAGCTGCTCGGGCAGCAGTTCGCGAGCAAGATTTGCTACTCAGAACGCTTCGGCAGCCAATTCCATCATGGTCGCGCTTCCGCTCTGAATACGCGCCAGATGCGCCGATGTTTCCGGCAGCACCCTTTCCATGAAAAACCGGCCCGTCACCAGCTTGGTCGTCAGATAGGACGTCGCGCCACCGGCCGCAATCTTGTCATGGACGACCTTCGCCATTTTCGTCCACATATAGCCGAGCGTGACGAGGCCAAACAGATGCAGGTAGTCGGTCGCGGCCGCACCGGCATTGTCAGGTTTCATCATGGCGTTTTGCATCAGCCAGGTGGTGGCCTGCTGCAAATGGCCGAGTCCGGTCGAAAGCGGCGTCACAAAGGGCTTCATGGCCTCGTTGGTGCCGTGCTCCTTTGCAAAGGAGGCGACCTCGTTGAAAAAGGACATCACGGCACGGCCGCCATCGCGCGGCAATTTGCGCCCGACAAGGTCGAGTGCCTGAATACCGTTGGCGCCCTCGTAGATCATCGCGATACGCGCATCGCGGACGAACTGCTCCATGCCCTGCTCGGCGATGTAGCCGTGACCGCCATAAATCTGCTGCGCGGAAACCGCATTGGCAAAACCGATATCGGTGAGAAAGCCTTTCATGACCGGCGTCATAAGGCCCATGTGATCGTCCGCCTCCTGGCGATCCTTGGCATCGCTGGAGCGATGGGCGACGTCGCTCTTCAACGCCGTCCATACCACCATCGCACGCGCCGCCTCGTTGAAGGCACGGATGGTGAGCAAGGAGCGCCGCACGTCCGGATGCACGATGATCGGATCGGCCGGTTTGTCCGGCGCCTTTGCCCCCGAGAGCGAGCGACCCTGCAGCCGATCGCGGGCGTAGGCAGCGGCGTTCTGATAGGCCACCTCCGACTGCGCCAGGCCCTGCACCGCCACGCCAAGCCGAGCCTCGTTCATCATCACGAACATGCCTTGCATGCCCTTGTTTTCCTCGCCGATCAGCCAGCCGGTGGCGCCATCGTAGTTCATGACGCAGGTGGAATTGCCGTGGATACCCATCTTGTGTTCGATCGAACCGCAGGTCACGCCATTGCGCGCGCCAAGCGATCCGTCGGGTTTGACGAGAAACTTCGGCACCACGAACAGCGAGACGCCCTTGATGCCGCTTGGCGCGCCTTCGATCCGCGCCAGCACCAGGTGGATGATGTTTTCGGTAAGGTCGTGCTCGCCGGCGGAAATGAAAATCTTGGTCCCGGTGATCTTGTAGCTGCCGTCGGCCTGTTTGATCGCCTTGGTGCGCAACAGGCCAAGATCGGTGCCGCATTGCGGCTCGGTGAGGTTCATGGTGCCGGTCCATTCGCCTGCGACCATCTTCGGCACAAACATCGCCTTTTGTTCAGCGCTGCCATGTACGATCAGCGCCGCCGTCGCCCCCATGGTCAGGCCGCCATACATGGCAAACGCCATGTTCGCCGAGCACTGGAATTCGTTGACGGCCTGGCTAAGGGTGATCGGCAGTCCCTGCCCGCCATATTCCACAGGCGCCGAGAGGCCGAGCCAGCCGCCCTCGGCTAGCTGCTTGAAGGCCTCCTTGAAGCCCTTCGGCGTGGTCACGCTGCCGTCGGCCTGACGGGAGCAACCCTCGAGATCGCCGACCCGGTTGAGCGGCTGGAGCACCTCTTCGCTCAGCTTTGCCGCCTCTCCCAGCACCGCCTCGCGCACGTCGGCGGAAGCATCGCTGAAGCCGGGAAGATTGTCGTAGCGATCGATCTGAAAAACGTCGTTGAGCAGGAAATTCACGTCTTCCAGGGGAGCCTTGTAAATCGGCATGGCAGTCCTCTTCCCGTGCGAGTCATTCGTTTATGAAAGATTTGGCCACCCAGCAATCGCCGGGTTGACCAGCGGCATCAGGATAAGCCCGCCCTGACCCAAGCGGGCCAAAATGACCCGAAGGACAACTTTCCGCGCGAGCCGTCCGATTCCTTAACCGGTTATTTACCGTAACACGAAAAAGTCGAAGCCAGAGGCAGACGCCCCGCACGAATTTCGATTGTCTCGCACCCGGGACGCGCGGGGAGGCTGAAGGCGCAAGTAGCGCGCCGGATTCGAACCGGACCAGACCATGAATTCGCGCGTATCCTGGAGTAATGAAGGCATCGATCCGTCCGTCCGGGAAAGGGCCGAAGCCGCCGCCCGCCGCGCTGGCATGTCGCTGAACGACTGGATCAATTCCACCGTCGGCGATTTTGCCGCTGCGAATTTTCGCAGTCCCCAGGATCAACGGGGCGTAACGCCTGCTCAGGAGAGCCGAGACGTCGCTGACATTCACCAGCGCCTTGACGCGATCGCCCGCCAGATCGAGCAGATTTCGCAGGCAAGGCCGCGAAACGACAGCCCGCGTCCTGAGGCTCCCCGCTCGGAGCCGCCCGTCGCACGGCAGCTGAACGACGCCATCGCGCGCCTCGATGCCCGCCTTGCGCAGATTACCAATCCGGCCGCGAGCCGCGAGCACGTCCAGGAGCGGGAGCGCCAGGCCGAAATGGTCGAGCGCGCGGCCAGTCAGGTCTATCGCCCCTCCCCTCCGCTAAGCCCCGCTTCGCTCGATTTTGCCGTCGCCGAAATCGCCGCGCGCCAGAGTGAACTCGACAACGCCCCGTCCGCGCGGCAAATGTCGCCGCGCCACGCCTCGCCGACGGTGCCATCCGTCCCCCCGATGGCGTCTTACGCCCCACCTTCGGCACCCCCACCCCCCGCAGGGCCTGATTTCTCGTCGCTGGAGCGTCATCTTCTCAAGATCACGAGCCAGATCGAGGGGTTGCAGCGTCCCGATCACATCGACCAGTCGATCGCCGCTTTCCGCCGCGAATTGTCGGAAATTCGGCTGGCGATCACCGAGGCGATGCCGCGCCGGGCCATCGAATCGATCGAAAACGAGATTCGCTCGCTGACACGCCGTATCGACGATACCCGCCAGAGCGGGATCGACAGCCAGGCGCTCGCCGGCATCGAACGCGCATTGAGCGAAATTCGCGAAGTATTGCGCTCGCTGACCCCGGCCGAACAACTGGCCGGCTATGACGAGGCGATCCGCAATCTTACTGCCAAGCTCGATCAGATCCTGCGCGCCAATGACGATCCATCCACGATCCATCAGCTCGAAGGAGCGATCGCGGCGCTTCGCGCCATCGTCGCCAATGTCGCCTCCAACGATGCACTGGCTCGACTGAGCGACGATGTGCACGTCCTGTCATCCAAGGTCGATCAGCTCGCGCGCGCCGACCACCATGCCGATTCATTCGCGATCCTCGAACAGCGCCTTGCGGCGCTAGCGACGTCGATCGAGAACCGGGAGCAGCGGCCGGTCGTTCACGAAAACTCCGAGCATATCGAGAACGCGTTGCGGGCAATGTCGGATCGCCTTGACCGCATGCCGGTCGGCAACAGCAACTCCGAGAATATGGAGAATGCCGTACGGGCGCTGGCGGATCGTCTCGACCGCATCCCGGTCGGCAACGATAACGCGTCCGCCTTCGCCCATCTCGAACAGCGCGTGACCTATTTGCTCGAGCGGCTGGAGGCCACCGCCGATCCCGCCTCCGGCAATCTTGTGCGGGTCGAGGAAGGTCTGCAGGACATCCTGCACCAACTCGAACGCCAGCATGCGAGTTTTGCGGCATTCGCTGCAACCGACCGCAACCAAACGGCTCCTTCGGACAGCCAGCTTGCCGATCTCGTCAAGCGCGAATTGTCCGACATCCGATTCAGCCAGGCGGAAACCGATCGTCATACGCAGGATTCGCTCGAAGCCGTTCACAGCACGCTCGGTCATGTAGTCGATCGCCTGGCGATGATCGAAGGCGATTTGCGCACGGCGCGGGTGCAGATGCCCCCAACCCAGGCAGAAGCGCCATCGGAGGCTAGACATGCCCCTCCGTTGGCGGTCGCATTCGACGCGGCTCCGGCATCGGCGTTTGAAGCCGAAGCCCCGATTGAGACGGCCCCGCCACCGGTCGCGATGGCTACAGAATCCAAGCCTGAATTACCCAATCCAGCGGCAATTCCGGAGCATTTCGACGCCGCCCCGCGCGAATTGCACTCGGCATCGAGCGCGGTAACGGCTGCGGCTATCGTACCACGAAGCATCAGCGAAATTCTGGAGCCGCATGCGGCGGGATCGCGCGCCGCGATCGAGCCGACCCTGCCGCCAGATCATCCGCTCGAGCCGGGAACGCGGCCTACGGGGCGGGCGGCTTCGCCGTCGGAGCGCATCGCCGCATCCGAGAGCGCGATCAGCGAAATTCCGGCGGCTCCGCGCGAGCCCGTTAGCACGTCAAGTTTCATCGCCGCAGCCCGGCGCGCAGCCCAGGCCGCCGCCACAGCGCCGCCGACCGAAAAGGCCGGCCGCGGCGCGGCGAAGGCCTCCGGCGGCCAGAACAAGGGTTCTTCTACGATCACCTCCAAGATCCGCTCGCTGCTCGTGGGCGCAAGCGTGGTCGTGATCGTGCTCGGCACCTTCAGGATGGCGATGACGCTGCTTGACACCAGCGGCATTCCATCGGCGGTGGAGAATTCGAGCGAACCACAGTCTTCGGCGGCACCCTCCGGCAATGACGGCGCCGGCTCCGCCATACCGGCGCAGGTCGCACCCTCAATGACCTCGCCAACGCCGATCGAAAAGCAGTCGTTCAACAATTACCTACCCGACCCGGCCGATGGCACCGCATCGGTTGCAATCCCGCAGAACATTGCGGTGCCTTCCGCTTCTTCCGCAAACGACGTGACGGGTACCCTCCAGGTTCTGGACATCGCGCCAAGCAGGGGCAGGCTTGCCACGATACCGATTCCGCCGTCGGAACGGCTGCCAGAGGCAATCGGCGGTCCGATCCTCCGTGCGGCCGCCCTTAGGGGCGATCCCTCCGCAGCCTATGAGATCGGCCTGCGTTTCGCCGAAGGGAAGGGAATCGCCGCAAACTACGACGAAGCGGTGAAGTGGTTCGACCGCGCGGCCCAGGCCGGCGTGGTGCCGGCGATCTTCCGGCTCGGGACCTTCTACGAAAAGGGCCTCGCCGTGAGAAAGGACGTCGATATCGCCCGGCGTTACTACGTGCAGGCCGCAGGCCGCGGCAATGCCAAGGCGATGCACAACCTTGCCGTGCTCGATGCCGACGGCGGCGGCAAGGGCGCCAACTACGAGAGCGCGGTGCAGTGGTTCCGCAAGGCCGCCGATCGTGGAGTTGCCGACAGCCAGTACAACCTCGGCATTCTCTATGCTCGCGGCATCGGCGTCGAACAGAACCTCGCCGAATCCTACAAATGGTTCAGCCTGGCCGCTGCCCAGGGCGACGTGGATGCCGGTAACAAGCGCGATGACGTCGCCAAGCGACTCGACGCCCAGTCGCTGGCGGCGGCAAGACTCGCGATCCAGACCTTCACACCGGAACCCCAGCCCGAGGATGCCGTCAATGTGGCGGCACCCGCGGGTGGATGGGACTCGGCGCCGGCACCGGCGGTGCCTGCAAAATCCGCAGGCAAGCCGGTGGCGGGCAAGCGCACCGCCGCTGCGCATTAAGGCGTTTTCCACATCTCCACTGTCGACTGGCGAATAACTGGCAAGCGTTTTCGCTGGCCAACCAACGCGCGCCAAGCGCTGGCACGCCGATCACGCGCACACGGAAAGATGATGCAGCCTGCGACGCCTCTGGTATCGTCCGAATGTACCTCAGCGGTGAAGCAGGTTAGACAAGGCGCCGACGGCCGTTGAGGCCCGAACTCAGCCGAGGGGTTCGCATTGCCGGTTGATGATCGTCAGAACGATCCGGGTCATTTTCGCAATCCGCCGACGGTCCCGTGGGTGGCGCCGCAGGGCGCCTTCCCCAATCGGGCTCCGGCACCACGACGTATGGCCGCCGGCAGGCGGCGACGTTCGATCTGGTCGGTCGCGATCTTTGTCATTCTGATTTCGACCATCGCCATCCGCGCCTATCGGGACCTGTCACGTCCCGAAGCCTGGGATTATTGGAAGGAATCCTGGCTCTCACCGAGCATGACCTCTTCGTTGATCGCCAAGGCCGATTTCGACGGCACCGGTCATAGCCGGGCGGTGTTGGCCATCAGCGGAACGATCGGCGCGGCGAGCGCGAGCTGGTTGCGCGAGCGGCTCGAGGAGGCCCATCTTGGCGATGGCGATGCGGTCCTGCTGTCTTCTCCCGGTGGCAATCTGGAGCAGGCCCTGATCATGGGAGAGATCATTCGCGCGCGTTCCCTCGCCACGGCCGTGGGCGTTGCTGATGCTTCAGGCCGGATCACACGTTCATTCTGCGCCAGCGCCTGCGTGCTCGTTTATGCCGGCGGCAAACCCCGCTACGGCATCGAGGGCTCGGCGCTCGGCGTGCACCGGTTCGTGGCCACTCTGCCCGGCCGCGATCCGGTGGCGGATGCCCAGCGAACGACGGGAATGGTGTTGAGCTACATGACAAGGATGGGCATTTCCTCGTCCGTCGTGGAGGCGATGTCCGAAACCAGCGACGTCCGCTGGCTTGGTTCCAGGGAAGCTTCCGCAATGAATCTCATCACCGATCCCGTCGGCAGGCCTCGATAGCCTTGCGCCTCCACCTTTGGTTGCCCGTTAATCTGAATCGTTCACCACGCCCGAAACCGGCCGGCTGAGAGCGACAAAAAAACAGCGCGAGGGAAAAATCTTTAATCCCTCAGGCCGGCGATTTCGGCTATGCAAAGACGCGGACGTTCAATCCGCATTCACAAAAGAAGCCATGCCCTGAGCGGTTTCGACCGGCCCTGGTGGAGTAGATTTGACATTCGCTACCATCTAACCGCGAGTGCGAGAAGCGAATGTCAAATCCAAAACTCCACTAGAATTTAATATTTGTTAGTGGTCCTTTGAATTCTAACATTCGCAAAGTGGCCGCTGAGAAGGGATGCGAATGTTAGAATTGGTCCACTAACGGCTCATTTCCGAAGCGACTTGCGTGCAACTCTATCTTCCGATCGCCGACATTCCGGTCAATATCTTCCTCATCCTCGCGATGGGGGCGGCGGTCGGATTCGTCTCGGGGATGTTCGGCATCGGCGGCGGATTTTTGATGACCCCGCTGTTGATCTTCATCGGGATCGCGCCCGCGGTCGCGGTCGCTTCCGTCGCGAGCCATATCGCGGCCTCCTCCTTCTCGGGCGCGATCGCCTATTGGCGTCGCCGCGCCATCGATCCGGCGCTGGCAATGGTGCTCTTGAGCGGCGGCACGATAGGCACCGCACTCGGGGTGTGGACCTTCACACTATTGCGTTCGCTCGGTCAGCTCGACCTGATGATTGCGCTGTCCTATGTCGTGCTGCTCACCACTGTGGGCGGAGTGATGTTCTGGGAAGGCTTGCGTTCGATGCTGCGCGTACGGCGCGGCGTCGTTGTCCCGCTGCGTCGTTCGGGCAGCCACGTCTGGATCCATGGCCTGCCGATGAAAATGCGCTTCAAGCGCTCCAAAATCTATTTGTCGGTGATTCCGATTGTCGTCGTCGGCATGGTCATCGGCTTTCTCGGCGCGGTGATGGGCATCGGCGGCGGCTTTATCCTGATTCCGATCATGATCTATCTGTTGAGGGTGCCGACCTCCACCGTGATCGGCACCTCGATGGTGCTGACGCTCGTCACCATGGTGTTTGCCACCATGCTGCACGCGGTCACCAACCATCTCGTCGACGCCGTGCTGGCACTGCTCCTGATGACCGGCGGGGTGACCGGCGCACAGTTCGGCGCGCGCTGGGGTCAGAAGATCCGCGGCGAACATTTGCGGCTTTTGCTCGGGCTTCTCATTCTCTCCGTCGGCCTCCGCTTTGCGATCGAACTGGTGATCCGCCCCGACGATCTCTTCACCATCCGGGAAATCGGGAGCACCGGATGAAGCAGCGCCCGCTCGCATTGGTTGGAGTGTTGCTTATCGCCAGCATGGCTTTCGCCGTGTCGCCGGCGCGGGCCGAACGGCTGATCGTGTCGGTGTCCAACCACCGCGTCACGGTGACGCCGAACTATTCGGGCGAGGAACTGGTGCTGTTCGGTTCGGTGGAAAGGGACGCGAATACGCCGCCCTCCCGGACCAGTTACGACCTCGTCGTCACCGTGATCGGCCCGCGCGCCGACATGGTCACGCGCCGCAAGGAGCGCAGGTTTGGCATCTGGATCAACACCGACTATCGCGAATTCCTCAAGGTTCCGACCTATCTCGCGCTGTTTTCCAACCGGCCGTTCGACGCGATCGCCTCGAGCGAGGTCCAGCGGCGGCAGCAGCTCGGCCTGAACAATGTTCTGCTCACCCAGCGCGTGGGAACGGACTACGCCGACGTCGTGCCGAACGACGCATTCCGCAGCGCCTTCGTGCGGCTCCGCATGGAGCATGGGCTTTATCGCGAGGAAACTTCCGCGGTGACCTTCCTGACGCCGACGCTGTTCCGCACCGGCATTCCGCTTCCAGCCGAGGTGCCGATCGGAACCTACGAGGTCGACATCAAGCTGTTTTCCGACGGCGCCTTGGCTGCGCGCACCGAAACCGCCTTCGACATTGTCAAAGTCGGCTTCGAGCAATTCGTCGCAACCACCGCCCGCCAGGACGGGTTTGTCTATGGCCTGGTCACGGCCTTCATGGCGTTGATGACGGGCTGGATGGCCTCGATCGTGTTCCGCAAGGATTAATGCTGATCGAGTCCCATCGGCGCGGCTCCGTCTTGAGGCTCGGACGGGAATAGGTTTCTGATTCGATTTTCAAACAGCCATAAATCTTCCAACTACGTCATTGCGAGCCAACGGGTCGCGCGAATGCGCGCCCGATGACAGGCTCCGCGAAGCAATCCATTTTTGACGCACAAAACAACGATAATGTCATTGGCGCCTTGTTCAAGAGAACGGAGTTAGATACGATCCGGGATCACGACCTAGTCCGAAATGTCGACCAACATAGCTTGGCGGCGCGGCTCCTTCAAAAACATGCAAAAGCTCCAGAGCCAAGGTGTACATCATATCACGCTCACGGGCGCCGACCGGCAAACGTCGATCGATTTCTGGGAGGGCATGCTCGGCATGCCGTTCGTGTTCGAGCAACCCAATCTCGACAAGGCATCCGAAAGCCATCTTTATTTCGATCCCGGCGATGGAAGGCTCATCACCGTTTTCACCGACGAGAACCGCAAACCCGATCCGCGGCGGACGCCGACCGAGCCCGGCTGCGTGCATCACATCGCCTTTTCCGTCTCGCGCGCCACCTTCTCGCTGGCGGTAAAACGTCTCGACGAACGCGAGATCAAGCATAGCGGCGTCAAGGATAGGGGCTTCATGGATTCCATCTATTTCACCGATCCATTAGGCCTTCTGATCGAGCTTGCCTGCTACCGTTTTGAACCTCCGCACAGCTTTACGCATGCGGACGTGCTGATGGAGGCCCACAAGATCCGCGTCTCCCGTGGAGACTACAACATTGCGCAGGTTCATCTCGCCGACGCTATCGAGGCGCTTATGACGCGGCGTAACGCATCGCTCTCCGCCGATAGGTCGCCAAAGAATCCATATTAAACGTGCCCGATATAATGGGGGCTACAAAGGGGGAAGAAAATCGTGAAACTGAATGTAATGAAGCCAAGTGTGAACAACATGACGGCGCGCGTGTTCATGCGTGCGGCCAATCTGGAGTTCACGGAAGACGATGTCTATGGAAAGACACGCACACCGGAATTTCTGGCGAAAAACCCTGCGCATTTGACGCCGATGCTGGAGGCAAAGGAATTGCCGAAGGGGGGTCTGTGGGAGAGCTGCGCCATCATGCAGTATCTCTGCAACAAGCATGAGATGACCAAATTCTATCCGAGGGCGGCCGAGCAGCGCGCCATGATCGACAGCGCCATGTTTTATCTCGTTGGTACGCTCTACCCCTACGTGGCGCGCAGCACCTATCCGGCGCTCGGCTTCCCGCAATATCCGGGTGAAGTGGGCGCAAGCGATGCCGATGCGACCGCGAAGGCGGCCGCGCAGAAATCCGCGATTGCCGCGATCGCAGAGCCGCTCGAGGTGTTCCACAAGTTTTACATGGACGGAAAGCCCTTCATCGGCGGCGCCACGCCCTCAATCGCCGACATCAGGCTCGCAGCCACCCTCGAATTTCTTGCCGTGGTCGATTATGCACTGCCTTCTTGGGCCAAAACCTACATGGCCGCTATGGAGAACTCGTTAGGCAAGGCCTATGCGGAACCGGCGGCCGACGTGCGTGGTTATATAGCCTATGTGAAATCGCAGAAGAACTAGCCGCATCGCGCGGCGCGGCTCGGCCTGGGCGACACGATCCGAGATCCAGCACGCGGAGCATCGAAATGGGGCTTCTGGTCGAAGGCGTTTGGCAAGACGAGTGGTATGACACTTCGGCCTCCGACGGAAAATTCAAGCGGCCGGCTACTTTTTTTCGTGATTGGATCGAAGCGGGCGGCCGATTTTCCCCGGAGGCCGGCCGCTATCATCTTTACGTATCCTGGGCTTGCCCCTGGGCGCACCGAACGCTCATCTATCGCAAGCTGAAAGACCTCGAAGACGCGATCGGCGTGACCTATGTCGATCCCCTCATGCTTGAAAATGGCTGGACGATCGGCGAAGGCGCCGATCCCGTCAATGGTGCCAGGTTTCTCTGGCAGGTCTATGCGAAGGCGGCTCCCCGCTTCACGGGGCGAGTGACCGTTCCCGTGCTTTGGGACACGGTTCACCGAACGATCGTCAACAACGAATCCTCGGAAATCATCCGTATGCTCGACGACTGGCCCGGCGCTCGCGGCCCGGTTTTCCGGCCCCCGGAACCCGCAGCCGAGATCGATGCGCTGAACGATGAAATCTATCCGGCCATCAACAACGGCGTCTATCGCGCGGGCTTTGCGACGAGACAGGCGGCATATGAGGAAGCGTTCGACGGTTTGTTTGCGATGCTGGACAATCTAGAGCACAGGCTTTCGAGCCGTGCATTCCTGGCAGGCGACCGCATCACTGAAGCGGACTGGCGTTTGTTCACGACGCTCATTCGCTTTGACGCCGTCTATCACGGTCATTTCAAATGTAATCGCAGCCGCCTGACCGATTTCCCCGAGCTTTGGGATTACACGCGAACCCTGTACCAGGTTCCCGGCGTAGCGGAGACGGTACGGCTCGACCAAATCAAGACGCACTATTACGGCAGCCATCGCAACATCAATCCGACGGGAATTGTCCCGAAGGGACCCGTCATCGATCTTCTTGCGCCGACGAAGCGCCGGATCGTCTCGCCGATGAGGAAGTCGTCGTGAAGTGACGGCAGCATGGTTACTCTCAATAGCAGCGCGATGCGGCTATCGCATGCAGGCGGAAATCGCCGAGCACATGCGCGACCAGGCTTGCGGTCTGAAAGATCCTCGCAAAGGCCGCGTCGCGGATGCTCAAGCCACCGGCATAGGCGCCAAACGCCGGCATCACCGCGCGCTCGCCGTCGCTGGCAAAACAGCGCCGCTCCACCGAGCGGGCACGTGTGGCGACCCTTGCCTTGGGGTGAAGATGTCCGGCGATTTCGCCGGCCGCACCGGTGGGCTCGTGACGAAACGCGATCGGCCCGATCGCGACTTCGGTTGCGACAATGCCGCCGAGACTGGTCGGCAATGCCGGGTCGTGATTGCCGGAAATCCAGATCCAGTCGCGTCTCGCCTGCAGCGCCGCAATCGCGTCGCGGTCCGTCATCGACAGCCTGTCATGGGCATTGCGGTCGTGAAAACTGTCGCCGAGCGCGATCACCATCTTCGGCTCGTGGCGCGCGATCACCATGGCAAGACGGCCGAGGGTAGCCGCCGTATCGTAGGGCGGCAGCAGCACACCGCGCGCGGCAAAGCTCGAACCTTTTTCCAGATGCAGGTCCGAGACCACGAGCAGGCTCTGCTCCTGCCAGAACAGGGCTCCGGAAAGATCCGCAACAAGGGTAACGCCCGCGACATCAAGGGTGGAAATGCGCGCGACGGGCCAGTTTTCGTTGAGGGGTTGCGCGCGTGCCGTCACGGCTGTCCAGTCGCCTCTTTCACTAGTGTCCCGGTTCTGACATTCGTATCATGTCGCGGCGGGTTCGTTTACGAATGTCAGAACCAAAGGGACACTAGAAAATTATAGATTCTAGTGTGGTTTTGGATTTGACATTCGCCTCGAGGACTCACGGCAAAACCGATGCGAATGTCAAATCCACCACACTAGTTCCTCGGCGGTTTCCGCCAGTAACTCATCGGACGCTTCGCCATAAACTGCTTCGCGGCCGATTTCCAGCATCACCGGCACCGCAAGCGGCGAAACGCGCTCAAGTTCCCTGTGGATGATTCGTCCCTTGATTCGCAACAGCATATCACTCAGACGGCGAAGATCGAGCAGTCCCGTGGCGGCATCGGCGCGGGCGGCGCGCAGCAGCACGTGATCGCCCTGGTGCTTGCGCAGCACGTCATAGATCAAATCGGTGGAAAACAGCACCTGACGGCGGGTCTTTTCCTCGCTGGTGAATCGCCGTGCGATCAGGCCCGAGATCAAGGCGCAGGTCCGAAACGTGCGTTTCATCAGTGCCGATTCGGCCAACCATGCTTCCAGATCGTCGCCGAGCATATCCGGATCGAATAACGCGTTCAGATCGAGCCGGCCTTGCCGGATCATGAACGACATGTCACCGAGCCCCCAGACCGCGAGCGCATATTCATTGGCGACGAATCCGAGCGGCCGCGCGCGGGCGCGTTCCATGCGCCGCGTCAGCAGCATGCCGAGCGTTTGATGCGCCAGCCGGCCCTCAAAGGGATAGCAGACGAGGTAGTGCTTGTTGCCGCGCGGAAAAGTCTCGACCACGAGCTCGCGGGCGGCAGGAACGCGCGAGAAATGCGCCTGCAGCGACAACCAGTCACGCACCTGGTCGGGCAGGCCTTTCCACGCGCGCTCATCGGCCAGCAGCTTTCGAACCCGTTCTGCCAGATAAGTCGAGAGTGGAAATTTGCCGCCCATGTAGGACGGCACCTTGGCGTCTGTGTCATTGGCGCGCGAAACATAGACCTGGTCCTCGGCGAGATACTCGTAGCGCACCACCTCGCCGCCGAACACAAAGGTATCGCCGACCACCAGGCCCTCGATGAAATATTCCTCGATCTCGCCCAGCACCCGGCCGCCGCGCCCAAGTGCGCCGGTCGATCCCGACCCGCCAGCGCGCGAGCGCACCAGGCGCACCTTCAGCATCGCCTCTTCGACGATGGTGCCGACATTGAGACGATAACTCTGCCGCACCTTCGGATTGGCGACCCGCCATCGGCCATTCTTGTCCTGCTTGATTCGTGCGAAGCGCTCATAGGTTTTGAGCGCATAGCCGCCGGTGGCCACGAAATCGACCACGTCGTCGAAATCGGCGCGGCTCAAACCGGAATAGGGCACGGCCGTAACCACCTCCCGGTAAAGCTGATCGGACGTGAACGGCTCGCCGCAAGCACATCCGAGCACATGCTGCGCCAGAACGTCCAGCGCGCCGGTGCGAAGCGGCGGCGTATCCTGCGCGTTCTCGTCGACCGCGTCGATCGCGACGTGGCATTCCAGCACCTCGAAGCGATTGGCCGGTACCAGCACCGCGCGCGAAGCTTCATCGATGCGGTGGTTGGCGCGGCCGATCCGCTGAATCAGCCGCGATGCACCCTTCGGCGCACCGATATTGATGACGAGATCGACATCGCCCCAGTCGACGCCGAGATCAAGCGAGGAGGTGCAGACGACGCCGCGCAATCTTCCTTTCGCCATCGCGTCCTCGACCTTGCGGCGTTGCGCCACATCGAGCGAGCCGTGATGCAGGGCGATCGCAAGGCCGTCGTCGTTCATCCGCCAGAGGTCCTGAAACAGCATCTCGGCCTGGCTGCGGGTGTTGACGAACACGAGCGTGGTGTTGTTGCGCTTGATCAGGTCGTAAATTTCGCCAAGTGCATGACGCGCGGTGTGCCCCGCCCATGGCAGCCTTTCGCGCGTGTCGAGCATTTCGACGATCGGCGCCGCGGCGCCGCCTGCAATCACAATGTCGGCGGCACTGCTCTGGCCGCCATACTGCGGCACCAGAAAGCGCGCCAGCTGTTCAGGCTCGGCCACCGTGGCAGAGAGCCCGATCGCGCGAATTTCGGGCGCCAAGCGCCACAGCCGCGCCAGCCCGAGGGAGAGAAGATCGCCGCGCTTGGAGGTTACCAGCGCATGCAGCTCGTCGAGCACGACGCGTTTGAGGTGCGAAAACAGAAACGGCGCATCGTCAGAGGACAGCAAAAGCGCCAGTTGCTCCGGCGTGGTGAGCAGGATGTCCGGCGGATAACGCCGCTGGCGCTGCCGCCGCGACACCGGCGTGTCGCCGGTGCGGGTCTCGACCTTGATCGGCAAGCCCATCTCGGCAATCGGCGTTTCCAGATTGCGCGCGATATCGACGGCGAGCGCCTTCAGCGGCGAGATGTAGAGCGTGTGCAGACCGCCGGTTGGCTGTGCTCCCCTCCTCCCGCGAAGCGGTGGGGAGGGGTCGGGGGTGGGGGGCGTTTCCACAGACCCGGAATGAGTTTGAACCGCAGAGCCCATGGAGCGACCCCCCACCCCCAACCCCTCCCCACCACGCGAAATGCGCGCGGGGGGAGGGGAGAAGGAAGACAACTCCACCAGGGCCGGCAAAAAGCCGGCAAGTGTCTTGCCCGCGCCGGTGGGCGCGATCAGCAATGCCGCGCGGTCGTCGCGGGCTTTCTCAAGCAATGCCAGCTGATGCTCGCGAGGCAACCAGCCGCGCGATGCAAACCAGCGGCGGAAGCGGTCCGGCAGCAGCTCGGCTGAAAGGTCCGCAGAGGTGGGAGCAATGTGGGACGGCACGGCTCAAGAGGTAAGCCGTCGCCGCGATTTCGTCGAGGGGCCCGCCTCGCTTGCGGGGAGAGGGCAAAGGCCCCGCTACTCCGTCACCGGCCGTTCGGAGATTTGCCAGTCCTTGCCGTCAAACACCGAAATGTGGAGCGTCTTCATCGGCGAATAGTCGTCGGGCGTATAACTGTAAGTGATGTCGTCGAGGAAGAATGGGGAGTGGAAACCGGCGAGCGTCGTCGCCTGCTTCAGGACATTGTCCCGCGTCAGTTCGTCGCCGCAGCGGCGCAGAATTTCACCCATCGTCACCGCCTGACCGTAGCCGGCATAGGCGACGGTGTTGTCGGGATCGACATTGGGCAGGTATTTCGCCCGCAGCGCCTCGAACGCCATCGCATCCGGATCCTTTAACCAGCGGCCGGTTCCGGCCTCCTTGGAATAGCGGATCGCCACGATGCCCGCGGCGTTCTCGAAGCCGGCGGCATTGAGGATCGTACGGCCGGTCGATCCCGCCGATAAAAGCTGCAGCGGCTTCCAGCCGAGTTCGGCTACTTTTCGGATCGACTGCGACGACGCCTTGCCGGTGGAGATGTTATAGAAAACGTCGGCGCCTGACTTCGATAGATTGATGAGCTGCGAATCCACCGTCGGATCGCTCAAATCATAGGTCTGCTCCATGATGACCCTGGCGGTGCCGCCGGCGTCCTCCAGCACCTTCTTGAACGGCGCCAGAAAATCGCGTCCGAAATCGTCGTTCTGGTAGAGGATTCCAATCTTCGCATTCGGCTGGGCGTTGACGACATGCTTGGCAAGAATACGCGCCTCGGTCGGGTAAAGCGGCAAGCCTGCCATGGTCCATTTGTAGTTTTTCGGATCATTCCATTTCGACGCGCCGGTGTTGAGCAGAAGCTGCGGCACGCCCTTCGAATTGAGATATTTGTGCACGGCGGTTTGCGGCGCGGTGCCGAGCGATCCAAACAGCGCCAGCACTTCTTCCTGCTCGACCAGCCGCCGCGTCGCCTCGACGCATTTGGGCGCACTATAGGCGTCGTCCAGCGTGAGGAACTTGATCTTGCGTCCGTTGATGCCGCCGTTTTCGTTCAGCATCTGGAAATAGGCCTCACCGACCCGGCCGAGCACTCCATAGAGCGAGCCCGGGCCGCTGTGCGGCACGGTCTGCCCTATCTTGATTTCGGTATCGCTAGCGCCTTGATCATATTTCTTCTCGGCGGCCCTGACGGATGTCGTTGACGCGAAAACCGTGGCAATCGCGGTGGCGCAAAAATCGCGCCTTGACGGATGGCTGGTCATTGGCCGTTTTCTCCCTGCACTCTAGAAGGCATTTTTGAAGGCATTTTTCCGCCTTTCTTTGATCTCAGGCAATAGGCGGCAAATCACCATTCTTTCATTTGTGACGCCGGCACGTCTCATGGCTTTGCCGCAACGACGACAAGCCCGGGGACCGGCGAATTGTCCTCATTGCGGGCCGAAAGATCTTCGAACTGCGACAGCGAGAGGCCAGCAGATTTGAGCGCGCCGCGAACATAAGGCGCGCCATGGGCATAACGCAGGCCCTTGCCGATCATGACGCCCTCGCCGGCATGGGTTTCCACCGTGAAAGCGGCCAATCCGCCCTGGACAAGCACGCGCCTTGCCTCGTTCAGCAGTGGAACTAGATCGGCGACATAGACCATCGCGTCCGCGGCAAGAATGAGATCGGCGCTACTGTTCGCCTTTCCGCGCAGGCCTTCCAGCATGTCGGCCACTTCCAGTTCGGCATAGAGCCCGCATGAGCGCGCCTTCTCAATCATGCGCGGCGATAGATCAATGCCGATGAAATGATCGACCTCGCTCGCAAACGCGCTCGCTGCCAGTCCGGTGCCGCAGCCGAGATCAATCGCGCGGTTGAAGAAGGCGGGTTTTCGCACCGCGCGACGCGCGGCCAATACCGCCTTGAACAACAGCAAAGGCCCCCGATAACCGAGATCGTCGACCAGAGCGCTTTCGAATTTCGGCGCGTATTGATCGAACAGCGCACGCACATAGGCCGGCGGCATCGCCGACAATTCTTGCGCACCCAGCAGCATCAACCACAGGCTGGCGCCGTGCCGGTCTTGCGGATCGGCCTGACGCGCCTTTTGAAAAGCTGCGATCGCCGCATCCCGCTCGCCGAGTTCGTCGCGGATTTTGCCAAGTGTGAACCACGCCGAAGCGAAGCCTGGTGCGAGATCGATGGCCTGCAGCAGGAGATCGGCCGCGGCGGCAAGATCGCCCTTGAGCTGAAGATCGCGGGCGAACTCAAATCGCCGGTCGGCAACCAGGTCGCCGGAGGACAGGAATAGTCGCGCGGGCATTTTTTGGAACCGGGCGGGGCTTGAGCGGAAGCTGGACTCGAACGAGTTGTCAGCGAGCCTATATAGTAACAAGATGCGCCCGCAAGACATCCTGACGCCTGTCACCGCCGGCCTGTGCTGCAAACCCGGCAGCTTCCACATCGATCCCACGCGGCCGATCGAACGTGCCGTCATCACCCACGGCCATTCCGACCATGCCAGGGCGGGGCATGGCGCGGTGCTGGCGACGCAGGAAACGCTCGACATGATGCGGCTGCGCTACGGGGACAATTTTGCCGGCACGACGCAAGCCATGCGTTATGGCGAGCCATTGCGGCTCGGTGACGTCACCATCAAGTTTCATCCCGCCGGCCACGTGCTGGGCTCGGCGCAGATCGAGGTCGCCTGCGAGGCCACGCGCATCGTCGCCTCCGGCGACTACAAGGACGCGCCCGATCCTACCTGCGTGCCTTTCGAGGTGGTGCCCTGCGACGTCTTCATTACCGAGGCAACGTTTGGCCTTCCGGTGTTTCGGCACGGCAGTGCTGCGGATGAAGTGAAGAAGCTGCTAGCCTCCGTGTCGCTTTTTCCCGAGCGTGCGCATCTGGTCGGTGCCTATTCGCTCGGCAAGGCGCAACGTGTGATCGCGCTGTTGCGCATGGCCGGTTACGACGCGCCGATCTACCTGCACGGCGCGATGGAGAAGATCACCCACTATTATCAAAGCCGCGGCGTGGCGCTCGGGGATCTCCGCGCCGTCAAGGGCATGAAGAAGGCCGATCTTGCCGGCACGATTACACTCGCACCACCGACGGCGACTTCCGATGTCTGGACGCGGCGGTTTCCCGATCCGGTCACGGCGTTCGCCTCGGGGTGGATGCGGGTGCGGGCCCGCGCCCGTCAGCGCGGCGTCGAACTGCCGCTGGTGATTTCGGACCACGCCGACTGGGACGGCCTCACCGCGACGATCGAGGCGACCGGCGCGGGTGAAGTCTGGGTCACCCACGGCCAGGAAGATGCGCTGGTGCATTGGTGCACGACCAAAGGCCTTGCCGCGCAGCCGCTCGATCTGGTCGGCTATGGCGAAGAGGATGAAGGCGAAACGAGGCTTCCGGAAGGCGCGGAAACATGAACCGCTTCGCCGAAATGCTCGACCGGTTGGCGTACGAACCCGGCCGCAACAACAAGCTGCGGCTGCTCGCTTCCTACTTCCGCGAGGTCGAAGATCCCGATCGCGGCTACGCGCTGGCGGCGCTGACCGGCGCGCTCTCTTTCAAACACGCCAAGCCCACGCTGATCCGCGACCTGATCATTGAGCGCACCGATCCGGTGCTGTTCGGACTTTCCTATGATTACGTCGGCGATCTCTCCGAAACCGTCGCCTTGATGTGGCCAAAGACTTGGCCACGCCAGCAATCTTTGTTGGGCAACCCCCCTCCCCAGCCCTCCCCCACAAGGAGGGAGGGCGTAGAGGGGAGCGCGCAGTCGTCGCGTCAGGCTCGAGATCAAACAGGACCTCAGAGACGAACCAAAACAGGTGACAGAAATTCTCCTTCGTCCCACGAGATGAACGCTTCTGTTCCCTCCGCCCTTGCGGGGGAGGGTCAGGGAGGGGGGTATCACGGGCGCGATGGTGATGATGACCACAGACTACGCCACAATCATCCGCCTCCTCCCACCCTCACCGAGGTCGTCACCACGCTTCGCACGCTCGGCAAGAGCGAATTGCCGGGGCAGCTTGCCCGCTGGCTCGATGAACTCGACGAGACCGGGCGCTGGGCGTTGTTGAAACTCGTGACCGGCGCCATGCGGATCGGCATTTCGGCCCGACTTGCCAAGACGGCCGTGGCCGAACTCGGAAACAAGGACCCGCACGATATCGAGTTGATGTGGCCTGGCCTCACACCGCCCTATCGCGATCTGTTCGCCTGGCTGGAGGGCCGGGGCGAGAAGCCTGTCAACCTCGATCCCGCACCGTTCCGGCCCGTGATGCTGGCCCACGCGATCGAGGATGCCGATTTTGCCAACCTCGATCCGGTCGACTACATCGCGGAATGGAAATGGGACGGCATTCGGGTGCAGGCCGTCAGCGGCCGCGACGCGCGGGGACACATCCTGCCGCGGCTTTATTCGCGCACCGGCGAAGACATCACCAAGAGCTTTCCCGATCTGCTGCCGTCATTGCGTTTGCCGGGTGCGATCGATGGCGAACTGCTGGTGGTGCGTGACCGCCGGGTGCAGAGCTTCAACGTGCTGCAGCAGCGCCTCAATCGGAAGGTGGTCTCACCGAAGCTGACAAACGAATATCCGATCCATCTTCGCGCCTACGATCTTCTCGGCGACGGCGATACCGATCTGCGCATGCTGCCCTTTGCCGAACGCCGGGAGCGTCTGGAGAATTTCGTCGCCAGGCTTGGCGATGAAAGAATTGACCTTTCGCCGACGATTGCCTTCGACAGTTGGGAAGCGCTGAAGTCAGCAAGGCGGGATCCGGCGAGCGCCGGCGCCGGCGAAGATGCGGAAGCCGTCGAGGGCGTGATGCTCAAGCGACGCGACGCGCTTTATCTTCCGGGCCGTCCCAAGGGCCAATGGTGGAAATGGAAACGCGATCCGCACATCATCGATGCGGTCCTGATGTATGCGCAGCGCGGCCACGGCAAGCGCTCGTCATACTATTCCGATTACACGTTCGGGGTCTGGACCAGCGCCGAAGACGGCGAACTGCTTGTGCCGGTCGGCAAGGCCTATTTCGGCTTCACGGACGAGGAATTATTGCAGATCGACCGCTTCGTCCGCCGCAACACGACAGAGAAATTCGGCCCCGTCAGGCAGGTGATCCACGAGCCGGACCAGGGTCTGGTGCTGGAAGTTGCCTTCGAGGGCCTGCAGCGCTCTTCGCGGCACAAATCCGGCGTGGCGATGCGGTTTCCGCGCATCAACCGGCTGCGCTGGGACAAGCCGCCCCGCGAAGCCGACCGACTCGAAACGCTGGAGCGGATGCTGGACAATATGACCGCTGCAAACAGGGCAGAGGCGGATCAGTGATGAAGCCTTTTTCGATATGCGCCGCGTGCGTGGCCATTGACGCCAACAGGCATGTTCCCCATCTGCCCTCCGCTGTATTAGAGTGAGCGGGCCAATCGCGAGGAGAGCCAGGATGCCGAACGACACCAGGGAATTGCCGGCGGCCAACGATGCCATGTACCGCTTTCTTGGCGGCTCGCCTCTGGCCGTGGCCTTCCGCCTGATCCTGCTGTCGATCCTGGTCGGCGTGGTGCTGGCGGCCATCGGTTTCGATCCCTGGAATATTCTCAAAAGCATCCAGTTGTTATTCCGCCGTCTCTGGGATCTGGGCTTTGACGCGATCAATTGGCTGTGGCGCTATTTCCTGCTCGGCGCCGTCATCGTCATCCCGATCTGGCTCTTGACCCGGATATTCACCACGCCGCGCGGGCGATAAGGCCCGATTCGCGGAAAGAGATTCGCGCGACAGATCATGCTCGACGCCAAGACAGGATCGGATCGCGATCTCACCGCACTGGCTGCCTCCTCCGGGGTTACGACGATGCAGGTTTTCGCCATCGCGGGTCCCGCGATGGTTGCAAACCTGACGACGCCATTGATCGGCATCGTATCAACGATTGCGATCGGGCGGCTCGGCGACGCAACGCTGCTCGGCGGGGTAGCGATCACATCGGTGATTTTCGACTGCCTGTTCTGGCTGTTTGCCTTTCTGCGCATGAGCACGGTCGCCTTCACGGCGCAAGCGCTCGGCGCCGGCGACGCGCAGGAGATTCGCGCCCTGTTGGTGCGCGGTCTCATCATTGCAGCGCTCGTCGGCAGCGTCCTCATCGCTCTGCAGGCGCCGCTCGCTGCGATCCTGCTGGATGCCATGGGCGGCAGCGACGGCGTGACGCGCGCCGCGAGAATCTATTTCGCGATACGAATCTGGTCGGCGCCGCTCGCGCTTGCCAATTATGTCGTGCTCGGCTGGCTGATCGGCCAGGCCCACGCAGGGCTTGCACTCGCCATTCAGATCGCCATCAATCTCGTCAACATGGCCCTCACGCTGGCGCTCGTGCTTGGCCTTAATGGGGGGATCGCGGCTGCTGCGGCGGCCGCCGTGGTCGCGGAAGCGGTCGGGCTCGTGGTAGGCATTCTGATCGCGCGCCGCCTCACCCACGAGCCCTTTAACGTGCCGCGCGCGGCGTTGTTTGACCGCTCGAAACTGTTTCGCATGCTCACCGTCAATCGCGACATCATGATCCGCACGGCTGCCCTCATCACCGCCTTCCTGTTCTTTACAGCCCAAGGCGCGCGTTCCGGCGACGTGGTGCTTGCCGCCAACGCGGTGCTGAACAACTTTCTCCTGGTCAGCGCCTTTTTCCTCGATGGGCTCGCCAACGCGGCCCAGCAGCTTTGCGGCAGCGCCTATGGCGCCCGCGATCGGGCGGCGTTTTCGGGCGCGGTGCGGCTGGTGACCCTGTGGGGATTTGGCTTTGCGTTTGCGGTATCAGTGGCTTTCGCGCTGTTCGGACCTTCGCTGATCCACGCCATGACCACGAGCGAGGAGGTCAGGCGGAGCGCGCATGATTATTTGTGGTTCGTGGTGGTGTCGCCACTGCTCGCCGTGTTCGCCTTCACCTATGATGGCATTTTCATCGGAGCGACCTGGGCGCGCGACATGCGCAATTTGATGGTAGTTTCGCTACTGATCTTTCTCGCCACATGGTTCGCGTTGCGCCCATTCGGCAATGCTGGCCTGTGGACGGCCATGCTGGCGCTCTATGCCGCCCGCGGCGGCTTGCAGGCCCTGCGATATCCGGCCAATTTCCGCGCATCGTTCCGGCCGGCGGCAGCCGCATAAAATTAGAAGGAGCGGGCGATGCGATTGCGCTTTGTCGGCTGTGGCGACGCATTTGGTTCCGGCGGCAGGTACAACACCTGCTTTCACGTCACCGGCGAGAGGGCCAATTTCCTGATCGATTGCGGCGCCTCGTCGCTGACGGCCTTGAAGCGCAACGGCGTCAGTCCCGAGGAAATCGATCTGGTCCTGATCACGCATTTTCACGGCGATCATTTCGGCGGCCTGCCGTTCCTCATGCTGGATGCGCAATTCACCCGCCGCACCCGCCCGCTGGTGATCGCGGGGCCGCAAGGAATCGAGAGGCGACTTGAACAGGTGATGGAAGCGCTGTTCGAAAATTCCTCGAAGCGGGAACGGCGTTTCAACCTGAGGATCGTCGAACTCAAGCCGGAAGCGGCGGCGAGTTTCGGCGTAGTGGAGGTCACGCCGTTTCCGGTCGTGCACGGTGACTCCGGCGGCCCGTTCCTGGGTTACCGGATCGAGGTCGAAGGCCGCATCATTGCCTTTACCGGCGACACCGAGTGGACCGATACATTGATCCCGCTCGGCCAGAACGCCGATCTCTTCATCAGCGAGTGCTACTTCTACGACCGAATCGTCAAGAACCACCTCAACCTGAAAACGCTTTCTGCGCATCTGGCCGAGATCAAACCGAAGCGGCTGATCCTGACCCATATGGGCGAAGACATGCTGGCGCGGCTGGATTCGATTGGCTGTGAGGCTGCCGCTGACGGCATGGTGGTCGAGATTTAGATCATTTGAACTCAGCGCTACAGCGTTTGGCTAAGCTGCACTTACGACGGAAGTGGGCTCCCTCTCCCGCTTGCGGGGGTCCGAGGCGAGCGAAGCTCGCTCTCGAGGTTGGGGAGGGGGAATTCATTGGGATGCCACATGACTATCTAAGTTCGCCCCCACCCGCCGCACTCGACGAGTGCGGTGACCTCCCCCCGCAAGCGGGAGAGGTGGACTGAAACAGCCCAACGAGCGATTCAACCTCGAATTATCTTAGCCCGCAGGCCAGCCCTCGGCCGTAATCGCGGCCGCGTCCGCCCCGACGATCTCCGACAGCGAGTCGCGCCCGGTGCGCAACAGCGTGGAAGCAAGATCCTTCTTGATATCCTCGACGAGCCCAAGGCCCTTGTAGACCAGCGCGGAATAAAGCTGAATCAGGCTGGCACCGGCGCGGATTTTCGTCAGCGCGGCACCGCCCGAATCGATGCCGCCGACACCGACCAGCGCAAAGGCACCCTCGACCCGCACATAGGTCTCGGCCACCATCCGGGTCGACAGTCGAAACAGCGGCCTGCCCGACAGCCCGCCCGATTCCCGGGCCCGGCTCTGCTCACGCAAGGTTGTGGGACGCGCCAGCGTCGTGTTGCTCACGATCATGCCGTCGACGCGGCGCGAGCGCGCGATCTGAACCACATCATCGAGTTCGCCGAGACTCAAATCCGGCGCGATCTTCAAAAGCACCGGCGCCTCGCCGGCGTTTTCGCGCACCCGCTCGCGCGCATCGATCACTCGCGCCAGGAGATCGTCGAGCATCTCGGCCTGCTGAAGATTGCGCAAGCCCGGCGTATTC
>Ga0307474_10000513_pt1 | contig 27697 bp, 24 predicted proteins | sample atmos_gasesECM1C_2_FD_203312 | JGI IMG/M metagenome (GOLD analysis project Ga0307474, IMG submission 203312) | Hardwood forest soil microbial communities from Morgan-Monroe State Forest, Indiana, United States - atmos_gasesECM1C_05 | ecosystem: Environmental > Terrestrial > Soil > Temperate... | reverse complement strand
TAATTTTCTATTTGCAGGGCTTGAACGAGACTTAAATAGAAAATAATTTCCGTCAACCCCATACATTGGGGAAGCGAGTGTCGCATGCGATTCCTGCCGGTATTCCTTGATCTGCAAAGCGGCCTGGTGCTGCTCGTCGGTTCTGGCGATCTGGCGCGTGCGAAACTGCGGCTTTTGATTTCGGCCGGAGCACGCGTTCGCTGGTACGCGACCGACGACAATCACGATGTCAGTGGTGTCTGCGCGGAAGCAGCGGCACGCATCGAGCCTGCCACAGACGATCCATTGACCGCCGACCTTTCCGGAGTGATCGCGGTGTTTTGTGCAGGCGCCGGCGACATCGGTCCGGCGATGTCGGCGCGCGCCAAGGCGCTCGGTCTTCCCGTGAATGTCATGGATGATCTTGCGCATTCGACCTTCATTTTTCCCGCTATCGTCGATCGCGGCGATGTGGTGGTCGCCGTCGGCACCGGTGGCGCTTCGCCGGTCGTGGCGCGCCGCGTGCGCGAGCGCATCGAGGCGGTGCTGCCTGCGCGCCTCGGCGAGCTCGCTCGCTTCATCGGCCGTTGGCGCAAGGCCATCCATGCGCTCGTTCCCGAATTTGCGCTACGTCGCCGCTTCTGGGAGCGCGTCATCGATGGCGAAATCGGCGAACTGGTTCTTGCCGGACGCAGTGAAGAAGCCGAAGCCGCGCTTAAGAACATCCGTGATCCCTCCGGCTTTGCCGGTGCGCTGCCGTCGGGTCGCGCCGAAGGTAGCGTAACGCTGGTCGGCGCCGGCCCTGGAGACCCGGACCTGCTCACGGTCAAGGCGCTGCGGGCGCTGCAGGACGCCGATGTGGTTTTCTACGACGAGCTGGTGGCGGTGGAAATTCTCGATCGCGCACGGCGCGATGCGGCGCGCGTGCCGGTCGGCCGCCGTGTCGGCAAACCCGGCATCGGGCAGGGCGCGATCAACCAACTGTTGATCGAAGCTGCGAAATCAGGGCAGCGCGCGGTGCGGCTCAAGGGCGGCGATGGCTTTGTTTTCGGCCGCGGCGGCGAAGAAATCGAAGCGCTTCGGCAGGCGAATGTCGCCTATTCCGTGATTCCCGGAATTACCGCGGGCCTCGGAGCAGCCGCGCAATTCGAGGTGCCGCTGACGTTCCGCAACGAGGCGCTGCGCATCACCTTCCTCACCGCGCACAAGGCCAGGGACGCCGAAGCCGTCGACTGGTCCACCCTGACGGACACGAAGATGACGATCGTCGTCTACATGGGCATGACCGCGGCGCCCTCGGTGCGAGCGGGTCTGGTTGCTGCCGGACGCTCGCCGCAAACGCCCGTCGGCGTATTCGCGCGCGTCACGCGGGCCGATGCGCAGGCCGTTGTCGGCACGCTCGATCAGTTGCCTGATCTCGTCGCCAGCATCGACGGCGGTCCCGCCATCCTCATCATTGGCGACGTGGTCGCGCACTCAGCGCCCGCGCGCCATTTGGAACTCAGCCAACTCGCCTCTTACTTTCAGGTCGCCGCCGAATGACATCTCCGCTCGAACAAAAGATCAGGATCAGTGGTCCCTCCATCGTCACCGCGAACCGCACCTTCGACGGCGCGGTGATTTATCGCAACGCTTCGCAGGGCTGGTCGACCGATTTGTCGGAAGCCGCGATCGTGCGCACCGTTGCCGAGGCGCGCGCGCTTTTGGCCGAATCGGTTGCCGACGATATCGGCGCGGTCGGCGCCTATATCGCTCCGGTCGAAATCAACGACGGCGGCAAGATCAAGCCCGGCAATCTCCGCGAGCTGATCCGGCTCCGCGGCGTCACCATCGAACTCCCGGTTCTCGCGTAAGGCCCGATTTATCATGTACGCATATGACGAGCTCGACCGTACCCTTCTCAACGAACGCGTTGAGGAATTTCGCGATCAGGTGAAGCGGCGCCTTTCGGGCGAGCTCACCGAAGACGAATTCAAGATGCTGCGGCTGCAGAATGGCGTCTATCTGCAACTGCATGCCTACATGTTCCGCGTCGCGATCCCCTACGGCACGCTGTCCTCGCAGCAATTGCGGCGGCTGGCGCATGTGGCGCGACGCTACGACCGCGGCTACGGGCATTTCACCACGCGCCAGAATATTCAGTTCAACTGGATCAAGCTCGCCGAATTGCCCGATGCGCTGGCCGCTCTCGCCGAAGTCGGCATCCACTCCATGCAGACCTCAGGCAACAACACGCGCAACGTCACTTCCGATCAGTGGGCGGGCGTTGCGCCCGGCGAGATCGAGGACCCGCGCATCTGGTCGGAGCTGCTGCGGCAATATACGACGCTGCATCCGGAATTCTCGTTCCTGCCCCGCAAGTTCAAATTTGCGATCACCGCTTCCGCGCACGACCGCGCCGCAATCAAGGTTCACGATATCGGCCTGCGCCTGCACAAGAATGCGCAAGGCGAGACCGGCTTCGAAGTGCTGGTCGGCGGCGGCCTGGGCCGCACGCCCTTCATCGCCAAGACCATCAAGCCGTTCGTGCACGGCCGCGATCTTTTGAGCTACGTCGAGGCGATCCTTCGCGTCTACAACCAGTACGGCCGTCGCGACAACATCTACAAGGCGCGGATCAAGATCCTGGTGCATGAACTCGGCATCGAGAAATTCGCAGCTGAGGTGGAAGAGGAGTGGCGCGCAATGGGCGACAGCGCGCTGACGCTGGATGACGCCGTGATCGAGGAAGTCCGATCGCGCTTTTCTTACCCGATTTACGAAAAGCTGCCGCATATGCCCGAAGAGCTGAAGAAGGCGGCGCACGATGCCGTCTTCGAGCGATGGCGCCGCAACTCGGTGTTCACGCACAAGGTCCAGGGCTACGCCATCGTCACGGTGTCGTTAAAACCCGTCGGCGGACCGCCGGGCGATGCGACTGCGGACCAGATGGATGCGATTGCAGAGCTTGCCGACAAATATTCCTTCGGTGAAATCCGCGTCGGACACGAGCAGAACCTCGCGCTGCCTCACGTCGCCAAGCGCGACCTGCCTGCGCTGTTCAAGGCGCTCGAAAAAATCGGGCTGGCGACGCCGAACGTCAACCTGATCTCCGATATCATCGCCTGCCCGGGGCTGGACTACTGCTCGCTTGCCAATGCGCGCTCGATTCCGATTGCACAGGAATTGACACGGCGCTTTGCCAATCCCGAGACCGCCGAGTTGATCGGCCGGCTGCACATCAATATTTCCGGCTGCATCAATGCCTGCGGCCATCACCACGTCGGCCATATCGGCATTCTCGGCGTCGAGAAGAATGGCGAGGAATTTTACCAGATCACGATCGGCGGCCGTGCCGATGAAAATGCCGAGCTTGGCGTCTTGATCGGCCCCGCCGTGCCGTTCGGCGAAGTCGCCGACGTGATCGAGGACATTGTCGAAGCCTATCTGGCGCTGCGCGGACGCCCCGACGAACTGTTCGTCGATGCGGTGAAGCGGCTCGGCGTCGAACCATTCAGGGAGCGGGTCTATGCCACTCGTTAAGAACGGAAAGATCGCCACCGACATCTTCGTCCACATTCCGGACGGCGCAGAACTGCCGGGCGACGGTGCCATTCTGGTTTCGGCGGCGCGGTTTCTCGAAGATCCGGAAGCGCTGTTGCGGCGCCCCGGCAAGTTGGGCGTGATCTGGCCGAACAATCGCGACGTCGACGATCTCGTGCCATGGCTCGATCGGCTCGCCGCAGTCGCGCTGGTTTTCCCGACATTCCGCGACGGTCGCGCCTATAGCCAGGCGCGGCTGTTGCGCGAGCGCCACGGCTATGACGGCGAGTTGCGCGCCACCGGCCAGGTGTTGCGCGACCAGTTCGTATTCATGCTGCGCGCCGGGTTCGACACGCTTGAAGCGAAGAAAGAGAGCGACGTCGAGGCCTTTGCGGTGACTGCAAAGCGTTATTCGGTATTCTATCAGCCGACCGGCGACGGACGTCTCACCGCGCTTAACCGGCGGCTGGCGCAGCGCCACTCGGAGAGCGCCGCCAGTGAGTGAAGTCGTGCAGCCTCTTCTTGCGGAACGAAGCGCAGGCGAACTCTTGCCGGCGGCGGCGGAGCTCGATCAGATGCTTCGAAACGCCACGCCGGCGGAGGTGATCGAAGCAGCGTTAGGGGTGACGGGCCGCGAGAAGCTCGCGCTCGTCTCCTCCTTCGGCACGGAATCGGCGGCGCTGCTCAAGGTCATGGCCGACGTCGATGCAGCGATCCCCGTGATCTTTCTCGACACCGGGTGGCTGTTTGAAGAAACGCTGGCCTATCGCGATATGCTGATCGCCACGCTCGGGTTGCGCGACGTGCGCTCGATCAAGCCGGATGAAGAGGCCTTGCGGCGCCAGGATCAAAATCGTGAATTGTGGTTCTCCGATCCTGACGCATGCTGCCGTATCCGGAAAGTCGAGCCGCTGCAGCGCGCGCTTTCGCCTTTCAAGGCCTGGATCAACGGGCGCAAGCGCTTCCAGGGCGGTCTGCGCGCCGCCATTGCCGTGGTCGAGGATGACGGTATCCGGCTGAAATTCAATCCGTTCGCAAACGTCTCGCGCGAACAGATCCAGGCGATCTACACAGAGGCAAAGTTGCCGCCGCATCCGCTTGCAGCATCCGGCTTCCTCTCGGTCGGTTGCATGCCGTGCACGACGCGGACCTCGCCGGACGAAGATGCACGCGCCGGCCGCTGGCGCGGCCGTGCCAAGACGGAATGCGGTATCCACACGGTGAAGATGGCGTGAGATAAGTTGCGCCTGACAGGGTTGGGCCGATCATTTCCGGCAACGGTGCACCAGACCTCAAATCTCCCGACTCCCTGATGTGCAAGCACTTATCACGGTTCGCTTGCGAAGAACGCGCGCCCCGAAATCACGACAGAAATTTGGCGGTCGTTCACCATTCAGCCACGGTTGGCATGCAACAAGCACCGTTCGCCAGAGCGCCTTTCGACAAATTACCGCCTGTCCATTGTCGGAATCGCGCTCTAAACCGTTGAATGAGCGTGTGATCTTTTCGCCGTACGGCATCGTGGCGTATCAGGCGTGGGGGACCTATTGAATGATGCGCGCTTTGGTCGCGATAATCGGATTGCTGGCGCTTGGTGGCTGCGCGGCCGATGCTCCGATCGAGCAACCGAGCATGTATTTTAACATGGCGGAGGGCGCCAAGCTCGATTCCCAGGCCGCGGCAACGATGATTTCGCTCTATCGCAAGAACAATGGCCTTGGCACCGTTGCGATCGATCCCGAATTGATGAAGGTTGCAGAAGGACAGTCGCTGGCGATGGCGAGCCGCAACAAACTCGACCACGACGTCAAGGCGCCGCTGCCGAAGCGCCTGCAGGCAGCCGGTTACCCCGCGACGCTGGCGGTCGAAAACGTATCCGCCGGCTACCACACCCTGGCCGAGGCCTTTTCCGGATGGCGCGATTCGCCGCCGCACCGCGCCAACATGCTGCAAAGTGATGTTACAAAAATGGGCATCGCGGCCAGCTATGCTCCGAACACCAAATACAAGGTTTTCTGGACCCTCATTCTTGCATCGACCGAACCTCGCGATACGCCCGGCGTCAGGCTCCCATCCGCTATGCTGGCCAATTGACGTCATCGCTTACAGGCGTCACGCTGCATTCCTATAATTTCGATGTGGAGGCACATGATGAATCCGGCCGATCAACCGCCAGCAAGCACGCCCGCGAAGGCGCAGCGCGTGCTTGTCCTGCAAGGTGGCGGCGCGCTCGGTTCCTATCAGGCCGGCGCCTACCAGGCGCTTTGCCATTGTGATTTCCAGCCGGACTGGATCGCCGGCATCTCGATCGGCGCCATCAATGCCGCGATCATCGCCGGCAACGAGCCGGCAAAGCGCGTCGACAGGCTGAAGGAATTCTGGCAGACCGTCTCCGCTCCGATGCCGTGGATTCCGATTCCGCGTGGCGACCGTGAGCGTTCGGTGTTCAACGAGACCAACGCGGCATTGATCGCCACTTTCGGCGCGCCGGGCTTCTTTTCGCCGCGAGTGCCGCCGGCGCCGCTTTGGCCGAAGGGAAGCCCGCAGTCGCAAAGTTATTACGACACCACGCCGCTGCGGAAAACGCTGGAGCGTCTGGTCGATTTCGATCGCATCAACGATCTGCAGTGCCGGCTCAGCGTCGGCGCGGTCGGCGTGACCTCGGGCAATTTCCGGTATTTCGACAATGTCGAGTTCAACCGGCTCGGCAAGCGTATCGGCCCCGAGCACATCATGGCGTCCGGCGCGCTGCCGCCGGGTTTCCCCTCGATCGTCATCGACGGCGAGCATTATTGGGATGGCGGCGTCGCCTCCAACACCCCGCTCGACTATGTGCTGGACGCCGAAACCGAAAACGACCTCCTGATCTTCCAGGTCGATCTCTTCAGCGCTCGCGGACCACTGCCGGAGACCTTGCTGGAGGCGGCCGAGCGCGAGAAGGACATCCGCTTCTCCAGCCGCACGCGCATGAACACCGACAAGAACCGGCAGATCCACAACGCCCGCAAGGCGATTCGCGATCTGATCTCCAGGCTGCCGGACGATCTGAAAAACCACTCCTCGGTAGACCTGTTGCGCGAAGCCGCCAAGGAGAACACCGTCACGGTGGTGCACCTCATCTACAAAAGCAAGAATTACGAGACGTCCTCGAAGGACTATGATTTCTCCCATGTCGCCATGGTCGAACATTGGGAAGCCGGTGTGCGCGACGTCCATCTGTCGATGCGTCACAAGGAATGGCTGCAACGGCCGCAATCCGACGAAACCATGGTGAGCTACGATCTCTCGGATGAAGAAAGCCCCGTCAAAAAGGAGTGAAAAAAATGGCTAACCTGTCAGGCAAGACCGCGGTGGTGACCGGTTCGACCAGCGGCATCGGGCTCGCCTTTGCCCGAGCCTTCGCCGGCGCCGGCGCCAATATCGTTCTCAACGGCTTCGGCACGCCGGCCGATATCGAGCGGGAGCGCTCAGGAATCGAGAGCGATTTCAAGGTCAAGGCGGTGCATTCGCCGGCCGACATGACCAAGCCAGCCGAGATCGCCGGCATGATCGCACTCGGCGAAAAGACGTTCGGTTCGGTGGATGTGCTCGTCAACAATGCCGGCATCCAGTTTGTTTCGCCGATCGAGGAATTTCCGATCGAAAAATGGGACGCGATCATCGCGATCAACCTGTCGGCGGCGTTTCATGCCATCCGCGCCGCCGTGCCCGGCATGAAGAAGCGCGGCTGGGGCCGCATCATCAACACGGCGTCGGCGCACTCGCTGGTGGCCTCGCCGTTCAAGGCGGCCTACGTGTCGGCCAAACATGGCATCGCCGGCCTCACCAAGACGGTGGCGCTGGAGCTTGCCACCTTCAAGGTCACCTGCAACTGCATCAGCCCCGGCTATGTCTGGACACCGCTGGTCGAGAAGCAGATCCCCGACACCATGAAGGCGCGGAACATGACCAAGGAGCAGGTGATCCACGACGTGCTCCTGGAAGCGCAGCCGACGAAAGAGTTCGTAACCTCCGAACAGGTTGCAGCGCTAGCGCTGTTTCTGTGCGGCGACGATGCGGCGCAAATCACCGGCGCCAATCTCTCGATCGACGGCGGCTGGACCGCGGAGTAAGAAGTCCGCCATAGGCCCCTCGGAATCAGCGCCCTGGGGCCGGCGTCTGCCTTATGGATGGTGTTGCCGTCGATCCTGGCGCAGCGTTTGACCCGGCCTTCAGCAACTCGCTGAGCAAGCCGCTGACGTCCGCCGGGAGGCCAACGATGGTCGTTGGCAATTTACCATCGGTTTTCTGTCCGAACGAACGCAGGGCTTCGGCCGCCGCCAGCGCCTGAATTGTCCCGGCGTATGGCGCCAGCGCTGCAGCAACGGCCTGATCTTGGCTCGCGATGTAGCGGCGATTGACGGACTGTTGGACGTCGTGATCGAAGGTGAAAGTGTCAGCCCAGCCGATGAAGTCAAGGGTAATACCGACGGCTGAGAAATAGTCGGTTGCCTTTTGTTTGACGGATTGCATGATTTGGACAGCCTCCTCGTTCGCCTTGTCGAACGAGCGCGAGGTAATCTCGTCGCAAACAATAGTCTGGACTTTTTTGCGGCCTACGTCGTCCATGACGTCAGCGAGTTTGCGGCTATAATAGACTGAGGTAAAGATGACTTTCGGATCGGAACGGTCGCCGGTTGGAGATAGCACACCAAAACGATAAAGGTATTTTGCGGCATTCGCTTCCAGAACCGAGGCACCAATTGACACGCCGACGGAAATGTTGAGGCCCTCTTTGCTTTGGCAGGGGAAGGATTCGTCCTTTGCGGATGTACCGCGATGCGGCGAGGAAACCCACTCTCGGCTGAAAGGGGTACGATCGACGATGATTAGTCGGCCGGACGGAACGTAGAAATCAAAAAAATTACCTGATCCGCTGAGCCTTTGATGTGGGACGATGAACCGTTTGACAGCGACTTTATTTGCCTTGAGATACTCTTCGGACTCGAGTTGGCTTTGATTGTCCCTGTTGGCGCCAGTATCTGGAATCCAGAATGCCGATTCGTTGGGTAGGATCGTGTAGGCTTCGGTGAAATCGGCTTTGTCGTAGTAAGCAATTGCAGGCTGCGGTACCAAACCTCCCGTAGTCAGGCAAAGCACCAAGAGCGGCGATATCCAGCGCCGAATTGGTTTCCACCATATCGCCACCACGATGACTAGGAGGACGAGCGTCATCAGGCCACTCACGCCGGTCAGAAACTTCATCACGTAGAATGAGGGTACGAAGCCGGCGTCGTCATTGGCCAGTTGCCGCCCGGCGATCTTTCCGGCGAGCACGGTCGCTTGAGGAGAGTAAAGGATATTGGCGATCGAATAACCGATGAAGGTAACGATTGTAGCAATCACTCGACCAGGAAAATTTCGCATACAACACTCCAGGCCGAACCCCGTCTCAGCACACTTCGCCTCGGGATCTTACATTCGTGCCATTTATGCAATAAATGCGAAAAATCCGTCTGACAATAGGAGGATGATTATAATTCTGAATGCAACTTCAGGTTAATCATAAGAGTTCGTCAGGCGGAGGGGATTAGCTGCTACTTCCCGAACGCCAGCATGTGCAAGCCCAGCCGCCGGCGCACGATGGTGAACAGTAGCACGGTTTCGAAAACCAGCGCGATCGACGTCGCAGCGGCCGCGCCGTAGCCGCCGAAGCGCGGCACCATGAGAAGGCAGAGCGAGAGGTTCATGACGAAGGCCGCCGCATAGGCCAGCGCGCAGATATATTGATGGCCGAGCATATTGAGCAGCCGCTCGACCGGGCCGACGGCGGCACGCACGACAAGGCCAATCGCGGCGATGAACATGATGTCGTAGCCGACCACGAATTGCGGCCCGAACAGCCAGAGCAGCGGCCTGCCAAACGCCAGCAGCAGGATGGTCGCCGCAAGCGAGGGCCAGAACGTCAATTTGATCGCGTGGGCGACGTAGGCCGAAAGCCGCGCCTTGTCGCCCAGCGCGTGATATTCGGCAAAACGATGCGCCGTGGTCGCCGACATCGCATAGTGAATGAAAGACACCAGCGCCAGCGTCTTCACCACGGCGAAATAGACGCCGACCTCCTGCGAGGAACGAAACTGCTGCAGCACCAGCACATCGGTGTAGGACAAAAGAAGATAGAAGCCTTCGACCATCAGGATCGGCAGCGAGACGGAAAGCCAGCCGCCGATATCATAAGCCTTGGGGCCGGATTGAATGTGGGCAGAAAGGCGGCGGTTGAGCACCACCATTTGGCCGATCATGGCGATCCAGACCGCACCCGCGCTCGCACCCATCGCGGCGGTGGCGCCAAGATCGAAACCGAGCACGAACAGGCCGGCGGTGATGCCGATGATCAGCGACTGGCGGACGATGAATTGCGGCATCAGTCCGAGCCGCATCCAGTCATGGGCGCGCGCGATACCATCCTGGGTGTTAGCGACCACGAACGCGGGCAGCGTGATGCAGCCGACAAGCAGCGGAACGATCGCGCCCGGCTCCATCCATGGCGCGAGCAGCTTGACGACGCCGGCAAGCAATCCTGAAACGACGCAGGACACCGCAAAAGTGATCCAGCGGCTGCCGGAGAGAAAGCCGCGCAAAAGCGCGTGTTCGCCGCGCGTGCGATATTCGGGGATCAGCTTCTGGGCGGATGCCGAGATGCCGAAATCCATCATGCTGCCGAGCAGCAGCACCCAGGTCCAGGCATAGACATAGATGCCGTAATCGGAGCCGCCCATCCAGCGCGCGAGCAGGATTTGCGACAGATACGCCAGCGCGGCGCTGACGACGCGGATGATGAAGATCGTCCCGGCGAGCCGTCCGGTCAGCGAGGCTTCATTGGAGCCGCCAAGAGAGTTGGCAAGCATCGACCGCAGCCGGGCAAGCGGGTTGGTTGCGGGTTGGCTATCGATCACAGCCAAGGCAGGGAATCCTTGCAGTGTTGAAGGGCGACGACGGTCAGTTGCTATCAACCATTCGTTAAGAATCGGTTGGGTGCTCAGAGCATGGTCTCCGCGCAAACTCGTTCCAGCGTTTGTCGCGAGGGAAAAGCCGGTTTTCATTTTGCGCTAACGCGGCCCTTCGGGTTAGGATCATGCTCCAAGTCCGGCCCCTATCTTGCCGCACCCGACGAGTGCGGCGACCTCGCCCGCAAGCAGGCGACCTCGCCCGCAAGCAGGAGAGGCGGACTGAACCACGGCGCCCTGCTTGTCACGTCGATTGCACCGCAGGGACTGAACGGGTCTATTGCAGATTGATGTTGAATTCGTAGGAACGATCGCCGCCGACCAGTGTCAATTTCAGCGCGGCGCCTTCGGGATTGACGCCGGGCGGCACGCCGTCGAGCTGAAAGGCAAAGCGCTTGACCCCGGGCGGGCCGGGTTCGAGCAGTTTCGGAACCGGCAGCGACCAGTCCGGCGTCGGTCCTTCGACAAAAAGATTGATGGTGCGCGCATCGGGCGACAGCACGTCGACCAAAACCGTGGATTTGCCTTCGCGCTTAACGTCGCGGATGGTGAGAGGGTTGGGATCGCCAACACTGGCCGGTTTCGGAACTGTGTCGAGGGCTGCAAACAGCACGCTGTCTTCGGTGCTCGCGACGGTGGCAAAAGCGAGTTCGGCGGTCGCTTCCACCGGGATGCAAAGCTTCTCACAGACCGCGTAGTTGATATCGGCGCGAAGCGTGACCGGTTTGTCGGTGCTTTTCGGGACAATCCGCAGCGGCAGCACGACCTGGTTCTGATAGCCGAGCGAGATGCCACCGCCGCCGTCGTCGAATTTCATCGGCGCCGGCCACAGAACCGTCACCGCCTCGACATTGTCGGATTTGGAAAAATCGAAGCGGGGCGGAACGCCGGAGTCGCCAGAGGTACGCCAGTAAGTTTTCCAACCAGGTTCGAGCTGCACGGCGATGCCGCCGAGCAGCACCGGCCCGCTGCGCGATCCCGCCAGCAGCCGGACCGCGGAGTGTGCAGCTTTTTGCCAGGGCGAGGCATCCTCGGCGCGGGCCTGGGACGCAGGCAATGACGTCAATAGGGTGAGAACGAGGCCGAGCGCGGCTCGCGGCGGAACTTGATCGATCATGAAACGTCCTTACAGAAAGGCTGGATTGTAGGCCATTGAATTGCCTGTGATGTGTCTCGGTGCGTCCGACTGAAGCTTGATTGACATAACCGGGACCCAATATCAGGATGGATGAAGGCACGAGGTTCCCTGCGGATGGACCCTGAAGGCAAAAGACCGAGATTGGTTCGCCGCGAATCCGCCGGCACCGGCGGTGAAGGGGAACGCCGTTACCTCGATGGTCAGTTGCTGATCGCGATGCCCGTGATGGGCGATCCTCGCTTTGAGCGTTCTGTGATTTATCTCTGCGCGCATTCGGCTGAAGGCGCCATGGGCATCATCGTCAACCGCCCCGCCGGCAGCATCGACTTTCCGGGGTTGCTGGTGCAGCTCGAGATCATCAAAAAAGCCGATCAGATCAAGCTGCCGGAGAATGCCGAGACCATGCGTGTCTTGAAGGGCGGCCCGGTAGAGACGGGTCGCGGCTTTGTGTTGCACTCGAGCGATTTCTTCATCGAGGATGCAACGCTCAGAATCGACGACGAGATCTGTCTCACTGCGACCGTCGACATCCTGAAAGCGATCGCGCGGGGCACTGGCCCCAAGCATGCGGTGCTCGCGCTCGGCTATGCCGGATGGGCGGCCGGGCAACTGGAAAGCGAAATCCAGGACAATGGATGGCTGCATTGCGATGCCGATCCCGATCTGATCTTCGGCGACGATATCGAGGAAAAATACAACCGCGCGTTGCGCAAGATCGGGATCGATCCCGGTATGCTCTCGAACGAGGCCGGCCACGCGTAGCGTCATCCTGGCAAGTCTACAAAATGATCAAGCTGGGCGGCATCAAAGGAGCACCTCTCCCCTTGCGGGAGAGTAGTGACGGCAGAAAGCCCAATTTTCTCAATGCTTCGGCCGCGTCATGTCCACGTTGATGTCCCCTATCGCTTCGGGCCATTGGAAGCCTGCGGGATGGCCTTCTGCGCGCCCGGTATAAACCCGACCGCTGAAAACGCACAGGCGCCCGCCTGCCGTGGCTGCTGGGTCGGCTCGCTCCTGATCACGAGACTATTGCGGACTTCCACAAGGACAGTGGCCTGGCACTTCGCAAGGTATGTGCGCGCTTTGTCGAACTCTGCCGTGAAATGGGCCTTCTCGCGACCGCGAGCGTCGCCATCGATAGCAGCAAGTTCAAAGCCGTGAACGACCGGGACAAGCTTCACGGTGGGAGCACGAGCACTTGCTCGAAGCCGTGCAGCGGTCGCCTTGACGCAAACCAGAATCGATGCGCCAGCGTCGAGAGACAGTCGAACATCCCTTCGGCACGATCAAGGCTCGCATGGGAGCGACGCACTTCCTCACCAAAACGCTTCCAAAAGTAGCCGCCGAGATGGCTCTATCGGTCCTGGCCTATGATCTGACACGGGTGATGAACATCGTAGGGGACAGGCCGCTGATCGCAAGGATTGTAGCCTGACACCAAGCCGGTCACGGCTTCTGACCAACTACCTCGGAACGGTGTTTTTACACGGCCAAGACCCCGAGGCGACATAGACCGGGTTGAAATCCCGCAGTGCAGTAGTCTCCCCTCATCCGGGTGTGCTATAGTTTCGGTCGGAAATGCACGGAAGGCTGCCCAGGGGGTGGTGCCGTGACCCATTGTCTTCTTCATAAGCGACGAGAATTCATCATGCTGCTCGGCGGCGCGGCGGTGGCATGGCCGCTGCCAATGTGCGCGCAGGAGGCAGGAAAGTTTTACCCGTTAGCTTACCTCGTTCTCGCTGGCGGTCAGGACGTGGTGATTGTGGCTGGCGTCTTCGCTGCCTTCACGTCGGCTCATGGGGGAAGACCAGAAAGCACTCGCATAGGCCGAGACCGTCGGTTTGGTTCCAAAGTGCTACCGATGCGGGGGGCTCGACTAGGGTGATGACGAGGCGCATCCCTTGGAGGCAAAAAATGAAGATTCTTTCGCTTGTATCCTTTGTTTTTTTTGCGCTCATTCTTTTTGTGGCTCAGGCCATCGGTCAAACGACACCACCCAATGGCGCGGTCCTGACGTGGCACAATGACAATTTTCGAACCGGCTGGCAGCAGCAGGAAACAATCCTGACTACCTCAACTGTGCCGAAGAAATTGAGGATTTCTCAAAGAGTGAAGCTGATGGATCAGGTCGACGCGCAGCCGCTCGTCATACCAAGCTTCATCAATGGCCACGACATTGCTTTTGTCGCCGACGAATCGAATAACGTCTACCAGATCGACGCTAACACTGGCGCCATTCTTACGCAGGTCACGCTTGGGGCTCCGGTCTTTACGCCGCTTAATTGCTCGAATAATGGACCCCAAGTGGGAGTCAATTCCACCCCGGTGATCGATTGGGCCAGCCAAACGTTATTTGTGATCGCCTACGTAAACGTAAGCGGCACCACACCAACCTATTTTCTTCATGCCCTCGACCTCCATACGCTGAAGGACAAGGCTTCGCCTCTCCAAATCGCCGCATCGCATACGCTGACCAATGGCGACACCTTTACATTCGACGCGAGGAACCAACGCCAGCGGGCGGCGCTGCTCTTTGCCAATGGCAACGTTTACGCCGCTTTCGGGAGCTTCTGCGACTTTAACGCCGGCTCCTCGCGCGGCTGGCTTTTGGGATGGAACTTCAACGGAACGACTCTTTCGGCGCTCCCGGCAAACCAGCTCAACGACACCCAATCGAGTTCGCCAACCAACTTTCTCTTGTCCTCGATCTGGATGTCCGGCGCCGGCCCAGCAAGCGACGAGTCGGGAAATCTAATCTTCTCGACCGGAAATTCCGACGGCCCTAACGCCGCCAGTTCGACTTGGACCGACACCACCCCATGTTCAGGAACGGGTGCCCCGTGTAGCAATATTCAAGAAAGCGTCGTCAAACTAAACGGAAATCTGACTGGGATTACCGGCCTTTTCTCACCAAACGCAACGTTTGGCGTGTTTTCTCCCGACACCCTTTATTTGGATCAACAAGATCTAGATCTTGGATCGGGAGGAGTACTCCTCGTACCACAGCGTAACAGTGCTTCGCTCGCTGCTGTCGCCGGCAAAGACGGTAGATTGTTCTTGTTTGATCGCGCCGCTGCTGGCTCGAATGGCTTGAATTTCCTCCAACTGAGCCAGGGGTCGGCGTGTTGGTGCGCGCCGTCCTACTTCACCGGGTCGGACGGCGTCAGCCGCATCGTGACGAGCCAAGGAGGAAGCGTTCAGACCTTCCAGGTTCAATCGACGAGCCTGTCACTGGAGGGAACATCAGGCATTTCATCTGGACAAGACGGCGGCTTCTTCACCATGGTTTCGTGCAACGGCAGCGGTGCATTTGGGAATTGCGCAAATACGCCGATCATCTGGGCGGTTTCACGTCCTCTGTCTGGCACATCTACTGGCGTTAACCTCTATGCATTTTCGGGGTTGGCGGTAAACGGGAGCTACCCGCAGCTCTTCGGTCCGACGCAGGTGGGATCTTGGCCAAATATAGGAGGCAACTCGAATATCGTCCCGACTGTCGCGAATGGGATGGTCTATGTCGCTTCCAACAAATTGCTCACGATCCTCAATATCAAAGCCGGCGGGAAGCCCGCCGCCGCCACCCCTCTAGCTGCTGCTGAGACTGCTGCTCCCCTAACCAGCGCTTTCGCAATCTCCGGGACGCTTGGCGCCGTCTATGGGTCGACTCTCACCCTCACAAATCGCAATGGCAAATACAGATTGGTCGACGCCTCAAAAGCAATAGCTGATGGTCATATTGCGGCCGCCCTGACGACAGGGAAAGCTTATACGGCGGTAGGCTCATCATTCACCTCAGCAGGCGCCTTGCTCGCGGATGCGATTTACCGCGCCAAGTGTCGACAGCAAAATGACGCCGGAGCGAATCAAGCGGGCGTCCATCCAGCATGTACAGGTGATCAATGGCCGCCAGACGTGGATCCAGGTCAACAATTGAGTTCCGGGTAGGGTCGATCCCGGCGCGGCCAGAAGCGTATCATCAGGCGGGCACCTACACTGGGCGCATCTTCAAAGGCGACAAGCCGGCTGAACTGCCCATGCAGACCAACACCAAATTTACAGGCTGCGGGAGCTGGGGAAGGAATTGATCAAGCGGCTTCCGTTATGGGCTGCGCAGGCTCGGGACGAGACATTGTAGCTATTGCCCTCACGAGGGGCCGTAATCCCTCACTTGCACTTACTTTCAGCACGGTCATAGCTCAACATGATTTCCCTCACTCCGCCGCCTGCTGCGCCACCGTGGGCTCGGTGCCGGCCACCGTAGCGCGCCGCATATCGCGCGGCTGTGATTGATCGTAGCGGCGCACGCGGTGCATGGTCTGGCGGTTATCCCACATCACGAGGTCATGCACCGTCCATTTGTGGACAAAGACGAACTCTGCCTGCGTGGCGTGCTCGGTGAGGTCGCGTAGCAACAGCCTAGCCTCCGGCAGGCTCATGCCGATGATCGCGCCCGCATGAGAGGACAGATAGAGCGACTTGCGGCCATGCACCGGATGGGTCCGCACCAGCCGTTGCCGCACTGGCTTGAACATCTCTCTTTCCTCTTCGGAGTAATCGACAAAGCCGAGCGATCCCCGCGAATACATCAGCGAATGCTCGCAGATCAGATCCTTTATCTCCGCTTTGGTCTCCTCGTCGAGCGCATCGTAGGCCGCGCGCATGTCGGCGAATTCGGTGTTGCCGCCCTTCGGGTTTACCACCCGCGCCGATAGCAGGGAGAACTTTGCCGGTATAGCTCGAAACGAACTGTCGGAATGCCACAGGCAGTTGCCGAGATTGAACAGATGGGTGCGGTGATCGCGCGGCAGCGGCTTGCCGTCCTTGCCGAGATTGGAGACATCGTTCAGCCCCGAGGAGAGCCGGTAATCTTCCTTCTTGGTCACCGTTCCGCCGCGGGAGGTCTCGCGCTCGCCGAAATTGAGCGCAAATGCCATTTGCTGCTCGTCCGTGATGTCCTGGTTGCGGAACAAGAGCACCGCGTATTCGTCCATGCCTGCTTCGATGTCGCGCGCCTGTTGCGACGTCAGCGGCTTTCGCAGATCGACGCCGGAGACTTCGCCGAAAAAATGCGGGTGAAGCTTTCGGATCGTCACGGACATGGGGACCCTCCCTGATTCATCGGCTGCGGCTTGTTCCGCCGCATGAAACAGAGGCTACTCGCCGACCTCTTCAAGTCAACGGCTGGACAAGTTCATCGGCTCTGCCACCGACGAATGAGCAAGGAACCGGAGCGGGCCCGGCCGGGTTACTTCGCTGAAATGAACGCGGGCGCCAGCCCAGCGGTATGAACGCACGGAAAACAGGGAGTGACCGCGATGGACAAGGATCGAATTGTCGGCTCGGCGAAGGACGCCGCTGGAAAGGTCGAGGGTACCTTTGGTGAGGCGACCGGTGACGCTCAAACCCAGGCTGCCGGTCGGGTGCGAGAGGCAGCCGGTTCGGTGCAAAATCTTTTTGGCCAGGCCAAGGACGCGGCGCGCGACGCCGGCGAAGCTGCCGTCGACTACGCCAGGGGCGCCTACGATCAGAGTGGTGACACCTTGCGCGACGGCACGCAGGCCGTGGCGAAGAGGGTGCAGGACAATCCGCTCGGCGCGCTCCTGCTTGCTGGTGGCATCGGCTTTGCGCTCGGGCTCATGATGACGCGCCCACGCCGGCCGCCGCCGCGCTGGCGCTACTACGGCTGAGGCGCAGCCCTGCGGCGAACGTGCGCGACGCTTGATTCCCGAAGGAGACGCCTCCCCCGAGCGCTGGCATCAAGCGTCTCGCAGGGTTTTGCCGTGATAACGGTCTTATCGCGTCACGTTGCCATTTCCCGGCGGCGCCTGCTGCACCGGCGGCGCGGCTGCCGAGCGCCCGACGTTGGCCGGCGGTCGCGGGACGCCCGGCGGAGCTTGCGTGCGTGGTGAAGGTTGCAGTTGACGCACCGGCGGCGGGGGACTTCCGAAGCCGAAGAAATTCCGGAACGGCGGCGTGGCCGATTGAACCGGCGGGGCAGGTTGAGCCGGCGCAGGTGCGGCAGGCTGGACGGAATTGGGCTTCTTCGGCTTTTGGGTCGGCGCGGGCGCTGTTGGCGCCGGCGTGCCGTTAGGAGAAACGGCAGCTACAGGCGTTTCGCCCTTGACCTGCTCGCGTCCGACTTCGCGTCGCGGCCAGGCAAAATCATCGGCGCGGCCCGCCGGCGCTGCCAGCGGTTCGCCTTTGACCAGGGTTTTCGCCGCCAGGGCATCGACTGCGGCCGGGCGCGATCCCGGACCACCGAGCAACTGGTCGGTGCCGGCAGAGGAGGCGACCAGCGGCAGGATCGGTCCTGCCAGCGGACGCGGCGCCGGTTGTCCGGGCTGGGCGTTGGCATCGGGTGTCGCCGGTTCGGTCGGCAGCGTGAACGGTGCGGAGCGCCCGGCCAGGAGGCGCGTGATCTCGCGCTCGACATAATGGGCAAGCTTGCGTGCGCCGGGCTTGGTGAAATACACGCCGTCATAGGAGCGCAGGCGGCGGATCTGACCTTCGAAGTCGGGGCCCTGTTGCAGGAAGCGGCCAGCCTCGTCGACAAATCCGTCCCAGACATCGACATAGGTGATGCCGGCCTTGGCCGAACCCTCGCGGTAAAGCGAATCCAGAAACAGCGCGTCCGACGTCGCCTTGGTGCCGCGCACCGCCGGCAAGCCGACCCACAGCACCGGCACGCCCTTGGTTTTCAGAACCGCGATCATCTCATCAATTTTTTTGTTGTAGAGCTCGACCCATCGTTCGTCGCGGAACTGGACGACGCCGGTCGGAGAACGCGAGCTTTTTTCCGGCGTGAGGATCGGCTGGCTCTCGCCCTTCTCTTCATCGTCGGCCAATTCCGCATCGGCTGCCTTGTCGTCGGGTTTGGCAGCGGCCGCGTCATCGCTCTTGCCCACGGGCTTGGTCTCGCCGGACTTGTCGCCGGATTTGGAATCCGTTTTGGTGCGGGCGTCCTTCTTGTCACCCTTTTTGTCGCCAGGCTTGCCGTCGGATTTCTCCGCCGCCACCTCGTGCATGGCGATGCGATCGTTGAGACCGAGCATCACGACAATGATGTCGGGCTTCTCTGTGGCAAGGATGGTCTTGGCCGCGGCCGCCCAGTCCGCCGGTTCGCCCTTGGGCTGATATTGGATGAGGCCGGAGACCGTCTTGTGCCGCCGAATCACGCCCATGTCCGGCTGCTCGACATAGGCATCCTCAAGGCCATAAGCGAGCCAATCCGCCATGGCATCGCCCAGCACCAGAACATTGCGCTCGGGGGTGGTGTCTCGCTTGGCCGGCGGCGGCGCTTTGGAAAAATCCTCGACACGCCTCGGCTGCTGCTGTTGCTGAAATGGCGCGAAGAAGTCGCGGCCGAACCAGCCCCGTTGCGGTTGCTGCTGCGATTGGCTCGGGCCGCCGAACCAGCCCCACTGTGCGGACGCAGGCGCCACCACGGCGATCAAAAGAGCGATCGCAGCGGCCAACGCGACCATCGGGCCGCCTTCAGTAAACAAGTGCAAAAAGGACTTTTTCTTCGGCATGCGGCCTATCGCATCGTGTCGTTCGAACGGTAGCTATGATAACTGAATCCGACCGCAAGCGGGCACATTTCCTGCACCCGGAGGCGGCCGTCACCAGCTACCTTAGAACGCTTGGGACGGCTAGGTTGTGCCTGGGAACCGGATTTTTGCCGGGTAAATAAACGAGGTTACTGAACGGCCGAATGCCCGCAATCACCGTCCGCGCAGCCGCTCGAGCACTTCTGAGGAGGCAAATCCGTCGGCCGGCGCGCCGATTGAGGCCTGGAAGCCGCGCAGCGCCTCCCTTGTCTCGCCGCCGAACTGGCCGTCCGGGGTGCCGCGATAAAACCCGCGCTGCGCCAGAAGCTGCTGGAATTCCAGCCGCTCGGCGCGCGACAATTCCCGCTCCTGCCGCGGCCAGGGTTGCACGAAGGCTGCGCCGCCCCGCAGCCGGTCGGCGAAATGGCCGATTGCGAGCGCATAGGCCTCCGCCGGATTGTATTTCATGATGACGCGGAAATTCTGCAGCATCAAAAAGCCCGGCCCCTCGGCGCCTGCGGGCGCCAGCAGATAGGCCTTGTCGGCGGAGGCCGGGAATGGCTGACCGTTGGCGCGCGTGATGCCCAGATGCTCCCACTGCGCGAACGTCATGCTCTTGGCCCGATCCGCCAGCATGTAATTGAAACCTTTCGGCACCGTGACTTCGTAGCCCCAGCTTTTGCCGGTCTGCCAGCCGTCCTTCTTCAGGTTGTTGGCGGTGGAGGCGATCAGGTCGGCTGGATTGTCGACCACGTCGCGCCGGCCATCGCCGTCGGCGTCCACCGCATAACGCTTGAACGCGGTCGGCATGAACTGGGTCGGCCCGAACGCACCGGCCCAGGAGCCGTGCATCTGTTCAGGGCGCAGATCGCCGTGGTGCAGGATCTCGAGTGCGGAGAGAAATTCATCACGGAAATATTTCTGGCGGCGGCCGACGCAGGCAAGCGTTGCGGTCGACTGCAGAACGCTGCGGTCGCCGATCTGGGTGGAATAGTTCGACTCGATGCCCCAGATCGCCGCGATCACGTGGCGGTCCACGCCATAGGCCTTTTCGGTTGCGTCGAACTGTACTTTGTATTTGGCAAGCATCTCCCGACCCTTGGCGAGGCGGTTGTCGTTCACGAGGATGTCCAGATATTCCCAGATCGATTTGGTGAATTCGGGCTGCGAATCCATCAGATCCATGATGCGCAAATCGGGCGCAAGGCCAGCGGTGAAGCGCTGGAAACTCTCCTGCGAGATGTTGCGTCGCGCCGCCTCCGGCCACATCGAGGCGATGCAATTGTCGAAATTCGCCGCCGCCTCACGGATCGCGTTCGCCGTCATCAAGGGGTGACCGGAGGCACCGTCCTCACCGCTCCACGGTTGCGGCGCGCCGCTGGCGGAGGCCGATGGCGCGGGTGCCGCTTGCGGGGTTTGGCTTGCTTTCGACGGCGAGCCGCCGAAGATGTTACCGAGAAAGTCGAGCGGCCCGCCGCTCGATTGCGCACGCACCTCACCGGTCCAAAGCAGCATCGCCGCAAGAAGTACCGTGCCCGCTCGTTTCCTCGCCGGCTTTGTCGCTGGTCGCATCATGTCGCACCCGAAAAGGCATTCAGGAAGCGGGCCTGGAGCTCCGATTCCGAAGTTCGCAAGCTATCGCGGCGACCTCTGACGCGAACTTCGGAATCAAAGGAGCTCTAGCAACTTGTTGAATTGCGTAGCAGGCTTTGAATTTTAAAGTTCCTATCACGAACTTGCCCGGATACCGATAGGAACTTCAAATTGGCCGCACTGGTAAGGGTTTCCAATAACTTAAGAAAGGCGAAATTTTTGCGTCAGGCGGCTTTCAGGGTCAAAAAAAGCGCCTGGGCAGAAACCTTTATCTCACATCCACCTTTCTAACTCGCGGTAAGTGCGGTAGCGAATGTCAAATCCACTCCACTAATGCGATCAAAATGTGCTTTCCTTCCCCCCTCGCAATGCAGTCCCAATCTCGATGAAAATCCGCAAAGCCGTCTTCCCAGTCGCCGGTCTCGGCACCCGCGTCCTGCCAGCCACCAAGGCCATGCCCAAGGAAATGCTGACCATCGTCGACAAGCCGCTGATCCAGTATGTCGTTGACGAGGCCAAGGAAGCCGGCATCGAACATTTCATCTTCGTCACCGGCCGCAACAAGGGCGTGATCGAGGATCATTTCGACCGGATGTTCGAACTCGATGCCACGCTTGCTGCGCGCGGCAAGAAGGCGGAGATGGAGATTCTTGCACGCGATCAGCCGCAAGCTGGCGCGATGAGCTTCACGCGGCAGCAGGCGCCGCTCGGGCTCGGTCACGCGGTGTGGTGCGCGCGCGACATCGTCGGCAACGAGCCGTTTGCGGTGGTGCTGCCCGATGAACTCGTGCTCAACACGCCGGGGTGCCTGGCGCAAATGATCGAAGCGGCGGCAAAGCTCGACAAAAAATCCAACCTGATCGCGGTGGAGGCCGTGCCCGATCACCTCACCCACCAATACGGCATCTGCGGCGTCGGCAAGCGCAACGGCAATATCTTCGAGGTCGACGGGATGGTGGAAAAGCCGCGGAAGGGAACTGCGCCATCGAACCTTTCCATCACCGGGCGCTACATCCTGCAGCCGGAAATTTTCAACATCCTGGAGACCCTTGAACATGGCGCCGGCGGCGAGATCCAGCTCACCGATGCGATGATTGGCCTGGCGAAAAAGCAGAAATTCTATGGCGTCGAGTTCAAGGGCGAGCGGCACGATTGCGGCTCCAAGGCCGGATTCCTGCGCGCCAATATCGCTTTCGCCATGGCGCGCGCCGAGCTGCGCGACGGACTTCGCGCCGATATGAAGAAATATCTGGGCAAGTAGCGGCAAGAGCGCGCGGCCCTGCCTCGCCTTGACGTGGAATGCCGCTTCCTCAGGCCACTAGCGACAAATTCGATGCACCTGCCAGCACGCATCGGTTGCGGCCGCTCGCCTTCGCGGCATAAAGCGCCTGATCGGCGTCCTTCACCAGGTGGTTCCAGTCGGTAGCTACGCCTGGCGCGAGACTCGCGACCCCGATACTGACGGTGGTGATCGCGCTCTCGCCACACCATTGCTCGACCTTGTGGCGGATGGTTTCGGCCATTTCGAAGGCCTCGGCCGGCGAGAGGCCGGGCAACAATACCGCGAACTCCTCGCCGCCGTAGCGCGCGGCACAATCGCCGGCGCGCCGCACCGAATCCGAAATGCAGATCGCAATCCCGACCAGCACCTCGTCGCCGGCCTGGTGTCCGAACGTGTCGTTGAAGGTCTTGAAGTGGTCGGCGTCGATCATGAGCAACGCGACCGGCTTCTTCTGCCGCGCCGCGCGCCGCCATTCGGCATCGATCACGGTATCGAACTTGCGCCGGTTTCGCAGGCCCGTCAGCGCATCGGTCGTGGCAAGTTCCTCAAGTTTATCCTCGGCTGCGGCGCGGCGGCCGATCTCGCGCGCCAGAAACAGCGTCACGCCGAGCACGAAGAGAATTAGCCCCGACATCATCGCGCCGATCCGCGTCGCCTCCAGGCGCCAGAGCTCGTAGATGTCGCTCCACTGCTTTCCAACGAGAACGACGAGCGGCCTTGTGCTGTCACGCCAGACATAAAGCCGCGGCCGGTGGGTTGAATAGGAAATCCCCGTATACGATCCGCTCGGTTCGGACATCACCCGTTTCACGGTGGGATTATCGCCGAAGTTCTTGCCGATCATGTCCAGATCGAACGGCGTGCGCATGATCACGGTGCCGTCCTGGCGAAAAACCGAGATGATGTCGTTGGGACCGAGTTGCAGGCGGCCGAACAGCTCGTGAAAATAGCTGAAGCGGATCGAGCCTGCGACCACGCCGAGAAATTTTCCGTCCTGGCCGGTGATGCGGCGGCTCAGCACGATGGCGTAGGCGCCGTGGTGCAGCATCGGGCGGCTGATGAAGAGGCCGACATCCGGATGGTCGCGATGTATCCTGAAATACTCCTCGCCGCTGCGATCTTCGGGCAGCGGATCCAGCGTCGATGCGTCGATGGTCAGCCGTCCCTCGGCGTTGAAAACCTGAAGCGCACCGAAGTGTTTGGCTGTTGCGGCGTGATCGAACAGGATCAATTGCCGGATCGGTTTGCTGACCTCGCTGATCTCCGGCATGATCATGTCGTTCGCGACATCGCGCAGCGACAAGTCGTATAGCTCGACATTGCGCCCGATATCGGCGTCAATGCTCGAGACGAGATTTTCGAGCGACTGGCGCGCCAGCTGTTCCTCGCCGTGCCGCATCTCGAATATCACGCTGACGCAAATCGCGGAAAAGCCGATCACGGTGGCAAGCGCGAACACGATCAGCAGCTTGGCTGACAGCCGCCACGGCCAACTGGCTCCATCTCTGCGCTGCCCCAATTCCATCAACCGCTCCCCGGTCCTAAAGCGCATGCACCCGGAATGGTTGCTGTCGGCTTAAATGGCAATCGCGAGCCCCCTACTTGCGTTAACGCTTCGTTGCCGGGCGAGGAAAAGTGGCGTGACGGCTGGCCTCGATCGCTGCCGCGGGCAGCTGGCCACGATTTTGCGTCAGGCCGCGCTCTGAACTATGAATGGGGGATGCGGGCCCGCCGCCGGACCTCTTACGACCTTAACGCCGGGATCGCTGGCGAGATCATTCGCCTGAGAAAGCAAGTGAACGACTACGACGCGCTGCGCGATTATTTGGCAAAGCGGAAGCTCCCCGAACTGGTTCTGAGTTTCGAACAGATCGAGGAGATCATCGGCGCTGCGCTGCCGCGCGCGGCGCAGCGCGCCTCGTGGTGGGAGACCTTGCGCAGCCCGCAGGAGAAGATGCCGCAGCGCGAAGCCTGCCTTGCCGCCGGCTACATCGCCATTCGGCTGCCGGACGGCAAGGGCGTGAGGTTCAGGAAGATGCCCAGCCGTCGTCGCGGCGAACACCGGGAGCCATAACCACAGGGCGTCATTGCTGCCGTCATTGTTAGGCCAGCGCCTCGTCCGTTATTTTCGCCAAACCTCTCGCTTGTTCCCAGACCGTCTTTGCTTTGGCTGCGTCCCGCGACTCTGCCGAGGAAAGGATTTCCTGGAAGCCGTCAAAATAACGGCCGCTGATGCCTTCGAATTTCGTATCGGTAACGAGTCCACCGAGCCCTCGCGCGGCTTCATCTTCTGTTGAAAGATGTGATCCCATGAACCTCACGAACGGCGTGGACGTCAGCGCGAACTTCATGATTTTCTTTCGAAGCGGCGGCGCTTCGCGGCTAAACTGTGTCGTTGGCACGACGCCGGGGGACCAGGAATTCACGGTGACGCCCTTTATTCCCTTTCCGGTTAGTCTGCGATCCAGTTCGAGAGCGCACATCATTGCAAACATTTTGGCCGTGCCGTATCGCGCCATCGGTGTCATTTTAGCGAATATTCCCCGGCCGTAAGCCGCGTCTTCGGCCGCGCCATACTTTGGTGAGGCAATTTTTCCCATTTTCGTAGCCGCCGGGTCATGCAAGTCGCTCGACACAAAAACAATGCGCGCCGGTGCTCGCATTTTCCCAACAAGAAGGCTGGTGAGCGCGAAATGGCCGAGGAAGTTCAGCTGAAAAATATGTTCGAAGCTGTCTTTGGAAAATTCCAGCGACTTGGCCTTCATGTTGATGCCGCCGGCATTCAGCACGAGGCCATGCAACGGCGGCAGCTCCTGTTTTTCGAGAGAGACAGCAAAATCTCTTATGGACTGCAATGAAAGCAAGTCGAGAGGCAAGGTGCTGACTGAGGCTTGTGGATGAATTCTGCGAATTTCCTCCAAGGCAGCAGCTGCCCTTGCGGCGTTCCTGCAAGCCAAGACAACCTGCCAGTCGGAATGGCCGGCAATATACTTTGCGGCAGCAAAGCCAATGCCCGCATTAGCTCCCGTGATGACGACCGTCTTCATGTGCCAACCCTACGACCACTTGTGCTGTTGGCCGCGCCCGGCAACAGCGATGCTGTTTCTGCGATTTGAGCCGCGAGCGTTCATTCGTCAGCTTGCCTGCAACGAAGGCGCAGACGCGAGCGCCGTCTGGTTCAAGGCCGATTGGACCAGCGCCTCGCTCAGGGCCCAGAGCCGCTCGCCCTCCTCCCGATTCTGCAGCTTCCGAGGCAAAGGCAGACGCTTGAACTCGCCGACCATCGAGAACAACGCCCCGGATTCGCCCTCGAACTCCTCGGCTAACAACAACTTCAACGCCGCTGCAGCCGGCACATCCGGCGTCCGAGAAATCAATCGATGGATTACATGACGCACCATCAGCTTCATCCATAGCGGCATTTCGCTGTCGATATTCGTTTTGGTTGGACCGGGGTGAAGGCATGAAATCGTGACCGACGGACGCTGAGCGGAGACTGTCAGTCGGCGCGCCAATTCGACGGCAAAGACGTCGTTAGCGTAGTGAAACTGCTTGAACGCCCTGATCATCGCGAAGTTCGCTGTCAGATTGATATCGTCGTAGTGAATCGTCCCCTCAAACCCGGGATGGGCGACCATGACGATCCGCGCCGGTTTGCCTGACTGACCTGCGGCCCGAAGAGCCGGAAGGAGGCGACCGGTCAATGTGAACCGGCTCAGGTAATTCGTCGCAAAGTTCGACTCGATCCCTTCGGCCGTCACCACATGACGACCCCGTACGACGCCAGCGCTGTGCACCAGGTAGTGCATCGCGGGGCACCGCTTGGCGACCTCATCGCCGAGGCGGCGCGTCTCGGCCATCAGGCTCAGGTCCGCCTGGACAAAATCAACGTCGTTGTTGCCGGATGAGGCGCGAATCTCCTGTTGTGCCCGAGCGCCCTTTTCGGCGTCGCGACCGACGATGATCAATCGGGCGCCTAGTCGAGCCATCCCGCGGGCGATTTCCTTTCCGACTCCGTCGGTGCCGCCGGTCACCAGCGCCACCCTGCCGTTCAGCGGCTCAAACACGGTCGGGTCTCCTTCGATCGACTTCGATTTTGCGCCTTCCGAACCACATCCGGCGGAGCAACCCGTCCCGAAGAATGAAGGTGTGATAGAGAGCAGCAAGCACGTGCAGCGCGATCAGCGCCATCAACAGGCGGGAAATCGCGTAGTGGACCGGGCGCATGGGAAACACCCGGAAGTCAGCTGGCAACGCGCCGTGGCCGCCGAACAGGACATCCGGCAAGCCGGCCTGCACCGCCAGGGTGAGGCCGCTGGCCGCCTGGCAAAACACCAACACATAAAGCATGCGATGTGAAAGCCAGGCCAACCGGTCGAGTGCGGGACTGCCGGTTGACGCTCGCGCCGGGCGCGCCGTCCGCACACGAACGACCAGCCGGAGCAACATCAGGACGACGAGCAGAGTGCCGCCGGCAAGATGCTGGCGTAGCCCCTCGATTTTCATCGGGTCGCTGTTCGGGATCTTGGCCAGCACCAGGGCGCCCCCCGCCAGCGCGATGGTGAACAGCACGGCCAAAAGCCAATGGGTGACCACCAACAACGGATGATATTTGATGACGCGTTGAATGTTCGACCTCCGTCCCCGAAGCGCGACGATCTGTGAATTGCGGGCCGCACGCGCCGCCTGCATTCCAGCATCTCCACTATACAACCGTTGCGCGTAAAAGTAAAATTCAAATTTACATTTGAAATATTATTTTATGGAGACCGAGATCCCGCGGCCCATGCGGCGGAGTGAGGCCGAATCGTGTTCGTTAGTTGAGGAATTGAATTCGATATCGTACCTCGCGCCTGAGCGCGTCGGGCGGGCCAGCGCGAACTGGACCATGTGCCGAGCCAGGTCCGGAGCGTCGTCCGGACCAAGCCCTAGGCTGGGAGGCGCACGTTTCCTTCTGCGACGATCGGCGAGAACCAACATGCAGAACAGCGCCATGATGCTGACGCACGCGCGCGCGACGCCATCGGGCGGAATGCAGCTCGTGTAGCGCAGGCGCCGTTCTAGCTTGCCGCCTCGAGGCGGACTTCGGTCAACAGCCGCATCGCGGCCTCCGCATCCATCGGCTCGCCGAAGGCAAAGCCTTGCGCGTATTCGCAGCCCATCTGGTAAAGCTCGACCGCATCCGAATCGGTTTCGGCGCCCTCGGCGACCACCTCCATACCGAGATCATGAGCAAGCGCGACGATCGATTTCAGGATCACCGGGCGCGTGCCGCGGCTGGTGGTACGGACGAAGGACTGGTCGATCTTGATGGTGTCGAAAGGAAAGCGCTGCAGATAGGCCAGCGATGAATGGCCGGTGCCGAAATCGTCGAGCGAGAGTCCGGTGCCGAGTTCCCGGATCCGCGTCAGCATCTGGGCGGCGTGTTCCGGGTTCTCCATGACCAGCGATTCCGTCAATTCGAGCTTGAGCGTGCCGCGCGCCACCGAGGAACGCGACAGCACAGTGCGGACATCGTGAATCAAATCGTGCCGAAGCAACTGGCGCGAGGAGACGTTGACGCTGGCAAAGATCGGTTCGCGCGAACGCATCGCGCGCTGCCAGATCGAAAGCTGCTTGGCGGTCTGATCGAGAACGAACATGCCGA
>Ga0307474_10000512_pt1 | contig 27751 bp, 31 predicted proteins | sample atmos_gasesECM1C_2_FD_203312 | JGI IMG/M metagenome (GOLD analysis project Ga0307474, IMG submission 203312) | Hardwood forest soil microbial communities from Morgan-Monroe State Forest, Indiana, United States - atmos_gasesECM1C_05 | ecosystem: Environmental > Terrestrial > Soil > Temperate... | reverse complement strand
GGTGGTCGCCCTAATCAGGCAGGCTGGCCATGAACTGTTCCAGCAGGTCGGCGAATTCTCCGGGGGTCTCCTGATGCGGGGCATGCCCGGCCCCGGCAATGAGCTGAACGCTGCCGCGCCAGAGACTGGGGATGGTCAGCTGCTGCAAGTAGGCAAGGTTCACCAACTGCTCACCCCGGCCGTGCAGAATCGCGAGCGGCCGCCCGAGAGCTGCGACGACGGCTACCTGATCACCGAACCTGCCCTCGGCGATGCTGGCGGCCAGCCCGGCGCGCGCCGCGCCGTCGGTGCGCAGAATGTCGCGGGTGAAGTCATCTAGCGGAACCGCGGACCCAGGGGCGGTGAAGCAGGCGGCGTAGGCCCGCGCCTGATCTGGCGTGACGCTTGAGGTCAGGCCGATCCCGATGGCGGGGTTGGGGTGGAACGCATCGGCCATCTGGCTGGCGGAAGCGACCGGCGGCGTCCCGAAGAGGACGAACCCGGCCGCCGTCGGCATGCCTGGCGCGGCCTCAATTGCGATGTGGCCCCCCAGGCTCCACCCCACGACCACGGCGGCGGCCGCTCCGGTGGCCTGGGCGAAGCTTGTCAGCACCGCGGCATAGCCGGGCAGGCTGTAGGCCGAGGGCCGTGAAGCCGGAGCTGAATGCCCATGACCTGGCAGATCGAAGGCGAGGCACCGATAACGCTGTCCGAAGCCCCCGGTCATCAGGTGACGCCACGTACTGGCCGAGGAAGAGTTCCCATGCACGAAGACAACGGCGCGGCCATCTCCCTGACTCTGCCAGAACGCGATCCGGTTGCCGTCAATGATGACCGTCTGCTCGTCCACTTATCCCCTCACCAGGTTTCGGTCCGCATTTCCCGCGCACGAATCAGGCCTCGCCTCATGTCTGGTCGCCGCCTGGTGCCGGTGAACGTGCGAGCAGGCCTCCGTCAAGTGGTATCGCGGTCCCCGTCAGGTAACTGGCCGCCTCGCTGATCAGGTAGACAATGAGCTGGGCGCACTCGCGGCCGGATCCAGTGCGGCCGAGCGGGATCCGGCGATTGAGTTCTTGCAGTGCCCGGGCATCATGGTGCAGCGGTGCGGTCATCCCGGTATCGATGACGCCCGGGAGCACGGCGTTGACACGGACGCATGGCGCCAGTTCTATGGCCAGTGACCGGGCGAGCCCTATCATCGCGGCCTTTGCGGCTGAGTAGATCACTCGTTCATGAGTTGGGGCGATAGCGGAGACCGACGAGACAAGGACGACCGATCCCCGTGCGGCGGCCAGCGACCCGGCGCACTCGCGAATGACCAGCATCGGTGAGATGCATGCCGCGGTAAGGGCGGAGATCGCTCGCCCGGCGGTGGCTTCCCGCAAACCGCACACGTCTAGTTCGCCGGCGCACCAGGCCATCGCGGCGACGGAGTGCTGGGCCGCACGTTGCCCGACATATTCGGCCTGCGCCGGGTCGGACAAGTCACTATGAATCTGATGCATCTTTGCGCCAAGCGATGTCACGTGCTCAGCCAGAGCCGACGTTCGCGTCCGCCCGCGGTGCACGAGTAGCAGGTCGTAGCCGTTCATCGCGAGCAAGGCAGCAGTCGCCGCGCCGATTCCCCGGGAACCGCCGGTTACCAGGGCAACCGGGCGGTCCTTGCGGTCTCCTCGCACTCCGCCACGCTCTCGCGGCCAAGCTCCCGCTGTCAAGCAGATTGTAGGACAAAAATGTTGACAGATGCTCCTGGCCGGGCAAACAATGTCCCCCATGGCCGCGACGGAGATCGTGCTCCCGAAGAGTTCTCTCACGATGACCGATGCGGTCATCGTCGAGTGGCTGGTCGAGCCGGGTCAGCGCGTCGCCGCCGGTGACGCGCTGCTGTCCATCGAGACCGACAAGGCCAGTCAGGAGATCGAAGCTCCCGTGGGCGGCCTCGTCTCATCGATCTTGAAGGCCGCCGGGGAGACGGTGCTGGCCGGCCAGGTGATCTGCCTCATCGCGGAAGACGCCGGGCAGTCTCAGCCGCTGGACGTCATTGCGGCGCGCAGCGTTGCCCCGGCCGCCGCCGCGCTGGCACGGATGCTCGGCATCGATATTGCCTCGATCGCGGGAACCGGCCCGGGCGGACGGGTCCTGGAAACCGATGTGATCGCGGAGTCGAACAGGAGAGGCGGGGCGAGGTGACGATGGTGATCAGGGAGCCGACTGCGGCGCGGCTGGCTGGTCTGCGCCTGTCGGCCCGGAGCCTTGAGGTTCCAGCGTTTCACCTGGGCGGAACGCTCACGCTCCCGCCCCGGGACCGGCTTCGTGCGGCCGGAGCATCCGTGACCGACGTGATATTGGTGGCCGCCGGCATCGCCCTCAGCGGCACTCCGCAGGTCAACATGACCCTCGCAGAAGAAGAGCCGGTACCGCGCCCGAGCCTGCGCATCGGGTGGCTGGCGCGTGAACGGGACGCGCTCGTCCCGCTGTCGCTTCCGTACCAGCACGGGGAGACTCCGTCGGCGCTGCGCGAACGCCGGCGGCAGACCCTCAGCCGCTACCGGGAGACCAAGGCTCTGCGAACCGACTGCGCCGTCATGGTGTCGAACCTCGGTCCCCAGGGCGTCGAATGGTTCACTGCCCTTCCGTTTCCCGGGGTCACCGTGATGGTGGCGGTCGGTGCCGGGCGAGAGACGGGCCGGGGTGATCACGAGGCAACCGTCACCCTGACCTGCGATCACCGCATCATTGACGGCATCGACGCGGCTCAGTACCTCAGCTCGCTTTCCCGTGGCTGCCAAGAGATCGCCTTGTTCTAGGGAGCACTTCGCCATGACCGTGCATGCCGATGCGGTAACGCACCTGGAAAAGCAGGACGCATTGCGCCTCCTGCGGATGATGCTGCTCATCCGCCGTTTTGAAGAAGCATCGGTGGAGCTTTACCAGAGAAACCTCATTCCCGGGTTCATCCATCCCGGTATCGGCGAAGAGGCGGTTCACGTCGGGGTCTGTGACCTGCTCCAGGACGGCGACCATGTCATCGCGACCCACCGCGGGCACGGCCAGGCGCTGGCGCGGGGGGTGGATCCGGCTGCGCTGATGGCCGAGATCCTCGGGCGCGCGACCGGCACCCAGGGCGGCCGAGGCGGGTCGCTGCACATCGGGGACTGGAAGCACGGCGTGCTGCCGGCGTCCCCGCTGGTTGGCGGCGGCCTGGGGACCATGACCGGAATCGCGCTGGCCCATCAGTACCGCCGCGATCGCGGCGTCGCCGTGTGCTTCTTCGGCGACGGTGCCCTGAACCGTGGTTCCTTCCACGAGGCACTGAACATGGCCGCCTCGTGGCAGCTCCCGATCCTTTACGCGTGCATAGACAACGGGTGGGCCATATCGGTCCCACGCCGTGCGTCAACCGCGGGTGAGCTGGTCGCTCGCGCCCAGGCATACGGAATTCCGGGCATGGTTGCCGACGGCAAGAACGTGCTCGCATGCCGCGGTGTTGCCGAGTCGGCGATCGCCAGGGCGCGGGACGGCGGCGGCCCGAGCCTCATCTTCTTCGACTGCCCGCGTGGTTACGGCCACGAGGAAGGCGACTCGCAGGGGTACCGTGACCCGGCCGACATCGAAACAGCGAAGCTTCGTGATCCACTCCCCCACGCGTACCGCGAATTCGCCGAACGGAACCTGATAACCCCGGCGGAGCAGGCAGAGCTCGAGTTCCAGACCGACACGATCGTCCGGTCCGCCGTGGAGTTCGCCATGTCCAGCCCGAATCCGGAGGCGTCAACGGCCTTCGATCACGTCTTCCCGGACAGCCGTTCGGGCCCCAGCCAGATGCCGAGGTAGCCGCCGTGCCACAGCTGAGTTATCGCGACGCCGTGATCCAGGCCCTCGATGAAGAGATGGCACGAGACCCCGACGTTTTCCTGTTCGGGCAGGACGTGGGCCGCATGGGGGGGAACTTCGCGACTACCCGGGGGCTGTTCGGCAGGTACGGCCCCGACCGAGTGCGGGACACCGCGATAAGCGAAGACGCGATCGTCGGCGCCGCCATCGGCGCGTCGGTCTGCGGCCTCCGCCCTGTCGCGGAGATCATGTTCTCGTCCTTCCTCGGGTGTTGCTGGGATGAGCTCATCAACCACGCCAGCCAACTGCACTACGTCTCCAACGGCGCGATCAGCCCGCGGCTGACCATCCGCACGGTTAATGTCCTGGGGCGATCGTCCGGGTGCCATCATTCGGGACGGCCCGAGGCCGCCCTCATGCACATTCCGGGGCTCGCCGTCGCCGCGCCGGCAGATCCCCGGGACGTGAAAGGGCTGCTGAAAGCGAGCATCCGTAGCGATAACCCGGTGGTGTTCATCGAGAACGCCCTGCTGTACGGCGAGCGGTGCGAGATCGATCAGCCAGCTCCCGACCTGGTGGAATTCGGCCAGGCCCGAACGGTGCGAAACGGCAGCGACCTGACGATCCTGTCCTACTCAGGCGGCGTGCGGATCGCGGTCGCGGCAGCGTCGGTCTTGCAGGCCCAGGGAATCAGCGCTGAAGTGCTCGATCTGCGCACGCTCGCACCGCTCGACACTGACGGCATTCTGCGATCGGCGGCCCGCACGAAACGCGCCCTGGTCGTCGAAGAGGACGTCAGGACCTGCGGTGTCGGGGCGGAAATCATCGCGCTGCTGTGCGAGCAGGTCGGCGGCGACCTGGACCGCCCGCCGCTGAGGGTCGCCGCCGCGGACGTTCCTGTCCCGTTCAGTCCCGTGCTGGAGGAGGCCATCGCACCGACAGCGCTCAAGGTCGTACTCGCTGCCCGGCGCCTCGCCGGGGAGGCAGCATGACCGCTACGGTCTGTGACGTGCTGGTCATCGGCGCGGGAATCGCGGGCGTTTCGCTGGCCAGGGAGCTGTCCCGCGCGGGGATGTCCGTCCTCGTCGTCGACCGCAGCTCGCCCGGCGGCGGCTCCACCGCAGTGGCGGCCGGCGGCGTGCGTACCGCGTTCTCGGAGGCGATCAACCAGACGTATGCCCGGCGGACGTTCCAGCTGCTAGCAGACTTGACCGAGGGCTCCGGCCGCGATCTGGGCTTTACCCCGGTCGGATACCTGTTTCTCGTGAGCGACCCGGCCTCGCTACCGGTCTTCGAGGCCATGGCCGCTGGCCAGGTGGTCACGAAGGTGCCGACACCAGATCTGCCGTCGCTGGTACCTGGGATCGAAACTGACTCGCTCGTATCCGCTTACTTGAATCCGCTGGCCGGCCACCTAGACAGCGCTGAGTTGCTGCTCGCCATGCTGGAGGATGCGCGGAGAATGGGCGCCGGGGTTCGCTCCTATACCACAGTAACGGCGCTCAGGAAGCAGGGCGGGAAGGTGGTCTCCGCACTGCTTGACGACGGCACGAAGGTGTCCTCGGGCGTCGTAGTCAACGCCGCCGGGGTTTGGTGTGGCCAGGTAGCTGAAATGCTCGGGGCGCCGCTGCCGATCGAGCCTACGGCGGCCGAGGTTCACTTCGTAGACGGCCCCGGCATCCCGCGCACCGGCATCCCGCTCACCGTCGATTTCGACAGCGACCGGACCTATTTCCATCGCCGCGGCGACTGGCTGGCCGCCGGGACCGCGATCTATGGGACTTCTCGGCTGACCGCCGGGCCGCCGCCCCGAAGTGCCGTCAATGAACGCTTCGTGGAGCGCCTATGCCGCCGGCTGCCATCGCTCGAGAACTCAACAATCCATCACAGTCAGGCGGGATGGCTTGAAATCACGCCTGACGATAATCCGATGATCGGGTGGCACGGAGCCGAGAACCATTTTGTCTTCGCCGGCTTCAGCGGGCACGGGCTTTCCCTGGCTCCGTCGCTCGCCGAGGACGCTGCAGCCGAGATCTCTGCCTGGCCAGCCACATCCGCGCTCGACTCCTTCTCGCCCTCCCGCTTTCAAGATCATGCCGGAAGACTCGGCCGAGAATCGGTTGCGCTGAGATGAACCCAGCCCTTAGCGACGGCTCGTTAGCCAGGAGGTTGAGTGACGATGAGCACACCGGCCGGGATCCAGGTCGTCCGATGGCAGAGCTTGCGGCCGAACTGGGCGAGCCGCGACACCAATGTGCCGGGTCATGCGCGCTGGGGCATCACGCCAGTCGGCGGCCCCGTCGGCTTTGAGCACATGAACCGGGAGGATGGGGCGGTTGAAACCACAAGCTGCACCGTCGGCCTGATGGTGTTCCCGCCCGGGGTGTCATCGCCCGGCGTGCATGTGCATGCCGAGGTCGATGAGGTCTACGTAGTGACAGAAGGTGAGCTTGCCGTGCTGTCCGGAAACGGGACAGAGACACTGCTCCAGCGCTACGACGTGGCGTTCATCCCGGCCGGCGTCGCCCATGGCGTCCGTAATGCGGGCCTGAGCGACGGCCACTTGGTCTGGATCAAAACCGGAGTCGAGCCGGTCATGCCCGGTTGATGCGCGGCCAGGCCGATGCGGCGCACTATCCGGTGAGGAAGGAAAGAATGTTATGGCTGTATGGCGCCTCACAAGGCGCTTCGCCCATTCCGGCGCGGAGGCGGCGTGGGATGTGCTCGGCGCGGGTGCGCCCGTCTTGCTGGTGCACGGCTTTCCCGGTAACTCGTTCACCTGGCGCAGCTTGGCTCCGGCCCTGGCCCGCGATTACCGGGTCTACGTCGTCGACCTGCCTGGCTTTGGTGCCTCGGCGCAATACGAGGGGCAGAACGTCAGCCTGGCGGCGCAGACGAATTTCATCGTGGACTTCCTGCAACATCTTCAGGTATTTCGCCCGGCGGTAATCGCGCATGATGCCGGCGCGCCGGTGGTGCTGGGTGCGCACCTGCTGCGGCAGGTTGACCTGGACCAGCTGGTGCTGCTCGACGCGGCGACGCTTAATCCCTGCATCTCAGCCAACTCACTGCACGCTCGCCGCTACCTCGAGGCGTACCAGACGATGCCGCCGGCGCTACACGAAGTGATCTTGCGCAAGCAGATCTCGTCTGCCATGTACGGCGAGATGCCCGATGAGGTGTTCTGGGGCTACTTCCGCCCGTGGAGCGGGCCGGGCCAGGCCGCGTATTACCGCTTCCTCGCGCAGCTGGACGAACGGTATCTAGATGACATCTCGGGACGGCTCAAAGACGTGAGTTGCCCCACCCGGGTGATCTGGGGCGATCGCGACACCTGGATCCCTCCCACCACGGCGGACCAGATCAAAAAGCTAATCCCGGCGGCGGAGGTCCGCTTTATCAAGGAGGCAGGTCACTTCGTCGTAGATGACGCCCCGGGCGAGGTCCTTGGCGCCGTATCGGAGTTCCTCACCGTCAAGGCGCGGCGTTCCGGCAACGGAGGGGAGATGCAATGCGATCACGATGCGCACTGATTACCGGCGCGGCAAGCGGAATCGGCCGGGCCTGCCTGCAGAAGTTCGCCGCGGCCGGATGGGTTGTCGGTGCTCTCGATCGTGACAGCGACGGCCTGGATGCCGTCGCGAGGCGGCTGGAACCCGGATCGCTGATACCGCTGGCGGTTGACGCCACCGACGCGCCGTCAGTCGCCGCGGCGCTGGCCGAGCTGGCGGACCGGGCCGGACCCCTGCTGGCATGTGTCAACGCTGCCGGCATCTACCCGCCATCGAGGCTGATGACCGCGGACACGAGCCTGTACCGGAGGATATTTGACATCAATGTCCTCGGCACAGTTCTGGTGAGCCAGGCCGCGGCGGCAGCGATGATCGAACAGCGGGGCGGGACGATCGTGAACGTCGCGTCGGTAGACGCGTTCGTGGCCACGCCCGACCAGTTGCTGTACGGCGCGTCCAAGGCGGCCGTGCTGCACCTCACCAGGAGCATGGCCGCCGACCTTGCGCAGCACGGGATTAGGGTGACAGCCGTTGCCCCCGGACCGGTCGACACCGAGGGCATGAGGACGAAGCCGGAGCGGCTGCAGAAGATCATCGAGGAAACACCGCTGCACCGGGCGGCGAGCCCAGACGAGATCGCCGATCTCGTCTGGTGGCTGGTCGAGGGCCGGGGGGCTCAGTACATCACCGGAGAGACCGTGGTCGCTGGCGGCGGCGTGGTGATGCGCTGATGCACGATCACCCCCGGTGACGGTACAGGAATACTGGAAAGGAACGGCTATGGGCAACGCGGATGGAATCCTCCGGTACCGGCATGCGCTGCATCTTGGCCGGGGACAACCACAGACGGCCGATACGGTCGGGCCAGGCGTAACGGGAAAACCGCGCGTCGTCTGGGTGGAGGCGACCGAGGCCCGGGCCGGCTTGGCGCCGCTGTGGCGAGCGCTGGACGCCTACGTTCGTGACCTCGCCCAAGGCGAGTTCGACACCGTCACCCGGGCCTTCCCTGGCCCGGTCGGCGGAGTGCGGCACCCGGCCGGATGGCTGCTGAGCGCGGCGACTGGCCTTGCTGTTGCCGCCGATATGGAAGCCGAGGCCGATCTCGTCATCTTCAACGACTGGGCGATGCCTGTTCACGAGGCACGGGCGCTCCTCTCCGTTCCGGTCACGGGCATATCAGAGGCGTCAGTTGTTCTCGGGAACGTGCTGGCCAGGCGCCCGGCCATAGTGACGGTGGCGGAAGGGCTGAGCGCGGGCCTCGAACGTGACATGAGGTCGTTCGGGCTGTGGGGCCGCGCCACGCAGCCCGCCGTGTGGTGGCTCGATCCCCCCAGCACGCACGACGATGTCGTGGAAGCGGTCGAGAACCCAGTCCCGCTCATCGCCCGATTCGATGAGGTGGCCCGTCAGGCCGTAGCCGCTGGGGCCGATGCGATCCTCACCGGCTGCGGGTATTTCGGGCCGATCTTCACCATGCATGGCTACTCCCACGTCTCGGACCGGCCTGATGTCCCCGTCTACGACTGCACGGCGCTCGGGATGGAGTTCGGTCGGCTCCTCTACCGGTTGCACCAAGCCCGCGTGCAACCCAGCCCACGAGCGTTCCCGGATATAGCAGCACAAGCTAGGGAAGCTGCCGATTTCCTGATGGCGCATATGCTGTGCATGCCCGATCTGCCAGGTGAGACCGGCCCTTGACATGGCACTGGCAGGACTATTCTGATGAATCCAGTAAATGATCCGGTGATGCAGAAATGAAAAGCGACCGCAGCGGCCAGTTGCAGTCGGCCAAGGAGCTGGCAAGCCACCACCTCAAGTCCGCAATCGTTGATGGCCGGTACAAGCCCGGCGTCCGGCTGGTCGAGACCGAATTGGCCGAGGAATTGGGCATCTCCAGGGGGACTCTCCGCGAGACTCTTCGCGAGCTCGCGTCAGAAGGTCTTGTCGTGATGCGCCAGAATCGGGGAGCGGTTGTTGCGGACGTCTCGGTTGCTGATGTCCTCGAGGTATACGCGATCAGGGCTGTGCTCGGAACGCTGGCGTTGCGGCAAATCCGCGGCAAGACTGAAATTCAGCGCCACCTCGTGAGCAGGCTAAAGCCCATCGCCGAGCAAGCGAGGAAGTACGGCTTTCAGCAGAAGCAGCGAGGCCTGGTCGATCTGGACCTAGCCTTTCAGAACGAGATCACCTCATCGAGCGAGCTCCCCCGGTGCGCTTCCTTCTTCCGGCAGCTCAGCGTGGAGGCCAAGCGGTTCGTCAACGTCCTGGGCGTGACCTACGCGGACGTTGATCAGATATTCCGTGAACACCAACAGCTGATCGACGCGATTTCGGACGGAGATATGGATCTGGCCGAGGTGATCTGGCGGCGGCGTTTCCAGCGTGCCGCGCAAGAATTCCTCGATGCTATGAACCAACGCGAGATCGACACATCGGCATGGCCAGAGCTCACCGCGCTTATCGAATTTGCCCCGGATTCCACTCAGCCGAGTGCCACGGGGCAGTGAGCTCCCAGCCTTGCCCTCACCAACGCGCTGATCCCGCAGCGCGCTCCGCTCCGGTGGGTCGCTTCGCACCGGCCGGAGCGGCCGTCGTCCGGGCCGGCGACATGCGGCGCTGGGCGATGCCGAGCAGCCGGTTCGCCGGAATGCAGCCCAGCTTCCGGGAGTCCAGGCTGACCGCTACGTTGTCGCCCCGGACCACGAACCCGTCCGGCGGGACCAGCGCCCCCAGCGGGACGGGGAGCGGCGGGCAGTCCGGCGGCCGGACATCACCGGGCACCGCCACCACCCGCTTGATCATCCATTCGCCGCTGCGGGCGGCCCATCGGGCCAGCGGCTGGTCCCAGGCCACGCCGCCGCCCGGATCCGCGCCGCGGCCGGGCTGCTGGAACACCACCACCTGCCCGGGCCGCAGGTCGCGCACGCTGGCCCGGCGGACCAGGACGCGGTCCCCGTGGGCGAAGGCCGGAAGCATGCTCCCGCCCGTCACCGTGACGACAGCGACCCGGCGCCGTAGCACCCAGGTCCCGGCCAGGATTCCCGCGACAGCCGCGATCGCCACGACGGCATGGCTGGCCGGGACAGCCGGCAGGCTCAGTCCGGGCCGCCATCTCCCGGCCCTGCCGTCCGTCACCGGACTCGCCGGCCAGCCCGCGCCGTCCGGGCGGACCGGGGCGGGTCGGCGGGCGAGAGTGACCCGAACAGGCTGACGAGTTCGTCCCAGTGCGTGAACAGCGGTGCCGCCACCCCGCCCGCGGCGACCGCGAGCAGCGCGCCGGCCAGGCTGGGCGAACCGCCGCCGAGCAGGTCCCCGGCCAGGCCCGCGGCCAGGACACCCAGCAGGCAGCCGTTGCGGGCCAGCTGCGCCCGGCCCAGCGGCCGGGCGGATCGGCCGCCGAAGCAGGCGCACCGGGCGTGCGTGCCGCGATGCACGACCACGGCCACCCCCGCCAGGAGCGTCCCGGTGAGCGCGGCGGCGGCGGTCAGCGCGGCCGCGGCCAGCAGCCGGGAGCCGGGCGCCGCCACCACGGCCGCCACTGCCGCGGCGGACAGGCTCACCGCGACGGCCGCCTCGCTGGCGACCAGGAGGCCGGTGACGCTGGCCAGCCACCGCTCGCTGGCCAGGCGGGTCTCGCGCAGGCTGGCCCGGAAGGACCGGTACGCGGTCCGGCTGCGCAGCTTGGCGGCCGCCGAGGCGGCAAAGACGCCGGCGGCCGCGGCCAGGACGGCGATGATCAGCTCAGTCATGGCCGCTGCCGCTCAGGACGGCCGACGGCGCCACGCCGGCCGCCGGGCCGCCGGCGTAGCCCCGGGCCTGCAGCGAGAACAGCCGGGCGTAGATGCCGCCCTGTGCCATCAGGACGTCGTGGCCGCCCTGCTCGGCGACCACCCCGTCGCTCAGCACGACGATCTGGTCGGCGTCCCGGACGGTGTTGAGCCGGTGCGAGATCAGCAGGGTGGTACGGCCGCGCCGGTCCGCGCGCAGGCTGCCCTGCAGCTGATGCTCGGCCTCGGCATCCAGGCCCGCGCTCGGCTCGTCCAGGACGGCCAGGTCACGGTCGGCCCGCAGGAAGGCCCGGGCGAGCGCGAGCCGCTGCCACTGCCCGCCCGACAGCAAGACGCCGGCCTGCGGATCGTCGGCGTCGGACAGGTCGTAGTAGCTGCGCGTGAGCAGGGTGTCGTAGCCCTTCGGCAGCGTTTCCAGGGCCTGGTGAATCCCGGCCCGCCGCGCCGCCGCCACCAGGGGCGGCCGCTCCTGCGCCCGGGCCAGGTCGCCGACCGCGATGTTGTCCGCGGCGCTCAGCTCGTAGGACATGTAGTCCTGGAATACGACGCTGACCCGGTCGCGCAGCTGGCCCAGGTCCAGCTCGCGCAGGTCGGTGCCGTCCCACAAGATCGCGCCGCGGTCGGGATCGTAGAACCGGCACAGCAGCTTGACCAGCGTGCTCTTGCCCGCCCCATTGTGCCCGACGAGCGCCAGTGCCTGCCCGCGGGGAATGAGCAGGCTCACACCGCGCAGGATCCAGGGCTGGTCCGGGCCGTACCGGAACCACACGTCCCGCAGCTCGATCCCGCGGCGCAGCGGCCCGGCCGGGACCGGGTGCGGCGGCAGCGGCAGGTCCGGCTCCTCCGCCACCACCTCCCGGAAGGACGCGAACATCAGCAGCGACTGGTAGGTCACGGCGGCGCTGGTGATAATGCTGGTCAGCGTCGACGCCACCGCGGCCAGCGCCGCGACCAGCAGGCTCAAGTCGCCGATGGTGAGCTGGCCGCGGGTGGCGGCGCGCACCGCCCACCAGGTGCCGCCCGCGGCGACCAGCGCGCTGAGCGCGGCCAGCCCGGCGTAGACGGCGAGCTGCCGCCGGTCGACCCGCTCGCCGGCCCGCTGCACGCCCCGCAGCTCCGCCAGCATCCGCGCGCGGAAGAACCAGCCCAGCCCGAACAGCCGGATCTCCTTGGCCGCGGCGCGATCCGAGAGCAGGCTCGCGTAGAAGTGCTGCCGCCGTTCGCCGTGGCTGATGCCGTTCATCAGGGCGACCCGCTCCCGGGCCATGCGAAGCTCCGCGAAAACGGCGGGGATCGCGGCGAGGAGCACCACGCCGGCCAGGGCCGGGCTCAAGACGATGAGCGTGATCAGGAAACCGCCCAGTGTCAGCGCCGACTCGGCGCACGCGAGGCCCGCGGAGAACGCCTGGCCGGGGCCGCTGCTGCCGGCCTGCTGGGCCACCTGCAGCCGCTGCTGGAAGTCGGGGTCCTCTAGCCGGCGCAGCCCCGCCAGCCGGGTTACCGCGGTGAACAACTCGGCGATGGCCCGGCGCTGGATGGCCCGCCCGGCCTGTGCCGTCAGGTAGTTCCCGACACTGAACAGCACCGCGTTCAGGCCGCCGACGACGCCGATCGCGATCACCAGCGGCAACAGTGCCCCGATCCGGGCGTGCCCGCTGGCGAGATGATCGAGAACCAGCCGCAGCAGCAGCGCCGCGGCCACGGGCGCCAGGCCGCCGGCCGCCGTGACCAAAAGCCGGCCCGCCAGGGCGCTGCGATGCGCCCGCCAGGCCATCGCGAACGTGCCGGCCAGCAGCGACATCGCGGGCGCCGCCGTCCTGGCCTGCCTCACGGGGCTGCGGCGGCCTCGGGCAGGCCGGCCGGATCGTGGCTGGTCGCGATGACGGTGCCATCGTCGTTCAGCAGGCAGAACGCCGGATACCCCACGACCTTGAACGCGCGAGTCAGCGGGTCGCCTTCCATCTCGGGCGCCGTGGTGACCCGGGCCGCCCCGGCGAGCGCGGTCGCGAACGCAGGCGGCTCGTCCTGCGGCCCCAGGACGACGGCCAGCGCGGACTCCCGCGCGATGCCGTGATCGCTCAGGTAGGAGACGAACGGCGGTACCCGCTCCGGGCACACCGAGCAGGTCGTGGAGAAGAACGCCACCATGGCCAGGCCGCCGGGACCGGAGATCAGATCCCCCTCGGTGGTGGTCGCCGAGAACGGAGCGGGCCGCTCGCCCACCGCTACCCCGAGGACCGGGATATCGGGCACGCCGCCGAGGGTGATCAGCTCCGCGTGCTCGCGCAGGCGGCGGATGACGCCGAAGGTCAGGAGCAGGTCCAGCAGGCAGAGCACGCCGACGAGAGCGACCGCAGCCACGAGAACAGTCACAGCAACTCCAGACGAATAGTGACCAGTGTGAGACTGAGCTGATTGCCGTGGCCGCGTACGGTGCGGCCACGGCAATCACCCATCGTCAGGAACCGATCCCCGCTGCCGCGATCACGGCGCGCTGCAGCCCACTACGTAGCAGGACCCGCACACGGTGGTGCAGTTGTTCCCGGAGTAGTGGCACTGCTTGATCTTCTTCTGCCAGACGTGGTTGGAGTTCCGGGCACACTTCGAGCAGGTCTCGTAGAAGGTTCCCGGGCAGGTCGCGGCCGCGGTCACCCGCGGCGCGACGACGCTCAGCAGCCGGTCAGCCAGTGGCGCGATCAGGCGCATATTGTCACCTCCTCTGCCATCTGTGGTGTCTGCGACCAGAGTGCACGCCAGGGCCGGCCGGGGTCCATGCAGTCCACCGGCAGACTGCCGGCAGTGCGCCGGAAGACAACGGCAGAGCGCCGGCCCGCGAAGGCCCTGGGACCGCACGGACGGATGTGCCAGGCTTGTCCGATTAAGCCGGTCAGGAGGACGCGCGCGATGAGTGCACGGGGCAGGACATTGGACCCGGACGCCCAGGCGGACCAGGGATCCCCTGCGGGCGCGAGCCTCGCCGCGCTGCTGCGTTGCCGGCGGCATGAGGCCGGCCTGACGCAGGAGGAACTCGCCCGCAAGTCCGGCCTCAGCGTGCGAGCCATCAGTGACCTGGAACGCGGCCGCAGCACCCGGCCCTACCCGCGCACGGCCCGGATGCTGGCCGACGCGATGGGGCTGGCCGGGGCTGAGCGGGACGAGCTGCTGCGAGCCGCCCGCGACGGCCGGGACGCGGCCGGGCCGGCGGCCGCATCCGAGCAGGCCTCCGGCCCGCGGAACGGGACGGTCCCGCGCCAGCTCCCCGCGGGGATCGCACACATCTCGGGCCGGGAGCCGGAACTGGCCGAACTTGACGAGCTGCTCGGCCAGGATGAACAGCCGGCCGGAGCGGTGGTGATCGCGGCGATCAGCGGCATGCCCGGTGTGGGCAAGACCGCCCTTGCCGTGCACTGGGCCCGCCGGGCGGCCAGCCGGTTTCCCGGCGGGCAGCTGCATGCCAACCTGCGCGGATTCGATGCCGCGGGCCTGCCTGCCGAGCCCGGCGACATCATCCGCGGCTTCCTGGAGGCGCTCCAGGTACCGGCTGACCAGATTCCGGCCGGCCTGGACGCTCAGGCGGCCCTCTACCGCACGCTGGTGGCCAGCCGACGGATGATCATCGTGCTGGACAACGCCCGCGATGCCGCACAGGTGCGTCCCCTGCTCCCGGGCAGCGCGGCCTGCGTTGTCCTCGTCACCAGCCGACGCCAGCTCACGGGCCTGGCCGCGGCTGAGAGCGCGTACCTGCTCACGTTGGACCCGCTCGCCCGATCGGACGCGCACGAGTTGCTGACCAGCCGGCTAGGCGCCGATCGGAGCGCAAGCGAGCCCGACGCGGTCAGTGGCCTGGTCGACTCATGCGCCAGGCTGCCGCTGGCGCTCAGCATCGCCGCCGCCCGCGCCGCCGCGAGGCCGGGCTTCCCGCTGCGGGTGCTGGCGCGCCAGCTGCAGGACCGGCAGCGCCGGCTGAACGCACTGGATGCCGGGGAGGAAGCAGCCAGCATCCGGGCCGTGTTCTCCTGGTCCTACGATCAGCTGAGTGCCGGAGCCGCGCGAATGTTCCGGCTCCTTGGCGTGCACCCTGGACCAGACGTCTCGATCCCGGCCGCGGCCAGCATGGCCGCGGTGCCGCCGGAAGAAGCCAGCCGACTGCTCTCCGAGCTGACACAGTCCCACCTGATGGCCGAGCATTTCCCCGGCCGGTTCGAGTTTCATGACCTGCTCCGCGCCTACGCAGCCGAGCGAGCCGCGACGCACGACGGCGAGCTGAGTAGCGCCGCTCTGCGCCGCGTCCTGGACCACTATCTGCATACGACGCAGGCAGCCGACCAGCTCATCAACCCGGCTCGTGACGCGGTGGTGGGCGACCAGCCCGGTCCTGGCGTGACCCCGGAGCAATTCCAGAACGAGCAGGTTGCCCAGGCCTGGCTGCAGGCCGAGCGACAGGTTCTCATCGCCGCTGTCCGGCATGCCGCCGATGCGCACTTCCCCCAGCATGCCCTGCAGCTGGCGAGCACGATGGTGACGTTCCTGGACCGGCAAGGCCAGCTCCACGATTACGTGACCACCCAGCAGATCGCTCTGGCGGCCGCGCAGCACCTGGGTGACCTGACCGCGCAGGCGCGCGCCCACGCCGATCTTGGCGGGGCATACGGCCGGCTCGATCAGTTCGCGAACGCCTCCCGATGCCTGTCCCAGGCCCTCAGCCAATACTCGGAGCTGCAAGACGTCCGCGGCCAGGCCCGCGTGCACCTGTCGATGAGCTGGCTGGACAACTGCCACAACCGATACGGCTCAGGGCTGGCTCATTGCCAGGATGCGCTAAGGCTGTTCACCACATCCGGCGAGGAACTGTGGCAGGCCCGGGCGCTCGGCCAGATCGGCTGGTGTCATGTCCTGCTTGGCCAGCATGACGAGGCCGTCAGTGTCTGCCTGCAGGCCCTCAGCATGCACCGCAAGCTCAGCGATCAACTCGGCGAGGCCGCCGTGCTGGAAAGCATGGGCGACGCCCACATCCTTCAGGCTGAATACCGGCGAGCCGCCACGTGCTTCCAGCATTCAGCGGAACTCTACGAGCGGCTCGGGGAACTCTACTATCAGGCCGAAGCGACAACCAGGCTCGGCGACGCCCACCAGGCGTCGGGAAACCTGCCTGACGCCCGCCGCGCCTGGCACGCGGCGCTTGCCATCCTGGACGCCCAGGGCCATCCCAGCGCCAGGGAGCTCCGCTCCAGGCTCAACAACGCGGACCTCGGGAGCTGACCGCGGACCCGCGCGACCCTCTGTGAGTGGACGGGTTAGCCGACCGCGCAGGAGTCGCCGTCGCAGCTCGCTTCGGAGTCGCGGTCGGTCGTGACGGCAACGGGCGTGAGCCGGCTTGTCTCGTCGTAAGCACGCTGCAGCAGCTGCAGCAGCACCTCGGGCGGCTGTGCGCCGCTGACCGCGTACTTGCCGTCGGCGACGAAGAAGGGCACGCCGGTGATGCCGTACCGCGCGGCCTGCTGCTCATCGGCTCGCACCGCGTCGGCGTAGGCGTCCCCGTCGAGGACGGCCTGGACCTGCGCGGCGGGCAGGCCGGCTTCGGTGGCCAGGCGCACGAGGGTGGGCTTGTCGGCGACCGGGAGACCCTCGGTGAAGGTAGCGCGCAGCAGGCGCTCCTTCATCTCCGGCTGCAGTCCGTGATCTTTGGCCAGGTGGAGCAGCCGGTGGGCGTCGAAGGTGTTGCCGCCACGGATGAGATCGAACCGGAACTCCAGGCCGTCAGCGGCCGCCCGCTCGGTCATCTGCTGGCCGGCCTGTTCGGCCTCGGCGATCGTCATGCCGTACTTGCCGGCCAGATGCTCGGCATGGGTTGCAGTGCGCTGTGCGGGCGCGTCCGGGTCGAGCTCGAAGGACCGGTAGGTGACCGTGACCTCGCCGGGATGGCCGAAAGAGGCAACCGCGCGTTCGAACCGGCGCTTGCCGATATAACACCACGGGCACACGACGTCAGACCAGATCTCCACATCCATGGCCGTGGCAACGTCCGTGACGACGCCGTCATTCCACCACGCACGGCACCCCGGCAGCCGCCGGAAATCCTGGCGCCCGCGAGATCAGCCGCGCGGGATCGACTTGATGAGCTGGTAGCCACGCCTCATCTGTTGGCTTCTTGCCGACTGTGCGATTCGGGTGGGTGGCGGTCAGAGGTGCCTGGAACGAGGTATCAGAGGATCGCGAGCGGGTTCACCGCGAGGCCGGTCGCGCCGTCGAGTCGCTGCGGCGCGACGATCAGCATGAAGCTGCCGCGTCCCGTCTCGCTGCAGACGGCCGCCAGTTCGGTGGGGTCGGCGCTGTCGACCAGCGGCATGCCCATGTAGCCGATGCCGACCCGGTGCAGCGCAGACCCCAGGGCAGGAACGTGGTGCGGCCGGGCATCACAGATGTCGCCGAGATACAGCGACACGTCATGGCAGTGCATCCACCGGATGGCATCGATCGTCATGCCGGGCACCTTGTTGTCAGGCAGGTCGGCGAGATTCCATCCGCCGCGGACCACGATCGCGTCGCCGGGCTGGACCTCCACGCCGGCTCGTTCGGCCGCTGCATCCAGATCGGCCCCGGTCACCGGATGGTCGACGGCAAGCTGCCCGCCGGGCGCTAGGTCAAGCAGTACCCCGCGGGTCACGATGCCGGCCGCGAAGATCGCCGTTGAGCCGCGGGACGCACCTGCCGGGCCGACCCGCTGAGACAGCGGCACGCCCGGGTAGACCTGCCCGTCGTACACCGCGTGGGTGAGCGCGTCGATGTGGGTCAGCTCTGCGCGGTGCGGTGTCATCACCAGCACCTCGGCCATGGCGACCGAGGGGGAACCGGTGAACATCATCGCCTGGTAAACCGCCGGTGACCCGGGTATCGCCGGCCCTCCTCCGGCGAGCAGCGGAGTCGCGCGGACCTGGCGGGCGAGGGAAACGGTGCGGCCGGTCCTCGCCTCCGTGACCGCGCGGGCACGGACCTGGTCAGTGATGAGGTTCAACGTGCCGAGCTCGTCGTCCGTGCCCCAGCGTCCCCGGTTGGACGGCAGGTCGCGGATTTGGTCTTCAGTCATGCTCCCCCCTCCAGCCACTCCGCGACGGACGCGTAGACGGCATTGACCTCGTCCGGCCGGTCGACGCCAAGCAGGTCCTGGCGGACGGCGATCCCGTCGAGCGACCGCGTGTACGCCAGGAACCGGTAGGAGTGACGCAGGCCGGCGAGAGCAGCGGGGTCCACGCTCAGGTCAGTTCCGGGCACCGCGGGCTCGAGGGTGTCTCCTTCGTTGATCGCGCTCATCGCGCTGATCTTCCAGGCTCCCTGACGCTCCTCCGCGCGGTACAGCAACCGCATGAACGACGTCAGCACGGCCTCGACCCCGTAAACCGGGATCCACCGTGTGGTCGTCGAGTAAAGCTCCGCGAAGCCTCGCTGGCCGAAGACCTGCACGGCCGGCGCCCCGACCCGGTTGATGATCGTGCCGCTGCTGGCCGTCCGTTCCGCGCCACCGGCGGCGAACGCCTGCGCGCTGCCCCGCATCCAGCTCGTCTCCACCGTGGCGTCCTCGTGGAAGCACGCCAGCAGCTCGGCGGAGTGCCCGCGCACGCGGCTTTGGCGCTCCCGCAGGACCAGCTGGGTGACCTCGGCCACATCATCCATCACGACCCCCAAAACCCGATGTTGTCATGTCAACATTAGAATTCCCTGGTGTTGAAATGTCAACACTGGAGCATCGGCTGGCGGCTACTCTGCGGAGTGCGACAGCAGCTCCAGGATCTCGCGAAGCATCGCGGACTGCCCTGGGGTCAAAGGCTCGGCCAGGTGACGCCGGACAGCCGCCGCGTGGACCGGACGTGCTGAGGTAGCTGCTTGCTTCCCCGCATCCGAGATGTCTACCCACACGCCTGACGAGGTGCGACGGCGCGTCAGCAAGGCCCGGTCCTCCATGCGCGTGAGCTGGTGCGACAGGCGGGTGCGATCCCATCCCAGCGCGGAAGCGATCTCGCTCTGCCGCAGGCTTCCGCCGGCCACGTCAAGGCGCAGCAAAATACCGACGTCCGGATCGGACAACCCCGTAGCCGCGGTAACCTCGTCGATCACCGCTGCCCGGACCAGCTCATGCGCCCGCTTCCACGCGAACCACAAACTGCTCTCCGGGCTCTCCCGCGCCAGCTGGGTGCCGACCTCGGCGTCCAAGCCTTCCGCGTCGACCACGACCGCCTCCAAGTACGTGTGGACATGACAACAATAAACCACAGATGCACGCCGGGACTCGGCGGCCGGGGCTTCGATACGCCCGGGGCAGTGCCCGTCCCCGGCCGGTCACCCCGGACACCAGGCCCCGTCCCTGGCCAGTCAGTGATCGAGATCCGGTACTCCCGGTTGGACTTTCTACCGGACTCCGATGACTCAGGGTGCGGGTGAGCGGCTGTGTCAGTCGGGCGCGTTTCGGGGAGCTGCGGTTGCGGGGCGACGGTGGGAATACTGGTACCAGGCTCGGCTAGTTATTTCGAACTAAGTTGGCAGCATGACCAGTGACGAGACGTCGCTCGGAGCGACGTTGCACGCTTGGCGGGACCGCATCTCTCCCGCGGCAGCCGGGCTGGCTAGCGGGCGCGGGCGGCGGGCGAAGGGCCTGAGGCGGGAGGAGGTCGCGGAACTTGCCGGGATCTCAGTTGACTACATTGTGCGGCTGGAGCAGGGGCGCAACACTACGCCCTCGGCGCAGGTGGCTACCGCGCTCGCGCGCGCCTTGCAGCTCACGGACGCTGAGCGAGATCATCTCTACCGGCTGGCTGGCCTCGCTCCTCCGTCTGCCGGGGAGATTTCCGACCACATTCCCCCTGGTCTCCAGCGGCTCCTCAACCGGCTGGGCGATGCCGCTGCCGCTGTCTTCGCCGCGGACTGGCAGCTGATCTGGTGGAACCGCGGCTGGGCGGCCCTGCTGGGCAGTCCGCTGTCGACGCCGCCGCAGCTGCGCAACTTCGCTCGTGACACCTTCTCGATCGACGGCGCTGGCCCGCGGCTGTCGCACTGGCCCGTGACCTCGCTCGCTCAGGCGGAGGTCGAGTCTGCGATTGTGTCCGACCTGCGCCGCGCTACGGGGCGGTTCCCGAACAGCAACCGCCTGGCCGAGCTGATCCGGGTACTTGTCACGGGCAGCGCGCGCTTCGCCGAGCTGTGGGCCTCCGGTGCGGTCGGTGCCCACCGCGAGGACCACAAGGTTGTCGCGCACCCCGCGGTCGGGCCGATCGCGGTGGATTGTGACGTCATGACCGAAGGCGACGCCGAGCAGAAGATCGTCATCCTGACCGCGGCCCCGGAAACCGAGGACGAGACCAAGCTCCAGCTCGCGATCCTTTCCGGTGTTGCCGACGCGCGTGGAAAGGCCCGGCCGGATGTGTTAGCGGAGCCGAGGTCGAGCCACAGGTACTGATAGGAGCGCCTCGTGAACACCCAGCCCCTGGCTGATCGTCGGAGCTGAACGGTGTCGATGCCGGTGTTCCTGTCTCGATGGCGCCCGGTACCGCGAACTGAACGAAGTATTCCTAGTCGTCTCGCAGGTGGCGGAGCATCGACACAATGCCGTCGAGCCCCATGGCGCTTCCGATCACCCACTCGGCGTCGGCGTCCCACAGCGCGCGCCAGCTATTGACGTCTGCGCGGGTCGCGGTAACAGCGAAGCGGGCAATTGTGTCGCGGATATCTGCCTCATCCAGCAGGCGGGCAGCACAGGATCATCGTGAGGATGGTACTGGTGGTCCTACCGTAAAAGCGTCCCTGGTTGCCAGCCCGGGAAATTACTAGCTTCCTGGGCATGACCTTTATCTTTTTCCATGATCACGTGGGCATCACCGTGACCCCCGAGGATCTCGACACCACCATTGAGTGGTACTCGGGCAAACTCGGCTTCACCGTCGACCAGAAGTTTGAGTCCCATGGCACCACGTTCGTGTACCTGGTCGCCGGCGATGTCAAGATCGAGCTTCTCGCGGGCGCGTCGGACCACGGCGCGCCAGTCAGCAACGTGCTCACGAGCATGAACCCGCAGCGCCTGCACCACTTCTGCCTCGCCGTGCAGGACCTCGAGGCGGCGGTTTCCCAGCTGCGCGCCCGCGACGTGCAGGTGATCGGCGGCCCGATGGACATCCCCGAGATCGGCCAGCGCATCGCATTCGTCACCGACAACCTCGGCACCATCATCGAGCTCGCCGAGCCTGGCACCTGGCCGAACGCAGGACGAGCCCATGCCTGACCGAGCTGAATGGCACCCCGCCGAGGTAACGAGCCGCACCTTTCGCGCCCTGTCCCGGTCGTGGCCGCCCAGAGACCTCCCGCCTGGCAGGCACCCGGTCAAGAAATCCCCTGGCATCGCGGTCACAGGTCTATGGTGGCCAGGTGGTCTGCCGAGCCGCCGCGCCACTCTAGGGCCAGGAGGGTCGCGTCGTCGCTCGTGACGCCGCCGCGTGCTCGCGTCAGGGCATGTGACAGCGCCCGGACCATCTCCTGCACGCTGTCACCGGTGCGCCCGGCGTGCTCGACGAAACTGATGAAGCGCTCCTGGCCGAACTGCTCCTCGCCGCGCCGGTGTGCTTCGGTGACGCCGTCGGTGAAGAACAGCACCCGGTCGCCGAGCCCGAGTTGTTCCTCGCTGATGTGCGGTGTGTCGCCGCCGATCCCGACCGGGAGGGTGCCCGGGCTGTCCAGCGCTTTGATGACCTGGTGGCGGCGGATCAGCAGCGGCTCCGGGTGGCCCGCGTTGACCCATTGGAGCCGGCCGGTGGCGATGTCCAGGCGCATCATCTGCGCGGTGACGAACTGGTCGGGCCCGAACTGCTCGTCGACGGCGGCGTCCATTTGCCCGTACAAGTCGGCGAGCCCGACGCTGGCCCGCCGGGCGTGCCGGTAGGCGCTGATGGCCAGGGTCGCGAGCAGCGCAGCGTTCAGGCCATGGCCCATCGCGTCGACGACGGCCAGGTGCAGGATGTTGTCGTTGATCGCGTAGTCGAAACTGTCACCAGCGACGTCGTAGGCGGGCTCGAGGATCCCGGCCAGCGCCACCTGCGGAGTGAACATGCTCAGCGGGGGCAGCAGCGCCCACTGGATTTCCGCGGCCAGGCTCATTGGCATGCTGCGCCGGGCCTGGAAGAACTGGTCGGTGTAATTGTCCTTGGTGACGATCATGTCTGCGACCAGGCCGGCGAGCCGCCGCAGCAGCCGCCGGTCATCGTCATCGACGGTGCCGAGGGTCAGGGCCAGCACGCCCACCTCATCGCTGCCGTCCAGCAACGGCAGAAACATCCGCACGCCTCCCGGGAGCGGATGTTCAACAACGGTCGCGCTGAGGAACGCCTGGCCAGCCAGGGAGTCGTCGATGCGCTCAGGCTCCCCGACCGTCAGGCCTCTGCCCGGCAGCGGCCTGAGCACCTGCTGACCATAGTCCTGCAAGAGGATCGAGACATCAACGCCGCCGATCCTGCTCGCCTCCTCCGCCACCAGCGGAGCGATCAGCTGCGGCGGCATCTCATGAGCCCGGTCCAGCAGCGCGCCCAGCAGCCGCTCGCCAAATCCCTCCGCCCGGTCAACCACCACCCTGCGGGCCTGCCACTCGCCTTCCCCCATAGAGGTGCATATTCCCCTGGGGGCAGGGCCGACACGCGACGGGTACGCCATAGGCAGCACCGCAACGAGCCGCCACCACACCCAGTCCGTACCCATGCGGGCGTTCAGCATCGAGCCGAAGGCGAGTCCGCCGTCCCCGAAGGCCACCTCGATCCCGGAAGGCCATCGGATGTATCGCCGGAGCGCTGTCGTTCGCGGAGTACTGAGAGGGCCTCACCGATGCCGGCTTCATGCCGATGGATGGGTCCTCCACGCGAATCGGATACAGTCATGATCTTGCCGGGCGCGAGAGCGCGCTCCTGAGCCTTCCCGCCGGTCGCGACGGGTATCGGTCCCGGAACGGGTCATGCGATGCAGGACAGCGAAAGCCCCGCCGGACGGCCCCGCCGACTACCGAGGCTCGCTAACGTCCTTGACCGTTATCTGCTGCTACTAGTCGTGATCGCAGCCGCCCTAGGAGCCGCTGTGCCGGGTCCCGGACGTCATGTCGATACCAACGGCGCGATCCTGGACACTCTGGCAGTGCTTGTTTTCTGCACCGGGGCATCCATGACGTTCAGCGAGATCGCCTCGATCCGGACCGCCTCACGCCGCCTGCTCTTGGTGCTGGCCGTCACCACCGTCACTCTGCCTGCGCTGGCGTGGCTGGCAAGCCACCTCGTCACTGGCCAGGTACTGCGCGGCGGCGTGCTCGCGGCTGGAGTGGCACCCACAGAGGTGGCCTCGGTAGCGCTGACCGGGCTTGCTGGCGGCGACGTCGCCCTGGCGGCGGGCCTGCTGGTAGCCTCCACATTGGTGACAGTCCTGCTCGCCGGACCGATCCTGAGCGTCCTTGGCGCGCAATCCTCAGCGTCACAGATCGGGCTGCTAGCCACGCTGGCCCTGGTAGTGGCGCTTCCCCTGGTAGCGGGCTCAGCGGTGCGCACTGTCGATCCCCTTCATGGGCGCGAGCAACCTCTGGTCAGAATCCTGGGAACCGTGAGCCTTCTCGTGTTGCTGTGGGAGATTGCCAGCCAGCTCCACCTCCGAGCCAGCGACACCCGCGTCGTACTCGCGCTCGTGCTCTACCTGGCAGGAGGGGCCGTCCTCGGATGGCTGCTTGCAATCGGCGTGCCATCCAACCGGCGAACCGCGATCGTACTGCCAACGGCAATGCGGGATTTCGCCGTGGCAGCCGGCATTGCCGCTAGTGCGTTCGGGGCCGCCGCGGCCGCGCCACTCGGCATCTATGGCATCCTCGTCCTGGTCTTCGGCACCGTCGCTGTATACACGGCAGGACGCAAGGGAGTCCGACGCGGAACCGCCTGACCGATTCACAGATCGTTCAGAGAAGTCATCGCAAGTCGCCCCGTGCAGCGCTATCCGCAGATAAGGACGGCGTGCAGCTGCCGGGAGGATGGCGCCGGGCCGGGCCTGCCGTCATCACCGCGGTAACGGCGGCACGACAGCGAAGGCTGCTGGCCGGGGTGGCCGAAGGGATCGACGCCGTTGACCAGCAGGGTCGGGGATCCAGCCATGGCGTGCTGGCGCGCCTGGTCCTCGCTGGTGATGACCTGCCACGCCACCTGTGCGCCGCGGGCATCCCCCAGGATCAGGCGCAGCCGGTGCCGCAGAATCGCGGCGCCCGGGCAGTCAGGCACGTGCAAGACCGTAACGCTCATGATGGCTCAAGTCTGCCACCAGGGCGGGGCTCCGGGACCGGGCCGTTGTGCCCCCGGGTGCCCCGTGAGCATGTCGGCAGTGACCCCACGCCCGGTTCCGGTAACCACCGCCAGGGTTATCCCAGCCCGGCCACCGCAACCGCGGTTCCCGCCGTGGGCGGGCCGGCCGCGTTTCAGCGGCGACGCCTATGTCAGCGCCGGGCGCTACGGAGATGTCGTGCTGTGGCATTACGCGTTCGCCCGGCACTGGTTCAAGGTCAACCTGACCACCAGCCTGTCCGGGCAGCTCGTCGAGACCGGCGGGGACGAGCCGGGCAGCCGCTTCGCTGTCAACTGCGATATCGCGACCCCGATGCGGCGAAATGGGGACGCGGTGTACGCAGTCGACCTGTTCACCGACGTGCTAGTGCGGGCGGACGGCGTCAGCTACCAGGTATGCGACCTGGATGAATTCGATCAGGCGCGCTCCCAGCAACTGATCTTGCCAAGCGAGGCGGACGGCGCTGGACAGGGCCTGACCGAGCTCACCGCCATCATCCAGCGCGGCGGTCTTTTGCCCTTCTTGCCGCGGACCTGCCCGGTCGGGCCGCTGGACCCCCCGGCCGCGTCCCCGCTCCGCCGCGTTCCCCTCGCACAGGTTCCGCTGCTCAGTACCGGCAACAGGGCCGCCTGGGCCCGACGGGACGGCCGCCGGCACCCCTAAGCTACAGACCGAGCGCGGTGGCGTTACTGGCGCGCCCGGACCTCAATCCGGGCCATCGTCCTGTTTAGCTGTGGGGCCTATCGGGCAGCGGTCCCGGTCCGGACTCTGCCCGCTTGACCAGCCAGCCATAGTCACCCACAATCACCGGCTACACACCGAGCTGGACCGGATCACGATGCCCAGCGTCAGTTTGCTCAGCGTTGGCGTTAGCACGGTCGGCCACCACGGTCCAGACCCAGCGTGTCAGGCCTAAACGAGTGACAGGACCCGGGCTCGCGCCGTGGCACGACCGGAGCGCTAGGTTGAGGTCTGTGGCGGATGGACTGGTGGCGGCGGACGGGGTGCAGATCCCGGTCCGATCGGGCGGCCAGAAATGGCTCGTGTCGTGGCATCCGCCGCCTGAGCCGCCGGACGGAACCCCGCATGGTGCCGAGGGCGTCTGCGTGACCGCCGACGGCGACATCGTCGTGATAAGCCCGGACGGCCTGATCTGGGATCTGCCAGCGGGCCGCCCCGAGCCCGGCGAGAGCTGGGAGGAAACCCTGCGCCGGGAGATGGACGAAGAAGCCTGCGCGACAGTGATCCGGGCACGGCTGCTCGGCTTCACTCGCGGTCAGTGCATCACCGGCCCCGAACGCGGCCGGGTGCTAGTCCGGTCGGTGTGGCGCGCCGATGTCGAGCTCCGCCCGTGGGAAGCGCGCTTCGAGATCGCGGACCGCCGCGTTGTCGCGCCGGCCGCGGTGGAGAATGCATTGTCCCTCGGCTCGCAGCCCTTCGCGGCCTTCATCCGGCGCGAGCTTTCCGAAGCTGCGCTGACCGCGTAAGCACCGCAGTCGCCCGCCCGGGCCCGTCCCTGGCCCACGGCGAGCGCGGCTTGGTGAGCCGCGTGGGTCAGTCCGCTCACGGGCTTGCCATCAAGGTAGCGATCAGAGCGTTACCGATGTCACTGTCGGCGGCGTAATAGGACGTGAGGTGGCTGGCGGTGTACCAGCCGGGGGTGGCTTCGGGGTGCGGGCCGGATACGGCGACCCTGCCCCGCCCATAGGGGACGATCATAATGGCGACGGGCTGGCCCGCATTGCGGTAGCGGGCCAGCACCACGGCCGCGCGGGCCTGCGGGTCGGTGCGCGGGTCGCTGAGCTGGAAGTACGGCCCGTCCTGGAAGTACATCGTGCGCGGTCGCGGCCGGTGCCCGCCGAGCCAGGTCACCTGGACCAGCGTGTCGGCCGTGGTAGCGACGCGGGCACCAGGTGAGCCCACGTATCCGGCGGAATCGCCGGGCAGCAGGCGCAAGCCGCCGTTGCCGGCAATACTGCCCGCGAGATACCCGCCCATGCAGATGCCCAGATAGCGGCCGCCCGCCCGCACGTAATCGCGCACCAGCGCGGGGCTGAAGCCCGGATCGTGCAGCAGGTCCTGCCATGCCTGGGCCACGTCGTTCCCGCCACCGGGCAGCACGAACAGCGCGACGCCCCGCAACGCCCGCGCGGAGAATCGCAGCCGCTGCCGGGGCCCGATGTATCTGATGACGAAGTGCTGGGGCTGCCGTGCCAGCATGTCGGCGGCCGCCTCCGGGCAGCCATCACACGAAGCAGGCCCACGGTAGACGAGGGCAACCGGGCGCTGAACCCGGTGCACGCCCGCCGCCGGCGGGCCAGCGCGGGCCACGCCCCCGCCACAGGCCGCACCCGTGGCCGCCAGCACCGCCGCCAGCAGGACTGCGGCCCCGAGCAAGCGTCTCACCTGCATGTTCATTCCCAGCAACCGGGACGACGAACGAATTGCAGTTCTTCAACAACGTGCCGGAGCCGCTCGAGGAGCGCCTGGCCAAGATCGATGAACTGGGCGGGCCCACCACCTTGGGCCACTACCCGTGGGGGTGGACCTGGGCGGGCAACACGCCGTTCCGGCGGTGGAAGCGGGAAACCTACCGCGGCGGTACGAGCGACCCGTTCCTGGTGCACTGGCCCGCGGGCATTAAGGCCCGGGTGAGGTGCGCGCTCAGTACGCGCACATCATCGACATGGTTCCGACCGTGCTGGACGCGCTCGGGCTCGAGCCTCCCGCGGTGATCCGGGGCGTGACACAGTCGCCGCTGTACGTCGACGGGCAACTTTCCGGCCAGGCCGAGTTCCCGGTCACCACGCCTATCGCGTTCAATCCCGGCGGTCTGGCTTGCGGCCACAACCCAGGCTCCGCGATCACCGACGACTACACGGCCCATTCCCGTTCACCGGCACGCTCCGCACCGTCACCGTGGACCTGTCCGGCGACCTCATCACCGACACCGACAGCGAGATGCGGATGGCCATGGCCAGGCAGTGATTTCGAGGAGCACGCGTGTCAGGCGGCCGGCTGTCCGCCAACCAGAGTCGCGGAGGGCGAGAGTAGATAGTCGGCAGGGCGTTAAAACTCGCAACGCCCGTTCGGATGAAGGTTCGCTCCGGGTGACGGCCGCTTCCCTAGCCCGGTCGCCCCCGGCCCGGAGCGCAGCGGGTACGGCGGCTGCTATGCCCTGGCCCGGACCGACGCAACTCTATCGGCCAAATGACAGGGCAAAGATGTGCATGGCGGTGACGCCCGAGCCGACCGCGTAACCCACGTCCGGCAGCGTCACCGAGGCCACGGTCTTGGCCGGGTCGA
>Ga0307474_10000511_pt1 | contig 27778 bp, 21 predicted proteins | sample atmos_gasesECM1C_2_FD_203312 | JGI IMG/M metagenome (GOLD analysis project Ga0307474, IMG submission 203312) | Hardwood forest soil microbial communities from Morgan-Monroe State Forest, Indiana, United States - atmos_gasesECM1C_05 | ecosystem: Environmental > Terrestrial > Soil > Temperate... | reverse complement strand
ATTTTGCCGCCGACGCGGGTGAAGACCGGCCCGCTTTCGCGGCCGTAGGCAGCGTAGGCTTCCGCGCCTGTTGCGGTCCTTCCATCGCCATAGGCGGCACGATCGCGCAAGCGCACCAGGTTGAGCATGTGGATCGGCCCGGCGCGATCGTTCTCGCGGAATTGCGCGAATACTTCCTTGGTCGGATCTATGTAACCTGTCATCGTCTGTGCCTCGCAGGCGGATCGTTTCGTTTTGGATCTAGCCAGGATGCTAGCATGATGCGGGCGATGTGCTCGACATCATGCAGCGGGGAAAGCAACGGGGGATGTAAAATGAGCGCGATTGCCAATGTCCTGGTAGCGCTGGTCGCAGCGTTGCATGTGTATTTCCTGATCCTGGAAATGTTCCTGTGGACCAAACCGCTCGGCTTGAAGATTTTTCGAAATTCGCCCGAGAAGGCGGCCGATTCCGCGGTGCTGGCCGCCAATCAGGGACTTTATAATGGATTTCTCGCCGCCGGCCTCGTTTGGGGATTAGTGCAGCCAAACCTCACCTTCGCCTTCCAGATCAAGGTATTTTTCCTGGCCTGCGTGATCGCCGCCGGCATTTATGGCGCGGCCACCGTCAGCTACCGAATTTTGTTGGTGCAGGCGGCACCGGCCGCCCTTGCGTTAGTTTTACTCTGGCTAGTGGTCTGACAGATACCGGCGCCCTTGGTGTAAGGCATCCCAAGGTTGCATCACCTTGCTTTGCCATATTCGTTCGTCCACACTCGGCGGATAGCGCTGACCCATCACGGTTGGACGCGATCATCGGCAAAAATCAAAAACATCAGGTGAGGCAGCGACATGAGGAACAGGCTTTTTCATCTCTCAACCGCAATGATGCTGGCCCTTGCGCTGTCGGCCTCACCGGCCCTGGCGCAGAAGAAGTATGATTCGGGCGCGAGCGATACCGAGATCAAGATCGGCCAGACCGTGCCGTTCAGCGGACCGGCTTCCGCCTACGCCACCATCGGCAAGACGCAAGCCGCGTATTTCAACATGATCAACGAGCAGGGCGGGGTGAACGGCCGCAAGATCAATCTGATCCAGTACGACGACGCCTATAGTCCGCCCAAGGCGGTGGAGCAGGTGCGCAAACTGGTCGAGAGCGATGAGGTGCTCCTGACCTTCCAGATCATCGGCACTCCCTCGAACGCGGCCGTGCAAAAATACCTCAACGCCAAGAAGGTGCCGCAACTATTCGCCGCCACCGGCGCTTCGAAATTCACCGATCCGAAAAATTTCCCCTGGACGCTCGGCTTCAACCCGAACTATTTCGTCGAGGGCCGCATCTACGGCCAATATATTCTCAAGAATTATCCGGACGCCAAGGTCGGCGTGCTCTACCAGAACGACGACCTCGGCCGGGATTATCTGAACGGCATCAAGGCTGGGTTGGGCAACAAGGCCGCAACCATGATCGTGGCGGAAGCCTCCTATGAAGTTTCCGATCCGACGATCGATTCGCAAATCCTCAAGCTGAAGTCGGCCGGCGCCGATCTGCTGTTCAGCGCGTCGACCCCGAAATTCGCCGCGCAGACCATCAAGAAGAACGCCGAGCTCGGCTGGAAGCCGGTGCACATCCTCGACATCAACGCCACGTCAGTCGGCGCGGTGATGCAACCGGCAGGGCTCGAGGCTTCCAAGGGCGTGATCAGCGTCAACTACGGCAAGGACCCTCTCGATCCGACCTGGAAAGACGATCCCGGCATGAAGCGGTATTTCGACCTCATGGCGAAGTACTATCCGGAAGGCGACAAGAATTCGAACTTCAACGCCTATGGCTACAGCACCGCGCAGTTGATGGTGCATGTGCTGAAGCAGTGCGGCGACGATCTCACCCGCGAGAACGTCATGAAGCAGGCGACCAACCTGAAGAACGTCCAACTCGACCTCGCGCTGCCGGGAATGACAGCTAACACCACGCCGAACGATTATCGGGTCAACAAGCAGTTGCAGATGATGAAGTTCAACGGCGAGCGCTGGGAGCTGTTCGGGCCGATCCTAGAGGACGCAGGGCCGGCGGGGTAGGGCGCACGATCATAGGTTATAGTCCCGAGTTGGGGGGTAGCCATAAATCACGAAGCGTCGCTTGACCCGGCCCTTACGGTCGCCTCCATAAGGGCGAGGGTTGGAACAGCAACGAGGTGATTCGTGAACCCTGCCGCTCGATTTCTCAACCCGTCCGAGGCTGCGCGGCAGCTCGGTATTTCTACGAAGGCTCTGCGGCTCTATGAGCAACGTGGCTTGATCACCCCCGGTCGCACCTCGGCCGGGTGGCGTGCGTACGGCCCGGCCGAAATAGCTCGCGCCGCCGATATTGTGGAATTGCGCGCGCTGGGCATCAGCCTCAGTGAAATCGCGCGGATATTTGCGGGCGACATCCAGACTCTCGATTGGACGTTGGCGACACACAGGGTAGTGCTTGAAGATCGCATTCGCGAGCTTAGCCACGCCATAGGTAAAATCGGCCGTATGCGCGCGGACCTCAGCCGTGGCGAAGTGCCAGGCGCCAGAGAACTCATTCGCCTGCTCAAGCCGACACCCGATATCAGTGTTACTTTCTGCCTTCCTTGGCCATGGGGTGGTGAACTATTCGAGTTGCGCGATATCCGATCGCTCAACTACATCGTAGGCCCGCTCGGTAGCGGCAAGACGCAGTTTGCGAAACGTCTGGCCGCGGCTCTCCCGAATGCGGCATTTGTCGGTTTGGAGCGGCTTGCAAACGAGGCCGAAGCAGCCTGGGCAAGCCTGGATGCCGACCTTGCATTGAAATATCGGGTCGATAGGAGTCTTGCCGCAATCATGCGCGACGGCGGCGGTGAGTCATCGGCGCTTCTTGCTCTGCTCACGGCACTCGAGACTAAAGATCATCCCGTTTTGGTGATCGACATGTTGGAACAGGGATTGGATGCGTCGACACAGGAGGCGTTGATTATCCATTTGCGCCGCCGTGGGCCGACTGCGACGCCACTCTTCTTCCTGACGCGCTCAAGCGCAGTCTTGGACCTGGAGTGTGTGGGGGCTGACGAAGCGATTATCCTTTGTCCCGCAAACCACAGTCCGCCGAGTCTGGTCATTCCTTATCAGGGGTCTCCGGGCTACGAGGCTGTTGCCACGTGTTTAGCTTCGCCCGATGTACGCGCGCGCACGGAAGGAATGGTTGCTCACTTGCCAGCCAGGTGATGGGCATTCCTGCTTCAAGTCATTCGTCGAAGCCCAGGCCCTTTGCGGCGGTGCCTCCCATTTCCCTTGCGCTTAGGGTTAAGCCTTCTTGAACCCTTGCGCCTTCAGCCATTTACAGTGCTCGGCCTCGCCCGCGATTAACCATCGTTTAAGACGGCCTTAAACCAGCCCCGTTACCGTATCCGCATTAGCGGGATATGGGCGTTGGCGTATGGCGTGGGGACGAAAAAAGAGCGGCGCGCGCAAAGAGCCACAATTCGGCCTTGGCGCATCACTTGCCGAATTGCGTCTGACGCTGAAGGATCGGATCGCTCCGGCCGAAGACGACAGGCCGAAGAAGCAAGCTCTCAAACGCAAGATCGTCGAAGACGACGATGAGGACGAGGACGATGCGCCGGTCGAGCGAAAGCCGCGTGCAAGCCGAAGCGCGCGCAAGCGAAGATCGACCCGGAGCCGCCTCCGCCTGTTGCGCCTGGTCTATTGGGGCGTGGTGCTGGGTCTGTGGGGCGCAATCGCCGCGGTCGGCGTCATCGTGTGGGTCGGCGCGCATCTGCCGGCGATCCAGTCGCTCGAGATCCCGAAACGGCCGCCGACGATCCAGATCACCGGCGCCGACGGCAGCGTGCTGGCCATTCGTGGTGAAATGCCCGGCGCTAATGTCGCCTTGAAGGAGCTTCCGCCTTATTTGCCGAAGGCTTTCATCGCCATCGAGGACCGCCGGTTCTATTCCCATCACGGCATCGACCCGATTGGGATTGCGCGCGCGGCGGTCGCCAATATCCTGCATCGCGGCGTTTCGCAGGGCGGATCGACGCTTACCCAGCAACTGGCCAAGAATCTGTTCCTGACCCAGGAGCGCACGTTTCAGCGCAAATTGCAGGAGGTCGAGCTCGCGCTTTGGCTGGAGCGCAAGCATTCCAAGGCCGAGATTCTCGAACTTTACCTCAACCGTGTCTATTTCGGCTCCGGCGCTTACGGCGTCGAAGCTGCCGCCCAGCGCTATTTCGGCAAGTCGGCCCGGAACGTGACCCTGGCCGAGGCCGCCATGCTCGCAGGTCTCGTCAAGTCGCCCTCGCGCCTTGCGCCCAACCGCAACCCTGATGGCGCCGAGCAGCGCGCGCAAACCGTGCTTGCCGCGATGGCGGAAGCCAAGTTCATCACCGAAGCTCAGGCGCAGGCCTCGATCGGACATCCCTCCTACAATGTGAAGCCGGTCGGCGCCGGCACGATCAACTATGTCGCGGACTGGATCGGCGAGGTACTGGACGATCTGACCGGTCAGATCGACCAGAACGTCGTGGTGGAAACCTCGATCGATCCGAAACTGCAGGCGGTCGCCGAAGCCGCCGTGATTGATGAACTTGCCGCGAAAAGCGTGAGGTTCAACGTGACCCAGGGAGCCCTGGTGGCGATGGCGCCGGACGGCGCGGTGCGCGCCATGGTGGGAGGGCGCAACTATGCCGAAAGCCAGTACAATCGCGCGGTGACCTCCAAGCGCCAGCCGGGCTCGGCGTTCAAGCCCTTTGTCTTTCTCACCGCGATCGAATCCGGTTTGACGCCGGAAAGCATCCGGCAGGATGCGCCGATCGACGTCAAAGGCTGGAAGCCCGAGAATTACACCCATGAGTATTTCGGCCCGGTGACGCTGACCCAGGCGCTGGCAATGTCGCTCAATACGGTTGCGGTGCGGCTCGGACTCGAGGTCGGGCCTAAGAATATCGTGCGCACCGCACACCGGCTCGGTATTTCGTCGAAACTGGATGCCAATGCGTCGATCGCGCTCGGGACCTCCGAGGTCTCGCTGGTCGAGCTGGTCGGCGCCTATGTGCCGTTTGCAAACGGGGGCCTCGCGGTCTCCCCGCACGTCGTCACCAAGATCCGCACCGCCGACGGCAAGGTTCTCTATATGCGATCCGCCGATCAGCTTGGCCAGGTGATCGAACCGCGCAATGTCGCGATGATGAATACCATGATGCAGGAAACGCTGCTGAGCGGGACTGCTCGCAAGGCCGAGCTGCCGGGCTGGATGGCCGCCGGCAAAACCGGTACCAGCCAGGATTTCCGCGATGCCTGGTTCATCGGCTACACCGCCAATCTCGTGACCGGCGTCTGGCTCGGCAATGACGACAATTCGCCGACCAAGAAGGCGACCGGCGGCGGCCTGCCCGTGGAAATCTGGACCCGCTTCATGCGGGTGGCACATCAGGGAGTGACCGCCACGCCATTGCCGGCTTCGCAAACGAACGGCTTCTTCTCGACCATCGCCCAGGCAAGCCAGCCTGCGAATGTGGGCGCCAATCAACCACCAACCTCTGTCGCCGCCAGAATGCCGCCGACGCGGGCCTCCGTTCGCCCCGAGCCCGCAAGCGGGCTGGATGGCTGGCTGATCAATCACCTGTTCGGACGGTAGGTCCCGACCTGAGAAGCTAGCGCGGTCAGCGGCCGTCCGGCGCCCGAACGCCAGCCCAACTGTCGCGCACCTGAAAATAGTGAACGCTCGGGTCGTGAAGTGGGGTCGGCAGACGGAGCACCTGGGGAGATAGCCGGCCGATGCTGCTCAGGACGGTATAGGAGGCAACCACACGATCATGCTGTGCGGTCACGAGCGCCAGGCGGGCGTTCACCAGCGCCTGTTGCTGATTGAGGATATCGAGTGTCGTGCGCTGGCCTACGCTTGCTTCCTTGCGAACGCCTTCCAGCGCAATCTCCGACGCATCGACCTGAGACTGCGAAGACGTCACCTGCGACTTGCTTGCCAACAGCTGACCCCATGCCGAGACAAGGTCGGCACGGGCCTGATCGCGAATCTGCTCGAGAGTGAGGCGCTGCTGGGCCAACGTCTCCTTCGACTGCCGTATCAGCGAATATTCGGCGCCGCCCTGATAGATCGGCACGGTCACCTGGGCGATCGCCGATGCGGCGAACTGGCTGATCTGCGTGATGGTCTGCTGCCAGGTTTTTTGCACCGTGGCTTGCACCGAGACGGTCGGAAACAGCGCGCCTTCGCTGATCTTCACATTGAGAAAACTGACGTCGATGCCGTACATGGCCGAGGTCACGTTGGGATTTTCCACTAGCGCGATATTGACGGCATCGCCCAGCGTTGCCGGAAAGAAGCGGTCCACGGGCGAACCCGGCGCGAGCTGCGAGGGTTCGTTGCCGATGATGCGGCGAAAATTCGCGCGCGTCGTGTTCAACGTGGCTTCGGCGGCAAGTTCCTGGGTCTGGCCTGCCGCAAGCTGCGCCTCCGATTGCGCCACGTCCGTTGGCGTAACAAGGCCGACGCTGTAGCGGTCACGCGTCTGTTTCAGGGTCTGTTCAAGAACCCTGGTATTGCTGCGCTGAACCTCCAGGATCGCTGCATCGCGCAAATAGTCCATGTAGACGGTGGCCGCCGCAAGCAGGACCGACTGTTCCAGCAGGCGCAAGGCCTCGCGCGCCCCGAACACCTGGCTTTCCGCGGCGCGTGTCTTGTTGGCGGTCTGATTGCCGTTGAAAAGCGTCTGGGTCGCGGTCAAGCCTACCGCGTGAGGTCCCTGCGGACCCTCCTCGACTTTCTGGCCTGTTGTCGACGACGTGACGAGTTGATTGCTGTACTGACCTCCGGCGCTCGCGGTTACCGCCACCTTGGGGCGGTAGCCGGACAAGGCCCGTGGCACGTTTTCGTCGGTGGCCCGCACCGAGGCTCGCTGGGCGTTGAGCTGCGGATTGCTCTGGTAGGCGCGCGTCAGCGCGGCCTCCATGGTGTCGGCACGGGCGGATGTTGCGGCCATCTGGAGGAGAAGAATCGCCGCTGCGATTCTGCCCGAAACTGTCACCCCTTGCATGAACAGACTTATCCGATGCTGCGTGGCGCCTGACAACATCCATCGGCCAGTCATGAACCGGGAAAATGTGCATAGCTTTCGATAAATCGTTCACGGATAAAGCTGTCTTCAGTCTCTCGGCCACGTCTAAGTTTTGCTCGTAGAGCCGTGAGGAGCGCCGGTTGAGGGATGAGCCTGCGCTGCGCGCCGCTCTAGTCCTGGATACCGTAGCGATGCAGGTCGTTGCCGTGGGTGTCGAGCCAGGTCTTGGCACGCTCGACATGATCGCACGCCCTTGCGACCACCCGCCAGAACCGCGGCGAATGGTTCATCTCCACGAGATGGGCCACTTCGTGGGCGGCCAGATAGTCCAGCACGTAAGGCGGAGCGAGGATCAGCCGCCAGGAGAAGGACAGCGAGCCTGCAGATGTGCACGAGCCCCAGCGGCTCGACTGGTCGCGGATCGACAGGCGGCGCACCCTGACGCCCAGGGCTTGCGCGTAGTAGGTTGCGGCCTTCTGCAGATCCTTGCGGGCTTCGCGCTTGAGGTAGTCATGCACCCGCCGTTCGGTATGCTCGACGCCGCCAGCCGCGCAGAGAATCCTCTCACCGCTGTCGCGCATCTCAGTCCAGACCGTGCCGCGCTGACCGGCGCGATGCACGATCCTGTGCGCGACGCCGCGCAAGGGAACCACAGTGCCCGGAAGAAACGGTGCGGCCTTCGGCAAGCGGCCGAGGCGCGCGGCAATCCAGCCGCCGTGACGCTGCGCGAAGTCCTTGGCGTCGACAATGGTGCCGCGTGGCGGCATGGTCAGGATCGCTTCGCGATCACTTGGATGAATGCGCAAGGTGTAACGACGCGCACGCCGATGCCGGCGCAGCCGAACCGAATAGATTTGCGAGCCGTGCTTGACCAGAATGCGAGAGGGTTCGTAAGGCCGCCGATAAAGGAGGGCGCGTTTGGCCATGTCTGCTAGTCCGGGGGTGAGAAATTCACCCGGATTCTGCCATATCCGCCGCCAGTGAAATCGCTCGGCGCAAAAACAAATCATTTGCCCAATATACAGGGGTTGGAAAGTTAACGGACCCTATAGGATGGGGTGGGAACCGGAAAAATCAGCTCGAAGCCGCCCCAACGGGAGCCATTAAGGAATGAAATATAGCTCATTCTTTCAAAAGGCCGAGAATCAGGCCTTCAAAGGCCCATTTCTAGGGGTTAGTGAGCTACCAGATTTGCAGCCGATCCGGGGCAAACGCGTGATCTGGCGTCGAACTTCGCGAAATTGCACATCATTCGGCTGCATACGCGAGTGATGGCTTCTTGCCGGAAGACTTCACATTCGCCGCCGAGATCATGAAATCGGAAATGCGCGGCACGATTTCGGATTTGAAGCGCGAACCGTTGAACACACCGTAATGGCCGACGCCCTTTTGCACGTAATGCACCCGGCGATGCTCCGGAATCGAACTGCACAGCGAGTGCGTTGCCTCGGTTTGACCCAGTCCGGAAATATCGTCGTTCTCGCCTTCCACCGTCATCAGCGCCACGCGCCTGATTTTTGATGGATCGACCGGTTTGCCGCGATGGGTCATCTCCCCCTTGGGCAGCGCGTGCTTGATGAAAACGGTATCGACGGTCTGCAGATAGTACTCCGCCGACAGGTCCATGACCGCCAGATACTCGTCATAAAAATCGCGGTGCTTGTCGACCAGGTCGCCGTCACCTTTCACCAGGTTCCTGAACAGGTCCTTGTGGGCATCCATGTGACGACCCAGGTTCATGGTGATGAAGCCGTTGAGCTGAAGGAAGCCCGGATAGACGTCGCGCATGACGCCAGGATGTGGAAACGGCACCTTGGTGATGACGTGATTGCGAAACCAGTTGATGCCGCGCTGGGCCGCGAGATCGTTGACGGCCGTCGGATTGCGGCGGGTATCGATCGGGCCGCCCATCAAGGTCATCGAAATCGGAACAAACGGATCGTTTTCGGCTTCCATGATCGAAACCGCCGCCACCACCGGCACCGAAGGCTGACAGACGGCGATCACATGCATGTTGCCGCCAAGCACGTGCAACATTTCGATGACGTAATCGATGTAGTCATCCAGATCGAAACGGCCTTCGGTCAGAGGCACCATCCGTGCGTCGGCCCAGTCGGTGATATAAACCTCGTGCGTCGGCAGGAAGGCTTCGACGGTGCCGCGCAGCAGTGTCGCATAGTGACCGGACATCGGCGCGACAATCAGCACCCGCGGCTGGGGCGCACGCAAAGGGCGCGTAATCTTCCGATCGAAGTATAAGAGGCGGCAGAACGGCTTTTCCCACACGACACGGATTTCGACCGGCGTGCGCACACCGTTCACGTCGGTGTCCTTGATGCCCCATTCGGGTTTGCCGTAACGGCGGGTGGTTCGCTCGAACAGTTCGCAAGCCGCGGCGATAGATTTGCCGTACTCGGTGTGCGACCACGGATTGAGCGGATTTTGAAAAAGGATTTTGGTGGCGTCGGTCACGGCGCGCGCAGGATTGAGCGAGGCGTGCGCCATTTCGTACATCCAGTACATCGGCGTCGTAAGGGCCGGACTGCCTTCGGCTACCAGAGGCGGTGCGCCGCCAAATTCACCAATCGCCATGTATTCTTGTTCCTCAGCCTTTTGCATCGCAGCATAGTGCCGAATGCGTAATAAAGCGTCAACGTAGAGATCGGCATTTTCTCTGCGCCGCACAAGTCGAAAGTACCTTAATTCCAAGCCATGAACCGGTTTATTCGCCGCTTTGGAGCAGCGAACCCTGCTTTCTCGCACTGCGCAAAAGCACAAGAAATATCGCAAATGATGCGATAAGCAGCAGGACATTGATGGCGAAGGCTTGCGCCATCAGGTCGCCGCGAAACTCCTGCCGCATCAAGAGCGCCCGCATGCCCTCGAAGGCGTAAGTCGGCGGCAATGCCCAGGCGACATATTGCAGCCAATGGGGCAGCACCGTCACCGGGTAGTAGACGCAGGCCAGCGGCATCAGGCCGAACATCAGCGTCCATACGATGCTCTCAGCGCCGAGGCCGTGCCGAAGCACCAGCCCCGAGACGAAAATACCCACCGACCAGCTGGTGAAGATCAGGTTGCAGAAAAAGGCGATCAGCGGAAATCCGATGCCGTAGAGATTGAAGTCGAAGAAAATCATTGCCAGGAGCGTCATCGGAATGACGCCGATCGCGAGCCGGATCAGGCTCATGACCATCAGCGCGATCAGGAACTCGACCGGCCTTAGCGGGCTCATCATCAGGTTGCCCATGTTGCGCGCCCACATCTCCTCGAGAAAGGAGATCGAAAAGCCGAGCTGGCCGCGAAACAGGATGTCCCACAGGATCACCGCGCCGACCAGGGTGCCGCCGGCGCGCGCGAAAAACCCGGCGTTCTGCGAGATGTAGCTCTGCAGGAATCCCCAAGTGATGATCTGCAGCGCGGGCCAGTAGACGAGCTCGAGGAGCCGCGGCCATGACGACAGCAACAGGTACCAGTAGCGCAGGACCATCGCGTTGATCCGGTACGGCGCGATAGCGCCTGCAAGCGCACGTGTGCTCACGAAGTGCCCTCCCGAACGCGACCGCGCGCAACGTCCAGAAACACTTCCTCGAGCGTCGCGCGATTGTAGCGCACCATGATCTGTTCCGGACTGTCGTCGTCCTCGATCCGGCCGCGCTTCATGATGATGACGCGGTCGCACAGCCGCTCCACCTCCGGCATGTTGTGGGAGGCCAAAAGGATGGTCGCGCCATTTTCCTTGCGGTAGGTCTCGATATGCTCGCGCACCCAGTCGGCGGTGTCCGGATCAAGAGAGGCGGTCGGTTCGTCGAGCAACAGCAATTCCGGCTGATTGATCAGCGCCTTTGCGAGTGCCACGCGGGTCTTCTGCCCGGCGGAAAGCTTGCCGTTGGCGCGATCGAGGAAGTCGCCGAGGTCGAGATCGGAGGCGAGCCGCTCGATGCGATCATCCAGGTTCTCAACCGCATAGAGCCGGCCGAAAATGGTGAGGTTCTGACGCACCGTGAGCCGCATCGGCATGTCGACATAGGGGCTCTCGAAATTCATCCGGCCGAGCACCTCGGCGCTTCGTTCGGGCATCGAACGGCCGAGCACCCGGATGTGCCCGGAACTCGGCAACACCAGTCCCATGATCATCGCAATCGTCGTGGTCTTGCCGGCACCGTTGCCGCCAAGCAGGCCCGTGATGCTGCCGCGCGCAATTCGAAACGACACGTTGTCGACGGCGCGCGTTGCCTTGTAGAATTTCGAAAGCTGCGCGACCTCGATCGCAGCCGCAGCATCGCGGCCGCCCGCGCCAGACTGAGCCTTGATGGTGCCAACCTTCGTCATGCCGGCCGTTCATTGGGCCAACGGCAGGGCGAGTGCAAGGCTCCTACGAAAATTTGTGGCCATTCGACACAGGTAGGGCAGGCCGGTTTGTCGGCGGCCAGATGCGCAGTTAAACTCCGCTGCGTCGCATTGAAGTTCCCGCAACCATTGCAATCAAGCTGGTTCAGGGACTTCGAATGGGCCTACCCACGGCAGAGCCGCCCTCAATGCCACGAACTTCGAAAGGCCTTCGCTGCCGACATGACCGACGTCGCCGCCTCTGATTTTCGCCATCCGCGCCGCTATGTCCGCCTCGACACGATATTGCGGCTGCGCTGGCTTACCGTGCTCGGGCAGCTCGCGGCGATCTTCATCGTGGCTCAGGGACTCGAGTTCGACGTCGAGGTCGTTCCTTGCCTCGGCATTGTCGGCCTTTCGTCGCTGCTCAACCTCGTCCTGCAGATCAGGTTCGATCCGATGCAGCGGCTGGAGCCGGCATGGGCCGCAGCGCTGCTGGCGTCCAACATCATCGAACTGGCCGGACTGTTATTTTTCACCGGCGGCCTGCAAAACCCCTTTTCATTCCTGTTTCTTGCCCCGGTTCTGATCTCGGCGACGGCGCTGCCGATCCGGCTGACCATCGCGCTCGGCCTGTTGGCGGTGGCCTGCGCGTCCGTGCTCGTGTTCTTTCATTTTCCGCTGCCGTGGGACAGCGACGATCCGCTGGTGCTGCCGCCGATCTATTTGTTCGGCGTCTGGCTGTCGATCGTGGTCGCGATCGGCGTCACCAGCCTCTATGCTTTCCAGGTCGCCGAGGAAGCGCGCAAATTGTCGGACGCGCTGGCGGCCACCGAGCTGGTGCTGACGCGCGAGCAGCATCTCACCCAGCTCGACGGGCTTGCTGCCGCCGCCGCCCATGAACTCGGCACGCCGCTGTCGACGATCTTCCTGATCTCGCGCGAACTCGAGCGGAGCCTGCCGGAAGACGGTCAGGTTGCAGGTGACATCAGGACCTTGCGCGAACAGGTGCAGCGCTGCCGCGACATTCTGGCCAAGATCACGCAGCTCTCTTCAACCGGGGCGCCGTTCGACCGCATGCCGCTATCGGCCTTGATCGAGGAAACGGTGGCGCCGCATCGCGATTTCGGGGTGGCGATCAAGGTCCGCATCGCCGTTTCGGGCACGCCGGAACCGGTCGGTACACGAAATCCAGCCATCCTGTACGGCGTCGGCAATATTCTGGAAAACGCCGTCGATTTCGCGCGCACAACCGTGGAGGTGAATGCGTGGTGGAACGCTGAAACCGTGGAAGTCATCATTTCCGACGATGGTCCGGGGATTGCGCCCGACATGCTCAAGCGCATCGGCGAACCCTATGTGTCGAGGCGGCGCGATGCAGACGAGGTCCAGGGCGAACGCTCGGGGCTGGGTCTTGGGGTATTCATCGCCCGCACCCTGCTTGAGCGCACCGGAGCCAAGGTATCCTTCACCAACCGGGTTTTTCCGGATCACGGCGCGGTAGTTCAGATCGTCTGGCCGCGCAGCGACTTCGAGGCGCTTGAGGCGGCCGCAAAACCATCCTGAAATATCAAATCCACTCCATTTACGGTACTCGACGGATTTGCCGGATCGACCTTAGGCGGTCTTGGCAGCGGCACTTCCGACGCCATATGCTGGGAGGTCGGACACAGGGATACCGCCATCGTGAACGCCATCGCCGAACTGACTGAGCATACCGATCGTTCCCTCCTGATCGTGGAGGATGACAAGCCCTTTCTCGAACGGCTCTCGCGTGCCATGGAGAGCAGGGGTTTCACCGTGACATCGGCCGACAGTGTGTCGGAGGGGCTGGCGCAGATCGGGCGAGCGGCACCAGCCTTTGCAGTGGTCGATCTGCGGCTCGGCGACGGCAATGGCCTTGACGTGGTCTCCGCGCTCAAGCGCAAGCGGCCGGATGCGCGTGCGATCATATTGACCGGCTATGGCAATATCGCCACCGCCGTCACCGCCGTGAAAATGGGGGCGGTGGATTATCTTTCAAAACCGGCGGATGCGGATGATGTGGTTGCAGCCTTGCTCGCAAGCGGCAACCAGAAGTCCGAGCCGCCAAGCAATCCAATGTCGGCGGATCGGGTGCGCTGGGAACACATCCAGCGCATTTATGAGATGTGCAACCGCAATGTCTCCGAAACTGCGCGGCGCTTGAACATGCACCGCCGCACCCTGCAGCGTATTTTGGCCAAGCGCGCGCCGCGGTAGCTTCTCGACTAAACTGGTGCGGCGAATTTGAAGTTCCTAATGAGTGTTGCGGTAACCTCGTCACAGGAACTTCAAATTCAAAAACCGCACTACAAACATTAATTTGCTAGCGCTCCTTTGATTCCGAAGTTCGCATCAGAGGTCGCCGCGAATGTTTGCGAACTTCGGAATCGGAGCACTAGAACTCGGCGTGACCTTGCGGGTCGAGCAGACGATTGAACCGCTGCGCGGCGGCGATGGCGAAACGCACTGTCATCAGTTTCCGCGTCGGTGCGGGAAGGCGGTGTTCTGGCGCCGTGCAATGCATATGCGCGCCGTAGGCATCGGCGACGATCAGGCCGGTGTCGGGGGGAAATATCTCGCAACTCAAATCCTGGGTGAAAGCGAAGAACAGCCGGTCGCAATGGGCCCTGTATTCCGGCCATTTCTGGTCGGCGCGCAAATCCTCCACCGATGACTTGATCTCGACGATCCAGATCTCGCCGCGTTCGTTGATTGCGACGATGTCCGCGCGTCGGCCCGACGGCAGGGGCAACTCGCTGATGCAGGCAAATCCCAGGGAGCGCAGCAGTCGCGCGGTGCCTCGGGCGATCGCAAGCGCGGTCTCCGACTGACGGCCATCCGGCGCGACGACGAGTTTGACCTGGCGAGCCTGCGATTCCATCGGCCAAGCATAGAGCCTGGATCGAAAACTAACAAACCTGCCTGACGGTCTCGAACCTGCAAAACGAGGCGGGAACCCAGGAAAACCTGTCTACTTATCATCCTGCCGGATTTTGGCCGCCGCCAAAAGCGAACCGACAGGGTTTTCACGGGGATGATCGACGATCTCTGGTACAAGAACGGCGTCTTCTATTGCCTCTCGGTCGGCGCCTACATGGACGCCAACGGCGACGGGATCGGCGATTTCCAGGGATTGTTGCGGCGGCTCGACTATTTGCAAGGCTTGGGCGTCACTGCGATCTGGCTGATGCCGTTTCAGCCTTCCCCCTGCCGCGACGACGGCTACGACATCGCCGATTATTACGGCGTCGACCCACGCTATGGAACGCTTGGCGATTTTGTCGGGTTCACCCATGGCTGCCAGCAGCGCGGTATCCGCGTCATCATCGATCTTGTCGTCAATCACACCTCGGACACCCACCCCTGGTTTCGCGCGGCGCGAAGCTCAAGAGATTCCGAATATCGGGACTGGTATGTCTGGGCCGACAAGAAGCCCGCCAATGCCGGCACGGGAATGGTTTTCCCCGGAGTGCAAAAATCCACCTGGACGCACGACAAGGTAGCGGGTGCCTGGTACTTCCACCGCTTCTATGACTTCCAACCCGACCTCAACACCTCCAATCCGCACGTGCAGGCGGAAATCCTCAAGATCATGGGTTTCTGGATTCAGCTCGGCGTCTCCGGCTTTCGCATGGATGCCGTTCCCTTTGTCATCGCCACCAAGGGCGCAAAGGTCCGCAAAGGGGTCGAGCAATACGACATGCTGCGCGAATTTCGCGAATTCCTGCAATGGCGGGAAGGCGACGCCATCATCCTGGCGGAGGCCAATGTGCTGCCCAAGACCGACATGGAATATTTCGGCAAAGCCGGCGAGCGCTTGCAGATGATGTTCAACTTCCAGGTCAACCAGCATTTGTTCTATGCATTGGCCTCCGGCGATGCCAAAAGCCTCGTCAAGCCGCTCAAGGCCACCAAGCCTCGGCCGGCTTCCGCGCAGTGGGGCTTGTTTCTGCGCAACCACGATGAACTCGATCTCGGCCGATTGACCAAGGCGCAGCGCCAACTGGTGTTCAAAAAGTTCGGCCCCGACAAGAGCATGCAACTCTACGGTCGCGGCATCCGTCGCCGCCTCGCCCCGATGTTGGGCGGCGACCGCCGCCGCATCGAACTTGCCTACAGCCTGATGTACACGCTGCCGGGTACGCCGGTGGTCCGTTATGGCGACGAGATCGGCATGGGCGACGACCTCGATCTGCCCGAACGCAATTGCGCGCGCACGCCGATGCAATGGTCGGCCGAACCGCACGCGGGCTTCACCGAAAGCGATGCTCCATTCTTGCCCGTCATTGACAAGGGGCCGTACGGATTTCAGCATGTCAACGTCGCCGGACAACGTCGCGATCCCGATTCGATGCTGAACTGGACCGAGCGCATCATCCGGATGCGCAAGGAGGTGCCGGAAGTCGGGTGGGGGGACTTCACCGTGATCGCGACGCGCGATCCGGCGCTGTTGATCTTGCGCTACGACTGGCGCAACAATTCGGTGCTGTTCGTGCACAACCTCGACGAAAAACCCCGAGAAATCTCGTTTTCAGTCGGTCTGCCCGGCAAGGCCGGCAAGCTCTTGGTCAATCTTCTGGCGGAGAACCACAGCCGGGCTGGCAAGGATGGCAAGCACAAGATGCTGATCGAAGCCTACGGATATCGCTGGTTTCGCGTCGGAGGGCTGGATTATCTGCTCAAGCGCAGCGAGATCGACAAGCCCGGCGGCAAGGCCGGTCGTGCCGGCTGAAGCGCGTCATCATGGCGGCCATGTTCCGAAGGCAGGGCTAAATGTTTTGCTTGGCGAAGAGCCAAAAATCGGCATTGTTTCGACCCATGACACAGCAATCCGATACCCAGGCAAAGGCCGGCGCAATCATCATTCCCGTCACGCTGTTCGAGCAGAACTGCATGCTGTTGTGGTGTGCGGCGACCAGAAAGGCCGTGGTGATCGATCCCGGCGGGGAGGTTCCGAAAATCCAGGCGGGCATCAAGCAGGCCAATGTCACGGTCGAAAAGATCTGGCTTACTCACGGCCATATCGATCACGTGGGAGGCGCGGCCGAACTGCACGATGCGCTCAAGGTGCCGATCGAGGGCCCGCATATCGCCGACAAGTTTTTGCTCGACAATGTGGTGTCAAGCGGGGCGCGTTTCGGCATGACCGGTGTGCGCGATTTCTCTCCCGATCGCTGGTTGGAGGAGGGCGATTCCGTCTCGATCGGCGAATTGACGTTCGACATCCTGCATTGTCCCGGTCACTCCCCGGGCAGCGTCGTGTACTTCAACAGGCAAATGCGCTTTGCCCATGTCGGCGATGTCCTGTTCAACGGCTCGGTCGGACGCAGCGATATTCCGGGCGGCAATCATGCGACCTTGATCAGGTCGATCAAGGACAAGCTTTTGCCACTCGGCGACGATGTCGGGTTCATATGTGGGCACGGTCCGGGCTCAAGCATCGGTCAGGAGCGGTTGACCAATCCGTTTCTCACCGGCGCGATGTGAGGCGCCGCAAGCGGCCGCGAACAAGGCTCTTTGACAACATCTGGCCGCCAGGCAGATGCCTGGAGCGATGCTACAGCGGCGCTGCCGCCATCTCCTAAAGGGCTTATTTCTTCCGCGCCTGTTTCTTCAGCCCGGCCGCGGTGAGCGCACGCGTGATCACGGCGCCGACATCAATGCCGCGCCGGCGCTTGCTCCGCGGTTTCTCTGGCTGCTTCTCGATGTTCAGCGGCCACAGCACCGGGCCGAAGTCGGGCACCGATGCCGGAATCGGCGACGCCAGCGGGATCAGTTTTGCGCTTGGCGATTCGATCGGCGCGCGCGCCTTCTTTTGTCCGGCTCGCTTCGGTGCCGGCTTGGCGGCCTCCTGAGGCTGGCGAATCCATTCGGTCAGGCCGAAGAAATTGGCAATATGATAAGACGAGGAGATGCCCGCCTCGATCAGGAAGGCGCCTCCCGTCCCGTAGCGCTCGTCGTTTTCGGCGATCCCAACCGGCGTGCCGTGCGCCATGTCGGTGATGGTGTAGGATTCGACGGTCGTTTCGCCATCCGCGTCCCACCAGACCTGATGGGGGTAGCCGTTGACGGTGCCTTCCGACATCGGTGAAGGCGGCAATCGATGCACATCGAGCCATTGCTTGACAATCTCGTCGGCATTGGCCGGATTGACCGTGCGATCCGCGCTGCCGTGCCACACCGAAACCTTTGGCCAGGGGCCGCGGTGGTTCGAAGCCTTGCGCACGAGGTCGCCCAGTTCGTGCCCCGGTCGGGATGTCGATTGAAACATGCCGTTCAGCGCTTCCCTCATGTTCTTCGCCACGCCGTAGGGCAGGCCGGCGATGATGGCGCCTGCAGCAAACACTTCTGGATAGCTGGCGAGCATGACGGAAGTCATGGCGCCGCCCGCGGAGAGCCCAGTGACGAAAATGCGATGCTTGTCGATTTTATGCTCGCCCGTCATCCGCGCGATCATTTGCCTGATCGAGGCGGGTTCGCCGCGGCCGCGTCTTGTATCTTCCGGATTGAACCAGTTGAAGCATCCATTGGCGTTGTTGGAGGCCTGCTGCTCCGGCATCAGCAGCGCAAATCCGTAATGCTTCGCAAGCGTGGACCAGCCGGCGCCGAAATCGTAGCCGGCAGCGTTCTGACCGCAACCATGCAGAACCACCACCAAACCGGGCGATGGCTGCAGCTTCTCAGGCACGAAAGAGAACATCCGCAAATTGCCCGGATTGGTCCCGAATCCCGTCGTCTCGACCAGCGGCGTGCGGATTCCCCGTCGCGGCCCGCGCGCGAAGCTGTCCAGGACATTGAGTCCGGGCATCTTGGGCAATTGCCGCAAGAATTCGATGTTTTTCGCAAGCGACACCGGTAGCTCCTAGTATGGCGGTTCAGAAGTCCGCATCATTGCTGCCGGGAGCTCTTCATGCGGACTTCTGAACCCAAGCCCACACTAGAATCAAAGTCGCTGGTATCCTTTGGATTCCGAAGTTCGCAAAGGAGTTGCCGCGCAATCATGCGAACTTCGGAATCGCGACACTAAGCGATTCACAACGCCGACGATAGGAGATAGTTGCTGCAGTGCGAAATGGAAAGACCGTATGCTGACGGTCAACAGGATTTGTGATTCCCGTGAGTTCGTTACGGTAGCGCGTGACGCATCCGTGACGGAAATACGGCAGGGCGACCGGAAGCGACGATTTCAGACCGCTTTCAGTTTGCGGTAGGCAAACCACACCATTTTCAAGAGTAGCCATCCGTCGCGAAACCGCGAGATCTGCGTCTCGCCAAAGGTACGCGCCTTGTAGTGGATCGGCGTCTCGACGATTTTGAGATTCTGCTTGGCCGCGCCGAAAATCAGATCGAAATCGCCGAACGGATCAAAATTACCGAAATAGTCGCGCTCCCTTGCGAGCACCTCGTAGTCCTTGCGCAGCAGCACCTTGGTGCCGCACAGCGTGTCTGTCAGGCGCGTGTTGACGAGGTAGCTGAAAAGATAGGCAAAGAAGCGATTAGCAATCAGATTGAGCGGACGCATCGCTTCGCGCTCCATCGGATAGACCAGGCGAGTGCCGTTGACGAACTCGGCCTTGCCGGTCTCGATCACCGCGTGAAATTTTGGCAGTGCTTCCGGCGGCATCGTCAGATCGGCATCGAGGATCATGAGCACGTCGCCGGTCGCGGCAGAAAAGCCCTTCCGGACAGCGTCACCCTTGCCCTTGCCGTCCTGCTTGAGCACCTTGATGTTCCAGCGGTCCTTGTAAGCCTCGAGGACGCGCTCGCATTCCTCGAATGTGCCGTCGCTGGAATTTCCCTCGACGAACAGGATTTCCTGCGAGCTGCCAAACCGGGGCATGCGCAGGATCGCACTTTCGATATTGCCTCTCTCGTTGCGGCAGGGGATCAGAACGCTCACGGAGAACTTGCGGTCCGGAAATTGTCGCACCGGGCGACCGACCAGATAAGTTCTCAGGCAAAGCTTCCTCACGCCCGGCAGCGGCGCGATGAAGCGGTTCATGAACGGGCCAAGCCCGAGCCACCGGTATGGCAACAACTGCCGCTGCTCCTGGCTGATCATCTCGAAATCCGCCAGATCCATCAGATTCAGAAAGTCGGCGGTGGCGATGTAGTTGATCTTCGGCTGCTTGGCGCGCAGGCGCATCGCCTCGGCGAGCTTGAGGACCGGCTCCCACAAATGCGAATAGTAGGAGATGATGATCCGCGTCGACGGCTCGCACAAATGATGTACCAGCCTCAGGGTGCCGTCGATATCCTCGAACATCCCGATCGTGTCGGCGATCACGATGTAGTCGAACGGACCCTCGATCGAGGCCAGCGTTGCCGGGTCCTCAACGTCGCCCAGCACAAAATACAGCTCGGGATGCAGCTCGTTGGCCTTGGCGACCGTGTTGGCGCCGAAATCGACGCCGACGCCGTAGGAAGGTTTCAGCGCCGCCAGCAGATCGCCGCGGCCGCAGCCCAATTCCAGCACCCGCTTACCCGGCGGAATCAGGAATTTCATGAATTTGAAGTCATCTTCGTGGTAGGCGGCGTTGAATTTGCGCCAGCGATCGAGTTCATCGCCATTGGCCTCGAAGTGCTCGACGAGATCGCGCTTCCGCTGATTTGAAAGCTGCAAGGACGCAGCGGAATCGGCTTGCCTCAAATACATCCTCGTCCTCGGTTGGAAAGTAACGAAAGGTCGTCTTAGCGGAACGGCCGGGGAGTGTAAATTCGGCTAGTGTGGCGGTTCAGAAGTCCGCATCATTGCAGCTCGCGACTTTGTACGTGCGGATTTCTGAACCAAAGCCACACTAGAAAACAATAACTTGCTAGTGTCCTTTCGATTCCGAAGTTCGCAAACGGGGTCGCCGCAAAACGATGCGAACTTCAGGAATCAGGACACTAGTGCGGTGAATTCGAAGTTCCTATCAGTGTTGCTGCAATCTCGTCGTAGGAACTTCGAATTCAAAAACCGCACTAGAAACATTAACTTGCTAGTGCTCCTTTGATTCCGAAGTTCGCATCAGAGGTCGCCGCGAGTGTTTGCGAACTTCGGAATCGAAGCACTAGAGCCGCCTGATCAGGCCGGAATCGTGCGCGATTTCGCGTACTGCGAACGGAAATTTGTCCTTTGCTCTTTCCTCGATCCCTCCCACCCCGTAGTTTGACGTCAGTCAAGCATAAACAATTGTCCGGAGAGAACGTCCATGGCCCGCCTGAAATTCGGAGCTTTCCTCGCCCCGCATCATCCGATCGGAGAGCATCCGATGTTGCAATTCCGCCGCGACCTCGATCTCGTCGAGCAACTCGATGCGCTCGGCTACGACGAGTTCTGGTGCGGTGAGCATCATTCCTCGGGATGGGAGACGATCGCTTCTCCGGAGATGTTTCTGGCCGCGGCTGGCGAACGCACCAAGCGGATCAAGCTTGGCACCGGCGTGATCTCGCTGCCCTATCACCACCCGTTCAACGTCGCCCAGCGAATGGTGCAACTCGACCATATGACCGGAGGCCGCGCCATCTTCGGTTCCGGCCCCGGAGCCCTTGCCTCCGATGCACACACGCTCGGCATCGATCCGATGGTTCAGCGCGATCGGCAGGATGAGGCGATTGCGATCATTCGCCGGCTGTTCAAAGGCGAGCGCGTCACTGCAAGGAGCGACTGGTTCACGATGAACGATGCCGCGCTTCAGATCCTGCCCTTGCAAGAAGAGATGCCGTTCGTGGTAGCTTCGCAGATTTCGCCCTCGGGAATGACGCTCGCCGGCAAATACGGCATCGGCATCATTTCGCTCGGCTCGATGTCGACACAGGGGCTGATGGCGCTGCCCACCCAATGGAGTTTTGCCGAAGACGCCGCAAAAAAATACGGTACCAAGGTGAGCCGCTCCGATTGGCGCGTGCTGCTCTCTTGGCACATTGCCGAAAGCAGGGAGCAGGCCGAGCGCGAAGCCGGCGCCGGACTGATGCGCTGGCACAACGAGTATAATGTCCGCACGCTGCAGCGGCCCGGGCTGAGCCCGTTCGCTTCGCCGGAAGACGCGATCGAAAAAACCGCGCGCGGCGAGGGCGCCGCTTCGACCATCGGCACGCCCGACGATCTGGTCAAGACCATCAAAAAGCTCATGGACGTTTCCGGCGGCGTAGGCCACATCATCGGCTTCGTCCACGACTGGGCCAATCCGCAGGACACCAGGCGCAGTTGGGACATGGTGGCGCGCTATGTTGTGCCGGAAATCAATGGCCATATCGAAAAGCTGCGCCAGTCGCAGAAATTCCTGATCGAGAACCGTGCGGTGTTCGAGCGGGCCGGGCAAGCGATAATGGCGAAAATCATGGAGAATGAAAAGGCGGCCGCAGCTCTGCCGCTCACCGGCACCGGCCGCGTGGCGATCCCGCCCGTCAACGCGCCGGAGCTGCAGAAGGAAGGCGCAAAGCAGAGCAAGGGCTAGTGCCCCGATTCCGAAGTTCATATCATTGCGTGGCATACTCGTTTACGAATTTCGGAATCGAAAGGACACTAGCATACCCATGATTCTAGTGTGGCTTTTTTGGATCAGAAGTCCGCGTGACGAACTCGCGGGAATAATGATGCGGACTTCTGAACCGCCATGCCGGCGTTGTTGCTGCCCGCGCTCGTCAGCGCGACCAGGGTTTTCCCCTGTCGAGCGGTATTTCGGCAGGGCAAGTTTAGATGGAAGCGACAACGGTTTATTACCAAAGCGGGGCGTAAGCCAATGACACCAGGTGGGACCCGCGGCGGCAAAAATACCGCGTTTCGGTGATCCCCCGAGCGGCTGACCGGAGCAATTGCCATGTCGATGCAAAGTATGGCTTCCCCCGCGATCGCGCCAAGTCCTCCCAAACGCGACTTGCTTGCGCACATTCCCGGCGACGAGGGCTGGCCGGTAATCGGCCGCACGCTCACAATCCTTAAGGATCCCAAGGGGGAAGTCGAACGGATGGCGGCGAAACACGGCCTTGTCTATCGCAGCCGTGTGCTTGGCGAAACCAGCATCACGCTGCTCGGACCGGAAGCCAACGAATTTGTGCTGTTCGACCAGGCAAAGCTTTTCTCATCCACTTACGGCTGGGAGACGATCCTCGGACGTTTGTTTCCTCGCGGCCTGATGCTGCTTGATTTCGACGAGCATCGTCTGCACCGGCGTGCGTTATCCGTCGCCTTCAAGTCCGGCCCGATGAAATCCTATCTTTCGGCGCTCGATGCCGGCATCTCGGGGCGCGTAGCGCAGTGGCGGCAGAAGCCCGGCCCCATGCTGTTTTATCCGGCGATGAAGCAGCTCACGCTCGATCTGGCTGCCACGTCCTTTCTGGGCAGCCGTATCGGGCCAGATGTCGAGGAGATCACGCGTGCGTTCGTCGACATGCTTGCGGCGTCGGTGGCGCCGGTTCGCCGGCCATGGCCGGGAACGCAAATGGCGCGGGGGGTCAAGGGCCGCGCCCGCATCGTGGCCTATTTTTCGCAGCAGATTCCGATCCGCCGCGCCAAGGGTGGCGAAGACCTCTTCTCACAGCTCTGTCGTGCTACCCACGAGGACGGCGCCCTGCTCTCGACCCAGGATATCGTCGACCATATGAGCTTCCTGATGTTGGCCGCGCACGACACGCTGACCTCGTCGCTCACCTCTTTTGTGGGCGCCATTGCCGTAGATCAGGAGTGGCAGCAGAAACTCCGCGACGAGGTTATCGCGCTCGGGGTCGCGCCCGATGCCCCGACCAGCTTCGACGATCTTGAAGCGATGAGGCTGACCGAAATGGCGTTCAAAGAGGCGATGCGGATAAGGCCGCCCGTGCCTTCAATTCCGCGGCGCGCCACCCGCGACTTCAGTTTTGGCGGCTATAAAATCCCTGCCGGCACCTTGGTCGGGGTCAACCCGCTGTTCACCCATCACATGCCGGGCATTTGGCGCGATCCCGACACCTTCGATCCGTTGCGGTTTACCGACGAGGCCCAGCGCGGTCGCCATCGTTTTGCCTGGGTGCCGTTTGGCGGTGGCGCGCATATGTGCCTTGGCCTGCACTTCGCCTATATGCAGGCGAAATGCTTTGCGCGGCATTTCCTGCAAAATCTCAGCGTGAGCTTGACACCAGGCACCACGCCGGAGTGGCAGATGTGGCCGATCCCGAAGCCGAAAGACGGCATGCGCGTGACCATATCGCCTGTCACCTGAATTAGAGCATGATCCGGAAAAGTGGAAACCGGTTTTCCCTTAGCTAACAAACGCGGAACGCCTTTGCGCGGAGATCATGTTCAAACAGAGAGATGAGATCATGATGCGATTCCACATAATCGCTTCATGGTCTAGCGGCGCCTCACCTACCGGGCAAACCTCCGTGTTCGACGATCAGCCCTTCGCCTGATCGAACGCCTTGCGCAAGGCGACATAGCCCTGCTGCTGCGCGGTCCAGTTGCGGCCGCCGGTGATGGCGCCGTCGACCACCAGATCATGACCGTTGATGAAGGTCGATTCGTCGCTGGCGAGGAATACCGCGGCGTGAGCGATGTCTTCGGGCAGGCCCGCGCGCGGAATCGGCTGTGCGGTCTTGTAGACTTCCCGCATGACGTCGGGAGTTTTCTCTGCCGCCTCGACTGAAAGCCCAAGCGCCTTGCCGAAAATTCCGGTGGCGATCGCGCCCGGCGAAATGCTGTTGACGCGGATGCCGGCTTCACCGAGCTCCATCGCCACGCATTTGGTGAGGTGAATGACCGCCGCCTTGGCGGCGCCGTAGACGAGTGACGATGAAAAGCCGGCGAGGCGGCCGGCGATGCTGCCGTTGTTGATGATGCTGCCGGAACCCTGGCGACGCATATGGGGAGCGGCGTGTTTCATCCCGAGCATCACGCTGCGCACCAGTGTCGCCATTGCGGCGTCAAAACGTTCCACCTCCAGCCCTTCGATCCCGCCGGTCTGTGCCGGCCCGCCGGCGTTGTTGAACAGACAGTCGATGCGGCCGAATTTCTCGACGGCCTCGCCGATCAGCGCGCGCACTTCGTCCTCGATGGTGACATCGGTGCGGCGGAACAGACACGCGGGGCCGAGTCTTTTGGCCAACGCCTCGCCTTCGCCCGCGCGGCGACCGGCGATGACGATTTTGGCTCCTTCAGCGACGAAGATCTCTGCCGTGCGCAGTCCGATGCCGCTGGTCGCGCCGGTGATCACCGCAACCTTGCCGTTCAACCGTCCCATATTGATCTCCTTTCGACCATGATCGGGTCCCAACTATCTCCACCTTTCGGAAACGACGCAAGCCGTGTCTCACAGACCGCTCCGGCTTCGAAGTCGACGATTGCCAGCGCTGAGTATCGAGGGGTAGTACATATTTCTCACACGAAAGGTCGCACGATTTCCGCTGTGCTTGCCTAATTTTGTTTTTGCTGATCATCTGATGCGACCCATGGTGAAATTGATCGACGAGTTGCGGCGCGGCTGGCGAGGAGCTTCCCAGCCATCGTTGCCGTTCGCGCTGACTTTCGCCGCCTCCTGCCTTGCCATTTCGACAGCGGCGCGCTGGCTGCTGTCCATGATCCGCACCGACATCTACTTCACGCCGTACATTCCGGCGGTGTTCTTTGCCACGGCATTCGGCGGATACCGCATCGGTATGGCGACGGCCGGTTTGGGCGGGTTGCTCGGCATAGCCATAAATTTCGGTGAAGCTCCCACCGATTTTGCAAGGTTGGTGCTGTTGACAATTTTTCTGATCGTGAGCGGTCTCACGATTTGGGGCGTCGAGCATTATCGCCTGCTCGCCTCGAAGCAGCGGGAAATTTCCGAGCGCCTGATCCGTGAACGGGAGTATCGCAAGCTCGTCGTGGAAGAGCTTCAGCATCGGCTGAAGAACAAGGTATCGACCATTCATGCCGTGCTTCACCTAATTCTGCAAAATCAGCCGCAAGTTTGGGCCGGTATCGATCACAGGATGCGGGCGCTCTCGGCAACCGACGATTTGATCGCGAAAGTGGATGGCCGCGGCTGCGACATCAGGGAACTATTGCTGTCTGAACTCGGCCCCTACGGACATGTCCGGTTTACGTTGAATGGCGAGCGGCTGTTTCTACCCGCCAAGCTTGCCGTGAGTCTTGCGTTGATCTTTCACGAACTGGCGACGAATGCGGGGAAGTATGGTGCGTTTTCCTCCGCGCGGGGAATGTTGCAGGTGTCGTGGTCGGTGGCCGACGGCCGCCTCAACGTCGCCTGGGACGAAACTGAAGGGCCTCCGATCGGAACCGTGGGTGAGCCTGGCTTCGGCACCAAATTATTGCAATCCGCGCTCAAGGCTTTTGACGGCAAGACCGAGATCACCTATCTGAAAAGCGGCGTTCACTGCACCATGCAATGCCGAATTCCCGCGAGCTGAAATCGGCCCCATTTGTCTCTTTCCTTGCTATCGTCGTCACATTGAAGGGCTTATAGAGATTTTTTGCGCCTTAGCCGTTTTTTCAAAGAGATCAAATGCCTCCGGTTTCGATATTTCTGAACATACTCTGGCTGCTGCTCGGCGGGCTGTGGATGGCGTTCGCCTGGGTTGTCGCTGCCGTCATCATGGCCATCACCATCATCGGTCTGCCCTGGGCAAGAGCTGCGTTCAATATCGCTGTCTACACCTTGCTTCCGTTCGGCCAGAAGGCCGTGCGCCGCGATAGCTTGACCGGCCAGTCCGATATCGGTACCGGGCCGCTGGGTTTCATCGGCAATCTGATCTGGTTGCTACTGGCCGGCTGGTGGCTGGCGCTCGCACATCTCGTCACCGCGGTGGTCCTTGCCGTGACCATCATCGGCATTCCGTTCGCCTGGGCCCATGTGAAACTCGCCGGCATTGCCCTTTGGCCGATCGGCAAAACGATCGTTCCGATCTAAAGCGTGATGGCTTTAGGGCGAATCGCCGCCGCGCTTTAGTTTATTGTTTGCGCATGATCTCCGCGCAAACGCGTTCCGCGTTTGTCGCGAGGGAAAACCGCTGCACACTTTTCCGGATCATACGCTATAGCGTTTTCGAGCGAAGTGGAAACCGGTTCGCGTGAAGAAAACGCGTCAAAACAAAAGAGTAGAGCCCCGGTTTTGATTCTATCAAAACCGAATAGGCTCTAGTCGCATCAAAGCTTAAGGATGCGTCGGCCGACCGCGCTTCATTGCATCGGAGATTTCTTGCCGCGCGAGCGGATCGCCTCCTCGACACTTCGGAACTGATGGTCCGGGCCCAACAGCGCCTCGATGCCGAACCGCACCAGGGCGTCCTGCGCGCGCAGCGATTCAAGCCGCGCCAGCGCGAAATCGACGCCATCCCGACGACAGTCGTTGATGATCCCGGCCAGGACTTGCGATGCCGTGAAATCGATCTCGACAATGCCCGTCGCCTCCAGCACCACCAGCTTCACCTTTTGCGGAGAGGACCTGATGGCTGTGAGAACGTCGTGGCGGAATTGATACGCATTGAGAAAGGACAGCGGCGCCTGGAATCCCACGACGATAATGCCGCTTTCCCGTTCACCCGGAAAATGCGGGCTCGCCGGCCACCATATCGAGGTTCCGGGCACCCGCTCGAATACCAGCGCGCGAGCGCGCGTCGTGCTCCATAGGCCATGCAGCAGCGAAAGTGCGATGCCGATGCCGACGCCCTGTTCGATCGGCAGCACGATGATCGCCGCGGCGGTGAGCAGGATCAGCAGAAATTCCCACCGCGTCTGCTGGTAGACCGCCACGATCTGGCCGAAGCGGATGATCCTGAGCGCGACGAACAGGAGAACGCCGCCAAGCGCCGCGTTGGGAATCTGGTGCAGCAGCGATGCGCCGAATGCCAAAAGCAGAACTATGATTGCCACGGCCGCCAGTCCCGCAATCTGGGAGCGGCCACCGGTCTCGGAAACCACGCCTGTGCGTGGCGGGCTCGCATCGACAGGAAACGCGCCGATCAGCCCCGACAGGACGCTGCCAGCGCCAACGCCGACGAAATCGCGGTCGACATCTGGGGGCTCGTTGGGGTCGGACGGAAACGATCGCGTGGTCGCGGCCGTCTGCACCATGACGACGACCGAAATGATCAGGCTGAGCGACACCAGGCTCGCCAAATTCCGCGCGCTGACAAAGGGAATCCCAAAGGCCGGCATTTCGACCGAGATGCTGCCGAGGACGCTTACGCCTTTATTATCGAGCCGAAGCAGGATCACGGCCGCGCTTGCCAAGGCAAGGCCGATCAACGCGCCTGGAATCCGAGCGTCGATCCGCTCGGAGAGTGTGATGATCGCCAGAACGCCAAGACCAATGACCAGGGTAAATCCGTTCGCCTGGCCGACATGTTCGGCGATTGTCACGAGACGCTGCAGCATCGGACCATGGGGTTCTGGCAGCCCGTGGATGG
>Ga0307474_10000510_pt1 | contig 27820 bp, 29 predicted proteins | sample atmos_gasesECM1C_2_FD_203312 | JGI IMG/M metagenome (GOLD analysis project Ga0307474, IMG submission 203312) | Hardwood forest soil microbial communities from Morgan-Monroe State Forest, Indiana, United States - atmos_gasesECM1C_05 | ecosystem: Environmental > Terrestrial > Soil > Temperate... | reverse complement strand
GTTTTCCTTGCGCAGGTAGCGGAGAATCTCCAGATGCAGAGGACGCCGCTGCCACTGGTCGGCTTCATTTAAATAAATTGTGACCTGGATTGCCATCGCATTAGGCATTTTACTCGCCTGTTCGCCATTCCTGCCGCAATATGCCGTACAGTTCCAAGTCGATGAAGCGATCCCACTTGCGAAGATGTTCGCGCTGACAGCCTTCGTGGCGCATGCCCAGCTTAAGGAGAATCCGGCCGGAGGCGGGATTGTGTTTGAAGTGCGATGCAGAGACGCGGTGAAGATGGAGGTCCTCGAATCCATAGCGCAACATTTCCTGGGCCGCCTCCGTGGCGTAGCCTTTTCCCCAATAAGCGACAGCCAGCCAGTAGCCAAGCTCGGCGTGCTCGTGTTGAGGTGCGAGGCGCAGGCCAATGCCACCAATCTGGTGCCCGTCGCTGCGTAAAGTGATCGCAAGCCAGATTTTGTCGGCATCCTGCGAGCTGGCAATGAACTCCCTGGCATGCTGCTCGGTGTAAGGATGCGCGATGCGCAGGGTGGTGGCTGCGACCTCGGGCGTGCCGATTAAAGGCAGCAATTCGGCGACATCGCCTTCGCTGTAGCGGCGAAGTTTGAGTCGCGAGGTTTCGAGGATCGTGGACATGGTCATTACTTAATTGCTCTGCTCAGTAGTCCTGTTATACCGCTCGCGCCACTGCCATGCCCGCCAGGGCTGCGCCGAGGCAAAGCAGATTGTTGCTGAGAATATTGACCAGCATCAGGCCCCACTGTCCATGTTCAAAGAAAGCCATGGTTTCGAAGGCATAACTCGAAAAGGTGGTGAAAGATCCGCAGAAGCCGATTACAACGACCAGCCGCCAGTGGGGATCAATCAAGATGCGCTCGGTGGTCCAGATGAGAAACCAACCGACGATAAAACTGCCAACAACGTTTATGAAGAGCGTGCCGTAAGGGAAAACTGGGCCGAATTGCCGAGCGGCCACTCGGCTGATGAGATATCGCAGGTTGGCCCCGAAAATGGCGGCGAGGGAGATCGAGAGAAAGTTCTTAATCAAGGCGCGTCTCCTACAAATCGATCATGGACTTTGTAGGAGTTATCAGCCTTGGCTCGGCTGGTGCCGCAAGGCGGTTATGGCGAACTCCATCACCGTGAAACTCTTTTCGTGTCAGACAACGGGAAGCGAAACTGCAACCGCACCGGAAAGCAATCACCACCCTGCAAATTGCAGTATATCAGCTCGTCGAACAGCCCCTGTCTGCGACGGTTCACACTCGGCAGGAGAGAACGAATCCTTACTTTTTCCGCTCAACCAAATACCGTGCTAGTTCTTTGAGAATTTCGGCACGCTCGCCGAAGCTCTTCAATTCCTCAAATCCAGCCTGGACCAGTGCATCAGCCCTGCGCTCCGATTCTTCAATCCCAAACAGCGCGGGGTAGGTCGCTTTTTGAGCGGTCGCATCCTTGCCTGCGGTTTTGCCGAGGTGCTCTGAGGTCTGGGTGACATCGAGAACGTCGTCGACAATCTGAAACGCCAGGCCGATTGACCGGCCGAAAGCCCGCAATTTCTTAACTTCGACGTCCTTGCCTCCACCATATAAGCCGCCGCTCACGAGGCTTGCAGTGATCAGCGCCGCGGTCTTAGAGCGGTGAATGTATTCCAGCATTTCTGGAGTGGGCCGGGTGCGCTCGGCTTCGAGGTCGATGACTTGTCCGCCAATCATTCCGTCGACAGTGCCAGTGCCGCGAGCGATTTCTTCGATGATCCGCACGCGGGCCTCCGCTGGACAATCGAGGCGCGCCAGAACTTCATAGGCTTGCGTCTGGAGGGCATCTCCCGCAAGAATCGCGAGAGCCTCACCGAAGACTTTGTGGCAGGTGGGATGCCCACGCCGCAGATCGTCATTATCGAGCGCGGGCAGATCGTCGTGAATCAGGGAATAGGTGTGCAGCATTTCGAGCGCCGCACAGAGCTCCTCGATTCGTTTGGGCAATGATCCAGCAACCATGCGACCGGCCTCGATGCACAGGATGGGCCGCAGGCGTTTGCCGCCGGCGAATACGCTGTGCCGCATCGCCTTGTGGATGGAAGCCGGATGTTGGGTTTCCAGAGGGATGAGGCGGTCCAGCGCAACATCCGTCATCGACCGCCCTTGCTCGAGAGTTTCCTGCAGCATTGCGCAGTGAGTATAACAAGGCGGAGGCCAACGGAGTGCAAAGCTGCGCAGAGGCCGTGATTAATCGTCAACAAAGAGGACGCCCGAAGGCGCCCTCACCTAATTCGTAATTTAACCGTTCATGCTACTGCAGGCTTTCGCGCTGAGTTTCGCAATACAGAACTCAGAACGGTCTGGACCTCATCCGTTCGGCACACGTCGCTCGCACCGGCATCAAGCGCCGCGACCCACAATTCCTCATCCGCTATGCGGTGCGTGCATACGATCGGGAGGGAATGGAAGTCCCGACGCAGGTCTTTTACGTCCGACAGGCGAGAATGCTCCATGTCGAGAATCACGGCGTCCGGCTTGTTCTTGGCAACACGTTGCCGAAGCTCCTCACCGGAACGCGATAGCTGAACCGAATGGAAGCACGACTTAAGGGATTTTGCTACGCTGGGGTCGTTCTCAACCACCACAATATTGAAGCCCATAGATCCTCCTGACCAACAACCGTCAAAAACGGCGGACTAGGGCTGCGGGGAAGGGTTTGAAACCACTGCTCCACAGACATTCCAGATTCGACAAGCACTACCCGACGAATCGCGCCTACCGGGCGGGCGCTTTTTCGTTCAGGGGCTCAAAAGGTTCGGCCTGAAGCTTCCCGTTTTTCTTGAGGAGAATTTCCACCTTGCCTTCGGCTTGTTCCAACTCCTTGCGACAAGCGGATGAGAGATTCATGCCTTCTTCGAAAAGAGTCAGACTCTTTTCCAGAGGCACTTCACCTTTTTCCAGCTCCTGCACAATTTTTTCCAGCCGCTGAAGGCACTCCTCAAATTTGGCCAACGGAACTCGCTCCTAGGGCTATCTTAACGCCAGTATTTGTCTTAAGTAATTATTCTTTTGTAAAAAAATTGCGGAATGCGTCTTGCTTCCCACAAAGGAATTTACGCTGTGGCGGAACCGCTGTTTCCTAAGGCCTCGAGAACATCGACGGCAGAGGTGTAACGCCCTTGCGGCGCGCTGATCTGAGCGCCTTGCACCGTCGTACGGACTGCAGCCAGCATCTCGCGGGCGATGGCTATTCCTTCTTCTCGAGCCGCCTCGGGGGTTTGGGCTTTTGCCATACGTTCCAGGATTGCATCCGGTACGGAAACCCGGAGTTCATTTTTCATGAATTCAGCATTCCGCACGCTTACCAGCGGCCAAATGCCCGCGATGACCGGGATGCGGCAGTGTTCGATCCTGCGTAGAAAGTTTTCCAGCAGGCGCAGATCGAAGACGGGTTGGGTTACCACGTATTCCGCTCCTGCGGCGACTTTGTACTCGAAGCGGCGGATTTCTTCATCCAGATCGGTGAGCCCGGGATTCGCCCCCACCCCGATTACAAAACCAGTTCCGGCGCCAATCGGATTGCCGCCGATATCCAGTCCACGGTTCAGGTTGTGGACGATATTTACCAAGCCGATCGCGTCAACATCAAACACGGCGGTTGCGTCGGGATAGTTCCCCATTTTCGGAGGGTCACCCGTGATGCAGATCAAATTCTTGATGCCAACCGCGGCCGCTCCCAGAAGATCGCTTTGAATGCACAGCACGTTACGGTCGCGGCAGGTGTAGTGCAGGATCGTGTCGATTCCCGCTTCACGCTGCACGATTAGCGAAAGGGCCTGATTGCTCATGCGCGCCGAGGCGCGCGGACTATCGGGAATGTTTACAGCGTCCACACCGACCGACTTTAGAAAGCGCGAACCCTCTAATTCCTTTTTGATGTCGGTCCCCTTGGGAGGAACGACCTCCACCATGGTGACGAACTCCCGGCGAGCCAGCTTTGCCCCGAGTAGCGAGCGCTGTTCCAACGATTGCACTGGAGTGGAACTTGGTGTAGGTGCTGCGCCCGCTACAGCGACCGACGTTGTTTTGCCCCTAGCCTCGCCCACGCGCAGAGCCGATTTCATGACCCGGATGTGATCGGGAGTGGTTCCGCAGCATCCTCCTACGATCCGGACCCCGGAGGCAACGAATTTACGTGCATAGCTCGCCATGTATTCCGGGGAACACAAATAAATGTTTCTACCTTCGACCGAGCGCGGAATGCCTGCATTCGGTTGCGCGGCCAACGGCAGCGCAGTGAGGGCGCGCACGCGCTCGATCGCATCCAGCATTGCGACCGGACCTACGCTGCAGTTGCATCCGATGATGTCGGCCCCCCACTCTTCGAGGCGGGGAGTAAAGGTTTCTGGGTCGGAACCATCCAGGCAGTTGCCGTCTTCGTCGATTGTGACCTGCACGACCAGCGGCAATTTCGCCCCGACATCCTGAGCGGCGAGCATGGCCTGGCGGAGTTCTTCGAGATATCCGAAGGTCTCGAACATAAGTAGGTCGACGCCGCTCTCGGCAAGGGCTGTAATCTGATCGCGGAAGGCTTGGCGAGCCTCTTCGAAGGATGTTTTTCCCAAAGGTTCGATTCGGGTTCCCAACGGGCCAACCGAACCCGCCACCCATACATCGAAACTCTTGGCGGCTTCCCGGGCGAGCCGGGCTCCGGCTCGATTAATATCGGTTACTTTGTCGGCAATACTGTGCCTGGCCAAGCGGAACGAATTTGCCCCAAAGGTATTGGTTTCGATAATTTCGGCCCCGGCCTGGAGATAGTCGTGGTGAACGGCTCGAATCAGGTCGGGCTGGGAAAGATTCAGTTCGTCGTAGCAGCGGTTAATGAATACGCCCTTGGAGTAGAGCAATGTTCCCATGGCTCCGTCGCAAAGAACGGGAGAACGCTTGATGCGAGCGAGAAGATCGGCTGCCATATGAAATCAGAATACAGGATGAGCCTAGTTCCTTGCATTCGACGGCAGATCGATGTGTGTCGATGCTTTTTCACGCGGAAGAGCAGGGGCGGAGAACTTCCGGAGCCTCTGCTATAATCCCCTATTTCACAGATAAATCTCTTTCTTTGCTGCAGTTAGGAGCTTGACGTTTGAAGAAATCCGCTCTCTTGATTGCCCTCCTTTTGACCGCCAGTTTCATCCTTGTCTCATGTGGCAGTGGGACGAACATCGTCAAGCCGCCAAGCGGACTGACGACCAGGGTGTTTGCCTCGCAGGACGTTTCCGGCCAGAGCTCTTTTGCAGGAATTTCCATCATCAATGGCTCAAATGACACCGTGGCTCGGGCTTCCGGCATTAGTGCTGGGACTAGTCCCACTTTGATGGCGATATCTTCCGACAGGTCGACCCTGCTGATCTTCGACTCCGCTTCCAACGCTATACAAGTCATCAATACCAAGACTGAAGCTTCGATCGGAAGCATCCAATTGGGCGCAACCACCGAAAGCATCGTCGCTTTGGACAGTGGATTCGGGTACGCAGCAGTTCCCGCTGCGACGCTGATCGGGAACCCGCCCGGGGCGGTCGAAGTGATGAACCTGACTTCCGGAGGCATCGCGGCCACGATTGCTGTGCCGCAGGCGGAAACGGTGGTGGCAAGTCCGAGTGGAACTCAGCTGCTAGTCTTCAGTACTCCTGCGAACAACTTTACCGGCACGCTCACCGTCGTCTCGCCGCTCCTTGTGAACACTGGCAACACGGTCACGACCACGGTGGGGGGCTTCGATCACCCGGCTTATGCGCTCTTCAGTAGCGATGGCAGCACTGCCTACGTTTTGAATTGCGGACCGGAATGCGCCAGTTCGAGTGCTGGCGCCAGCGTGCAAACTCTGAACATGTCTACGTTCGCCGTGGGAAGCCCGATTGCAGTGGATGGAGCGACGATCGGCTGGCTAAATGGGTCGACTCTTTACGTGGCAGGTACTCCTGCAGCCTCGATTGGCAACCCGTCCCCGAACAATTCGTGTACCGGAGAGACCACGGCGGCAAAGACTTGCGGACGTCTGGATGCTATCGACCTGGGTTCGATGACCGTTACTGCGAGCGCGGTCATCACCGATGGTTATCACGACCGCATCGATATGAGCAGCAATGGCCAGCTCTTCATCGGCTCCCACGGCTGCACCACGATCGGTGACGTAAACAACGTCCAGGGGGAAGTACGGGGCTGCCTCTCCATCTTCAATACCGCCAGCGGAGCCGTCGTCATTCCACCGGACAACGGCGATGTGACCGGTCTGCAAAGCTTCACCAGCCGTTCCGTTGAGTATGTCGTGGAAGGGACCAAGCTGCGGGTCTACGACACTCTGATCGACAAGCTGATCCCAAACAACAACTTCATCACCAACGGAACGATCATCCTGACAGGGCAGATCATGGATGTGAAAGCGGTAGATTTTTTCTGACTGAATCTGCCCCAGAGGTTTCCGGTGGATGGTGATTATTTTGCGGGTTCCAGCACGAGGCGATGCCCTGCGGCGGCTTCCACAGCTGCGGAAGTAAAGGGCAGTGAGAAGGTCGAGCCCTGGTACCAGGCATTCCATTGATCCATGTAATAGGGACTCAGGAAATTTCCGCCCTGGCCGGTCACGGTATTCAGCGTGGATTGGTCAAGGTCCGCGAGGTTTGCGGTGAAGCGTTCCGAAGGTCCGTGGTGAGCCGTCACAGCCTTGACGGTATACCCGCTGCCGGATTGCTCATGCACGCCGGGCGAGGCCCACTGCCCAAGGAATGGGATCTTGCTCAGCACGGGATGTTTGATTTCGATCGCATTGAAGCTTCCCCAATGCCATGAAGCAAGGTCCTTGGGAGCAGATGGCTCGACGACCGCGGATTCTACGGCCGCGGTCAGCAATTCATCGTAGTTCGGATACTTCTCCGGCAGCCAGCGTTTCGGTTGATGCAGCAGGATATTCTGCAGCCACACCGTGCGCATTTCCCATGCGTATGTTTTCCAGCTTAGAGCTGTTTTCAATTGCGTGGGATCTCCCGGGCCGGGTCCGAGGCGCGGTTCGAGAAGCAGGCGCGTCAGTTCCCGCGCGGAGCACACAGCAACCGTTGGCGCTGCCGATGATACCGACATTCGGCCGTCCCAGTTGCGCATCAGATCGGCCGCCTGTTTTGCGCGGGGCGAGGGTTTTGAGGCGTGGTCGATGGCATAGACGAAGCGCTCTGCCGCGTACAGGTCATTTTCGGAGTGGACGTCGTTCTCCAGCGCTAGCATGTCCGCGGCCGAAAATTTCCGTCCGGATTCGAGTACGTGATAGATGCGCTCGGTACGCCAAGGCGCCTCCCACTCCGCGCTCATCGAATATGGATACCGATCCGGCGTGATGCGCCCGTTGGCGGTCGCGATCACGCCGGATGGAGGGTTATAAATACTGGGTAATTTGTCGAAGGGAATGTAGCCGGTCCATTCGTGGGCATTGTCGGCGCCGTTGACCGGAAGGCTGCCGTCGCCCGCGGCGCGGATGGGAATATGCCCCGTGGTCTGGTAGCCGATGTTGCCATCGATGTCGGCATAGACCACATTCTGCCCTGGGGCGTCGAGTCCAGAAAACGCCTCGCGAAACTCCTCCCAGTTCTGTGCGGTATCGACATCGAAGAATGGCATGCGGAGGCCGTCGTAGAGCGTCCAGCGCAATGCTATTTGCCGAGTCTCGCCGGGGAGGACATCCGTGATAATCGGGCCGTGACGCGTGAGCTTTACATCCACGCTTACGTCCGGGCCGTTCTTCACCTGAATGATTTCGCTACGATGCTCCGGCTCCTGCCAGCCCTGCGGCGTCTGATATGCGCCCTGGGTGTCGAAATTTTCGATGAACGCGTCCGTTACGGTAGGGCCGACATTGGTAAATCCCCAGGCAATGCGCTGATTGTGCCCAACAATCACATAAGGCATGCCGGGCAGTGTGACTCCGGCAACATCCAGATTGCCTGACTTCAAATGCGCTTCGTACCACAGATTCGGCATCTGGTGGCCGAGGTGCATATCGTTCGAGAGCAGTGGCTTCCCGGTGACTGTATGGGCTCCTGAGATCACCCAATTGTTTGATCCGTTCACCGCTTCGGGAGTGCGAGACCAGATCTCCGCTCCACCGGTTCCGTGTTGAGTTACCGAGTTGTCAGGGCCATCGTCGATGTCATCGTCGTCGTCATCCGAGCCGCCCTGATTTTCCTGGTCGTTCAGATCTTCGCGCATCACGGTCGGTGGCCGGTCGTGCCACGATCGATTGATGTACAGATCGGCAGCGAGCTCGGGGCCCATCTTGGCCAGGATTATCTCGCGCGTGAGTGCGTCGCCGAAAGTGAAGTAGTTGAGATCCTTCACCATCTGATTGGCGATCACGATAGAATCCTCGGCCTGCCAGGGTTTTGGCCGATACTTCAGGATGCGGAATTCGATTGGAAGAGTGTTTCTGTGCGCCTCGATGAAGGCATTCACGCCGTGGGCGTAGGCGTCAAAAAAAGAGCGGTCGCGGGAACTCGCCATTTGCAACGACTTCCTGGCGGCCGCACGCAGTCCCAGAATTCGCTGCTCTCGGTCGATCTTGATCGTATCCTCGCCCAAAATCTCAGAAAGTTCTCCGGAGGCAAAGCGGCGCATGATGTCCATTTGCCAAAGTCGGTCTTGCGCGGTGACATAGCCTTGCGCCGTGAACAGATCTTCCAACGTGGCCGCTTCAATCGCAGGGACGCCGTGGGCATCTCTTGTTACCTTCACAGCGGCACCGAGGCCATTGAGTTTAAGCTTTCCATCAAGCTGTGGCAAGGCGGAGACGGCAACGAAATAGGCGTAGGCGAGCGCTCCCGCCACCAGTAGGATCAGGATCAACAGCAGCCAGAGGAGTACACGCCCCCAAGCGGAACGCCGGGTAGGGGAAGGGGTCGCGACTGTTGCGGTGCTCATGAGCAAGTCGATTCTAGGTCAGATCGGGACGCTGCACAAATTGCAACCTTGTGATGAAGATTGAACGGATTGCTGGAATCATCGGATAGCCGAAATTCTTCGGGGCGTGACGTCAAACGCTTCGCCAGTAGCTGAAAATGAATTTCATTTTCAAGATGCTCCAATGCTATCCTGACTGTTCATGCTGCAAAAGCGCATCGATGACCAGCCTTCCATCTCGCGCGAGATGGTACGCGAGGCGCAAGGTATCCTTCATCAACATCTGAAGAAGGTTGGCCTGAAGCAGACAGCGCAACGCGACACAATTCTGCGCTCGTTTTTGGAGACACGCGACCATCTCTCGACGGATGAGCTGCACCGCCTGGTCCAGAAGAAGGACGCTGGAATCGGATACACGACCGTGTATCGCACGTTGAAACTACTCGCCGAGTGCGGGCTGGCCAGCGAGGTCGCTTTTCACGACGGTATCGCCCGCTATGAGCACCAATACAACCGGCGCAGCCATCACCACATGGTTTGCACCGAATGCGGCAGTTCCGTCGAGTTTTTTTCCGAGGAAGTGGATCAGTTGGAGCAGGAAATCGGGCGCCGGCACCGCTACACGACCACCCGCCATACGTTCCAGATTTACGGCGTTTGTGAAGATTGCCGCAAGAAGAACACTCTAGTCTGAAAGAATCCATGCCTATTTCCTGCCCGGACTGCGCCACGCCGATGCCCGATACCGCCGCTTTTTGCCCCGGTTGCGGACGCGCTATGCGCGCACCCGAACGTGCGCACGGGACAGTGGGCGTGTTGCCTGAAATAATGGCGGGCGCGCTCGCCTACTTCCTTTTGCCGGCAATCGTGTTTCTTTTTATCGAGCCATACAACAAGAATCGTTTTGTTCGATTTCATTCCTTTCAATGCATCGGACTGTGGCTGGCCGGCGTTGTCGCCGGCGCTATCCTAAGAGTTGTGGGTGTTGTGCTTTTTCTGATTCCCCTGTTTGGCCACTTGCTGATCTGGCTTTTGTCGATGGTGGTGAGCCTCGCCCTGATCATGATCTGGATCGTGCTGGTGGTGAAGGCGCTGCAGGGGGAGATGTATAAGCTGCCTCTGATTGGCGACTTCGCGGAACGGCAGGCGAGCAATGCATAGGGCGGGAGCCTTTGCGACTCTTGCGGAATTTCTTAGCGCGCTATGTGAGTAAAAGCTTTGACCTTTGCTGAATTCGACCCCAAAAATCCTAGACCGCAAGGGTCGCTAGGGAACCCGCCAAGCACTCAAAGTGTCCGTGATAAATGGGCAAGGAAGTACGGTGCTTGACTTTCTTGCTCCAAGGTGTCAATCCTATTAGCTTTTACCTGCCTAGCCGAAAGGATCGTACTGTCGGTTTCGGGGGCGGGAATTTCGGGTGAACTGGGGCCTTTATTGAAAGTCAGAGTGTTTTATCACGACAAGTGTTTTGATGGCGCCTGTTCTGCTGCTCTGTTCTCACGTTTTTACCGGGAGCGGATACGCGAAGACATCGACTTCACCTTCTCCGGCCTCCTGCATCGCGCGGGAGCGCTTTTTAACGAAGCGGATTTCGACGGAGATGAAAATGCCATCGTCGACTTCAAGTACTCGAGTTCGCCCAAGATTACGTGGTGGTTCGATCATCACGAGAGCGCCTTTCTCTCGCCGGCTGACGCCGCGCACTTCGAGCGCGATCAGAGCAATCGAAAATTCTACGATCCTGACTTCAAATCGTGCACCAGTTTCATCGCGATGATCGCGCAGCAACGCTTCGGCTTCGATTCGGCTGCCGTGGCGGAACTCGTGCACTGGACCGATGTTATTGATGGCGCGCTCTATTCCGACGCCAAGACCGCGGTGGAAATGCGGGAGCCTGCGATGAAGTTGACGATGGTGATCGAGTCGGCACCCGATCAGCGCTTCGTCCCGAATTTGATTCCACTTCTGGCTAGGAAGCCCTTGGCTGCGATTCTGGAAGAGCCATTCGTGTCGCCGCTTTTGCCACCGTTGCTCCGGCGGCATGAACTGTCCATCGAAATTCTTAAGCAGCGGACCGAATGCGTCGATGGAACTATTTTCTTCGACGTTACCGATCACGATCTTGAGGGCTACAACAAATTCGTGCCCTACTATCTGCATCCCGAATCCATTTACAGCGTCGGACTCAGCAAGAGCAGCTTCCGCGTGAAGGTTTCAGTTGGATCGAATCCGTGGGCACCGCAGGAACCAGTAGTCAATTTGGCCAAGATTTGCGAGCGTTACGGCGGTGGCGGGCATGCTCGTGTCGGCGCGATTTCATTCAATGTGAACCAGCATGCGGCGGCGATCCGGGCATCGCGAGAGATCGTGAACGAGCTACGCGGAGCGGTTCGTTCTGGAAAGCGGTGAGAGCCACTCGAACCCCCTATTCAGAGGGCGGCTAGAGTGAAGGTCGTCCGTGGGTGTTCATGATAGTCTAAAAAGTGCTCGCGCATGCTCTCGCCGGCCAAGAAAATCGACTTACACCGTGCTCAGCGAAATGTTCTGCGGGCGGTCGCTTCATTCGAATTCCTCAAGGGAATCTTCGTTCTGGTAGTCGGGATCCTAGCGATCCTGCTCTTGCACAAGGATGCCTGGGTCATCGCAGAAAGCCTGCTGACGCTGTTGCACATCAGTAGCGATCGCGAGTCAGCGCAGATTTTTCTTAATTTTGCCGACGACATAACCGATGCGAGGCTGTGGATGGCGGCAAGGCTCGCCTTTGTTTATGCTGGGCTGCGATTTGCGGAAGGCTACGGTCTATGGAATGAGCGCACCTGGGCGGAGTGGCTTGCGTTTGGTTCGGGAATGCTACTGGTTCCGCTCGAGATTCATGCGCTATTGCGCGGCGTCACCTTTTTGCGCTCCGCGGTTCTGCTGGCCAATCTTGCGATCATCGTCTATATGTTTATCTTGTTACGCGCGGGACGCCGTGAGCGGCGCTTGCGCCGGTTAGCTGAGTCCGAGAGCCTAAACAGCGGCGGGAAATAGAGCGAGCCGCACTACCGAGTTTATAATTTATGACGATCGTAACGCCGACCGCTTTATTTGAGTAGCGAGATCCAGTTGTCTACTGGTATCTTTTCGCAGCGTCCGCTTCACGTGGGGATGAAGCAGGCGAGCCAGACCATGCTCCGTGCCACGAGTTGCTGTTTCCTGCTTCTTGCCTTGACAGGGCAGGCGGTTCCGCAAAATCCCAAGGACGACTCACAGCAAACCAAACTGCTGGTGATGGAACGTTTGTGGAACGAAGCACAAGTGAATCGAGACGCTCGCGCCCTCGACGCCATGATCGGCTCCGCGTTCGTCAACACCGAGTACGACGGAGAGGTCAGCGACAAGGCCAAGTTCCTCGCCGATATCCGAGACCCTCAATTTAATCTAAACACTCTTAGCATTCAGGATGTCAAGGTCAGCATGTATGCTGAGTCGGCGGTGGTGGTTGGTACGTATCGAACCAAGGGCTCCTATCAGGGAAAACCTTATGAGCACGTGGGCCGATTCACCGACACTTGGGTATTCACCGAAGGCCGCTGGCAGTGCGTGGCCAGTCACACCAGTCTGCTGAGGAAATAGCTTCCGCGCAAATCAGCCACCTGTTAGCCTCACGGGCCCGCCATCGCTGATAGTCCCGATCGGATTGTTTCATGCGGAAGGCTGGGTCCGCGGCGCCCAACTGGTTGTCTAATAAAACATGTCTGACCGTTTGTACGAATAGGACCCTCGTGGAGACGACTCACACCCGTCGCTGGGAAACTGTGTTGGCATTTGTCATCATCTATCTGGTATGGGGCTCAACGTTTCTAGCGATTCGTGTCGGAGTGCGAGATTTGCCTCCGTTTTTATTTGCGGGTATGCGCTTCTTTTTGGCCGGGCTCTTCCTCTTTGGGTGGATGCGCACCAAGGGAACGGCGTCGCCGACGCGGCGCGAGTGGGCGGGGATAACGTTGCTGGCCGGGATGATTTTTGTGCTGGACTACGGCTTGCTTTTCTGGGCAGAAAGGCGCGTGCCGTCGGGAATCGCTGCGGTCATGATGGCGACCATCCCGGTGTTCACGGCTCTGGCTGAAATCCTCATTCTTCGGACCCAGCGACTGACACTTAGGCTGGCAGCCGCCCTTGTGGTGGGGATTGGAGGCGTGGCGGTTCTGGTGAGCCGTTCGGCGGGCCTTGGTGAGGGTGCGATCGACACATCGGGCGCAATCGCTCTCGTCGTGGCAGCGATGAGTTGGTCACTTGCATCCGTGCTGAGCCGCAAGCTGCCCTTGCCCCAGTCGAAGGTAATGAGTTCTGGGACGCAGATGCTGGCAGGTGGAATTCTGCTCACTCTTGCCTCGGCGATGCTGGGCGAGTTCAAAGGCTTTCATCCGGCGGGAGTTCCCTCTGGCGCGTGGTTCGCTCTTGGGTACTTGATCGTGTTCGGCTCGATCATCGCTTTTACAGCGTATGTATGGCTTATTCACCACGAGTCGCCAACGAAGGTCGGAACATACGCGTACGTGAATCCGGTGGTCGCGGTATTGTTGGGCTACTTCGTTGGAGGCGAAGGGCTGGAGGTACGTACCGTCTTGGGGACCGTGCTCGTTCTGGTCAGTGTGATTGTGATTACGACGACACCGAAGAAGAATGCGGAACTGAAGCCGGTAGGCGGAGAAGCAGCGGCGGAGCCCTAGCAAAGAGCCTCGTAAGGAAATCCGCGGCGCTCCTTGTTATGGCCGCGTCATCTTCTCAGGTCTCACCAATCGATCGAACTCCTCGCCTGTTAGATAGCCGAGCTTCAACGCGGCCTCGCGCAGGCTGCTGTGCTCTACATGCGCGGTGTGGGCAATCTGCGCGGCTTTGTCGTATCCCACTTTCGGCGCGAGGGCAGTCACGAGCATGAGGGAATTCTTTACAAACCAATCCACTTTGGCGCGATCGACCTCGATTCCGTTGATCATGTACTCAACGTATCCGTGGCAGGCGTCGGCGATCAGCGTGACGGAGTGCAGGAAGTTGTAAATGATTACCGGCTTATAAACGTTGAGCTCGAAGTTGCCCTGCGATCCGGCGAATCCCACCGCTGCAGTCGCGCCATGAACTTGCACGCACACCATGGTCATCGCCTCGCACTGCGTGGGATTTACTTTACCCGGCATGATGGACGAACCGGGCTCATTTTCTGGAATGGAAATTTCACCCAGGCCGCAGCGCGGTCCGGAAGCGAGCCAGCGAATATCGTTGGAGATCTTCATCAGCGACGCAGCCAGAGTTTCCATCGCACCCTGCGCGAAGATAATCTCATCGTGCGCCGATAGCGCGGCGAACTTGTTGCCGTGGGAGCGGAAGGGAAGTCCCGTAAGTTCGGCGATCTTCCTGGCGGCGCGCTCGGCGAAGTCGGGATGCGTGTTCAAGCCCGTGCCGACGGCGCTTCCTCCGATGGCGAGGTCGTAAAGGCCCTCCAGCGCCTGCTCGAGACGTTGGATGTCGCGCTCGAGCAGACTGGCCCAGCCGCCAAACTCCTGGCCAAAGGTGAGAGGGACAGCGTCTTGCAGATGCGTTCGGCCGATCTTTACCACATCGTGAAATTGCTTTGCTTTGGCAGTGATGGCGTCTCGCACGCTCTTGATCGCCGGAATCAAGGCGTTCTTCACTCGATCGGCCGCCGCGATATGCATCGCCGCCGGAAATGTGTCGTTTGAAGACTGCGACATATTCACGTCGTCGTTAGGATGGACAGGCTTCTTCGAACCCATCATCTCCCGTCCACGCGGGCCGCCTGCAATTTCAATGGCGCGGTTCGAGATGACCTCATTCACGTTCATGTTGGTCTGCGTACCGCTGCCGGTTTGCCAAATGCGCAGGGGAAACTGGTCGTTCAGCTTGCCGGCAATCACTTCATCAGCGGCCTCGACGATAAGTCTGGCCTTGTCCGCCGGCAACTTGCCCAAGTCCTGATTCACCAGCGCGCAAGCCTTCTTGAGCGTGCCGAAAGCCCGTATGAGTTCCGGAGGCATAATGTCGCGTCCAATATTGAAATGCAGCAGCGAGCGCTGCGTCTGCGCGCCCCAGTAAAAGTTTGCTGGGACTTCGATTTGACCCATGCTGTCTGATTCAATACGCATACCACTCGCGTGTTCCACAGAAGTCGTCATGCCTTGTCCTGAACGAATCTATTATGATGCAACCGCAAATTATAGCGCGAGAGCCCCGCACGCTGAGGAAGAGGAGTGTTCGGGTGGGGATGTAACAATCCGTTGAGTGGCCGCATGCTAGAATCATCGCTTTCTATTCGTTAGCACGAGCCCGCGAATCCATGCCCAATATTCTCGTCGCCGAAGATGTTGCAACGCTACCCTTAACCAAGGTGCGTGAGAATCCCGCGATGCGGACCGACGTGCTCGTGATCGGAGCCGGACCCACCGGGCTTGCCTGCGCCATCGAGGCACAAAAGCTTGGCCTCAAGGTGGTTGTCGTCGACAAAGGCTGCCTGGTGAACTCGCTTTTTCACTATCCCGCAGGCATGTTGTTTTTCACCACACCGGAATTGCTCGAGATCGGAGACATTCCGTTTACTACTGCAAACCAAAAACCCACGCGCGAAGAGGCGCTCGAGTATTACCGCAAGGTTTCTGAACATTATGATCTGGATGTTCGCCAGTACGAGTGGGTCAAAACCGTGATGGGCGAGGATGGCAAGTTCAGCATCACGGCTACTGACCGCGCTGGAAGGCCGCACGATTACAATACTCGTAAAGTCATCGTCTCCACCGGCTACTACGATTTGGCGAATCAACTTGGCCTGCCCGGAGAAGATCTGCCTAAGGTTTCGCACTATTACAACGAGCCCCATCCTTACTACGACAGCGACGTGCTGGTGATCGGGGGGAAGAATTCGGCGGCGATTGCGGCACTCGATCTATGGCGCCACGGCGCGCGGGTGACGCTGGTCTATCGAGGTGCGCAGTTGCATCACCACGTTAAGTATTGGATTAAGCCGGATCTCGAAAATCGGATCAAGAACGGCGATATCGAGGCCTATTTCAATAGCACGGTGCAGGAGATTGGAGTCGACCACGTCGTGGTCAGGACTCCCCGTGGTGGGCCCATCCGGTTGAAGAATGACTTCGTACTGGCGCTGATTGGCTATCATCCGGACTACGATTTTTTGCGCAGCATGGGCATTGAATTGTCGGAGGATCAATGCCGTCCGGTGTGCGATCCGGTTTCGCTTGAGAGCAACGTTCCGGGTATCTACGTGGCTGGTGTGATCGTCGCAGGATCTCGGACCAATGAAATCTTCATTGAGAACGGGCGGTTTCACGGAAAGCAGATCGCTGGGGACCTAAAACGCAAACTCAGGCCGGACGCTTGAAACCCCAGGGGCGAAAGCCGGTGCACACTGGTTCAGGGCACGACTGAAGCCGTGCGCCTTGCCGGTCTGCTTCAGAAAGGCACTTCCCCTTACGAAGCTACCCCTACTTCAGGAGGTACTCCTTTATAAACATTACTGTGGCATAGAATAGATAGTCGCGATTTTTCTTTTTGGCGAAGCCGTGACCTTCGTCCTTTGCGAGTAGCCACCAGACTGTTGTCCCGTTCTGCCGCACGACGTGCACCATCTGCGACGATTCGCTGGCAGGGACGCGAGGATCGTTTTGCCCCGCGACTACAAACAGCGGCTTGGTAATTTTCTTCGCGTTATTCGCGGGAGCGATTTTCTCTAGGAACTCGCGCATCTTCGGGTCGCGCTCGTCGCCGTACTCGACGCGTCGCAAGTCCTGACGGTAACCGGAAGTGTGCTCTAGAAATGTAACCAGATTCGAGGGTCCGACGATGTCCACCGAGCAGCAGATGCGATCGTTGTAGTTTGTCGCTACGGCCAGCGTCATGAATCCGCCATAGCTGCCGCCGGTGATCATGACTTTGGCCGCATCGAGATCGGGTTGCGTCTGAATCCAGTCCAGCAGGGTAGAAATGTCTTTGTAGGAACCTTCGCGCAGGAATCCGTTATCGAGCTTCTGAAAACTTTTGCCATATCCTGTCGAGCCGCGCACGTTGGGATAAATCATGGCAATGCCCAGTTCGTTGAGGTAATAGTTATCGCGTCCAATAAAATCAGCGCGGACCTGGCCTTCGGGTCCACCGTGAATATCGATGATCACTGGATGTTTGCCGGCGAATTTTGCCGGAGGCTTGTACAGGAAAGCGGAGATGGGACGGTCATCCCATGACTTCCAGTGGATCAGTTGCGGTTGCGAGAACCCTGAAGTATTTAACCCGCCAGTCTCGCTGAATGTCCACCGCTCCAGCTTGCCGGATGCCATGTCGAGAGAGTACGCATCGTAATCCTGGCTCGCAGAACTCAGGTTGAAAGCAACTTCGCGGCTGTTATCACGCCAAGAGATTCCGTACAGTACGCCGACGGGCAGCTTGGGCACTGGAACCTCCTTGTTCGCTCGGGTATCGAGAACATGCAGGACGCTGATTCCGTCCTCATTCGCTTCAAAGGCAATCCAGCGGCCATCTTGTGACAGAGCGAATTCGTCCACATCCCATTTGAGCTGCGGAGTCAACACTGTCGTCTTGCGCGTGCTTAGATCCATGAAGACGAGTCTCTGGAATTCGGAATCCTGATCGCTGGTTAGATAGATGCCCTTGCCATCTTTGGCAAAGCGAGCATTGTTGTACGCCACGGTTTCCGGGCCGGTCTTGGGTGTGAGCAAATCTTTTTTGCCGGTGGCGATGTCGATCAACCAAACATAACTTTCCGCCGCCGACACGCCATTCGTCGCCAATAGCTGCTTTCCGTCTGGCGACCAGTCGGAGACTTCCCACCCCCCGCCTTCCATTTGCGCAACCATGCGCGCGCTTGCCGGATCGGCAGCTTTGACCACCCAGATGTCAACGTCATTCCCGGTGCGCTTTGTGGAACCGTAGGCGACGCGGTCACCCTGATACGACCAGCGGGGGCTCGTGTTTCGTGACTTGCCATCGGTCAAAAGAGCAATGTCACCAGTAGAGACGTCGTAGCGATAGAGTTGGAAGAACTCGCCTCCGCCAACATCCTTCGAGAATACGAAGCATTCGCCACTGCCCGGCTGGTATTCGGCCCCGGCGATGCGGTCGGGAAAAAACGTGAGCTGAGTGCGGGCGCCGCCCGGGAACTTTACCTGATGTACTTGAGCTGTATCGCCGAAACGCGTTTCGATCAGTATCTCGCGGTGTGTTGGATGCCAACTGACAAAGTCGGCCGAACGGAACTCGCTGTAGCGCCCCACTGACTCTGCAAGCGAGGCCGGAATTTTAGCAACTCCTTCGACAACCAGATTCTCACCAGGAACTACTTCATCGTTCTGGGCGAACGAGAGGGTGGCAATAACAATGAGGGCAAGAACTGGCAAAGATCGCTTCATCGATCATCTCCTCTGTGGTTCAGACGAATATGGACGATTTCTGTAAGCTGATTCAGCGTGCATCTTAGGCTGGCGATGAGGCGTGAGTCAACGAGATCAACCACGCAATCGTCTTATGCGATTTGAAGCGAGGTGCTGCGGGGATTGTGGCGCCGGTCACGCTTGAAGCCGGTCGATCTTAGCGGCCATGATGAAGTCGCTTTCGGTGAGACCGTCGATCTTGTGCGTCCACATCGTGATCTCGGCTTTGCCCCACGTCAGCAGAATGTCGGGATGGTGGCCTTGCTCCTCGGCTAGCTCACCTACTCGATTCACGAAGTCCAGCGCCTTCCGGAAGTCGGGGAAGCTGAATGCGCGCGTGATGTGGTGTTCGTTGACAATGCTCCAGCCGGGAACGCTCTTGTGGAGTGCTTCGAGCCCACCGCCCTTGAGCGGAGGAAGTCCGCCGCGGCAGGGGACGCATTGTTTGTCGGCAAGTTGTTCGGTCATAGCGTCTTCTTCTTGCTTCCAATAGACTCCATTTGTGGAATGCGAGTCAAGCAAGGATGCGGGATGTGAGTACTCGTATTTCCTGAAACCGCCTGAGTCGCAGAGGCATCTTTAAAATCCCGCCGTGTTCGACGGTGTGTACCGAATTGCAGTCGTAGGGAAGAGACTTGAAGCATAGGGTCCCGGGCTGACAGTTCCACGAAGAAGAATGGCTGCCGCACGCTCGACACCGAATCCGGCTCAGTCCAATCCTCAGAAGTCAGCTTCCAATCCGTGGCTGATCGCGTCGGCGGTTATGCTGGCGACGTTCATGGAAGTGCTCGACACTTCCATCGCCGCCGTGGCATTACCCTATATTGCGGGCAGCCTATCCGCCTCCAACGATGAAGCCACGTGGGTACTGACCAGCTACTTGGTGGCGAATGCGGTGGTCTTGCCGGCCAGCGGCTGGTTCGCCTTGCGCTATGGGCGAAAGCGGTTTCTTATCATCTGCATCGTCATCTTCACAGTCTCGTCGTTTGCCTGCGGTTCGGCGACCGGGCTGGGACTGATCCTGATCGCACGCGCCGTTCAGGGCGCCGGCGGAGGCGCGCTGCAACCGCTCTCGCAAGCCATCCTGCTGGAAAGTTTTCCTCCGCAGAAACGCGGAATGGCCATGGCGGTTTTCGCGCTTGGAGTGGTTGTCGCGCCAGTGCTCGGACCTACGCTTGGCGGGTGGCTGACGGATACGTATTCCTGGCGCTGGGCTTTCTACATCAACATTCCGGTTGGCATCTTCGCCGTGTTCATGATCTCGCGCTATGTGGAAGACCCGCCGTACATCAAGAACGCTAGCCCCGGCAAGCTGGATGGAATTGGCCTCGGTTTGCTCGCAGTTTGGCTGGGTGCGTTGCAGATTATTCTGGACAAAGGCCAGGAAGATGATTGGTTCGGTGCGACTTGGATTCGCTGGGCTGCCTTCGTTCTGGTAGCAAGTTTGATCGCATTTCTTGTTCGAGAACTGCGTGCCCAGAAACCGCTGGTTGACCTGAAGATTTTTCGTCATCGCAACTTTACGCTGGGATGCCTGCTGATCGGCTTGTTTGGGGCTGGCATTTATGGTTTGATCACGCTGCTTCCGCTGTTCTATCAAGAACTGATGGGGTACACCGCTTTCGCGGCGGGATGGGCCGTGAGCCCGCGGGGCATCGGAGCCATCTGCGCCATGCCGGTGATTGGCTATCTCACTGCGAAGATCGATAATCGCTGGCTCATTGCGTTTGGTTTCGGGCTGTTTGGATTCGCAAGCCTCTGGTTTGGAGAAGTCAATCTCGACATCGGGCAATGGACTTTTCTTTGGGCGATTTTGATCAGCGGATTCGGGTCAGGATGCGTCTTCGTCCCGCTCTCGACGACCACGATGGCGTTTCTAAAGAATGAGGAGATCGGAAATGCCAGCGGATTGTATAACCTGTTCCGCAACATCGGGGGGAGCGTCGGAATCTCAGTGGTGAACACGATTGTGGCGCGGCACGAGCAGTTGCATCGCACCGAACTCGCGGGAAACTTGAATGCGGCGCGCCCCAGCGTCCGCGGGGCGGTGCAGGGCCTACAGCAGTATCTGAGCACGCAGGGCGCTTCGCCAACCACGGCTGTGCAGCGCAGTTACGGATTGTTGAATCAGACCCTCACTGGGCAAGCGCGACTGTGGTCTTATGTGGACGACTTCCGCTACATGGCCCTGGCCTGCTTTGCCTGTGTGCCGATTGTGTTCACGCTGAAGAAGGCAGTCGCAAAGAAGGGCGCGGCTCCCGCGGCGCATTGATGAATTGGGTCATCGCAGTGCCCTGACTAAGTCCAGGCACGTCCAGTTAGCAATTATCGTGGCTAGACTCTACCGTTTCGCTACACGCGCCATTCCCGTGCAGACTAAAACGGAATATCCTCATCCGTTATTGGCCCTGATCCGGCATTGGCGTGCTCGGGTTCGGGCATGCGCTGGTCGAAGTTATTGCCGCCTCCGGCGACCGCGCCACGAGAGCTTTCCTTGAAGTCTCCGCCGCCCTCGCCGCGTCCGCCAAGAAGAATCAGGTCGCTGGCCACGACTTCGGTCATGTACTTCTTCTGGCCGCTAGTCTTGTCGTCCCAGGAGCGGGTTTGCAGGCGGCCTTCAATGTAGACCTTGCCGCCCTTTTTGAGATATTCGCCCGCAATCTCAGCGAGGCGCTGCCAGAGAACCACGTTGTGCCACTCCGTGCGGTCCTGCCACTCGCCGCTTTTGTCTTTAAATCGCTCGTTGGTGGCGAGGGTGATCTTGGCCACGGGCGTGCCCTGCGGCGTGTATTTGATCTCCGGATCTTTCCCAAGATTTCCGATCAATTGAACCCGGTTGAGACTCTTTCCAGCCATGGGATGCTCCTTTGCAGGGCTTCACTATAGCAGAATCATGGCGTTGAAAAGCGCCAGCGCTTGAGATTTAGGGCTGCAAGTGCCGTTCTGGGAGAAGCCTAGCACTGCGACTATGTATGCGGCATCTACAGTCAGTCAAAACGATCACCGAGGTTCACGTTCTTCATGCACCAGCCGAGCACTGTCGATGTCGCCCGTAACCGGCTCGCGCCCGTGCAGACGGTCTCGCAATTCGGCGAGCGGCGGGTTTTCGGCGATTTCCTCGGCCTCGGGGCGCGGAGGTGGGACCTCATCAAACATCATGGCGACTATAGATCGAGACACGCCGCTAGAGAATGGCCTGAAAATCTATGAAAACGCGTTATAATCTCTGCCATGCCTCCTGCACCAGGCGCCACCAAAGCCGTCGGCATGGTTCCCGACGAGATGAAGTCCGAACCCAGGTCTAAGGGTCTGACTACGCCTCGCAAAAAAAAACCGAAAGAACTCGCAGTGATCACGGAATGCTGCACGGGATGTGCTGGCTCGCCGGCCTGCGTGGAATATTGTCCGGTCGAAGACTGCATGTTCTGGGTTGCGGATGAAGACAGCACCCCCTTCGGACGTATCGCGATCGACCCCATCCTCTGCATCGGCTGTAAAAAATGCCTCAGCAAGGGGCCGGATGGATGCTTTCTGGATGGTTGCCCATGGGACGCCATCGCGATGGTCGACACCGTCGAAGTGGAAAAAGAAGTCGGCGCGATGGCGATTTAAAAAGACGCTGTTAACTATCAGCGCTTTGGCGTCTTGCGTCGGTCCACGCCTTCTCCGCTGTGTTCTGGACTTCCTCCCGGTTCAGGGAAGTCGCTGTCGGCATCTTTCAATCGCCGATCCTGGTCGCGATGGCCGATCTGTTCTGAGAGCCCCAGATTGCCATCATGGTGATGTTCTTCTCCTTCCGTGGCGCCCTTGGCGCGGTCGGGATCCTTTTGCGGAATCTTCGTCATCGATCAATGCTCCTGTAGGAATTCTACGCGCCGGGACGGCTGGCCACTCCGAGTTTCTTCAGCCGTTCGCGCGCCTGAAGCGCTTCGTTCGATTTTGGATAGCGCTGGATTACGTGGCGGAGCTCGGCGACACCATCATCTTGCTTGCCCAATTCAATGAGGGCGAAACCCTTTTTCAATTGCGCAGAGGCAGTTTTGTTTCCACTGGGAAAATTCTGCAACACCTGGTCGTAGCTCCGGGCTGCCTGCTGATAGTTGCCCTGGCGGAATTGAATTTCGCCGAGATAGAAATAGCAATTTCCGGCGAGATCGGTGTTGGGATAGAACTTGACGTAATCGGAAAATTCCTGAATGGCGAGATCGTTCTTGTCGCCGTTGTAATCGCGCAGCGCGTTGTTGTAAAGCACGTCGGGCGGGGGCGCAGCGGCCATGGCCTGCTGTTGCGCTTGTTTCGCTGCGTCGGATGCGGCAACGCTCTGTTGCGACGACTGCATATCCTCAAGTTGCTTGCTCACTTTGGCCAGACGCGCTTTCAGTTCGTCGAGCGTGTCATTCAGCGATTGCAGCTGGCCTGAGACTTGGTCGACCTTAGTGGAAGAATCGCCCTGTTGCTGTTGCAGCGAATTCTGCAGCGCCGTCAGCGCGGAGCTGACTTTGTTGACGGCGTTGGTATCCTGCTCGACCAGGTTCTTCATAACGCCCATGCGCTCGTCGAAACTGCGCTGCATGGCGGTCATCTGCTCCTGCAGTTGCTGAACCTGCGTTTGCAGTTGGATGATCTCTTTGCTGACTCCCAAGGCTGGACTTGCCGCGAGGCATAGCGTGGAGAATACGGCGAGCAGAGCGGAATAACGTCGTAGTGTCATAGCGAGAATTTCCCCAAGCTTATTTTAGACGGGTGGAAGGCGTTGTGGGTTGTGAAGATTATCGGAACAAGAAGAGGAAACAGGGGCGGATCGCTCCGCCCCTGAATGGTGCCCGGATTACTTCTGGTAGACAAAGTGACCGCGGCGATTCTGCTGCCAGCAGCTTTCGTTTTCTTCCATGCAGAACGGCTTTTCCTTGCCGAAGCTGATGGTCTTGATGCGGTTGGCGGCGACTCCGGCTGAAACCAGAGCGCTTTTAACGGACGAGGCACGCTGATCTCCCAAAGCCAGGTTGTACTCGGTCGATCCGCGGCTGTCGCAATGTCCCTCAACTGTGAAGTTGATGTTGGAGTGTTGGCTCAGGAATTGCGCGTCGGCCTGGATCGCAGTCTGCTGGTCGCCTCGAACGTCGGATTTGTCGTAATCGAAGTAGACGTCCTTCACCGACTGTCCGAAAAGATCCTCGTCGGTGAGCGAGGGAGGCGGAGCCTGCGCCACGGGTGGCGGCGTAACCGTGAGGCGAGTGGTGGCCTCCTGAGATCCGCCAGAGCCTTTGGCGACCAGATGATAGGTGGTGGAATCGGTGGGGCTGACCTGTTGCGAGCCACTGGCCTGCACGGCGCCGATGCCATCGATGGAAACATCCGTGGCATTTGAAGTCTGCCAGCTCAAAGTCGAGGATTGGCCCTTCTGTACGGTATCGGGGCTTACCGAGATGGAAGCCGTCGGGGATGGCGGCGGTGGCGGCGGTGGCGGCGGTGCCGGAGCCTTCTTCTTGCCACAAGCGCCCAGCATCATAATTGCACAGAGTGTGACTACTGCGGCGAACATCTTCACAGTTTGCAGATTCATGTTCTTGTTCAAGTTGATCCTCACTTTAAATTCCTCCTGCGAACCCGAATCATTTCCTTCGCGGTTCAGACGAAGTGTTTTAGGTTAAATCTTTATTTCCAACTCCAGTTCGGTTGCGAGTTACGCCCGGTAAACGTTAACTGATGGAGCTTGGTGCCGTCGGCCAGCATCATCCAGATTTCTTCCTTCCCTGACCGGCTGGACTGGAAAACAATATGGCGGCCATCTGGTGCCCACGAAGGAAAATCGTTCCTTCCACCGTCGTGAGTAAGCTGAACCCACTGTTTGCTGGCGATATCCATCAAATAAATATCTGAGGAACCGGGCTCACCGGGCCCGTACTTGCGGGTCCAGGCCAGGGTGAGGAACTGACCGTTGGGCGACCAGTTTGGCGAAACCGCATAGCCTTGGTCGGTCATGCGCTGCTGGTTGGTACCGTCGGCCTCCATGGTGTAGACCTGAGGCAGACCAGTGCTGCCGCTCACGAAAGCGATTTGTGATCCTGTTTTCCGATTCCAGGCGGGAGAAACGTCGGGTCCCTTGCCTGTGGTCATGGCGTGGAGATTGCCACCGGAAGCATCGCAAACATAGATCTCAGAGTGTCCGTTACGAGAAGATGCGAAAGCGAGACGCGATCCGTCGGGAGACCATGAAGGCGAAAAGTTCCCACCCCCGAAGTGGGGAAAACTTAGCAGCCGGTTGAGTTCCATCGAGTACATGGAAATGTCCCACCCGGATTTGGTCATCGAGCTAAAAGCAATGCGAGATCCGTCAGGCGAAATGCGAGGCGAAAGAGAAATCGACCGCTGGTTCGTCAGTTGGTGCTGATTCGAGCCGTCGTAATCCATGACCCAGATTTCTTTGTGTCCAGAGCGATCGCTGACGAAAAATATCTTGCTCTCGGCGATGCCGTCAATGCCGCCGCCCAGGCGAAAGATGATTTCATCTGCAAACCGGTGCGCAATCACGCGCGCGGCCTCGTCGGTTGCGGCGTCGGCATATTGTTTGCCGAGAATCTGGGGCGATGCCGAGTTCTTCACGTCGTAAAGCCATCCCTGCAGCGTAACCCTGCCGCCAGCCACGGCCAGATTGCCGAAGGCCAGCATCGCCGCATTGGGCGGGGGCGAACTCCAGATCTCGGCCGTTACGTCGGTGGGTTGGCCTGGAACTTGCACGGGATAGAAACTCTTGGAGACGAGTTCGACCACGCCGGAATTGTCCAAATCGTTCCAGAACGTGTCGTTGAAGGTCTTGAGCAGAGCTGCATTTTGCGGGTCGCCGTTCGAGGGCTTAAAGTCCGGAACCGCGAGGCGAACTTTCTCGACGCCGAGGCCCGAGCCTGTGCGAACCCAGTCCTGAGCGAAAGCAACCGAAGTGAGGGCCAGGAGCAGAATTGCGAAAGCCGAGAGGTTAGACCGCCGGTTTGAGTGCAATATGGTCCGCGAATGCTGTTCGTGTTCTTCCATCTGATAGCGAACGCCTACTGAGCAAGGGCAAGAGGCCTTCGCGGAGGGTAATATCGTGGTCCGATACGTTTTCATTATCAAAGTACAATCAATCATAGTCAGGAATCAACAGAAAAGGGATAATCACGTAGATGCGTTCTGTTCCTTCCACTAAGAGTGCCGTTGAGGGCTTTTGCAATTATCGACGCTACCTCAATGCGAATCGCGCTGTTTATTTTTTGCTATAGTCGAACCAATATTCCACTGAGATTTTGTTTCCGCCGTAGTCCGACGGGAGAGGACCGAACGTGTCGATGCGCTGCAGCGCGCGAACCGCCGAAACGTCGAGCGAAGGCACGCCGCTGGACTGCTCCACCCGCACGTTCAGGGGATGACCATCGCGAGCTACATCGAAGGTGATGTACACGCGTTCGGCGCTGCTGATCCGAGGATCAACTTCATATTTGAGCCAATTTTCCGATACTTTCTGCTGAATGATCCGCACATAGTAAGCATACTTTGTGCCGAAGTCGCCTCCGTTGCCGCTGACGCCAAATCCACCCTTGGCGCCGCCCGCGGCAAAACTGCCATAGGGTCCGCTGACTGGACCGCCTTCTCCGAAAGCTACTTGGTTGGTTTCGGCTTCGGGCGCAGGCTGTGGCTTTTCCTTGGTTGGAGTTGGAACCTTCTTGGGCTTGATCTTTGAGTTCTTCCCCTGGATCTCAATTGCGTCAGGTTCCTTCTCTTCCGGCTTCGGCTGAGATTTGGTGACGCCCTTCGACTCGTTCGCCAGCACATTCTGATTTTGCGCGGTCGTCGCGGGCAGCGGGACCGAACTGACGAGCGAGACGCCGATGGCGGAGCCGCCACCTCCCGCCCCCCATCCCTCGCCACGAGATCCGGTGAATACGACCGTATAAATCAAGATGAGCGCAGTGATCCCGAGGTGAAAGCCGGCGGACCATGCCAAGGCCCGCATCCAGCTGTCATGCTCGAAAAATATCTCAGCGTTTTGAGCCATTTTGTTCCAAAGGCTGAGTGACGATGCTGACGTTGGTAATGCCTGACTGCTTGACCGCGTCCATGACCGTGGCGAAAGCGCCGAAGGGCACATTTTCGTCGGCCCGGACGAAAACGAACTGGTTGCGTGGATCGCGAATCTTCTGCCGCAAGGTCGCAGCGATCACGTTGATATTGATCGCGTCGTTGCCGAGAAAAACCCGCTGATCTTTGTTAATGGTGATTACCGTGCGCTCCTCTGTAATCTCTTTCACCGTGCGGGTCTTGGGCACGCTGACTTCGATACCCGACTGGAGGACGGGTGCGGTCACCATAAAAATGATGAGCAGCACCAACACGACGTCGACGAGCGGTGTGATGTTGATATCGGCCAGGGCGGTCTGCGTGCGGCCATTTGGAGAAGTGAAAGCCATCAGCGCCTCACTTCGGCGACTGCGGCCTGAAGGCCTTCGATGGCATTGAGCACTTCCAGGGAAAAATCGTCGCCACGGGCCGCAAAGACGCGAATCGAGTTGCCGATCAAGTTGTAAGCGATCACTGCGGGGATAGCTGCCGCCAGTCCCGCCGCAGTGGTGATGAGGGCTTCAGAAATGCCCGGAGCTACTGCCCGCAAGGTGGCGCCACCCGCGGTACCGAGCCCGTGGAAAGCGTCGATAATTCCCCACACCGTGCCAAACAAACCGATGAACGGAGTGACAGCCGCAGTGATCGCGAGCCAGGGAACGTTGCGCTCGAGGCGCGTAATCTCCTCGGATGCGCCAATCTGCATGCCGCGTTGCACTGCCGTCAAGCTGCGTAGTGAGGCAGAGGGCGATGAAAGCTGGCGTTTGTATTCCGAAAAACCGCCCTCGAAGACTCCAACCAACGGGCTGGGATGGAATTGATCCGCAACGGCAGCGACATCCTGAAGGCGTTGCGCCTTGCGAAAGGCGCGGAGGAATCGTCCACTCTGTAGGCGGGCGCGGCGAAGCAGGCTCCACTTGGTGAGTATGATCGCCCAGGAGATCAGACTAAAAGCCAGCAGAGTGAGCAGAACAAACTTGGCGACAGGGCCGGTGCTCGAAAGCAGATCGAGAATTTCGCCACCAATGAAAAGTGCAAGCAAGCGGGGAAGTTGCATTGGTTTTTGAGAGAAGTCCTTTGCTAATTATAGATGATGAAGGCCGGAAGATTCGGGGGCGTATCCGAAGCATTACCGGCATGCAAGTTCGGAGAGGATTCGGCTCCGGTGGATGGCAAGATTACCGAGCTTGAGCTTACGCGGAAATCTCCGCATGCTTTTTCGTGCTATGCTGCGCAAAAGTCCGAACATCGCCATATCTAGGACCGCCTGTGCTGGTTGAGCTGCGATTGGAGAACTACGCGGTGATCGACAATGCGGCGGTGGAGTTCGCCCCGGGATTGAA
>Ga0307474_10000509_pt1 | contig 27824 bp, 23 predicted proteins | sample atmos_gasesECM1C_2_FD_203312 | JGI IMG/M metagenome (GOLD analysis project Ga0307474, IMG submission 203312) | Hardwood forest soil microbial communities from Morgan-Monroe State Forest, Indiana, United States - atmos_gasesECM1C_05 | ecosystem: Environmental > Terrestrial > Soil > Temperate... | reverse complement strand
CGCCTTGTGCCAGGAGTTCGGCATCTCTCGTCCCACGGGATGTCTCTGGCGGAAGCGTTATCAAGAAGCGGGTTTGGCTGGGATCGCAGAGCGCAGCCGGCGTCCGCGGCAGAGTCCCACGCGAACCACGGCGGAGTTGGAGCAGTGCGTGGTCAAGATGCGCCAGCGCTATCCCGACTGGGGCGCACGCAAACTGCAGGTCCTGCTGGCGCGGGAGCAGGTGGAGTTAACTCATAGCACCATCCACCGGGTTCTGTTGCGTCACGACCTGGTGCGCGATCATGACCGGCATTCCCAGGCTACCCGCCGATTTGAACGGGGCGCACCCAACCAGTTGTGGCAGATGGATTTCAAAAGTCCGAAAGGCTGGAACGCCGCCGTCGGTCCGTTGTCAGTGTTGGATGATCACAGCCGCTACCTGCTGGTGTTGCAAGCGGTATGGAGTGCGCACGGCGAGTTGGTGCGCGAGCAACTGGAGACCGCCTTTGCCAGCTGTGGCGTGCCGCAAGCGATGCTGATGGATCACGGCATTCCGTGGTGGAGTGCGCGGGCACCGACCGGCGCGACGCGATTGACGGTATGGCTGATGAAGCAGGGCATCCGCCTGCACTGGAGCGGGTTTCGCCATCCCCAGACGCAGGGCAAAGTCGAACGTTTTCACGGCGCTCTGGAACGGGCGCTGCAGGTGCGGGGCGCGCCGCGAAAAGAACCGCAGCCCTGGCTCGATGCTTATCGCTGGGAGCACAACCATGTGCGCCCGCACGAAGCGCTGAGCATGCAAACTCCGGCCAGTGTGTGGCCTAAGCGCGAACGTAGTTATGATCCTCATCCTCCACGCTGGGAGTATCCGACCGGAGCCCACGTGTTGAAAGTGGGGAGTCATGGAAATCTCGACGCCTACGGCGCCCGCTGGAAAATCGCCAAGGCGCTGCGCGGAGAGTGGGTGCATCTGCAGCAAGTCGAGCAACGAGTCTTGGTGTACTACTGCCAGACCCTGGTCCGCGAGCTGGACCTGAAAAGTCGCTGCTCGACCGCCGTCGAACGCTGGCTTCCGAACACCGAAGCTGACTAAAAACTGTAAAGGATGTCCCGGGACAAACTGTAAAGCATGTCATGGGACTGGACACGTTCTTTGCGAAAGGGTGGGAGACCGCACCTGAATCCTTTCGGCAGCCACACCGATCGCAAGAGAGGAGTAGCGAACCCAGCCATTCTCGCCCCCGCCGATGAACTTGGTGCCCCACCCTTTCCGCGTCCTTTGCGGAAGCGCGGGTTGCGAAACTCTCGATTGAGAATCGAATCCGGCTTTCTTCTTGACTATGAACGTGGAACAAGGTAATCTAACTTGTTGATACATTATCAATAAGTTAAGAATGGATCTTTGACAATCTGATCTGGCCGCTGCGAATTCTCCGCGCCGCGTTCGAAATCAAGAAGGGTGCGCAGGAATAATCCGCGCCCGATTTCAACCGCATTGATGGGCAGCGACGGAGTCTTCTCAGCATAAGTCCTTTAGAAGGGATATTTTGCAGGGTATCTCAAAAGCCTCCACCCGTTTTCATAGACTTGCAGGGAAAACGCCTTCTTTTTGCAGGGATATCCCTTCCGTAAGTCCTTTAGAAGGGATGTTTTAGACGGGTATCTCCAGGACAGTCGCTTTATTTTCAGTAACTTGGGAAGAAACGAGAGTTTTGTCGATATGAACTGGTAAACATTGGATGGCAGTAAGTTACCATTTAGTTATGAGTCGAGACGACAACTATTTTTGCGTTGCCACCAGCTGGCCATTCTCCACCCTCACACTGCCGACATCATCGGGCAGCTTCAAACGGTCGCGCTGTTCGCTAAGTTTCTTCTGCAAAGCGCCGCTGACCATCGACACCGGAATACTCAAGTCACCCACTTTGAACTCAGTGGGATCGAAGGTCGCATAGCCATCCTTGGAACCGAGGTGGCCAGCAAGCGTGATGTAAACATCCTTGCCGCCAATCTGAGTAACGAACTGGCCGCGCGCCACGTCACCGTCGAAATTGACCTTGTAGTCCTTAACCTCAGGTTCACCCTCTCCGATGGCCACATCGGGCGAAGACGGAACCGTCGTAGGCAGGCCTAAGCTGGTCTGGGGCGGCGACGCAGAACTGCCGCCACTCATTCCGGCCGCCGCGGGAATGTTCGCGGGAAGCGCCGCCGCAGCCTGCGCCAGCGCCGCCGTAATTTCGTCGGAGCTGAAGTGAACCTGTGCGGGCGCTTGACCGGGCTCCTTCGGCTGTTCCAACTGCTCCAGCTTGTTCTCCACCGATTGCACATTCGCCGCCGCGGCCGCCGGCGACTGCGCCGGCGCTACCGGCGGTGGCTTCTTCAATACAAGGAATATGGCAATCAAGGAGGCGGCCAGAGTGGCCACGCTAATCACGCGATCAAGCTTCCATTTCATGGCACTCATCTCCTGAGGCAACAAACCCCATGGTATCGGGGAAGGACCAGAGGATCATGTGACGGAAGGCACTGATCTCACGATGACGAGCGGGAGGCAAATCTTAAATCGCAGAGAGCGCGTCTAGTTCGCGCTTTGGGAAGGTTTGACGATGGCCACGGAGCCAGGAGTCCAGAAGTAGTGACGCTTGCATAACACACACTCTGCGTCTAGTTGATCGTCCTTGGCGTTGAACTGGAGAGATACATCATTCTCTTTCTCATTGGTCACCATCAGATTCAGGTTCTCGCACCGCGTGCAGCGCACAAAAGCGGACTCGCCCGGATTGAGAGTCAAAATGTACATACGAACCCAACTTTTATGGATGAGGGATTACACAGCTAAGTTGCTTCTTCCCGAGCCGTCGATTCGCCTTAAGCGCGATGACGGCAAGCAAAAATGTCCGACCCAAAACACAGATTAAATGGACAGCGAGCAGCAAATCAAATCCGCTTCTTCTGAGGAAAGGGTTCGCAGTTTGGCGACGAACCACTAGTTGTTGTCGTCCCGAGCGGAGGGGGAGATCCACGCGCTGGGGGATGAACCTATTTAGGTTGATCCATGGTGATGCCCTGGGCTCCGGGCTGTTTTTCAGCTTTGGCTTTCTTTGTAGCCATGGTCTTATCGACCCATTCATCGGCCGTTTTCAGATCTGCCGCACGCGCCGCCGGATCGTCGCACTCGACGTCTGCCTTCTCGCGATACATCAGGTTCATGTAGGCCATGGCATCGTCATAATCCGGCCGCAGTTGCAGCGCTTTATTCAGGGCGTCGATGCCATCCTGAATGTTGGCCCAATTCTTTTGCTTGAGCTCCGCGCAAACTTTTTTCTGATTCTTGTCCTTGGCACTCAATTGTTCATCGGGCTTCATGCCGAGTTTGGCGCGCTCTTCCATGCGTGGCTGGTAGGTCTGAGTCCAGTCGATCACGCCTACCGAGTAGTAGGGCTCGGGATCATTGGGATCGATCTCAAGAGCTTTGCGATAGTAAGTCTTGGCGTCCTCAAATTTCTTCATCTGCAAATAAATGTAGGCGATTCCCTTGACGCTGTTGATGCTCTTCGGATCCCGCTCCAGCACCGCCTTGTATTGATCGATGGCCTGTTGTCCCAGGCGGTTGTTGTCTTCGGCGTCGACTCCTGGAATGTACTGCTGCGCATAGGCGGTGGCCAAATACAGACGAGCATTCAGTAGGCTGGGATCGAGTGTGACCGCTTGCTGGAAGTGGTCAATGGCTTCCTCGTACCGGGCATTCTTATAGGACGCCACTCCCTTATTCAGTTGGTCACGCGCCCTCAGTTTGTTGCAGCCAGCAGCCGACAATAACAGTGCGCCGACCGCGATCAGCGCCAGCACCCGCACGCTTTTTTTCATTGCCTTATGAATCTCCCTTGCCAGAGGAATCCCCGGGACCCGACAGCACCGGTTGACCTTCGAGTAGCGCCAGCATCTTGCCGGCTGTCGCGAGGGCATCTCGCCCTCGCCAATGGGGGTAAAACGCCCCCACGACAGCCGCCGGGACGGCGGCGCTACATTTTGCCATCTGAGTGTAAATGAAAACTTCCGCCCGCGCGTGTTTAACCGCCGGCTTCGATCTTGGCGGTGATCAGACCCACCTTGTCTACGCCCGAGGCATGCGCGATGTCAATCACATTCGCGACATCGGCAAAGGGAACATTGTCGTCGCCCTTGACGAACATCACCTTTTCGGCGCGCGTCTTGAAAATATCGGTCAGGCGTCCCTGCAGACCATCCCAGGTTGTGTCTTCGTTGTTAATCTTTACTCCCGGCTCTTGGCCCGCTCCGCGATCGATCAACTGCACCACGATGGTGCGATCCGGCGTATTGTTTTTGGGCGCGTTCGGCGGTGGCGGCTGCGGCACCAGGGCGTCGAGTCCTTTCGGAGTCAGAGGCGTGATCACCATGAAGATGATCAACAACACCAGCAGCACATCGATCAGCGGCGTGACGTTAATAACCGCACTTTGTCCCCCGCTCGCTCCAGCTGTCATTCCCATAGTAAGCTCCTCTTATTGCCCGCCAGTCGCGGGCGGTGGCGGAGTTCCCGTCGTTTTTTTCTGATCGGTCAGCAGACCCAACTGGTCCACGCCCGCAGCACGCACATTGTCCACGACTTCCACGACCGAACCAAATTTGGCCCGGGCATCGGCGCGGACAAACACCCGCTTATCGACGCGATTCGCCAGACGGTCTTTGACCTTCTGAGTCAACTGATCGGGCGGAGTTTTGTCGTTGCCAAAGAACACCTGACCGTCCCGCATAACGGCTACGATCAGCGCGTCTTCCTTGTCGGCATCCGGCATCGCCGTCGGGCTGTTGACTTTGGCCAAATCCACACTCACGCCCTTCTGCAACATGGGTGTGATCACCATGAAGATGATCAACAACACCAGCATCACATCCACCATGGGTGTGACGTTGATGTCGGAGTTGACCTTCGCTCCTTCATTCCTCTTGTTAAGAGCCATATTGTACTCTCCTGCGCGGTTCGATCTTCATCGCGTGATACTTGATCGATCCTCTATCCGGGAGGTCACGACGCGGCGCCGAAGACATGCTCCAGCGCCGGTCAGCAACTCATGGTCGAAAACCAATCCTGCTCAGCAGCTAGGACCGGCGCATTCCCCGCCGCTTGAGGAAGTAGTCGATCAGTTCGCTCGAGGAGTTATCCATCTCCACGTCGAAAGCTTCCACGCGCCCGGTCAGGTAGTTGAACATCATGACGGCCGGGATGGCGACGAACAGTCCCACAGCGGTGGTCACGAGAGCTTCCGCGATACCGCCCGCGACTGCGCCTAGACCGGTGGCCTTCTGTTCAGAAATACCTTTGAAGGCGTTAAGAATGCCCATCACCGTTCCGAACAGCCCGACGAACGGAGCGGTCGAGCCAATCGTGGCCAAGCCACCCAAACCGCGCTTCAATTCGGCGTGAACGATGGCTTCGGTGCGCTCCAACGCGCGCTTGGAGGCCTCAATGGTCTCGCCGGGAATTTCTCCGCTTTCCTGGTGCGCCCGGAATTCCATCAAGCCGGCAGTTACGACTTTCGCCAGATGGCTCTTCTTGTTACGCTCGGCAACTTTAATGGCCTCGTCAATCTTACCGTCGCGCAGAGCCCCAGCTACTGCGGGAGCAAATGCCCGCGATTGCTTGCGCGCCGCGCTGAAGGCCATGGCACGGTCGATCATGACGCCGATCGACCAACCGGACATGACGAATAAAATAACGACCACGGCTCTCGCGATGAATCCCATCTGTTTCCAAAGCGAGATCGGGTCCCAAGCCACCGGTTGTTCCTGAAATAGCCAGACCGCCATGGTGGACATATGACTTAAGGTATGCGTTGCTACATGGGCTACGAACATGAGTTGCTTTCCTCCTCAGAACTTTTCGATCTGGTAGTCTCTTGCCGCTTGCTGATCTGTAGTGCGAAAGCTGTCGAACTCGTAGGCCGAGGCTACAGGCTTGCACTCCTCGGACCGCCCCGCTCCCGAGTCAGCTTAAAGGAAGGATTGGGGGAGGACAGCTCAAACCTTTATCCACATCACCAAAAACTCGCCCGGGTCTAGCCCCCGGAAAGAGTAAAGTTCACCGTAATCTGCGTCTCTACCTCGACCGGCTCACCATTCAGAATGTAAGGTTTGTACTTCCACTGCTTCACCGCTTCGATCGCTGCCGGTGCCAGCATGGGATGACCACTGATTAGATGCAAGTTTTCGATCGTCCCGTCTTTGCTGATCTCGGCTTGCAGCAAAACACTTCCTTGGATGCGTGCTTGCCGAGCCAGGGGCGGATAATTCGGCTGTATTTTGCGGATCAGCAGTCCCTGGGTCACACCCTGTGACACCCGGACGCGTTGCGGCGTCGCCACCTTGGGCACGGCGACCGGGGTCGAACTGATAATGCCGCCGATGACGCCACCCATCTGTCCACCCGGGATTCCGCCGGGAACGCCGCCCACTACACCGGCTGACATCACTGGTGGTGGCGCTTCATCTTCCTTGATCATCTGTACTTTCTCAGGGATCTTGGTCGGTGTGCGTAGCTGGTTGTTAATGATATTGGTCTGCACTTGCTTGACGATCTTGACCGGGGCTGCGGCGGGCGGCGGCGGGGGGGGTGGCGGAGGCGGAGCCACTAAGAAGGTCATTAACTGCGTCTTGGGTAGAGCTTCGGTGAACAACAACGGGATTAGCACCAGGACGCCGACCAGAATGGCCTCGAATACGAATGAGAGGAAAGTCCAAATACCACGTTTGGTCTTGAGCCTGCCACCGGACTCTATCAGACTGTCTTCGAACATAAGATTCCTCCTACACTGCCCCAACTACACTTTAGACACCGACCGCCCCCGGTTTGCTCCCGGCATCTATGTCCCGCATCGAACAAAACGAAAACCGGAAGATACTACCTCAAATCTCGATGATTCACAAACTTATGGAGGCGAAGCCACGCCAGTGGCGGGCTAGGCTTTAGCCTTCATCTTTTCCCGGCGGCTTGTTTCCTTGGCCGCGGGAACCATTACTGCCGGCTTCCCCTTGCCCGACCGCCAGTCCTGATAGGCGACCAGAATCGGGGCTGCGATGGCAATCGATGAATAAGTTCCGATCAGGATACCGATTACCAAGGCCAGCGAAAATCCTTTTAACACTTCACCACCGAACAGGTACAGGGCCAAGACTGTCAGGAAGGTTAAACCAGCTGTCAAAATGGTCCGGCTTAGGGTTTGATTAATGCTCCGGTTCACGATGTCCGACAGCTTTTCCCGCCGCATCAGCTTGAGGTTTTCACGGATGCGGTCAAAAACTACGATGGTGTCGTTGTTGGAATAACCAATCAGGGTCAGAATGGCCGCGATTACGGTGAGCGAAATTTCTTTGTTCAGAAGGGAAAACGCGCCGACGGTAATCAAGGTGTCGTGGAAGACGGTCACCACCGCGGCCACGCCGTAAATCCATTCAAAGCGGAAGGCCAAATACACGAGCATGCCAGCCAGCGAGTAAACCGTCGCGAGCAAGGCCTGCTTGCGCAACTGCGAACCCACTTGCGGGCCGACGATTTCCACGTTACGTACCGCGAAATTAGAGAGAAAGAAGCCGTCCGATAAGGAGGCTACCACCGCGGGATCGGCTGCTGCCTTCAGTTCGTCGATGGAATGCAGTACTCCCCCCTTCGCCTTGTCGCGGTAATCGACGATGGCCTGGGCCTGCGCTGTATATCGCTGCTCTGCATCAGTACCGGTGTGGAGGGGATCCTTCTGCAGCAGATAGTTCTTGATGGTAAGGGAACTCGAATTGTTCAGATCCTGCTTATCAGCGGGCGCATTGGTTTCCAGGGCATTGATGATTTGGGTCTTGCTCCGGTCGAGCGCCTGCTCGCTGGTCTCCTGTTCCGAGACGTCGATGAGCACTTCGTTGCTTCCAGGCGAACCATAACTCTGAATCCGGGCGTTGTGGAGGCCGACGCGGTCCATGGCGGCGCGAATCCCATTGTTATCTGGCGTCTCGGCAAACTTCACATAGACGAGCGTACCGCCGCGAAAGTCCACGCCGTACGGAATCTTGTGCCAGAACAGCATGGAAAACACGCCTGCCACGCTGAAGACCAGCGAGAAAGCCAGGAAGTACCACTTCTTGCCGAGGAAATCTATGTTGGGATTACGAAAAAATTCCACGCCGCTTAGAACTCCTTTTCTTTACCAGTGCCCACCTAGTCCCACTCACCCTATGCTCAACGCCTCACCGCGCTGCTTGCGGGTCAGCAACCAGTCGAATATCACGCGCGATACGAACACCGCCGTGAACAAATTCGCGAACAGACCGAAACTGAGCGTGACTGCGAAGCCTCGCACCGGACCCGTACCGAAGATAAATAGAATGACCGCCGAAACGATCGTGGTGACGTGCGTATCCACGATTGTGATCCAGGCGTGGCCGAAGCCTTGTTCCACCGCCGACGGCGGCGTTTTGCCGTTGCGTAATTCCTCACGGATGCGCTCAAAGATCAGCACGTTTGAGTCTACGCCCATGCCGACGGTCAATATCACACCTGCAATTCCCGGCAGCGTGAGGGTCGCGCCGCTGTAGCCGAGGAATCCGAGCAGGATGATCAAGTTCAAAATCAAGGCGATGTCCGCGTTGATCCCGGCGGCGTGGTAATAGACGAGCATGAAGATCAGCACGGCTAACATGCCAATGACCGCGGCGGTTACTCCGGCGCGGATCGAATCGCTGCCGAGCGACGGGCCCACGGTGCGCTCCTCGAGATACTTAATGCCCGCGGGCAGGGCGCCGGACCGCAGGATCATGGCAAGGTCTTTGGCTTGCTGCTCGGTGAAGCGTCCATTGATTACGCCTTGATCGTGGATCTCGTCTTTGATGACGGCAACTTCCTGCACCTTGTTGTCGAGCACGACGGCGAGATTATCGCCGACATGGGCGCCGGTGAAACTGGAGAAACGGCGGCCACCCTCGCCGGTCAGAGTGAAACTCACCGAAGGCTGTCCGTTCTCGTCGCGGGACTGGTCGGCGGCACGAAGGTCGCGGCCGGTGACTGCCGACGCGCGCGAAATCAGGTACCAGGCTTGTCCGCCTTCGCCGGCGTTGGTACCAACGCTGCGGCCTGGCATTAATACCTGATCCGGCGGCAAGACCCCGCCTTTGTCCTGCAAGGCTTGCTGCTCGCTCGGGTAAGGCCCGCCGAACGATTGCCGGATTTCAAGCATGGCGGTGGACTGCATGATTTCCTTCACCCGCGCCGGATCATCCACACCAGGCAATTGCACCAGGATCTGATATTGCCCAAGTCCGTGCTCTTCGATGATGGGTTCGCTCACGCCCAGTTGGTCGATGCGATTTCGGATGGTCTCAATCGCTTGGGTTACGGCGCGGTTTTTCAGGTCAGCCAATGCCTGCGGCTTCATGGAAACTGTCCAACTGTTATCCGCGCCCGAGGTCAACTGGTATTCGGGGAGTCGATCCTGCACGATGGAAAGCAAATCGGAACGGGACTCCGGCGGCACGCCTTTCAGCACGACCTTGTCAGGGTTGTTGACGGGATCGGGTTTGCTGATCTCCGCATAATTGATTTTGCGCGCCCGCAAATCAGCCTTGAGCCTCTCGGCCGCGTTGTCCGAATCGACATTAACGGCGTCGTTCACCTGCACCTGGAGAATCAAGTGCGTGCCGCCTTTAAGATCGAGGCCCAGGTGAATGCGGTTCTGTAACGCTGCCTTCAATCCGCTGGCCGACCATTGCTCCGGTATGCCGATGATGCCAAACAGGAAAAACAGCAGCGTGGCAGCGATAACAATAACTTTCCAGCCCAGATTCTTATTCATGAACGATTTCCGATCGCTAATTTGGATTGCCGATTGCTGATTTCCAATTGCCAATTGAGCGGGGAGAGACCGGCAATTGACAATTGGAAATTGAAAATCACGAAATCATTTCGCTGTCTCCTCCGGAGTAGTCACCGAGGCCACCGAGCCCCGGCTTACTTCGATCCGCAAATTATCTGGAGGAACCCGCAGGTGGATATATTCATCCTTGATCGCAACTATAGTGCCTCGCAGGCCTCCGGTTGTCACGATCTTGTCGCCGGTTTTCAGTTCGTTGAGCATGGCCTGCCACTTCTTCTGGCGTTTCTGTTGCGGCATGATCAGGAGAAAATAGAAAATGGCGAAGATGAAAATGAGCGGGGCAAACCCCAGCCATCCCGCCGAGCTACCCCCTAGTTGTACTGCCAATAAGTGCTCAACACTCATAAGAAGACTTGAAATCTAATAATCTCGGGGCACGCGCGCCAGCGCGCTTGCCCTCTATAATTTTACCGCTGGAGTTCTCGCGCTATGAGGCCGGAGATTCCTTCAGCATCGGACACGAACTGGGGATGCCGAGCTATGGTTTCGGTTGAGACCTGACACACGGAGAACCGGTCTCTTTCCCAAGTAAAATAGAATGACGCACTGCCCGCATAGTGTCAAGGTAGAAGCTCAGATTGTGGACAGTATTCAAGACCTGGGCCAAGACTTCATTCGAAGCATAAAGGTGCCGCAAGTAAGCTCGAGAGTAGCGCTGGCAGACGCGGCACCCGCAGTTTGGGTCGAGCGCAGCCTCGTCGCCCGCATACCGAGCCTGTTTGATGGATATCTTGCCTTCGGAGGTAAACAGCAAGCCGTGCCGCGCAGCACGCGTAGGCAGGACGCAATCCATCATGTCGACGCCGAGGTTGGCGTACTCGACGATTTCCGCGGGCGTGCCGACGCCCATGAGGTAGCGCGGCTTGTCGGCAGGCAGGTGCTCCAGTGTGGACTCGACGATTTCGCGTGTCAAAGCTCGCGGCTCACCGACGCTGAGGCCGCCAATGGCATAGCCAGGGAAGCCAATTGCAAGCGTCCGCTCTGCAGATTCTTTACGAAGCTGACGATCCATCCCACCCTGCACGATCCCAAATAAAGCCTGGGTTGCGTCAGTCCACTTACGGGCGGACGCCCTCGTCCGCCCAGCCGAGCAAAGCTCGGCAGCTGCCTGTGTGGCTCGGGCGCCCTCGCCGACGTAGCTTCGGTCATGCTCCATGGCCGTGGCTCGCTTCGCTTGCCCCCCGGACGAAGCGTCCGGGGCTACGTGATTCTTGGCCCACGGAACATCGTACTTATGATCCTCAAAATACTTCTTGCTCCGTTCCGCCCAGCGCAGCGTCAGTTCCATGGATGCGCATATCCGCTCCCGATCCGCGGGGTACTCGGTGCATTCGTCAAACGCCATAATGATGTCAGCGCCCAAGCCGATCTGCGCTTGCATCGCGCTTTCTGGGCTAAAGAAATGCGAAGACCCATCAAGATGCGAACGAAACGTCACGCCTTCCTCGGTGACTTTGCGCAAATCGGTAAGGCTGAATACCTGGAAGCCACCAGAGTCGGTGAGAATCGCCCGCGCCCACGACATGAAGCGATGCAGTCCGCCGAGCTTGCGGACTTGCTCGACTCCCGGCCTGAGATAGAGGTGATAAGTGTTCCCAAGAAGAATCTGAACTCCGAGCTCCTGGAGAATGTCCTGGGGAACACCCTTGACCGAGGCCAATGTGCCGACGGGCATGAACACTGGGGTTTCGATTTCACCATGCGGCGTGATCAGACGGCCGGCGCGGGCGCCACTTTGAGCCTCGATCTCGAACTGGATGGACACTGTGAGGATTGTAGCGGAGGTCGACAACCTGTGAGCTTCGCTCACCGTCCGGACGAGGGGGGCCGGGTCGACGTGGTTCTTTCGAGCAATAGAATCTGGGCGTCGATCTTGCCAGCCTTGATTGTCAGCCGGCCTACGCTCACCGGCAACTTGAATCGTCTCGGCCCCGCGCTGCCGGGATTGAAGTAGAGCACGCCGTTCTTTACTTCCTGGGTGGGAACGTGGCTGTGTCCGTACACGACCGCCGCAAATTTCGCAGCTTCGGGTTTCAAATCGAGCTCTTGGATCACGTGCAGCACGTAAATGGATACGTTGCCAACCTCGAGGACGTTCGTGGCCGGAATTTTCTGCGCCCACGCGCCATGATCGACGTTACCGCGCACGGCTGTCACCGGCGCGATCGCACCTAGTCTGTCCAGAATTTGTGGATCGCCGACGTCACCCGCATGAATAATGTAGTCGGATCCTAGCAGAGCGGTGACAGCTTCAGGACGCAGCAGGCCATGCGTATCGGAGATGACACCGATGACCACTGGCCGATTCTAAATGGAGGACGGCCGTCTCGCCCATTCAGCCGGGCGAATGCGCCCGGCCTCCACTCAGCCATTTGCGAGTTCCTTAGCTCGCTGTGCGGCTTTGACCACGGCCTTGATCAGCGTGACTCGCAGTTTGCCTTCTTCGAGTTCCAAAATGCCGTCGACGGTACAGCCGGCCGGGGTAGTAACTGCGTCTTTCAGCAGCGCGGGATGGTCGCCGGTTTCGAGGACTACGGTGGCCGCACCCATGGTGGTTTGCGCGGCCAGGAGCGTGGCAACGTCGCGAGGCAATCCAACCTTCACGCCCGCCTCCGCCAGCGATTCTAAGATGATGTAAATGTAAGCTGGCCCGCTTGCGGACAATCCGGTGACCGCATCCATCAGTTTTTCGTCGACGACTACCGTGCGGCCCACGACCCCGAACAGCGCGCTTGCGATCTCCAGATGCTGCGCCGTGGCAAACTGTCCTTTGCACAACGCAGTCATGCCACAGCCGACAACACAAGGCGTGTTGGGCATGGAGCGCACTACTGGCACGGGGCGCTTCAATGTCCGCTCGATGCGGCTGGTCGGAACCGAAGCCGCTACTGAAATAATGATCTGGTTTTTGGTTACGCTGGGACGGATCTGTTCGATTACTTGGTCGACAATCTGGGGCTTCACGCATACCAGAATGATGTCGGCGTTGCGTGCCGCAGCCCGGTTGTCGGTGCCCACGGAAATTCCCAGCTTCTTGCTAAGGCTACGGGCCTTGTCTTCGTGCTGGACGGTGGCGACCGTGGTCTTCGTTGATAACAGTTGTTTTTCCAGAAGCGCTTTGAGCAGGATTCCGCCCATCTTTCCAGCACCCAGAACCGCCACGCGCTTTTTTGCAAAGTCAGACGCCATATTGCAACCTCAGCCGTCAAACCCCACGCTGTCAATCCGAGGAGCGAAGCGACGAGGAATCTGGGTTTCTGCCAGCGAACGCCAAGAACCCGGATCCCTCGCTTCGCTTCGGGACGACCAGAAAGGGAGGCTGCTACAGGACAGCATTCTTCTCGTTGATCAGTTTCTTGATCTTTTCCACAAATTCCGTGGCTGGCATGTCTTCCGTCTTCTCCTTGCCGCGAATGCGGACGTTGACTTTGCCAGCTTCCGCCTCTTTGTCGCCCACGACCAATAAGAACGGGACTTTTTGCATGGCGTGCTCGCGGATCTTGGCATTCATCTTTTCGTTGCGAGCGTCGACTTGCACGCGCACACCAACGGCCTTGAGTTGATCAGCTACTTTGTTCGCGTAATCAACGTGGCGCTCGGCGATTGGAATCATCGCAGTTTGAACAGGCGATAGCCACACCGGGAACGCGCCGGCGTAGTGCTCGATCAGCACGCCGAAAAAGCGCTCGATCGATCCAAATAGCGCGCGATGCACCATTACCGGCTGTTTGCGCGTGCCGTCTTCGGCGACATACTCCAGGTTAAACCGCTGCGGCAGGTTGAAGTCGCACTGGACGGTCGAAAGCTGCCACAGCCGCCCGATTGCGTCCACCACCTTGATGTCAATCTTCGGCCCATAAAACGCCGCTTCGCCAGGGATCACCTTGTATTCGATATTCCGCTGCTTGAGCGCATTTTCGAGCGACCGGTTACCCATGTTCCACTGATCTTCCGATCCCAGAAAATTCTTTCGGTCATTCGGATCCCAGGTGGAGAGCTCGGTCTGGTACTGATCGAAGCCAAAGACTTTCAGCACCTCGAGCGCAAAATCCAGGCAGCCCCCAATCTCGCCTTCGATCTGTTCCGGAGTGCAGAAGATGTGGGAGTCATCCTGAGTGAAGCCGCGCACCCGCAACAGCCCATGCATTACCCCCGAACGCTCGTAACGATAGACCGTCCCCAACTCACCCAGTCGCACCGGAAGATCGCGGTACGACTTCAGCGAGTCTGCGTAAATCAGAATGTGGCCGGGGCAGTTCATGGGCTTGAGGCGATATTCCGCATCGTCGAGCTCCATGGAGTCGAACATGTTCTGCGAATAGTAGCCTTCGTGGCCGGAGACATGAAACAACTGGCGCCGCACCACATGCGGCGTGTACACAAGCGAATAGCCGCGCTTGATGTACTCGAAACGCATCCAGTCTTCCATCTCTTTGCGGATGATCCCGCCCTTGGGATGCCAGAAGATCAGCCCCGGCCCAGCCAACTCCTGGATGGAAAACAAATCAAGCTGTTGTCCCAGCACGCGATGGTCGCGTTTCTTGGCTTCCTCCTGTTTGTTTAGGAAGTCATCGAGGTCTTTCTTGGAAAAAAACGAAGTCCCGTAGATGCGCTGCAGTTGCGGATTCTTTTCGTCACCCAGCCAATAAGCGCCTGCGATGCTCAGCAGTTTAAACGCCTTGATTTTGCCGGTCGAAGGCACATGCGGTCCGCGACAGAAGTCGGTGAACTTGCCGGTGCGGTAGATGGAAATCTTTTCATCGGGCTTGGTGAACTGCTCGATGAAATGGCACTTCATGAAGTCGCCTTCTTTTTTGAACTCCTGCAGTCCCTGCTCGCGGGGCAGGAATTCGCGCGCATAGGGAATGTTCTGCTGCACCAATTCCTGCATCTTCTTTTCGATCTTTTCCAAGTCTTCCGGAGTAAACGGAGTCGGGCGATAGAAGTCGTAGAAGAATCCGGTCTCGGTCGCGGGGCCATGACCAAGCTTGGTCTCAGGGAAAAGCTCGAGCACAGCGGCCGCAAGCAAATGCGCAGACGAATGCCGATACACTTCAAGCGCCTCAGGATCGCGCTCGGTCAGGATGCGAAGGTCGGTGTCCTTTTCCAGCGGTCGGGTGAGGTCGATGAGATCGCCATTGGTCTTGGCCACTAGTGCAGCGTCGGCTAGTCGCTGGCCCACGGACTTGGCGACGTCGAGCGCGGTGCTGCCCTTGGGAACGTCTTTGACACTCCCATCGGGGAGTTTGATATGAATGCTGTCTGCCATAGGATTCCGTACCAGTATAAAACACGTAGGGGCGGACGCCCTCGTCCGCCCGGCGGCGCGAAGCGCCGCAGTTCGCCGATCATGTGGCTAGCTCGCTTCGCTCGCACCCCGGACGAGGCGTCCGGGGCTACGTCGATCTCGTGTCTACCAGCCTGTCTTCTGGCCTTTGTTTTGCTCGTCGAGCCATTTTTGAAGGGGGGCGAAATACTCCAGCAGTGCGCCTGCGTCCATCTGGCGCTGTCCGGTCAAAACTTCTAACTCGTCGGGCCAGGGTTTGCTCTGGCCCATTTCCAGCATCTTGTTGAATTTTGCGCCCGCTTCTTTCGAGCCGTAGAAGGTGCATCGATTCAACGGGCCAGTGTAACCAGATGTCTGGCACAAGGCTCGATAGAACTGGAACTGCAGGATGCGGGCGAGAAAATATCGAACGTAAGGTACATTGGCGGGGACGTGATACTTGGCGCCGGGATCGAAATCGGCCTCGGTGCGTGCGACCGGCGGAGCGATGCCCTGATATTTCAAACGAAGATCCCACCATGCCTTGTTGTAATCGGCGGGAGTGACTTCGCCGGAAAAGACCTTCCAGCGCCATTGATCGATCATCAGGCCGAAGGGCAGAAACGCCACTTTGTCGAGTGCTTGCCTCAGCAGCAGCGGAATGTCGCTGTCGGCGGAGGGTACTTTTTCCAACAGCCCAATGCTGCGCAGATACTCTGGCGTGATCGCCAGTGCGATGGTGTCTCCGATGGCCTCGTGGAAGCCGTCATTGGCGCCGTTCTTGAACAAGTATGGTTCGTTCTTGTAGGCGCGCTGGTACATGTTGTGTCCAAGTTCGTGGTGGATGGTGACGAAGTCGACGTCGCGAATCTGGATGCACATCTTGACGCGGAGATCGTCCTCGTTGTCGATGTCCCATGCGCTGGCGTGGCAGACCACATCGCGGTCGCGTGGCTTGGTTAAAAGCGACCGCACCCAAAATGTATCGGGCAAGGGAGCGAAGCCTAGCGATTTGTAGAAACCCTCGCCATAGCGCACCATGCCCTTGGCATCAAGGTTCTTGGCTTGCAACAGCCGAGTTAGATCGTAGCCGCTGCTTTTCTCGGTCAGACCGAGGATGGGGAAGACATTGCCCCACTCCTGCGCCCACGGATCGCCGAGCAAATGCGCGGGAATGGGGCCGTCCGGGGGAACAACTTGCGGCCCGTACTTTTGCACCAGCCTCGCGCGAACGTAAGTATGCAGAGAAAGGTAGAGAGGACGAACCTGCTGCCAGAGCCGGTCTACCTCGGCGCTGAACTGCTCCGGAGTCATGTCGTAACCCGCGCGCCAAAGTGCGCCAGTGTCCTTGAAGCCCAGTTCCTCGGCTCCCTGGTTCGAGAGTTGAACAAAGCGTGCGTAGCGCTGGCTCATGGGGGCGCCGACTTTGTGCCATCCCAGCCAGACGTCTTTCAGTTCGTTGGGGTCGCGGCTTTCTCCCATGATCTTTTCGATGGCGGTGATGTCGAGGCAGTCATCCGGCTTGCGGCAGTATTTGCCTTTGCCGTAATCCGCATCCAGCGATGCGCCGATCTGGGTCATTTCTCTTCGCAACGCCGGATCTTTCGGAGCGGGCGCGGACAGGGACAGCCGCAGCAGCATGAATTTGCGGGCTAGATCAGGCGGGAGTGAAAGTCCATCAAACTGTTTAGCCTGTTCGATCAACTCCGTGGTCGCCGCGGTGAGTTGGTCCTGGCCATCGGCTGACAACGCTTGCGTGTCGTCCGTGATGAAGTTCTCCTGCACCCAACTGGCTCGGGCCGCCTTGACCTCGATCTCGTTCAGTCGCACCTCGACTTGTTGCATGAATTGCTCTGCATCGGCGGCGGTGGGTTTGGAAGCTGCCTGAGCTTGAATTACGAACAGAAAAAATAGTAGGGATAACAGAACGCCACGTTTCATGCAGATCCTCCGGTTGAGCATTATGAATGAGCGGGAGAGAAATGTCAGGTTTTGCGCGGAGTCATCGTCTTCCGCCAACCGCCCATGCACGGGCGGGCAGCTCGATTGCACCCTCGGAGTTGGTAGTAAGCGAATCACGCAGCCGCTCGCGAATCGCGATTTGAGTATGTTCATCGCGCGTCGCGAGGTAGTTGGGAGCAGAACCTTGTCCACTTAGGAGTGGTTGCCAGTAGTCATCGAAACTCGCAAACCGCGTGATGATGTCGAGTGCACGAACCCTCACCTGATCCAGACGAGCGCCCTCGAAAAGCTTGCGCAGTGCTTCCGGATTGCACAGAGGAAAACGCGTGGCCTGATCGTATGTCAACGCTTCGCGGTTGACAGCTGCGGCCGCATCCCAGAACTCGCGCAGAAAGCGCGCTCCCTCCGCGTAGTCCCATAGGTACACTCCGATAATCGCCCCCGGGACTGTAACGCGGCGCATTTCCTGCAGCGCACGTTCAGGATCGGGAACGTAATTCAACCCCAGACCGCAAACGGCAACATCGAAACTGGCTTCAACGAACGGGAGCCCCATCGCATCCCCGGTTTCGAAGCTGACCACGGGGCTGGTGCGGTGCGAGAGGGCAAATTCAATTTGCTGAGGAGATACGTCGATGCCCGCAACCCGAGCCGGCGCGAAGTGATCAACAATGGCTTCCGTCAGAACACCACTTCCGCAGCAAACGTCCAGCCAGCGCAGGTTCGTCGGCAAATCTAACCAGTTCAAGAACTCCTGGGCCAGCAGACGGCTCCAGCGACCCATCCACTGCTCGTAAGCTGCTCCGGAAGTCCATTTGTCCATAGCACTCAAAGCGCGTAGGGGCAAACGCCCTCGTCCGCCCAGCCGAGCGAAGCTCGGCTGGTTTGATTAACAAACATTCCGAACTCAGCGGAGGAAGGCTAGCTAGAGGACCACTAAGGCGAGGCCTGCTCACCCGCCCGGACGAGGGCGTCCGGGGCTACGTGGGCATTGCCTTTGTAATACAGATGTTCCATCGCCTGGTGGACCTTCGCCGAGAGCGTTTCCATCTCGCGTAGCGAATATCCCACCGTAGAAATGGGCTCGCCCACTCGCATCTCCAACGGACGGGACTTGATGTGATAGGTGTTCATGGGTAGCAGTTCGTAGGTGCCAATCAGCGCCACCGGAACGATATCAGCCTGCGCCTTGATCGCCAGATAAAACGCTCCTGGCATGAATGGCTTGATTTCGCCATCCGGTGTGCGGCCGCCTTCCGGAAAAATCACCAGTGGCATTCCGCTCTGCAGACTCTTTACTGCCGACCGGATGTGGGCGATCGATTGGGTTGGTTTCTGCTGATCAATGCAAACCTGTCCCGAGCGCCTCAAGTGCCATCCGATAATGGGGTACGAGAGCAATTCCTTCTTGAACAGAATCCTGAATTCAAAGGGCAAATAAACGTACAAAACGGGAATATCCAGCGCGGACGCGTGGGTAACGGCGTAAACATGTGGCTTCGAGGTGTCGATCTTCTCCAGGCCGGTGACCTTCACTGGCGAGAGGATCGTTTTCATGATCAGCCAAGACCAGAATCGCGCAAAACCGTGCAGGACGCGGCTCTTCTGCGCGAAGAGAGAAGCCGGGATGGAGACGATACCGAGCACAACAGTATACAGCCAGATCAGTGGATCGAAGATGAAATAAGAGCGCAGGAGGCTGAGCCAACCATGTTGTTTAACTGAGGAAGTGCGAGAGTCTTCTTTCAGTTCGAGTCGGGTTGCTTCTTCCGGTATGTTTACGGACAGAGGTGGACTGCTTTGCACCTGCTCGCCGACGGATGTGCGGACGTCCTGCATTTGAACGGCTAAACCTTGACCCCTAAGACCCGCATTGCCTCTCCTACAATGTATATCGAACCCGTCACAACTACTACGCCTTGGGAACTGGTCAGTGAACGGGCTCGATCAAGTGCAGAAGCAACGTCTACGGTATCTTCGATGTCGGTTGACGTGCGCGCGGCTGCCTCTCGAATCTCGTCCGGGGTGGCCGACCGCGGATTGTCGGCCCGGGTGGTAATTATCTGCACGGCGAGTGGAAACAGGATCTCGGCCATCTCGCCAATCGCTTTATCCCGCATGGCTCCAAACACGAACGTCAGCGGACGGTCTTCGTAGCAGGCCGACAACGTGGAGCGCAAGGCCCAGGCACCCGCCGGGTTGTGGGCCACGTCGAGCACGAATTCGGGCGCGCCCTGTTCGGCGGGCTTGACTTGGAAACGTCCCGGCCAGCGCGTTTCGCGGATTCCGCGCTCGATTGATTCTGGCGTTATCGTGAATCCCTGATGGCTGAGAACTTCGGCCGTCGCAATCGCAAGCGCGATGTTTCGCAATTGATGGCGGCCAACGAGCGGGGTTTCCACTAAAAGCTGCTTACCCATGACATGCAGAGGATAACGTGACCGAAAGACCCGGGCCTTCGTCTCGCTTTTCTCAGCGTCTTCGGCGATCTCTGCGGTCGGAGGCTTTTCCCCACTGCGCGCGAAGCACCGTTCGCTGCCCGGCGAAACCGGCGGTACATAGGGTACGGCGCTCACGCCCTGCGCTCCCAGCTCTAGAATCGTGTTTCCAATCACATCGTTCGCCTGTGGATGTTGAGGCAGGGTCACCACAACTCCGCCAGGGCGGATAATTCCTGCTTTCTCGCGTGCGATCACGGCTACGGTGTTTCCCAGAAACTTCTGATGGTCGAGCGAAATGTCGGTAACTACACTCACGCGGGGCTCGATTACGTTGGTCGCGTCGAGGCGGCCGCCCATGCCTACTTCCAACACCGCAATCTCTACCTTGTGTTGGGCGAAGTACTCAAATGCGATCGCAGTCAGCATCTCGAAGAAGCTGGGATGCCACGGCAGCTCGCCTTCTTCAACCAACCGCTCCGCGGTCCGATCGACCAGATCGTGCAGCAGGGCGAAATCGTCATCGCTGATTTCGTCGCCGCTGATGCGAATGCGTTCGTTAATCCGCACCAGATGTGGCGAGGTGTACAGTCCGGTGCGCAGACCCGAGGCTCGCAGGATGGAGGCTAGCGTCGCGGCCGTCGAGCCTTTGCCGTTCGTACCGGCGATCAAGACACCGGGAAACTTGCGTTCAGGATGATTCAACGCTGCCAGCAACACGCGCATGTGCTCCAGATCGAACTTCTGCGAGGGGGAGCTCGCCAGTTCGTGGCCCAGCGCGTACATGCGTGCAAGTGCAGTTTCGTAGGACGTAGACAAGGTATCAGCCTTCAGCCATCACCTTTCAGATTACCAGTTTGTTGGTTGCGATTCGGAGTTTGCCAGGTTTCAGCATTCAATGTGGAAAGATGCGGTCGGAGTCGAGCAAGAAGCCGCCTAGCTGAAAGCTGAGCTTATGCAGCCGCCATAAATTCAAGCGCCCGCCCAATGTAAGGCTTCAACTGTTTGCGCGGTACAACCGCATCGAGCATACCGTGTTCCAGAAGAAATTCGCTGCGTTGAAAGCCCTGCGGCAATTTCTGGCGGATGGTCTGTTCGATTACGCGCGGCCCGGCGAATCCGATCAAGGCGCCGGGTTCGGCGATGTTCAAATCACCGAGCATGGCGAAGGAGGCGGTCACGCCTCCGGTAGTTGGATCAGTCAGTACCGAAATATACGGCACCCGGGCTTCATCCAACCGAGCTAATGCGGCCGAGATCTTGGCCAGTTGCATCAGGCTGACGACGCCTTCCATCATACGCGCGCCCCCGGACGCCGAAACGATGATGAGTGGAGCCTTGCTGTCGGTTGCGTGCTCAATCGCGCGTGTAATCATTTCCCCTACCACTGCGCCCATGCTTCCGCCGATGAACGAGTACTCCATGGCGCTCACAACTACTGGCCGCCCGTCTAGCTTGCCGCGGGCGTTGATGACAGCATCTTTTAGTCCCGTGTCGGCTTGTGCCTGTTCCAGCCGCGACGTGTAGGGTTTCAGGTCGACAAACTTCAGAGGATCAGTGGAGACCAGGTTGGCGTCGAAAACCTCGTACTGGTTGTCGTCCAGGAGCAATCCCAGACGGGTCCGGGCGTCGATGCGAAAGTGCTTGTCGCACTTGGGGCAGACGTTCAAATTCTCTTCCAGATCCTTTTTCCAGATAATCTGCCGGCAATGCTCACACTTTACCCACAGGCCCTCGGTGCGGACTTTCTTTTCGCCTGTGGCATCCAGTTCGCCGGCTTGTCGTTTGAACCAAGGCATAATCGATTGTCAATTTCCAATTGCCGATTGCCAATTGTGTCCGGAGCCCTCGAATTGGCAATCGCAAATTGGCAATTGAGAATTCCTAATATTCGATTCCTCTCTGCGCCATTACGCCTTTCTCGTATGCGTGTTTCACCTGGCGCATTTCGGTGACGGTGTCGGCTAGTTCGACGATTGTCGGATGCGCGTTCCTACCGGTCAAGATAACATGAACCATGTCCGGTTTCTTCTTGAGCGTCTCGGCTACCTTCGCCGGATCAAGCATTCCGTAACTGATGGCGTAATTAATCTCGTCGAGAATCACTAAATCCCAGGTGCCGGAGAGAATGGCGCGTTCGGCCTCGGCCCAGGCTTCTTCCACCATCCTCACGTCTTCGGGGTCGGGCTTCTCGGTTCCGACCTTCACAAAGCCGCGCCCCATTTGTTTCATGATGAACTCGTCGCCGAAGGCTTGCACGGCATCGAGTTCGCCATAGTGCCACGAGCCTTTGAGGAATTGCAGCATCAGGACGCGCATGCCCTGGCCTACCGCCCTCAGAGCTGTTCCCATCGCGGCCGTGGTCTTGCCCTTGCCGGGTCCGGTGTTCACGATGATCAGACCACGACGGATATCCTGCATACTGGGGATGATTTGATTGTACCTTCTTCGGGCGGTTACATGGGCGAGCATGCCTGCGGCCACATTTTCTTAGCCAGCTTTATTTTTGTGCTTCCCGCTGCGGTGGCACTGTTTACTTTTTCGTTAGCCGGTGCCCCTCCCCCCTCGATCTTTTGGAATCATATTGGATTAGGGTCGGACTACCACCAAGATCTTTGAATTATAAGGACTTATATGCAAAATATTCCGGACAAAGGGGTTAGTGGCTCCATCCATTATCTACAAGCTGATTATACAGTTACAGGATTAACTGGAATGGGGCATGAAAGTCAAGGCTGAAGCGGGGGGAATCGGAAGGCATTTCCCTTTTTGGGAACGGGATAGCTAGGGAGGACGGGAACGACTCCATCGCCTTGAGCTGCCAACGGTCGGACTCAAGGGGTACATTGCCGGCTCGATTGCCAGTCTGGGCAGCCAATACGTGCTGGGTTGAAAGCGGTGAATTGCCAGAGTGGAGATCCGTTGGCCGAGGAGCAGGTCACGTCCTCGCAGGCTACGCTGTTGACGCAATGGTCCAGATGCATCCGTAGTTGCTCGGAATACTAAGCGTCTGCGCCCCGCCTGCAACAACGCCGACTAGATTCCGCGCGCCTTCGATTTCCTCGACATAGGTACCGCTTCTGGGGAAGGCGAAGCTCGTCGTCTGCGCCTGATCTGTAAAATTGAGGACAACGAGGCTGAATATGTTTCCAACCTGCCGTGAAAATGCCAACAAGCCCTTGGAGTTGAAGTTGTTGTAGTCGTTGTAGAAGTAATGCTGGCCATCGCTGAACTGCGCCCCACCGAGGCGGATTTTCGTCAGTTTTCGAACCAGGCGGATGATCGGCTGACCATCATTGTCATAGAAATAGTTCCAGCGCACCGGACGATAGAGCATCACGCGCCCGTATCCGCTCTCAGGAATCCAATAATTCTCGCAAAACTCCTGGCCCTCCGACAGCAACGGCGTTCCTTTCGCCGTCATGAGCGCGATCAGATAGGGTTGCACCTTGGGCCAATTGCTATCCCGATCTCCTTGCTGGAGTAACACGTCATTCGGATCATTGTCGACAGGGATGGTACCGAAGTTGCAGATGAAGCGCCGATGATCGTGATTCTCAATGTACTGAAGGCCGGTCTTGGGCAGGGTGTCGCCGTTTGCGGTGACCGATGTCGGATATCCGTTCAGTCCAAGTTGCAGTCCCAGTTGCTCGATGGCGCCGGGGCTGCCGGCGGCACAGTTGGCGGCGGCGTAGAGTGTGCCGTCTTGCCAGGTGCCGGTGCTGTAACTCCCGTAAAGGATATCCGGAGGGTTGGGAAGATATTCGGCAATCTGGATCAGATTAATATTTCCGGTCGAATCGAAGAATCGCTGAAAGTGATCCGTGGCCCCGGCCTTTGATTTGACATACTGGTACGTCGAATAGACCAGGTTCGCATAACCTACTCCAGTGGGACCGTCGAAATACTCCGGCGCATCGTCGAATCGAAATCCGTCGACGTGAAAGGTGTCGAGCCAAAACTGATTAACGGAGTAGTAATAATCCTGAGTGAGCTGCTTGGTGAAATCGCTCAATGTGCCGAATGATCCGTTGCCGCCGTTGAACGGGTTGATGAGATCGCCCTGCAGGGCACCGTAAAGCTGCGTGTAAGCAAAGTCGCCACCGGTGTGGCCGTAGACCGAATCCACAATGACCGCGATTTCATTCTGATGACAGAGATCCACGAAATTCTGAAAATCAGATGCTTTGCCAAAACGCTCCGCGACACAGAAATAGCCGATGGGGTCGTATCCCCAATCGATGGTGCTCAGAACGTTCGAGACTGGCATGACTTCGATGCAGTTGATTCCCAGATCTGCCAGGTAAGGAAGCTGCCTGATCGTGCGGGCAAGGTCGTCTCGAAACTCGCTGATCATCAACTCATAAATAATGGCATTCTTAAGCGGCAGCGTTTTCCATTTGGTTTCATTGGCGGAAAATGTGTATGGTGTACTTCCGACGGTAATCGCAGACAAGCGCCCCACACCAACTTCGCGCGAGAACGGATCGATTATGAAGTCCACGTCGCCGCGCGTGGGGCTGTGAATGACATAGCGATAGACGTAACGTCCGGGTTGTCCGAACGCGGAGGACCCAGGTGGCGGTGGCGCGGTGTTTAGATCGATCTGGCCGGACCAGTAATCGCCATAGATTGGATCGACCGAGTGAGCCTGGGTCACCAGCGCTGGCTGGGCGGCCTGGAGATACTGATCCGTTTCGTGAATGATTTTCACGGAAACGGCGTATCCTTTGCCTGAATCGACTCCGGGCAGGAGAATTCCGAACTGGATGACCTTGGGCGATACTTCCAGCGCGCCCAACTTATTCATCGAAAGGTATTTCACAACGACCGCCGAACGTCAGCGAAGAAGCTGGCCCGCTATTATACCTGATCGTCATTTCTATGCTCGGAAAGAGGTCCTTTCTCGGTAGATGTAATTCGTTGCGCTTCAGAGCGTTCTTGTTCGATGTGTCCCACGAATCGGTTTCCAACGCACTTGCATCAACAATGGGACTGTTCGCGTTTATATTCTTAGGTCCGTTTGAAAATTCGAGGCCAGGAGGTTTCCTTGAGACTCAGTTACGAACGCCGTTGCGTTTTCCTGCTCTCAGGAGTCTTGATTTGTGGAGCAGCAATATCCCTTGCACAGACCGAGACCACACCCAGTTCGAGCACCCCGGGCGAAGCCATCCCTGGCACGGGGGGCGTGAGCCCGTTCGCAGGCAGTGTCCCCGCAAAGCTAGTTCCCGGGATACTGTCGCTCTCATTGCGAGATGCCATCGACCGTGGATTGAAACAAAATCTCGGAGTGCTGCTTTCGAGTGCGGAAATCCGCTCGGCCCGCGGACAGCGCTGGGAGCAATTGAGCGCTCTTTTACCCCACGTGACGGCGGCGCCCTATGTGGCAGCCTCGGAGATCAATCTGGCCGAACTCGGCTTTAGCAGTGTTCCCGGAATTAAGATTCCGACATCTGTTGGCCCTTTTTCTTATTTTGACGCGCGTGCCGCTGTGGCCCAAACCCTGTTCGATTGGAAGTCAATCAACGCCACACGTGCCGCCAGTCAGAATCTGAAATCAGCCAGCTACACCTTCAAGGACGCCCGCGACTTGGTTGTGCTAGCGGTGGGTTACACCTATCTGCAGGCCATCGCCGACGAAGCCCGCGTTGAAACGGCGGAAGCGCAGGTCAAGACGGCGCAGGCGCTCTACGATCAGGCGACGGACCAGATCAATGCCGGCACTTCGCCGGACATCGACGGTCTGCGCACGAAGGTCGAGCTGCAGACCCGGCAACAACAGTTGATCCAGGCGAAGAACAACTTGGCCATCCAGAAGCTGACCGTGGCGCGCGTGATCGGGTTGGCTTCAGGGCAAGAATTTGAATTCGCCGACACGTCGCCTTACCAGTCGCTCGATGTCATCCCGGTCGATGAAGCCCTGAAACGCGCATATGCTTCGCGCTCCGACTACCAGGCTGCCATGACGGACGTGCGCGCAGCGGAATTCTCCCGTAAGGCCGCGGTAGCTGGTTATTTTCCGTCGCTTGCCTTTGACGCGGATTATGGCACGGCGGGTTCGCATCCCTCCAACGCAACGCAAGTATTCGACGTACGCGGAACCCTGTCGATTCCGATCTTTCAGGGCGGTAGCGTTCACGGTGACATCTTGCAGGCGGATGCGAGACTGGAGCAGAGCCGCGAGCGACTGGATAATCTGCGAGGGCAGATCGATTCCGACGTGCGCGCCGCGCTGCTGAACCTGCAATCGGCGGCGGATCAAGTGAGTGTGGCGCGCAGCAACATTGAGTTGGCGGAAAAGACGCTGACCCAGTCGAGCGACCGGTTCAGCGCCGGTGTCACCGATACCGTAGAAGTGGTGCAATCGCAAGAGGCCGTCGCGAGTGCGCACGAACAGTACATCTCGAGTCTCTACAGCTATAATTATGCGAAAATTTCGCTGGTTCGCGCCCTCGGTATCGGTGAGCAGGGCGTTAAGGAATATTTCAGAGGAAAATAAGCATGGCGGAAGAAACAGGGAAAGAATCCCGGGGCGATTCGTCGCTTTCGACAGATAGGGAACATCAGATGCCGGTGCGCCGGACTTCCAGGCACCGCAGAAATATCGTGATTCTTGCCGTCATCCTGGTGCTGCTCGTCGGCGGGGTGTTCTTGTGGCGCTACTTAAGCAGCTACGAATCCACCGATGATGCCCAGGCGGATGTTCACCTTTATCCCGTCAGCGCGCGTGTTTCCGGTTACGTGATACGGGTCAACGTTGACGACAATCAGTGGGTGGAGAAAGGTACGGTGCTGGTGGAGATCGACCCGAAAGACTATGAAGTCGCGGTGGCGCAGGCGCAAGCCAATCTCGGCAATGCCGAAGCAACCGCCAAGTCGCTGAATATCACAGTTCCGATTACTTCCGTGAATAGTTCCAGCCAACTGAGGTTCACTGCGTCCGGCATCGAAGACTCTAAAGCCGGCGTCGAGGCCGCTGAGAAGCAACTGAGCGCCGCGCATGCCCAGTTGGAGGCGGACGAGGCCAACGACGTGAAAGCGCAAGACGATCTCCAGCGCTACAAGTTATTGGTCGATAAGCGCGAGGTATCGGCGCAAATTTATGATCAAGCATTAGCCGCGGCCCGAGCCAGCACAGCGACGATTTCGTCGGCCCGTGCCAGTGAGTCCGCAGCGGAACAATTCGTCCAACAGGCCCGGAGCCGCCTCGCGCAAGCTCAGGCGAACTACCAATATGCGCAGACCGGACCGCAGCAAGTGTCGTCGACTCGGTCTCGCGTCCAAGCGGCGATCGCGGACGTCGAGCAAAAGCGTGCGCTACTCGAACAGGCCAAACTGAATCTCGGATACACGAAAATCGTTGCTCCGGTTACCGGTGAAGTGAATAAGACAGTGGTGGTTGGGATGAACGTTCAAGACGGGCAGCAGCTCATCACTGTGGTGCCTCTCGATGAAGTGTGGGTCACCGCCAATTTCAAAGAAACCCAGCTTAAGCACATGCGGGTTGGACAGAAAGCGGAAATCCATGTCGATTCGAGCGGCCGGACTTTGAAGGGTCATGTGGACAGCATCGCGGGAGCAACCGGACCGCTCTTCAGCTTGCTTCCCCCGGAGAATGCCACCGGAAACTACGTAAAGATTGTCCAGAGGGTTCCGGTAAAGATTGTTCTCGAGCCGGGAGAGAACCGGGATCGCCGGCTTCGACCTGGCATGAACGTGGTACCGGACGTGTACCTCCAATGAGTTTCGTTCCCTGAGTTCCAGAAAATGAGTTCCACAAAATGAGTTCCACAAAATGAGTACCGCTGCACTCACACTCGACCAGGATGTTTGGCGGCCCAAGTACAACCCCTGGCTGATTGCCGTTGTCGTGGCGTTGGCAGCCTTTATGGAGGTCCTGGACACAAGCATCGCCAACGTTGCTTTGCCGTATATCGCTGGGAATCTGGCCGCGAGCAACGACCAGAGTACGTGGGTGCTGACTTCTTATTTGGTCTCGAATGCGATTATCCTGCCGATCAGCGGCTGGCTCGCGGGCGCCTTGGGACGGAAGCGCTTTTTCATGTCCTGTTTGGGTGTCTTTACTGTAAGTTCCTTGCTTTGCGGCGTCGCGCCCAGCCTCGGGATGCTTCTTTTCTTCCGGGTGTTGCAGGGCGCGGGCGGCGGCGGCCTGCAGCCGATGGCTCAGGCCATTCTGGCCGACACTTTCCCACCGGAACAGCGTGGCTTGGCGTTTGCGTTGTATGG
>Ga0307474_10000508_pt1 | contig 27826 bp, 22 predicted proteins | sample atmos_gasesECM1C_2_FD_203312 | JGI IMG/M metagenome (GOLD analysis project Ga0307474, IMG submission 203312) | Hardwood forest soil microbial communities from Morgan-Monroe State Forest, Indiana, United States - atmos_gasesECM1C_05 | ecosystem: Environmental > Terrestrial > Soil > Temperate... | reverse complement strand
CGCCAGGGTTTGATCCGTCATGTCATTCATTTTTCTGGTATAGAGTTGTAACTCGCGCTATATGAGTGACCATGGCAGGCCCCCGCAAGAAGGCACACCCTTTACACCCGCGCACAGCCGTGAAACCCGAGCACATCGTTGTGCCTGCCCGACAGGCGATTCCGCATCATCTTGACGGCGATTGCCGGGCGGTGGCGTCCGTGCTGTCGCGGATCGGCGACAAATGGAGCGTGCTCGTGATCGTGCTGCTCGCCGACGGCCCGCGGCGATTCAACGAGTTGAAGCGGATGATCGGCGGCATCTCGCAGCGGATGCTGACGCTCACGCTGCGCGGCCTGGAGCGCGACGGGCACGTCACGCGCACGATATTTCCGACCATTCCGCCGCGCGTCGACTACGAACTGACCGAACTGGGCCGGGGATTGATCAAGCCGATGCAGGCGCTGGGGCAGTGGGCGATGGCGCACATCCAGGAGATCGAGAGGGCGCGCACTAAGTTCGACGCGAACAACGGTCGGGGTTGAGCTGTCGCCCCCGCAATAAACGAGAGCATGATCCGGAGAAGTGGACGCCGAACCTGGCGGACGACGCCCCGAAGGGTTTTCCCTCGATCGTCAGGTACAATAGCGAGCGTCCAGTGAGAGCTGAAAGTGAGAAATTCTGATGCTTCTCGGCTGTATAGGCGATGATTTCACCGGGTCGTCCGACTTGGCCAACACCCTGGCCAAAGGGGGCATGCGCACAGTCCAGTACAACGGTGTTCCCAGGGCTGACGCCGATCGTTCGGTTGGCGCGGGCGTCGTTGCCCTGAAGACCAGAACGATACCCGCCCCGGAGGCTGTGAAGCAGTCGCTTGCAGCGCTGGAGTGGCTTCGACGCCAGGGCTGCCGCCAGTATCTGTTCAAGTACTGCTCGACATTCGATTCAACGCCTGAAGGCAATATAGGGCCCGTGCTAGACGCTCTTGGCGACGCGTTGGGAGCGGGACGCGCGATCGTCTGTCCGGCGTTTCCGGCGACCGGCCGGTCGGTCTATCAGGGGCATCTCTTCGTGAACGATCGTCTCTTGAGCGAATCCGGCATGGAGAAGCATCCGCTAACGCCGATGACAGATCCCGATCTGAGGCGTTGGCTCGCACGACAGACCGGGCGCGGGATCGGTCATGTCCCCTACGGCGTCGTGGCGGGGGGGAGCGCCCCGATCAGAGATGCGCTGGAGTTAGCATTCGCCAGCGGCTCTCGCTACATCGTGGTCGACGCCATCCTGGACAAGGATCTCATCGCCATTGGCGAGGCTGCCGAAGCGGATATCCTGCTCAGCGGCGGTTCGGGAATCGCGCTCGGACTCCCGGCCAACTTTCGTCGGGCCGGGTTGATCGGCACGGAGGCCATGCATTGGACGGGAACACAAGGGCCGGCGGCAGCGCTTTGCGGTTCGTGCTCGACCATGAGCCGGCGCCAGATCGCCGAGCACCGGAAAAGCCATCCGGCGCGCATAGTGGAGGTTGACGCGGTCGTGGATGGCACGGCCAATCCGGTTGAATATGCCGACTGGGCGATCGGCGAGCAGCACCATGGCTTGCCGCTCGTGTTTTCGTCGGCCGAGCCGGACGCCGTCGCTGCCGCGCAGAAACGCCACGGGAAAGAGCGCGTCGCAACAGCGGTTGAAGGTTTTTTCGGCGAATTGGCGCGTCAGCTTTCAGCGCGTGGCCTCCGCCGGTTGGTCGTAGCCGGTGGCGAAACATCGGGGGCCGTCGTGTCGGCGCTCAGCATTTCGTCCTTCGAGATCGGACCGGAGATCGACCCTGGCGTTCCGGCGCTGAAGGCCAGCGATCTGGATATGGTGCTCGCCCTGAAGTCGGGCAATTTCGGCTCGGTTGGGTTCTTCGAAAAGGCAGCCGGGGTGCTTGCAGGAGACATTGCACGATGAGCAATGAAGCAAGGCTTAGAGAGCAGATATGCAGCATCGCTGCATCCATGTTCGCCCGCGGCCTCACGGCCGGAAGTTCGGGGAATATCTCCGCCCGCCTCGGTGACGGTCGGCTGCTTGTCACGCCGACAGGATCGTCTTTTGGCGCGCTCGACCCCGCCCGCCTGTCGCGGTTCGACGCGGAGGGGCGGTTCATGGACGGCGACAAGCCGACGAAGGAGATGCCACTGCATTCTGCGTTCTACGAGACGCGCGGCGCGCGCACCGGAGCGGTTGTCCATCTTCATTCAACACATTCTGTGGCGGTCTCGCTGTTGCCCGACATCGATCCGGACAGCGTCTTCAAGCCATTGACAGCCTATTCGATCATGCGGCTGGGCAAGGTGAAGCTGCTGCCCTACATCAGGCCCGGCGATCCGTCGATGGGAGACGCGGTGCGCGGACTCGCCGGAAAGCGGTCGGCGGTGCTGCTCGCCCACCACGGGCCCGTCGTCGCCGGCAAGGATCTCGAAGCTGCTGCCTACGCGATGGAGGAACTAGAGGAAACGGCCAAGCTCACGCTTCTCACCAACGGCTTGCGGCCCAAAACCATCTCAGCTCCGCAAGTTCGTGAGTTGGTGGAACACTTTGAAGTCGAGTGGGACGACTGATGCAGTTTTCGGCCAATCTGGGATTTCTCTTTCGTGACCTCGCTAGGCAAGCGTCACGTGATCAAATCGCCGCGAACCAGCGGCTGGTGTTGCTCCGCCGGAGGTGGCCATACAGAGTCCTTCTAAGCCGAATAGAGATCGAAAGAGGACGCGCTCATGGAGTGGTTCAAGGAAACCTTTCATGTCGACAAGCCGATCATCGCCATGTGCCACTTGCAGGCACTGCCGGGTGATCCCGGCTACGATATGGCCGGCGGCATGAGAAAAGTGGTTGAAATGGCTCTTGCCGATCTCGACCATCTTCAGAACGGCGGTGTTGATGCGGTCATGTTTTCCAATGAATTCAGCCTGCCTTACCTGACCAAGGTGCGCCCCGAAACCACAGCGGCCATGGCACGCGTCATCGGTGAGCTCATGCGCTTCATCAAGGTGCCGTTTGGCGTCAACGTCTTGTGGGATCCCATTGCTTCGATCGATCTTGCTGCCGCCACCGGAGCAAGCTTCATCCGCGAGATCATGAGCGGGGTCTACGCCAGCGATTTCGGGCTGTGGGATACTAATGTCGGTGAAACGGCACGCCACAAGGCAAGGCTCGCGCCCAAGCTCAGACTTCTGTTCAACATCGTGCCCGAAGCCGCCGCCTATCTGGGCGATCGCTCGATTGCGGATATCGCCCGGTCGACCGCGTTCAACAACAGGCCTGACGCCATCTGCGTGTCAGGCCTCACTGCCGGCGCCGAAACAGATACCCAGGTCCTTTCCACGGTCAAAGGGGCCGTGCCCGGCACAGCTGTGCTTTGCAATACAGGTTGCCGGATCGACAATATCGAACGGCAGCTAGCCGTTTCGGACGGGGCAGTCGTGGGATCGACATTCAAGGTCGACGGCGCTTTCGAAAATCCGGTCGATCCGGCGCGGGTCAAGGCCTTCATGGACAAGGTCAAAGCGATTCGCTCTGCCTCGCGCGCTGTCGCTTAAGAAATGCTCGCCCGATCCGGCAGCCCGCGGCACCTGCTCGATCCAGATCTGATGAACAGCAAAGGTCCGGTTCCGGACCAGGTTGGACCAAAGTGACGATTGATCAGCGCAGCCTCTCACGCATCGAGACATGGACAAAAGAGCTCTGCCTGATACCCGGTCTTTCCGGCTACGAAGACCCGGTGAGCGACTACATCCGGGCCGCCTTTTCCGACCGCCGCGTCGAGAGCCACGGTGATGTGTTCGGGAATCTGACCCTCACGGTGAAGGGGACCGACCCCGCAGCTCCATCGGTGATGGTCTTCGCCCATACCGATCAGCTTGGCCTCCTGGTACGGCGCATTGATGCGAATGGCTTCGTTCGGGTGGAACGGCTCGGGGGCGTGCCCGAACGTGTGCTGCCCGGCCTACGCTTGGTGATCATGAACAAGCACGGCAAGCAGATTCCCTGCGTCGTCGGCATCAAGGCACACCATGCTACGCCGCAAGACGAAAAAAGCCAGGTGCTCGGCTATGACAAGCTCTTCCTCGATCTCGGCGCCAGGTCGGCGGAAGAGGTGTGCGCCCTCGGTGTCGAAATCGGTGCGCCCGTCACCTATTGCCCATCGTTCGAGCGGCTGGCCGGCACGCGGATGTCCGGAACGGCAATCGACGATCGCGCCGGCTGCGCCGCGCTGATGGACCTTGTGCAGAGACTTTTGGATGAACCCGTTCCCGCCACGCTGCATGCGGTGTTTTCGGTCCAGGAGGAGTTCAACCTGCGCGGCGCCATGCTTGCGGCCGAGCGTCTGAGGCCAGATGCCGCCATTTCGATCGACATCATGGTCGCCTCCGATACGCCTGATCTCGCGGAGCGCGGCGAACTGCGGCTTGGCGGCGGCCCAGCGCTTGGCCTCTACAGCTTTCACGGGCGCGGCACGCTCAACGGTACGCTCGCTCATCCCGCGCTCCTCAATCATCTTGTGGAGACAGCAAGCCGTGTCGGCATATCCATCCAGCGCAGCGCTCACACCGGATGCCTCACGGATTCTTCCTATGTTCAGCTCGTGGGCGAAGGAATTCCCTCCATCGATATCGGCTATCCGACACGCTACACGCATGCGCCGATCGAAACTTGCGATCTGGCCGATCTTGAACAGATAGCGGCGCTGCTTGCCTTGGCTCTGCGCGATATGAAAGCAGGTTTCTCCTTCGAACGGAGGAGATATTCATGCGCTACCTCCTAGGCATCGATATCGGCAGTTATTCCAGCAAAGGCGTCCTGCTCGATGAGGTCGGTACTATTCTGGCAACGGCGCAGCGCAAGCACGACATGCGCGTGCCAGGGCCGGGACTCGCCGAACATGATGCCCTGGAAGATTGGTGGGAGGGTTTTCGCACGCTGAGCCACCGGCTGATCCTGGACAGTGGGATCAACCCGGCCGCGGTCGCTGCAGTCGGGTGCAGCGGGATCGGCCCTTGTGCGCTGCCTGTGACGGAGGCGGGCAAGCCGCTACGTCCGGCCATCTTATATGGCGTGGATACACGCGCCGAAGCTGAAATCGAAGAGCTCAACGCCCAACTCGGCGCGCCGGCCGTACTGGCCCGAACCGGCAATCCGCTGACGACACAATCTGTCGGCCCGAAAGTGCGCTGGCTTGCCAAGCACGAGCCCGACACTTTTCGCAAGACTGCGCGGATCGTCGGTTGCCCTACCTTTATCGTTCACCGGTTGACGGGACGGTGGGTCGTCGATCACTACGGCGCGTCCTGCTACACGCCATTCTATGACCTTGCCGCCAAAGACTGGCATCGCGAGACGATCGAACGGATTTGCCCAATCGACTGGCTACCTGACATCGCCTGGACAACGGAGATTGTCGGCCACGTGAGCGCTGAGGCCGCGCGCGAAACCGGGCTAGCCGTCGGCACGCCCGTGATCGCTGGCACCATCGATGCGGCAAGCGAAGCGATCAGCGTCGGCGTGCAAAAGCCAGGCGACTTGATGATCATGTATGGCACCACGGCCTTCTTCATCCAGGTCAACGCCGATCTCGTCGTCGACTCCCGTTTCTGGGCTGCGCCGTTTCTGTTCGAGAACACCTGGAGCGTCATGGGCGGGCTTGCGACCGGAGGCGGTCTCACCCAATGGTTTCGAAAGGAAATGACCGGGCTTTCCGACGAGGGTTCATCCTTCCAGACGCTGATGGAAGAGGCGCTCAAAAGCCCGCCCGGCGCAAACGGCATTCTGATGCTGCCTTATTTCAGTGGTGAGCGAACGCCAATCAACGATCCGCAAGCCAAGGGCTTGATCTTCGGGCTGACGCTCGCGCACCGGCGCGGAGATATTTATCGTGCGCTGATCGAAGGAATCGGACACGCGATCCGGCATAATCTCGATAGTTTTGCCGAAATTCAGACGGCCCGAAGCATTTATGCCGCCGGAGGCGGCGTGCAGAATCCTCTCTGGACGCAATGCGTCACCGACATTGCGGGCGTGCGTCAGAATGTGCGCCGGCAAACGGTGGGTGCTGCACTGGGATCCGCATTTCTCGCAGGAATAGGCTACGGGATTTTCGTGCCGGAGGATATTGACCGTATTAACCCGATCGTTTCCCAAATCGCGCCGAATGAGGCGAACCGCAATCGCTACGAGGCCGATCACGCTGCCTTCAAGGCGCTTTACGTCAACAACAGGGCCACGATGCGACGGTCCACGGCGAGCTAGTCTGGTTGCGGCGCAGGGAAACAATGCGTCGACACGATGAGCGATGCCCCCGACCGCGTCATTGGCAGGAGGGTTGGCAGCAGTGATCCACTCAGCTTGGAAGTCGGGTGCTGAATGTAGCCGCGCGAAAGCAGAGAAATTCGGCGCGTCGTCGCGGCTGCTGAGGTCAGATTACGCTCTGAAACATTCACGAGTTCCGTCTTGTCGCATTCGCGGCGATTGCGGCCGCCGCAGTGCGGTTCTCGACGCCGAGCTTGGCGTAGATCTGCTCGAGATGCTTGTCGACCGTACGCGGGCTAAGCCCCAGGATTTGCGCGATGTCGCGGTTGGTCTTGCCCTTGGAGAGCCACGACAGCACTTCGCCCTCCCGCGTGGTGAGCCCGAGTTCGCTTGAGAATTCCGGCGGCAGATTCGCGCTCGCGTCCTTCGCAAGCCGCAACAGGAACTCATTTGAACCGGCCTTGCCCATGTAATAGAGCTGCAGCTCCGGGTGATCCGGAAGCGATGCAGTCGCCTTCGAGCCGCTCTTCTTTTCCGCGGCCTCCAGCCATTGCCGTAGCAGATCGGGCAGCGCCAGTTCCTCCTCGCCGCCCGGGCCGAGGCTGTCCGTCAGAAGCCTCTGCGCCTGCGGTGTCGCCCACATGATCTTGCCCTGGCGGTTGACGGCTAGGAGATACCGGCCTGAGACGTCGAGCGCGGCGCGCGCGCTCTGCGTCAGCCGCGCATTAGCCAGATGAACCCTTATCCGCGCCAGCAACTCCTCGATCACAATCGGCTTGGTCACGTAGTCGACGCCGCCTGCCTCTAGCCCGCGCACAATATGCTCGGTCTCGGTAAGCCCTGTCATGAAGATGACTGGTACATTGCTCAACGCGCCGTCGCGCTTGAGCCTGCGGCAGGTCTCGAAGCCGTCCATGCCCGGCATGACCGCGTCGAGCAGGATGATGTCCGGCGTGATCTGATCGACGATACGCATGGCGGAGGCGCCGTCGAGCGCGACCATGACTGTCATCCCGGCATTGTCGAGCGCATCGGTGAGCAACCGCAGCGTTTCCGGCGAGTCGTCGATGACCAATGCAATGTCGCGCTTTTTGGGTTCAGTGATCATACGAGTGCAACGTCTTCAGGGTTGCCATGTACTGGTCGAGATCGAAGCGATCGACCAGGGAGCGCATTTGTGAGACGAACTCGGCGTGTTCGGGAAATTCACTGCCGATCTCGTCAAGCTTGATCTGGATGCCCTTGATATAGCCGATATGCCCAAGCCCAATCAGATCCTCCACGGCTTGCAGAGGTGGCCGCTTGCCTCCGTCCGGCTTCCATCGCGGAGTCACGATCTCACCTGTGGCATAGGTCCACTCGATGTTCAGGAGCTGGCGGACGGTCTCGAGCAGCCGCGGAATATCGATCGGCTTCATCAGGTAGCCGTCATGGAAGGGCTGCGCCAACGGCCTGCCATGCGCCTCAAGCGCGCTGGCAGAGATCATCAGGATGCGCGCTTGGTGATGGCCGGCAGCGCGTAAGGTTTCCGCAACTTTCCAACCGTCCATGCCGGACATCGAGATATCCAGAAGGAACAGATCGGGTCGGCAATGCTGGGCTAGCGCCAGACAACCGGGGCCATCGGGCGCGCTGAGCAGGATGAAGCCGAGGGGGGTGAGCACCTCGCGCAACAGGTCGCGGTGTACGGGATCGTCGTCGGTGATGAGAATGGTCTTGCGCGGCCCATGATAGCCCGAGACCGGGGCTTCCACGGGCGCGTTCCGACGGGGATTGGTCACCTCTGACAGCAGGATCTTGACGCGGAAATTGCTTCCTGTGCCAACGCTCGAGTTCACCTTGATGTCGCCGCCCATGACGCCTGCGAGCAAGCGGCTGATGGTCAGCCCTAACCCCGTGCCGGTCTGAGGCTGAGACACACCGAGCGCGCCTCGCTCGAAGGGCGCGAAGATGCGCTCAATATCGGCGGCCTGGATGCCGGGACCGGTATCGACAACCTCGAATTCAGCAACAGGGTCTCGGTAGTGGACGATGAATTGCACCGAGCCCGCTTTGGTGAACTTGATCGCGTTCGACAACAGGTTGATCAGGATCTGGCGTAGGCGCTTTTCGTCGGCATAGACCACGAGCGGGAGTACCGCCGGGCGCTTGAACACGAAATCGATGCCCTTGGCTGCTGCCTGTAGGCGGAACATGCCGACCAGCTGATCCAGGAAATCGCTCAAGCGGACCTCGTCGCGCGAGAGATAGAGCCGCCCGGCCTCAATCTTGGAAATGTCCAGAATGCCGTCGATCAGGCCCGACAGGTGGTCGGCGCTACGGCGGACCACGCGCACCTGCTCGCGCGGCCGCGCCTGCAGGCCCTGGTCCTGTTCAAGCAGTTGCGCATAGCCGCTGATCGCGTTCAGCGGCGAGCGCAGCTCATGGCTCAAGCCGACCACGTACCGGCTTTTTGCAAGATTTGCGGATTCTGCGACTTCCTTGGCGCGCTGCAACTCGGCGTCAGTACGTTTGTGCGCCTCGATCTCCTGGATCAGGAGCGCCGTCTGCCGTTGCGTCTCGGCCTCTGCCGCACGCCGGCTCTGTTGCGCCAGCACGAACAGCCAGGCAACCACGCCGATGATGATCGTGAGCGCAAAGAACACCTTCCATAGCACGTCGGAGACAAGCAGCTTGTCGGCCGGTGCGCTTGCCGAGGTCTGCAGATAGATCAATCCGAGCGTCAGCGCGACAAGTCCTGCGGACACCATGAACACGCCGAGATAATGCCCAAGCTGCGAATTAATGCGCGCGAAGATCGACGCAGGCAACAGTTTGCTGAGCGTGTCGGCCACTTGCGCCTGTGCACGCGCGTGCGGCTTGCAGAGATCGTGACATCGCGCGTCCAGCGAACAGCAGAGTGAGCAGATCGGGCCGGCATAAGCGGGACAGGAGGTCGTGTCCTCCGGCTCGAAATGATGTTCGCAAATACAGCACTTGATGGAGGCGATGTTCTGCCAGCTCTTCTCCGGCTTGCGCGCAATGTAGAATTTGCCGTCAGTGAGGTAGGCGATCACAGGCGCGGAGACGAAGGCGACCGTCAACGCCACGAAGGCTGACAGCGCTTTGGCGGTCGGCCCGAACACGCCGTAGAACGCAGTGATGGAGACGATGGTCGCAATGGTCATGGCGCCGACGCCGACCGGATTGATGTCGTAGAGATGCGCGCGCTTGAACTCCATGTGCTGCGGGCGCAGGCCAAGCGGCTTGTTGACCACGAGGTCGGAGACCAGCGCGCCGACCCAGGCGATCGCCACATTGGAATAGAGCGCAAGCGTCTGTTCGAGCGCCTTGTAGACGCCGATCTCCATCAGGAGCAGCGCAACCAGCACATTGAACACCAGCCACACCACGCGGCCCGGATGGCTGTGCGTCAGCCGCGAAAAGAAGTTCGACCAGGCGATCGAGCCGGCGTAGGCGTTGGTAACGTTGATCTTGAGTTGGGACAAGATCACGAAGGTGCCGGTCAGCGCGACCGCAAGATCAGGTTGCGGCAACACATACCGGAACGCCTGGAGATACATATGCGCGGGCTCGGCGGCATGCTCGGCCGACACGCCATGGCTGATTGCGAAGAAAGCGAGGAAGGAGCCGGCGAGCAGCTTCAGCGCGCCGAGCACGATCCAGCCCGGACCGGCGCCGATCAGTGCGATCCACCAGCTCCGCTTTGGGGTCCGCCGGTCTCGCGGCAGGAAGCGCAGAAAGTCGACCTGTTCGCCGATCTGGGCCACCAGCGAGAACACCACCGAGGCCGCGGTGCCGAACAGGAACAGGTCGAGGTGGCCATCGGGGTTGCCGTGCTCGCCGGCAAAGCTCCGCCACTGCGTAAACGAATGCGGGTTGGCGTAGGCGATGGCCGCAAACGGCATGATGTGCAGGACAATCCAGAGCGGCTGCGTCCAGAGCTGGAAGCGGCTGATCAGCGTGATGCCGTATGTCACCAGCGGAATGATCACCACCGCGCTGATGAGATAGCCGATCGGGCGGGGAATGCCGAAGCACATCTCCAGCGCTGAAGCCAGGATCACGGCTTCGATCGCGAAAAAAATGAAGGTGAAGGAAGCGTAGATCAGCGAGGTGATGGTCGAGCCGATGTAGCCGAAGCCCGCTCCGCGCGTCAGCAGGTCGATATCGATGCCGCATTTGGCCGCGTGATATGCAATCGGCAGGCCGCAGCAGAAGATGATGATGCTGACCACCAGAATGGCGGCTGTCGCGTTGGTCACCCCATAATTCAGGGTGATCGTGCCGCCGATCGCCTCCAGTGCCAGGAAGGAGATGGCACCGATGGCGGTGTTAGCGACCCTGGCGGCGGACCAGCGCCGCGCGCTCTTGGCCGTGAAGCGCAGCGCATAGTCTTCCAGCGTCTGGTTGGCAACCCATTGATTGTACTGGCGCCTGACGCGGTCTATCCGCTGCCGCCCTGCCACGTCTGAAAACTCCCCAATGAAAGTGATGCTCCGAAAACCGTTCGCAAGACCCGTACCAAAGCCTACGTCGCTATTTTGCGGTGCAATATACGCGATCTTGCGTATCAGTGCGCTGCACAATTTCGAGCCATCCTGGTCTGATCAGAAACCAAGGTCTTCGAACCACAAGTCTTCGAACCACAAGTCCTCGAACCAGATGGGGTGCTCATGTCAGACGAAAGCAAACGGGGCCCGATGTCGCCGTTCCGGCGCAAATTGTTGAAGGGAGCGGTCGCGCTGCCGGCGCTATCGTTGTTGCCGCGGACATCGTGGGCGGATGTTCCTTCAACTTCCGCGGTCAATGCCACGGGTCTGGCGGTCACCGATACTGAGGTGACGGTCGGTATCCTCCACTCCGTCACCGGGACCATGGCGATCTCGGAAACCGGATCGGTGGAAGCCGAAAAGCTTGCCATCGAGCAGATCAATGCACAAGGCGGCGTGCTTGGGCGCAAGATCAAGTTCATCCAGGAAGACGGCGCCAGCGACTGGCCGACCTTCGCCGAGAAGGCAAAAAAGCTGCTCGTGAACGACAAATGCGCCGCTGTGATGGGCTGCTGGACCTCGGCCTCCCGCAAGGCGGTGCTGCCGGTGTTCGAGCAGTATAACGGCATGCTCTATTACCCGACCTTCTATGAAGGCCTCGAGCAGTCAAAGAACGTCATCTATACCGGCCAGGAAGCGACGCAACAGATCATCGCAGGCCTCGACTGGGTCAACAAGACCAAGGGCGCGAAGACGTTCTATCTCCTCGGCTCCGACTACATCTGGCCGCGCACGTCCAACAAGATCGCGCGCAAGCACATCGAAAGCCATCTGCAGGGCTGCAAGGTCGTCGGCGAAGAGTACTTCCCGCTGGGCAGCACCCAGTTCAACTCGGTGATCAACAAGATCAAGCTGACCAAGCCCGACGTGATCTACGCCATCATCGTCGGCGGCTCCAACGTCGCCTTCTACAAGCAGCTGAAGGCGGCCGGCATCGATCTCTCCAAACAGACGTTGCTCACCATCTCCGTGACCGAGGACGAGATCGATGGGATCGGCGGCGAGAACATCGCGGGCGCCTATGCCTGCATGAAGTACTTCCAGTCGCTCGACAATGCCAACAACAAGGCCTTCGTGCCCGCCTTCAAGAAAATGTGGGGCGAGAAGACGGTGATCGGCGATGTCACGCAGGCCGCTTATCTCGGCCCGTGGCTGTGGAAGCTTACCGCGGAAAAGGCAGGCAGCTTCGACATCGACAAGATCGCAGCCGCCTCTCCAGGCGTTGAGTTCAAGGGCGCGCCGGAAGGCTACGTTCGCATCCACGATAACCATCATCTCTGGTCGAAGACCCGCGTCGGCAGAGCCAAGGCGGACGGCCAGTACGAGCTGATCTATGAGACTGCCGACCTGGTCGAGCCGGATCCGTTCCCGAAGGGCTATCAGTGAGGACGCCCATTCATCTGAGGCTTGTGTGATCTCCATAATCAGGCGTGGACCAGCCGGCCCGCGCCTTCGATCCCGCGCGGCTCATCCGTTCGCGGTATGGGCCTTTCCCACAACGGAGAACGGATCATGTTCGGTGACTACTCGCTCGGCGACCTCGGCGCTATTCTCGCGATGCAGGGTTTTGCCGGGTTGATCCTGTTTTCAGTCTATGTGCTGATGGCGCTCGGGCTTGCCATCATCTTCGGTCAGATGGGCGTCATCAACATGGCCCATGGCGAGTTCATGATCCTGGGCGCCTACGTCACCTGGATGACGTCGAACGCCTTCCAGCAATATCTGCCCTCCCTGTTTCCCGGCTACTTCTTCGTCGCGATGACGTTGGCGTTCATTGCGTCGGGCTCGCTCGGCATGCTGGTCGAATGGGGGCTGATACGACATCTCTATAAGCGCCCGCTCGATACGCTGCTCGCGACCTGGGGCTTGAGCCTGATCCTGCAGCAGGCCTACCGCTCGGTGTTCGGCGCGCGTGAGGTCGGCGTCGAGTTGCCGGACTGGATGATGGGCTCGTGGCAGGCGACCGATGCGATCCAGATCCCGATCAACGGCATGTTCGTGATGGGCCTGACCATCCTCATTACCATGGCAGTCGCCTATGTGCTGTTCTGGTCGAGCTGGGGCAAGCAGGTGCGCGCCGTGGTGCAGAACCGCGTGATGGCGGGCGCAGTCGGCATCAACACCGAGAAGGTCGACCGCCTGACCTTTGGCCTGGGCTGCGGCATCGCGGGCGTCGCCGGAAGCGCCTTCACCATGATCGGCTCGACCGGGCCGACCGCCGGCCAGCTCTACATCGTCGACACCTTCCTGGTCGTCGTGTTCGGCGGCGCCGCTTCGCTTCTCGGCACCATCGCTTCCGCCTTCTCGATCTCGCAGACCCAGTCGACCCTTGAGTTCTTCCTGTCGGGCTCGATGGCGAAAGTCATCACGCTCCTGACGATCGTCGCCATCCTGATGATGCGGCCGCAGGGGCTCTTCGCGCTCAAGGTTCGCCGCTAAGAACAAGAAAGCACGGTCATGATCAACTCGCGCTTTTTCAACCGCTCGGAGCTTGTCGGCTTCATCTCGCTGGCGCTGCTGCTGATCGTCATCCTGCCGTTGGCGCTGGATGTATTCCGTCTCAACCTGGTCGCCAAATATCTGACCTACGCTTTTGTCGCGATCGGGCTTGTGATGTGCTGGGGCTATGGCGGCATCCTGAGCCTGGGGCAGGGCGTTTTCTTCGGCCTTGGCGGCTACTGCATGGCGATGTTCTTGAAGCTCGAGGCTTCGATCGTTGAGAACACTAAGATGCAGTCCACGCCGGGCATTCCCGACTTCATGGACTGGAATCAGCTGACCGCGCTGCCGTTCCTCTGGAAGCCGTTCCACAGCTTTCCGTTCACGCTTCTGGCCATCGTCCTGGTGCCCGGCATCTTCGCCTTCATCATTGGCGCTGCCATGTTCAAGCGCCGGGTCGGCGGCGTCTATTTCGCCATTATCACGCAGGCGATTGCGGCGATCATGACCATCCTCATCGTCGGCCAGCAGGGCTATACCGGCGGCATCAACGGCATCACTGACCTGCGTACGCTCTATGGTTGGGATATCCGCACCGACCACGCCAAGCTGATCCTCTATTTCGTCGAAGTCGCCTTCCTGTTCGCGTCGATCATCGCGGCGCAGTTCATTCGCCTGACAAAACTCGGCCGCATCCTGGTCGCGATGCGTGAGCAGGAGGATCGTGTTCGTTTCTCCGGCTACAGCGTCGCCAATTTCAAGATCTTTTCCTTCTGCGCGGCCGCGATCTTTGCCGCAATCGGCGGCGCCTTGTTTACCCTCGAGGTCGGTTTCATGTCGCCGTCATTCGTCGGCATCGTGCCCTCGATCGAGATGGTGATTTACACTGCGGTAGGCGGGCGCACCTCCATCATCGGCGCGATCTTTGGCACGATCCTGGTCAATTTCGCCAAGACGAGCCTGTCAGAAACGTTCCCCCAGCTCTGGCTGTTCGGCCTCGGTGCGTTGTTTATCGCGGTGGTGCTCGCCTTCCCCAACGGGCTCGCCGGCATCTGGGCGGATCATGTGCAGCCGCGCATCGATCGTCTGTTCGCTTCGCGCGGCTCGAAAACGTGGAGCGATGGTTCGGTCGCCGACGGCGCGCCGGCGGAGTGAGGAGAGATCATGCTCATCGGACATCAGCCCAAGGACTTCCTGCTCGCGGTCAGTGGCCTTACCGTATCCTTCGACGGCTTCAAGGCGGTCAATGATCTCTCCTTTTATGTCGAGGAGAGCGAGATCCGCGTCATCATCGGGCCAAACGGCGCCGGCAAGACCACGGTGCTCGACCTGATCTGCGGCAAGACCAGGGCGACGGCAGGCTCCATCCAGTTCCGCGGCAAAGAGCTGACGCGGATGAAGGAAAACGAGATCGTCAAGACCGGCGTGGGGCGCAAATTCCAGACGCCGTCGATCTTCGAAGACCTCACAGTGTTCGAGAATCTCGAGATCTCTTTCCCGCGCGGCCGCTCCGTGTTCGGCTCGCTGACCTTTCGGCGTGATGCGACGGTGAAGCGGCGCGTGGAGGAAGTTGCCGAGATGATCTTTCTGAAGGACCGCCTCAATGTCTATGCCGATGAGCTCAGCCATGGCCAGAAGCAATGGCTCGAGATCGGCATGCTGTTGATCCAGGACCCGGACCTTCTCATGCTCGACGAGCCGGTGGCCGGCATGAGCGTCTCCGAACGTTCCAAGACGGCCGAGCTGCTCAATCGCATCATCAAGAACCGCTCGGTGCTGGTGATCGAGCACGACATGAAATTCGTCGAGGACATCGCCCATAAGGTCACGGTGCTTCACCAGGGCCAGATCCTCTCCGAAGGCACCATGGAAAGGGTGAAGAACGATCCCAAAGTCATTGAAGTCTATCTTGGTCACTAAGGAGCGCCGCCGATGCTGGCTATTTCAGATCTGCATGTCGCTTACGGCCAGAGCGAGGTGCTCCACGGGCTCAATGTTTCGGTTGCTCCCAATGAGATCGTGGCGATCATGGGCCGCAACGGCATGGGCAAAACGACCTTGATGAAATCGCTGATGGGTATCCTGCCGGCAAAAAAGGGTTCGGTGACTATGGACGGCGCCGAGCTCACTCCGCTCAAGAGCTATGAGCGTGTCGCCAAGGGGCTCGCGTATGTGCCACAGGGCCGCATGATTTTCTCCACCATGACGGTCAAGGAGAACATCGAGACTGGCCTGGTCGTCTCAGGCGAAGCCAACGTGCCCACCGATATCTACGAGCTGTTTCCGGTGCTCCTGGAGATGAAAGGGCGCCGCGGCGGCAACCTCTCCGGCGGCCAGCAGCAGCAATTGGCGATCGCCCGTGCCCTTGCGACCAAGCCGAAGGTGCTGTTGCTCGACGAGCCTACTGAGGGCATCCAGCCATCTATCATCAAGGACATGGCGCGCACGCTCAAACGCATCCGCGACGAGCGCGGCTTATCCATCGTCGTCTCCGAACAGGTCCTGAGCTTCGCGCTCGACATCGCCGACCGTGTGTTGGTGATCGAGAACGGCGAGATCGTGCGCGACGATGCGCGCGATGCAGTCGATGCCGCTCAGATCTCCAAATATCTGTCCGTCTAGTGTCACCGTTAGCCAGCCAAAGGGGAGTTCTTCATGCCAGAGACGCTGATCAAGGTCGATCTTACCAAGTCGGCTTACGACAATGACATGGTCCACAACCGCTGGCATCCGGACGTGCCGATCGTTGCCTGGGTCAATCCTGGCGACGATTTCATCATCGAGACCTATGACTGGACCGGCGGCTTCATCAAGAACAACGATTCCGCCGATGACGTGCGCGACATCGATCTGTCGATCGTGCACTTCCTGTCGGGTCCGATCGGAGTGAAGGGCGCCGAACCCGGCGACCTCTTGGTCGTCGATTTGCTCGATGTTGGCCCGCTGAAGGAGAGCTTGTGGGGTTTCAACGGCTTCTTCTCCAAGAAGAATGGCGGCGGCTTCCTCACCGATCACTTCCCGCTCGCCCAGAAATCGATCTGGGACATCAAGGGTCTCTACACCTCCTCGCGCCATGTGCCCGGCGTGAGCTTCGCAGGCCTGATCCATCCCGGTTTGATCGGCTGCTTGCCCGATCACAAGCTGCTCGAGAAGTGGAATTCGCGCGAGGCCGAGCTGATCTCGACCAACCCGACCCGCGTGCCGGGGCTTGCCAATCCGCCGTTCGGGCCGACCGCGCATATGGGCCGCCTGAAGGGCGACGCCAAGGCCAAGGCCGCGGCCGAAGGTGCCCGCACCGTGCCGCCACGCGAGCATGGCGGCAATTGCGACATCAAGGATCTGTCGCGCGGCTCGAAAATCTACTTCCCGGTCTATGTGCCCGGCGGCGGTCTCTCAATGGGCGATTTGCACTTCAGCCAGGGCGATGGCGAGATCACCTTCTGCGGCGCCATCGAAATGGCGGGCTGGCTGCATTTGAAGGTCGATATCATCAAGGACGGTGTCGCCAAATACGGCATCAAGAATCCGATCTTCAAGCCGTCGCCGATCACTCCGAACTACAAGGACTTCCTGATCTTCGAGGGCATCTCTGTCGACGAGGTCGGCAAGCAGCATTACCTCGACGTGCACATCGCCTACCGCATGGCCTGCCTGAACGCGATCGAGTATTTGAAAAAGTTCGGTTACTCGGGCGCGCAGGCCTATTCAATCCTCGGCACCGCGCCGTGCCAGGGTCACATTTCCGGCGTGGTCGACGTACCCAATGCCTGCGCCACGCTGTGGCTGCCGACAGAGATTTTCGACTTCGACGTCATGCCGTCGTCGGCCGGGCCGATCAAGCATATCAAGGGCGACATCCAGATGCCGCTCTCGCCGGACAAGGATTAGCGCGTGATCCGAAAAAGTGAGCACCGGTTCTTCGGAAAGATCATGCTCAAACCATAAATTCCTCCCTGCGCGATGGATGCGGGACGGCATTTGTTTCGCCGCCTTGCATCCGCCGCCGGGGATGGGACAAAGCTCATCCTGCGGGAATCCCATGCCAGTCTATGAATATCTTTGTGAGGCCTGTGGGCCGTTCACCGATATGCGGCCAATGGCCGAATGCGATCAGCCGCAGGATTGCCCGCGCTGCGAGACATCCTCCCCGCGCGTGATCTTGACTGCGCCGCATTTCGCTTGCATGCCAGCCGAGAAACGCAAGGCGCATGCCGTCAACGAGCGTAGCGCGCACGCCCCGAAAACGCTCGCCGAATACAAGGCCTCGCACGCGCCGGGCTGCTCTTGTTGCGGGACCAGGCCGTCGCGGTCAGTGAGGAAGGCGAAGAGCGGCGCCAAGAGCTTTCCCACGGCTCGGCCGTGGATGATTAGTCACTAGACTGGAGATGTGCGGTGCCGCGAACTGTTCGATTGCAGTTGTCCTATGCGCCCCGATCAGGTGCGGGTGATGGAAAGGCCGCCATCGATCAGTGATGCTGTACCGGTGACGAAGGCGGAATCATCGGATGCCAGGTAGAGGACCGACCGCGCAACTTCCTCCGGCCGCCCGACGCGCTTGAGCGCGTGAAGGTTGGTGATGAATGCCGCCTTGTCGGGCGTGTTGTTCATCTCCCGGTACATGTCTGTATCCACGGCGCCCGGCAGGATCGCGTTGACTCTGACATTCTGTGGACCGAACTCGGCAGCCAGCGTCTGCGTCAGTCCGATCAGGCCCGACTTGCTCGCGGCATAAGCGGCTACGCCTGGAAAGGAGGAGCTGTAGCCGACAAAGGTCGAGGTGAAGATCACCGAACCGCCGCCATGCTTGACCATCTCGGCGATCTGATGCTTGGCGCCGAGAAATGAACCGGTGAGATTGATGGCGATGGCATCGTTCCAGCCGGCCTCGGAAACACCGGTCGAGGGGCCAGCTTCGCCCAGAGCGCCGGCATTGTTGAACGCAACGTCCAGTCGGCCGAATGCCTTGACCGCCAGTGCAACGAGGTCGCGGGCGTAGGCCTCGGAGCGTACGTCGCCAGCAAGCATCACCGCCGTGCCGCCGTTGGCCTTGATCTCGTCCACCAGGCTCACAAGTTCGGATTCGCGCCGCGCGCCGACGACAACCTTGGCGCCTTCGGCCGCGAACAGCTTGGCGGCGGCCCGGCCGATGCCGGAGCTTGCGCCGGTGACGATCGCGACCTTGTTCTGAAGGCGCCCTGTTTGCTGCTGCGTCATGTCCGTTTCTCCCTTTGCGGCCGCGCCAATCGCGCCCTGATGCGTCATAGGTAGACCCGCGAAAGAATTGAAAGAAGAGCCGGAAAGTTGTTGGATCATTCATCTTTTATGAATAATAGGGCGAGCTATGGACCGGTTACGAGCCTTTGAAGTCTTCGCCGCCGTCGTTGGCCAGGGCAGCTTCACCCGCGCCGCGGACAAGCTCGACACTTCGCCGGCCAACGTCACCCGTTACGTCAATGAGCTGGAGGAGGCGCTCGGCGCCCGGCTGCTCAACCGCACCTCGCGACGGCTGTCGCTGACCGAGACCGGAAAGATGCTGTACGATCGGTCGCTTTCCATTCTCGAGGACGTGGCGGAGGCCGAAGCAGTCGCGTCCACCGCTGCGATCCAGCCGCGCGGACGGCTGCGGGTAAACGCGCCGGTGAGCTTCGGCATTCTCCATTTGGCGCCACTCTGGCCGCGCTTCAGCGCGCGCTATCCGGATATCGAGCTGGACGTCAGCCTGGTCGACCGGGTCGTCGATCTCGTCGAGGAGGGCTACGATCTGGCCGTTCGTATTTCAAGCGGCGGATCGCCGGCCCTCATCGGCCGCAAGCTCGCGACCACGCGCCACCTGATCTGCGCTTCACCGGATTATCTCGCGCGTCACAGCGCGCCAATGAGCCCGGAGGACCTCAAGGATCATGCCTGCATCGCTTACACCTATTCGGATGCGGTCGATGATTGGCGGTTGCTGGACGATACGGGCAAGGAACACATCGTTGCGGTGCGCCATATCATGCGCACCAACAATGGCGATACCGCCCGTGCGGCCGCCCTGGCCGGCCTCGGCATCATCCGGCAGCCGACCTTCCTGATCGGTGAGGACTTGCGGCGGAAGTGGCTGGTGCCCCTGTTGATCGGCTACAGCATGTCTGAAACCGACGTACTCGCGGTCTATCCGAGCCGCCGCCATCTCAGCGCCAAGGTGCGCGTCATGGTGGATTTCCTTGCCGAAGCGTTTCGCGGCACGCCGCCATGGGACTAGGGGCATGCGCGCGGTGAACCATATTGCGGGCGCCATGAGGCACCTGCAAGATCGCAGCGCCATGGGCAAGATAGTGGCGATGATATAAGGTTTCGGGCAACGCGCGGTCTAGGGAGATGTCTATGAGCAGCCCCTATGCGTTGCAGAGTTTGGACAAGCTGCAGGTTGGTCATATCCGGCATTTCGACAATCTCTCCCGTCAGCCGCCCAATCAATGGGAGTTGATGAAAGGCAAGGGGTACGGGCAGGAGGATTTCGGCGGCTTTCGTTTTCAACTGGCCTATATGGCTTACGCCCTGGCGCTGACCCATAGGCATCGCCTGCCTGCGGCGCCCGGTTTGTTCAAACCGATCTTCGAGCGGCTGATCGAAAAGATACTTTTGCCAGAGGTTTGGATGTACTGGCGCGACGTCAGCCGCGGTGGAAGCATCTTTAACGCTCATCTCGCTGAGAATTACCGCGAGGAATGGAATCCGGTCGGTCGAGATAACATCATGTACAGCGCTTACGTCCAATCGATGGCGCTGCTGTATAACTATCTCTTTAACGACAGTCGTTACGCGCAGCCCGCCGCGCTGACCTTCCGCTTCTGGTCCTATTTTTGGGGAGGCGAAGAAAAGCGCTTCGAGTACGACCAGAATTCCCTCAACGATCACATCTACTGGCAAATGGTTCAGTCGGGTTATCTCGGCGTCGCTTGTGAGCCGAACTGTGTGTTTCAGATATGCAATCAGCCCGCGATTCTCGGCTTCCGCATGCATGATCTGATCAACGGCGGATCGATTGCCGAGGAGGTGACGCGGAGCTACGAGCAGGCTTGGAAGGATTTCGGCCGCATCGGCGACAACGGCCACTATCACATCATGATGGCGCGGGATACCAAGGCGGTGCGTCAGAATATCGGTAAGTCGCCGTGGGTCGATGCGTGGACAGGCGCACTACTCAACATGTGGAACCGCGAATTTGTCCACGACCATTATCCAAGGCAGATTCGTGATTTTCTGAAATCCGGCGACGATGGCGCGCTTTCAATCAATGTACCGGTACGGCCGGAAGTCATGGGTCAGCGCATCATCTCGGACGATTGCGATTTCGGTTGGGTCACTGCATGGGTGTCGGAAATGGGAGACGCAGAAACGCTGCGGGGCTTGCTGACGCATGCTGATCGTTACATGGCGCCGACCTGGCTCGATGGCGGGCTGTACTATCCACGTAACGATATGGTCGAGAATGCTGACGGTATCCGGACGTTGATCGAACCGATGTCTGGAAACGTGCTGTTGGGGTACGCTAGGCTGAATATTCCCGATGGACTTTGGCATTTGTACAATGAGCCTTGGGAGCCGACGCACTTTGAAGAGCCCGCCATCGTCGCCGTCGGATCGGATGTCGATATCAGCCGCGCGATATTTGATTCAGCGAGAAACACGCTGAATTTTGCGATCGAGCGCCGCCGCGATGTTCGCGGCAACGGCACCGTACGGATCGCAAAGGCACTGGCGCGCGGTCCATGGTCGCTGGCCTGCGATGGCGCGGAAATGGCCCGCGGCTCGGGAAATAGCCTGCAAATTGCAGGTTCCCTGCGAATTGGAGTCGATGGCAGCGATGTCCTTCTTTACTGCCCAGAGGGCTTTGCGCATTTGTGCGCAATGACTTTTGAATCTGGCAAGAGGGACAGCAGATGACGAGCCTCGAAACCTCACGGTTGATGCCGATCGGTGGCTCGTTTTGCTTGATTGACCACGATAATCGCGTCGTTTCCGACGAGACCTATCTTGGTCACTATGCTCTGATCTTTTTCGGTTTCACTCATTGCCGCGTCGTGTGTCCGCGTGCGCTCGCGAAACTGTCCGCCGTGCTGGAATCGCTCGGACCGCTCGCCGACCGAATCCGACCGATCTATGTCACAATCGATCCGGAACGCGACACACCGGACGTGATGCGATCATTCCTGCAACCATACCCGCGCTTTACCGGGCTGACTGGTTCGCGCGAGCAGATTGATCGTGTCAAGAAGGCGTTCCGTGTCTTTGCGCAGAGAGTAGACGACCCGACCGGTAACGGCGAGTACGCAATTCCGCACACTGCGATAGCCTATGTTTTGGACCCTCGCGGCAGATTTGTCTCCCACTTTACAGACGCGCCTTCCGCAGAGGAAATTGCCGTCCGCCTGAAGCAGCTACTGACAACCGATTGCCAGCCTTGCGGAGCGGGTGCAGTGCCTACGGTCTGATCAGGGCGCTACCCGCAATCGGGCTGCCACCCTCAGCGATTTACCAGGCGCGTAGGCGTCAGGCTATCCTTGGCCTTCATTGCGCCCAAAACCTGCCTCCCATCCGCCGCCAAACTGCCCGACGACTCAAACAGGCGTACTCACGACAGCGACCCTGGGGTTCGGGATGGGTAGCAGCGACCATGATGGATCGATATCAAACCGTAGTATTGACCGGGCTAATAATCGGAATTGCGTTCTTGCTCGGCGCAATTGTCGCTCGGGGCATCGAAGCGACAGGCGGCAATATTACTGCCGATACCTCGGCTATAAGCCTGAGAGTATCGGTGCAGTGAGACCGCGTCTGGCCCATGAGCAGGCCGCCGGCTTCAAACGCTTGAGATTGAACACTTAAACGCACAGCATCGCCGAGCGGAGTCTGTTCGCTTGACGGCGCTGCGTGCCTTTACTGTCTGAAATTGCCCATGCGCTAATTGGTCCATCGCGGGGGGCCTGGCGGCCCGTTGGCAGCGGGATCATCGCCGAAAAAAGAAATCTGGAGCGTGCATATCCTGGCTGCGGGAACTGTTTTGGCAATTGTCGATTGAATTAGCGCGCCGTTTCGGAGGGCTGCCGTCATGCGCTTTCAGACATATCGCGACGAACAACGCTCCCGACACTTCGATTTGGTCGGCGACCATTGGTCAATCGATCTGGTCACCGTTACGGCCGCCGGCATCCTGCTAGTGGGCTTCATTTGCGCCATCGCGGCCATTTTGGCTCACTAAGCGGAACGCATCGCGCGGCCAACCGTTGCCTTAGTTCGCGGCGAGGTGCCAAGCCTCGCTGGCGTGGGCCTCCGACCGCCAGCCCCCACCAAGCCCCCAAAGGCGGCGGCGGGGGCCTCAAGGCTGTTCCCGATGGATGAGCAAACCAAGAGCGAGCTTTGGGATCTAACCGCCGGCACATTTATCGCGGTCAGCGTGGTGAGTAGCCTCGCCTACATGATTGTCAGCGCGATTTAGCGACGGCGGGGTGCTGGCAGCGGGGTTTTCGGCAAAAAATCTTCCGGGAGAGCTATCCGCGAAATCCGGCCGCCACCCGCGACAGCATCATAGGTGAATGCCCCGCCCACGAGATCGGTCCAGTTTTCGGTGCTATGAGACGGATCGATACCACTTCGCTTGAAATCCCAGCTGGAAGGCTTGAAGTCCTGGCTGAGAACTACCGCTGGGAAGCCGATCTATGCCTGGAGATGGCGAGGCGAACAGACGGCGCCGTCAGGAAGGATTGGTTCCTGGCCGCGGCTAAATGGATCGAACTGGCGGAACAGGTCGACGCAAGCGGACGGCTCCCAAACTGATCGCCCCGCGCGTATGGGAGCAATTCGCCATCTCGAGGTGGTCCTCTGCCCGGTACCTTATTGCCACCAGCGTGTCCGCGTCATCGGACCGTCGTTCAAATTGCGCCCGCCCGTCTCGATTGATCCAGATGAGGCCAATTCCGCGAGAAGCTGTGCAAGCTCAGTTACGAGGCACCGCGCAACCATCGCAAATGATCAGCTTCTGCTTCAGTCGAGCATCGTCCATCTGTAGCCGCGCGTCGTCGTCTTTCCAAGAACTGCCCGTGGTGCTGCCGCTGTAGGCGGTTTTGGATTGCTCGCCTTGGCTGTTGGCGCGACCCGAAGTCTTTTCGGTCGGCGCGGAAGACGGCGCATCCTCGGCCCGGGGCGGCGCCAAGCCATCCCAATCACTTCTGGCCGTAGCTAAAGGGGCCTCGCAACCGCTGAAGGACAGGCAGCATCCGCCAAGCGTTAGGGTGGCGAGAACCGCCGCAATCGAAAGGACTTTCATGTAATCGACCCGCAAAAATGCGCAATGAACGTGTGCCGATCTCAGCCCGGCCAATTCTGATAATGCCTCCTGGACTCAGCTTTCGAAACGGCAATACTGCAACACTGTCGATTATCTTCCGGATCCGACCGCTTTCGGCCGATCGCCGCAGGCTAACGAAGGCACGCGCTTCGGCGGGGTTTTTCCTTGTAGCAGAGGGGCCGCGCTGGTGGCCTTTCTATCGGCCGCGACTCGGTAACCCGCAAGCAAAGATAACGCGCGCCGCGGCAGCAATCGGCTATTGCACGAGCTTAAATTGGGACCGTCTCTCGCGGGCGATCTCGTCGAGCTTTTTGCGAATGCATTGGCTGCACAGCCACCAAGCATCGTCCTCCCCAAGCCCAAGCTCCTTGGCGCGCTTCACGCAGTCCTGTGCGGCTCGAAGAATCGCGGCGTGACTTGGGCGGTCGGTGCTGGTCACTGCTTCGCCTTCAGCCCGATCGTCGCATCTGCTAGTCGGCTGGCGTGTAGCCTCGACGCCTTGGCTTCCGAAGATCAAAATGAGGTGCCAAGGCCGACGTGAAGATATTGAAAAGTACCCAAGGGGTGATGGTGAAAAGGAGCATGGCTACCTCATTGTGTAGAGCCGTCCAATTCCAAACCTGCTCAACACGATGCCTGAACATGGTTAACCGATGGTTACCTGATGTCCAAATCGGCGACCGCGCGGCGACGTCGCGGAATGCGTGTTTTGCTGCCCGCTGTCTGACTAGTCGCCCGAACGGCCGACGGAGTATCACGCCGGAGATGGCTTGAAGGCGAGGATCTGACGAAGTGGCTTTCAGGAACGCCATTCTAACCGGCTGTGAGCCCGCCCGGTCAACCCGACGGGCTTTCTTCACAGAACGGCCCCGCCGCACTCAAAACAATGGCAGGGCCGCCTGTCCTCCGGCGTGGTTCTGGGGGCCGAAACCGGAGAACCTCGCAAATCTAGCTCAATGCCTGCGGCGGGCGAGGCGAACTTCGGAATTTGGTAAACGTTGACCGCAGACAAGAGGCGCCGCTCGGGCCGCTCCAAGTAGTCAGGAATAGTAAAGTCCGCCGGTCACTCTGGCGGGCTCTCAGTACAATTACCGATTGAATCTTGCCGAGATGAGCGCAAATTCGACCGTGGGCATGGGGGATGATTCGATGAAAATCAGCGGTCGGCTTCGTTGGGTCGTGAACAGCGACCGCGAGGATCTCGCTCACCATGAAGCGAGCTGCCCTATCGATCGCGAAGACATCCCCGAAAGTGAGACCTCCTCGTTCGCCCAGCGCATTCTTAAAAACTTGGCGCTCATCCGAGCCTATGAGGCTCAAAAACACAATTAGTTAGGTCCCTGGAAACCTTGGTACGCTGGCCGCCGGTCACTCCGTCGGGCTTCTCCTTATTCGTCCTCTTTCTCTTCTGGCTCAGCGGTCCTGATCGCGCTCTCGGGGATATCACCGGGAGCCGCCACGGACTCTTGATGAAGACTCTCGCCGCGCTTGCCGTAGTAAAACAGCCAAGTCAGGCAGGGGCCGATGATGCAGCTCGCGACGATCCAGAGACCGATGATCTCAGCTATTAGTCGCATGTGGCCTCCGTGTTTCTACGGGTGCCGATCGACGCACATTACACCTCTCTTGTCTCTTGCCGCCTTCGACCCTGTCGCCGTTAGCTCAACCCACCGCGGCGATGCCCGGTTGGTCTAGTTATAGACGATTTCATGCGTATCTGTCCTCGAATGGCTGGGGACTAGTGGGGGCGAAACAGCCGCAGGCTGGCTCGACAGTGCGGGAGGTGGATCGCGTGAACCTTCCGTATCTTGGGCCGGCCGCGGTGCTTTGAGAGCCCGTCAAGGCCCATATTTCAAGCGGCACGGAACATCGGGCCCGATCTCGCCGGCGCTCGAACGGGTTCACGAAGACGCCCCGGGCGCCGCGCGAGCGGCTTTAAGCCGGCGTCGCGGTGTATCGCCGTGTTCCATGGCGAGCAACGATGTTAAATCAAGTAATCGCAGCTAAAATTTCCGTGCGTTATTGCAACAACACTGTTCGTCGCACGTTGAGACCGTTCTTATTCCGTAAAGGAGTACGGGCATGTCTCGCAAGATCATGGCGGCTTTGGCCGCGATTGCGACCTTGGGTATGGTGGCCGTCGCTTCTTCGCCCGCCGACGCACGCGGCTTTGGCTTCCGCGGCGGCGGCTGGGGCTGGGGCGGCCGGGGGATCGGCTTAGGCTTAGCGGGCCTAGGCGTGGGCCTCGGCATCGCTGGCGCCTACGCGTATTACGGCGGATACGGCTACCCTGGCTATTACGTGGGATACGGCTATCCGGCACCCTATTATGGATACGGCTACCCACGTTATTACGGCGGATACGGCTACGACAGCTACGGGCCCGGCGGATACGGCTACGGTGGTTCCCCAAATCCGGCCTATGGCTATTAAAGCGCGGTTACAATTGTGGACGAGCGGGTGTTGGCATCCTGCAAGGCGATGAGTTAGCGGCCAACGATTGAAGGAGATATTTGGTCGCCGCCGGTTCCCGTGCGCTACTGCGCCGCCGTCCGGATATCCCTATTCCGGGCGTCGCATCACGATCCTGAGCGCATCGTCTGGCAATGCATCATGCAGCGCCTTTGCTTTGTCCCAGGGTGCTCGCATCCGGTTCAAATGCCGGCGAATGACGGGGGCTGTCGACGGTCGCCATCGGCTAGCGCTCGCGTACGACCGTGGTTCGTTTTATTATCTTAGAACCAGAGTGCCAGTGCCAACTTGTTACCTCGCGATTTGCTGTCCGTGGTGCACTCAAGCTGGCTGTCGGCATTGCCTTTTCCGGTTCAGGAGTTGGCATGATCCCGACGGTGCTTAGGGCCGTCTTCGACGGCGTCGCGGGAAAATAGCGGGAAGGCAGTCTATCAGCCTTCGCGAGAGGCGGCTCTTCAGTGATGGCAGGCGCGGTCGCCGCATCGGCGAGAGATGCTGTTCCCGCAGGTATCACCCGCGCTCCAATACTCGTCTTCACCGCGAACAGTACGCTCACGGCAACTAGACAAATGAGGGCCAGCCAATCGGTTCTCGCCATCGCAACGCTAAGAAAAGAAACGCGCCAAAAGCAACCGCATCCGCGACACTAAGAGGCCGCCCGAAGTAGTATAGCCAGCGGCCCTCCGGGCTCAAAATCGGCTTGGGGATAAAAACGCTCTCAGCCCCGGAAGACCATCCTGAGATTAAAATAAGGTCTCGAGGAAATCCCCTGGCACTGTTCCGCGTGCGAAATACCCATGGATGTGTCGCAAGGGCAACAGTTGAAGGTGATTTACTTGCCCGACGACTTCGCTTCGCGAGCCGTACACCAGCGCCGCCACCAAAGCCGGAACCCTCTTTTGGATCAGAACGGCGGAAGAACAATAAAACGAAAACGCGGAGGCGGGCCAAAGCCTGGACGGTCTTACCGGCTACTCCAGCGCGTCGGGATCAGCCTCTAGCAATTGCGCCAAAGTTTTCCGGGCTAGCCCGGATATCTCACACACCCAGGTTTTTTAAGCCCGGATTTGGTGGCGGGCGGGCATTTTGATGCCGATTGTCGCTGGGTGGCAGTGAGGTGAGCCAGTGAGTTCGCCGAGAGCGAGTCTTGGCTCGACGACACGCGGCATGAGGGTGAAGGCGGGCGAGGGGCAGCGTCGCCCCGGGGCCAAGCGCGGCTATATCGGAGAGGCACGCTCGGCTCAGCTGGTGTCGGCGGCGGCCGCGATAGGGGTTGTGCCTATCGAAGAGGTACGGGATTGGAGAATGGTTGTGAGAAGTGGAATCAGATACTTGTAACTCGGAGCACACATCGCCGCTAAGGCGGAAACGCGTGCTTGCTGGTTGGGCGGTAACACCGATCCACGTTCGTCACATAACCCGCGTAGATAGCTTGAATCGAATTCTGGGTGTGGCTGTAAGGTCAGGATTGGGCCGGGATACCAAAGGCCAGCAATTGGGCAACCTTCCCCGCTGGCGAGGACGGTTGCACTGGGTGGCGCGCTCACAACTTGGTCACGATGCCAAGCGTTAGCTACAAATTCGGTGCCGTGTAAATCGCGATAAGTCTGCGGTCCGGCAATCCAGTCCGTAGCTCGCTCGACCCTGCCACCCAAGGCTTGCGCGACGATCTGGTGGCCAAAGCAGATGCCTACCAGAGGACGCTGTGCCAGCTGAATGTTCCGGATGAGACGTTCCAGCGGCGCGATCCAGGGGTGACAGTCGTAAA
>Ga0307474_10000507_pt1 | contig 27827 bp, 26 predicted proteins | sample atmos_gasesECM1C_2_FD_203312 | JGI IMG/M metagenome (GOLD analysis project Ga0307474, IMG submission 203312) | Hardwood forest soil microbial communities from Morgan-Monroe State Forest, Indiana, United States - atmos_gasesECM1C_05 | ecosystem: Environmental > Terrestrial > Soil > Temperate... | reverse complement strand
GGTTCCTTTGTCGCGGCGCTTTCCAGAGGCTTTGGCGAAATTACGCGGCACCTAGAGAAAGTCCAAAATCAAAGTCTCGATAAAGATTGGCACGTCCGATAAGCGCGGCGCCTCGACGGAGGCTGCGAAGATTGCTGGCTGCCACTCGGCCGCCATAGCCATTGTGGATGTCAGCAGATCGTGTCCTATTGGCAGCCAATGATGTCCTAAATCGGAAATTCACCCCTTTGATTGATGACGGCCGGGAGGTGTGCGCCAGCAATCAGTAGCTGATCGATTTGTGCAGGCGGCAACGCTAGCTGGGTTGGCTTTATCTCAGAAAGGTTGAGATTTCGCCGATTTTCGATCAGATACCTTGAGACTACGATGCACCTCGGATACGTATCAGAGGTGGTGGAAAATTGGTTGTCTCAATCGGATCGCGTAAGTGTCTGATTGAGTGTTAATTTCCCGACTCAGATTGGTTGAGACAATCTCAGGCGATCTGAGACGCGGCAGTCCGCCGACATAAAACTCCGCTGTTCGTAGCTTCCCAATTGCCACCATTTAGGGCAATTGCCAACAAAAGTGCCTAGATTTGTGTCCAGCTATCAGGACAGAAAACTACGATTACCGGCGGGTGCGACAGAAAACTCCGGATTTTATGCGCGAATAGCGTTATCGTAGGCATCGCCGTTGGCGGAGTAGTGCACCTCGAGACGCCGCAGATTTCAGCGGAACGTACCGCAGTGGCTCAGGGTGACGCGAGAGACGTTAAAGGGTCGTCGTCCCAGCCTACAGTTGCCGATTGGCGCATTGCACAAGATCGCCCGGGCTCTTGGATTGAGCCAGTTTCAGATTGCCACGGAGTGGCCTATTTAACCGGCGAAGCCGACTCACCGCACCATGCACGACAACACTTACTTGCGAGGGCTTTTCACCGGAGGCGCGAGCTTTCTTGCCGCCCGGGCGAACTCCTGTTTGGTCAGCTTTGCGTGTTTCCCCTCCCAATCATCTAGAAATTTGCCTAACGCATCGGCGCGAAGCTTTGCAGCGGTCGCTTGGGCAAGCCATGTTGAGACTGGCTCTCCGGCCTTACGGGCGGCCGCGCGCACCCGACTTCCAAGTCTCGGGTCAAAGGAGATGCTGAGTTTGGAAACTTTCATCGTTACGTGATCTTAGCCCGACCAACGCGATTCGGTGACAGAGCCAAAACAAAGCTCTGCGACAAAATTGATGACCACAGTCTACTTCGGGGCCGCTTCGCTTCGACTACTTCGCCAAAGGCGCACCGGTCCCGCCGGTTTTCGAGACAATCTGGATAAGGGCCTGAAGCTCGCTGATTTTGCGCTCGGCAAGCGCCAGTTTATCGGTGGCGGACTGGCATACCGAATTCAAAGCCGACACTTCAGCCCGCAGCTGACGGTTCAACTCTGTCAAATTGGAAATTTCGATAGACTGCTCTCGATCCCGGGCTCCAAGCGTCAGACTCATATTTGCAAGCTCCCGCTCGCGACGCTGAAGCGCTGGTAGCGACTCATTAAGATGAGTCTCGGCGCGGGATTTGACTTCAATCAACGCTTCTAAAAATAATCGTTCCGCGGCGCTCGCCACGGCCGGTGGCATGCGTTCAGGCACCGATGAGGCCGCTTTACCGAAGAATTCGGGGGGAGTCTGTCGGAACTTCTCGAATAACCTTTCCCACCAGGCGTCCAGCAATGGCGCGATATTATTCGGCGATCCGCGACCGATTCGCTTTCGCACCTTTTCAGTCGTCGGTCTCTCGCCGCTGCGAAGCAGCGCGATCGCGGCCTCCTCCACTTCCGCAGGGCCGATACCCCTGCCTGGAGGGGGCCTTAAAGGCACAGCTAACTCTTCTTCGTCCGGGATGCGAGTCATCTTACTTCTCCTCTGCCGTTTGATGCGACGGCGGCGCACGACCTAAAGTTGCCAAGGCATATGTGACCGCCGCCCGTGAGACGGGCGTGAACTTGGGGGAGACGCAAGCAGGGTCGAATTTCAATGATGGATCTACCTTAGACCGGCCATCGCGTCGGCATATCTCACCGGGCAATTCTCGCCGTCATATCTATTTGACATGCGCCTAAGCGATTCCACATTTGTCCCCATTCATGTCGTCAGCAACACGAGGGGGATGCGCCGCCAATTCCTCGGCTCTGCTAAAACCCCGGACCCGATCGCAAGCAAGAAGCTTTTCGTCGCGGAGTATCTCGATGACTGAAGCATCTACGCTTGCGATCAGATACGATGGCCCGAAATTGTCGCCAGCCTGCGCGCGGCGCTCTAAACACCAGGTGCAGTTTCCAATCCGCGGTAAATTTAAGTGTGGTAGCAATTCGTCATAGTACATGGCGGATCTGGCGGTCTTTGGAGGTCGCTGCGTGAACGCGACAACTGATACAACGCTTGAATAAAATTCCGCGAGAATATCCATGTAAAATATCGATTCGTTTTTGACCGAGGGAATCTCGCGATAGTCGCGATATAGATATGGAGACCGGGAGCTGAAATTAAGAATCCAAAGAACGTACGCCATTGCCAGCGTGCACCTTACCTCGTAAGGAAAGAGATGCTCATGCTCCTTAAGGCGTCGAAATATCGGCGTTGGACGTGCGTCGTCCGACATGCACTTCTGATGAGCCGCAAGATGGTTTTTTCTTAGGTATGTATCAACCTCTAGCTGGATGTCTAAAAAGCGGCGTTCGTTAGTATATTTATCGACTTCTACTTGGGCATTTAATAGATTAAAGTCGATCTCTCTATTCTCAGATGTTTCACAAACGATGCAATGATAGGAGAGCGGCCTACGTCGCGTGCTTAAAACATGTGACGGAAGCTCTAACGGAACTGCAAACATAGCTAAATGGGCGAGGGCGGAGCAATCAGATTCCAAGGTACTTGGGGTTACCAAGCCGATATGATTCAGCGGCAGCGGATCTCGGGGTAAGGTTGGATATTCCTTCGCCAATTGGCAAAGCCAATGAAAGATGGGCGTCAGCGTCTGATGTATCGAAGAAAGTGTTTCCTTTGCCGGGAACCATTGTTCGGGGTCAATATCGTCAATCAGTGGACGCTCGCAAGCTTCGCACTTGAAGGCAATGACGCCTCCCTCAGGGTTTCGGTTGCGATTTGCGTCAGGGTAAAGAGCGAGCACGGTGGTTGGCTGATGACAACATTGGCACTCGTTTATGAGCGGCCAATCGTGGATGGGGCAGCGCACGAGAAAGTCAAATTGGAAAAAAATAGAGTGATATCCCAATTTTAGGCAAGGGAGACAATAACGCAGTTGTGCGTTTGACAGCGCGCGCGGCCAGCAATCTCCATAGTTGGAAATCAGCCCCTCACTGATTTTCAGCTCGACGGGAAAGCCACGACGCTCTGGCCTTATCCAATCTCCGTCAAGCAGGTCATAGGCCGGCCGGCACCAGCCTATAAGCCCAAGATCGAATGCGAGAGCTGAGTTGCTTGCCACGTTGAGCCACTTGTACTTCTGCAACCTCCCGTAAGCGCTTTCGTATGGAAGCGACCATCGCTCGCACCAAAAACCTGCGGTTCGTTTTAGCGAGCCGTCGTCGTTGTCCGTCATAGCGCAGAGGCCCCACCACCAATCTCGTATGTGGTCGCAAGACTTTCAGCAAAAGTTGTGCGTTTGATGGCACGGCGCCAGTCCTCGGGTTTTATGCGGAAACCTGGTTGATCAAAGTCGCTCGAACGAGATAAGATATTTTTTATCGCCCCAGCGACCCATTCCATTCCGAGTGTAAGTCGCTCTACTCTCACGAGGGTAAGTCGCTCTGATTTCGCCGATGACTCCAATTCCTTGGACTCGTTCAATTTAGCTAACTCATCGCCGGCAATCAGTTGAAACTGATTCCAGCACTCGTTTGCACAGGAACTCAGTCGCCAGCCAGCCTTATACGCTCTTGGCAAGAAGAATTCGGTGAAACAGATGCCCGAGGATTCAGGGTATTCAAATTCTAATGCGTCGTCATAGGCCGTCATGACATCACGAAGCTCAATCGCTGAATTCAATCCGCGAAAGGCGTATATGCGCGGCATAAATCGGCCTAGGATGTCACCGCGATTCGCAAAGTGAAATGACGTTCTTATATGTATAAGTTCAGGTTGCGCAAAAAGGATGGACGTGAGCCGGATACCTAGGCGTTGGAGGTCATTGCTCGTAACAATTAACCAAGAGTATTCATCCATCGTCAGATATTGCATCTCGTCGCCGATAAACACTATCTGGTGAGAGTTTTGATCGCGCGCGCGCAGCCACCAAAGGTGAGTGAGGAGTCTTCGAAAGTCCGTGCTCCGACTCGGCAGTTTGGCGGGCGATAGAGTCTCGGCGTATATGGCCTCATAAAAGCCGTTTCTCGAGCGCTTGCGATCATGGTCGCCGTTGAACAAAAATATCGGTACACCCGGATACGCTTTGGGGAGCATCGCCTGACAATATTCTGCGAGATTGGATTTTCCAAACCGAGGGGGGCCGACGTATGCACATCCAGGATCGGTCGAAGCAACAACGTGGCTGATGTTATCGAATGCACTTCGGATCGGCGGTGTCGAGATTCTGAAGCCGCGGGTCATCACCGGATGCAAGCGGAGCGGCGTTGGCGTGGAGGCATCTTTTGGCGATTGGTTCGAAGTCACGTAAGCATCCCTCGATGTTTAATCGGCGGTACAAAGCTTGGATTGGCCTCAGTGGGATCTTCATGTACACGCTCTGGTTTCGGCGGCATCCAGTCGTCGTTGATTTCGGGGACGTCCGCTTGACTCACCTGTATCGCCTTTGCGAGTTGCGTCGCCTCCGGGAGGATAGTGGGAAGATTGCCACCCTTTGAGGCACGCTTGAGCACCGACCGAGCCTTATTATTGATGTAGGCCATCACGGGGTTTTCGCCAGAAGAGACTACAAGATCACCCTCGCGGATCGCTTTGAATGTTGCCTTGCGCAGGGCAATGTCATGGGGCAAGGCCGCCCAACCACCCATCGCCCTCAAAATGCCGAGATCTTCGCCATTCTTAAGGAACACACGGAATTGCCGAAGGTCGTCTTCCACAACGTGGGCTATGATCTTTGTTCCAATCAGCTGCCCGAGATTGGCTAGTACGGGGCTCGTATATCTGACGTTCTGGTATTGAACGTAAGGTCGACGTCCCTTATCGATTGCCCCGCATATTTTGACCTCCACCCGTATCGCGTCGAGACTTGGCGCGGACGGCGGGCGATGTGGCTGTCTTCTGGGGAGCCATGTGGCAGGACGCGAAAACGCATCACTCAACCGCTGAAGGGACGAGCGATTACCGAGTTCCCGACGCACCGTCCCGTTGGAGGTGCATATTGAAACATCGACTAGATCGAGCAGCTCCTCCCAGGTTATCTCAAGATCAACGGCATTTTTTACGGAGTCGTTGCGGAGGGGATCTTCGGGACCTGTGCCCGTGGAGTTCGGCAAGCTCAAGAAGCCACGGCGCTCCAAGCTTGAAAACAGTGATTCAATTTCAGGTCGTTGGAACCAATCCCCATACGGGCCCCATAGAGTCGAACAACCGATGCGATCCGGAATCTGGTCGGCGACCAGCTTTGAGTAGTGAATGCTCGCATTGTCAATTAGGAATAGTGACCAGCACTGGCCTATAGCCTCTGGAATCACACCTGATGGCAGTGCGGCGCCTGCCGGATAAGAGAGACCAGGACTCAGCTTGCGAGGTTTCCAAGCCCCAAGGGCACTCCGAACCGCGCGAAGGACAGCACTCGCACCGACTTCCTGACCGACTGCTACGTAGTAGCCAGGCACGCACCTTGTGTAGTGGTCGAGTAGCGCGACGAGATTGAGACGATGTATTGGAAAGTGGCGAAATTCTCCGTTGACCGGAATTCTGACGGTGCCGTGAAAATTCAAGCGATGTGCATCCGCGGATACAATCTCAAACGGGTGTCTCGCGATGAAAGTGCGCTCAAAGCCGGTGCCGGTGCGAGCCCGGGTGGCCGCGTCGGGTCCCCCAAGCATTCGAGCGCCGCTCGCAAAATGCCGCTGTCGAAATTCTTTGATGTAACGGCCTAAGGACCTCTTCCCACCATCCTCGGTGCAAAAGGGATACTGGGTCAGTGGAATATGATTCTTGTCGCAAAGGTGCTTCAACTGGTAAAGATAATCCCCAGTCGTCAAGCGCCGTACTTCTATTTGATTTTCGATCTTCCCGGTGCGGATCAACTTATTCAGGGCGGTGGTTACGGCAGGGTGGGCTTTGAGAAAGGTGCGAAACGCGCCTGAAAGGCCGCGGCCGTCGACTCTCAACGGAGCTGTTCTCGTATGCTGCTTGATGCGGGTCCATGGTAGGATTGCACGCCACCCGTAAATGTGGCCGTCTTGGTGCATGATGAGCGCCCTGTTCAATCGCCGCAGGAGCTCCGCGGGATTGAGTTCGCATTCTCGGCAAACCGCAGCAAGTGAAAGGCCGTCGAGGTATGCGCGAATCGCGCGTTGAATTCTCTCGAGATAAAATCGATCATCCGCGGAAAACACGGTCAGATCAATTTGAGGCCAGGCACTGGTGTCACGATACTGGTCCGGAATCGTTCGCGAAGTGAAATCACGCTCTTGATCCATATCAGGCCTCCCTCGGCCAGACGAGGGTGCTCGGAGACAGCAGTTCGCTATCAAGATTGGAGCGCAGAAGGCCGGCTTGAATGCATTGAAATATCGCAGCTTGGAAGTTGGCATCAAGCGCCGGATCGGTATCCTGAAGTAGTGCCTCGAAGTTGATACGACCGCTGAGTTCGGCTCGCCGCATGATCTCCTTGCGGTACGGCTCTAAGATAAGTTCGTGGGCGGCTTTGAGCCCCGACAGCGCATCCCACCAATTCCTGATGAGCGTCATCTGATCAAGCAGAATCGCCCGGGTGATGCGGACGTAGTCAAGATCGCGTCCCGCGAGGGTTAAGAGTTGCGCTTCGTGCTGCGCAAGCTTTCGAGGATCTAGTTCCTCATCACTTTCGCTGACTTCGCGCATTTGCGGCCGACCCGATCGTAGCGTCACATGCGCGTCGAACTTCGTCGTGAGAATTTCACCGTTGGACATGACGTGCTCTTCTTTAGGCCATGGCACGTACTTGCCGATATTTTCATCGCCCTCGAGCGTACAGATGTGCAGGAACTCAAGGGCACTCGGAGGGTAGAGGTTGCATTTGAGTCGCCCGCTGTAAACCTGCCCGAGGGTTGTCTTCCCGCCACCGCGCGCGTCTTTTGCCTGTAGGCGCTCATTGCGACCGGGACCGAAGCGGTTCTTGCGGCCTCTCTCTTTCTTCTTGGCCATCAGTATGTCTCCATGCCGTCACCGGATTACAAGGGGCACGCGAGGAGAAGGTGCGGGCAATAGAACGCCTTACGCGATTGCCCAGACAATTTTTCGGGTTGCAAAACCCGTTTGACACACGCCATAAAAGGCATATCCTTCAAAATCAAAGAGCTATCGCAAGTAATCAGGCTCAGTCGCACCAACGACTGGGCCTTTTGCGTTTTAGGACCTCGTTAATTGCTTCTCCTGGGTCTTCCTCCCCAGCGCACTGCGCGGCGGTAAGTCAGATTTGCCTCTTGTTGCCGTCTTCGCGTGACCGACGAGCAACATTCCCTAGCTTAGATCTTGGCATATGCATTAAGATATTGCCACTACCAATACGTGCATTTTCAACCGGATGGGCGTCGAATCTCGAATCTACACTAGAAGTGTAGAAAGAATTACTCGCAGTAGAGGTCGTCAACTTGTCTCGCAACTGATAGCGAGCTGCACGGCCATCGTCTGCGAGTGGGACGCGACGAGTCCTGAGGCGGGAGGCGAGTGCTGTCGCCAAACGGGTGGAGCCCGGCGCCGGATCGAATAAGGCAACGCATCGGGGAGAGAGGGCGCCAAGTCTCGATGAACAGGACGGAACGATCCTGTCGGTCGGGCCGTTGGATCCGCCAAACTTTGACGATGAGACGGAGACGAGAACGTATCGACGCCCTCATTGATGCGCATGTTGCGCCTCGGCCTCGAGAGGAAGGAGATCGCATGGACACCGTTGAGAAGGTCACAGAGAGCCTTCGCATTGAGGGCATCGACCGGCCGCCGACCGATGATGAGATTAGGGAGCACGAAAGGTTCGTGCGCCTCGAGACGATCTCGATCTCCGAGCTCGCGGCATTTTTGAAAGTCTACAGGCCAGGGGCGCGCTTGAGAATGTACCCTGGCCAAGACGTCCGCATCGGATCTCATGATCCTCCGAAGGGCGGCGAGCATATCTTGGCGCAGCTGCAGGCCCTACTCACGGACATCAATGCAAAGAAGATCGATGCGTGGAGTGCGCACATTCAGTTTCAGACGTTGCACCCGTTCAGCGATGGCAATGGAAGATTAGGCCGCGGGATTTGGCATTTTTGCTCAGGAAACACAAATCGCGCCGATCTCGGCTTCCTCCACGGTTTCTATTTACAGACGCTTAATAAATACGGGACCAATGTCGAAAAGCCTCTCATTCATCCCGAGTTGGCGAGGAACGCAATCGTGGAGTGACCGGATGTCGATCCCGAAGTCGCCGAGATCAATGCCAGGTTGCGAGGACAATGCCAGACCGAGAGAAAGACCCGCCCGATGAGTGACCCCGAGTGCCCCTATTGTTTTTCGCCATTGCCAGAGGGTAAGAGGCACACGTGTGTTCCTCTCCGCGGCCGAGTGCACCCAACAAATTCTTTCCTTTTTTCTGATCGCGGCCAGACTAGGTTAGTGAGACTGCACAAGGGCGCCACACTGCCGAAGAATGCGCCTCCGAGCTGGGCGATCGACCGCTATCCGCGGCCGTGGGATCTTTCGGAGCCCCTCGGGCCGATCTGCGCTGCGATGGAGGCCGCGGGCTTGCCGCAGGCGTTCGGCAGAGAGGCAGCGTCGGTTGCCATTGAGTACGATGGTGTGGGTGACCTCATGCGGCAGTGGGCGGGTGCCCGGGACGATGTCGAGCGCATGTCCATCATCCTAGACATCGAGGAATTGATCGGCGACATCAAAAGGGTCTACCCGCACGGCTGGTATGGATCGTCGATGCTATCCAACCTGTCCCCCGATGCTCGCGCTTTAGCCACGTACATGAGCGACCTTTCCGAGGAGTTTTGGTGTGCTGGCTGGATGCGGGATCTTGAGTTCATGCTCTGGTCTGCCATTGAAGGAGAGGAGGGCCACGCCAGCCTAACCTTAACTAAAAATCAATTGGCTCTGCTGAAGTCGTTATCAAAGGCGTGTAAGGGCTGGATCGTTTTTCGCCGTGACACACAGGAAACTTTCGTGCCGATGCCGGAATGGATGCAACTATTCGCCGCCTGGCGCTCGGAAAAGGACTCCACGAACAAAGGTGAATCGAAATGACCCGACACACAAAAAAAGATCTCATACGCCGGCAAGACCTGGTGCCACGCAAGAGCGTGAAGACGCTTAGCGAGGCATACACGGGCATGGGCCAGGGCCGGTCAGCGTGAGGCAGAAGTGTTTCGAATTAAAACCCAATGTTATGCCCTCGCCGTACATTGTCATGAGTGCGTAAATGATCGAGAGCATAATTACCGGGTTATTGCGCTCATGCATTGGGCAATGTATCGCTTGCCAAGGCTTGATTGCGGCGGCGCAATGTAACTATTCCTGGTTACAAAACTAACTGTTTGCCATTAGTTTTCTAGGAGCTCTTTTCCGACGGCTCCATGGCTTGGAGGCAAAGGTGTCGTAATAAATCAATAGTCCCTTTCGTGATCATTTTGCCTCGTCTCCCGCATGCAGCTACACTCCCTGAAATGAAAGACCGCAATAAACTCAAACGCAAAATACCCCAAAAGCGTCAACCCGAGGTACCTCTTAGCGATGCTCGCGTTGCTTCATCTAAAAGACTTCAAGCGATGAAGCGAGCCTCACAATCTCGAGATCGCAAACTCGTAGCGAAGGGCGGCGCTGTCGATGAAATGTTTCTCATCCACCCGGATCTTCTCAAAGGTGCGAGAGTCGTCTGGCCCGCGGACGATTGAGCTATTCCAACCGCCTGATTATCTATCACGTTTTGTCTCTTGGCGCACAGTGGTCTGGCATTGGCGATTTCCGCATTTCGAGCACCGCAACCGCAACCGCCTAACCACGTCCGCCAACATTGCATCCCATCCTGCGATACGCGCCAAGACTTCAGGGTTCGCCTTTCGGACGTGGCCGCATTTGCACGTAAGAATCAAAACGTATTGTCCGAAGTCGTCAGAGAGCTTGGTAATCGAGAGTGGCGGACGAGGGGGCATCATCACCGACGAGGTTACCGCTAGTGCCCTGTGGATCGCTCGTGGATATCTCGAACACTGTTCGCATCCGGCTCAGACATAGATCGGTTCGAAGCGTTTGCTATCACGATGTCAAGGAGCGCCAAAAGCGCATCTTGCTCTTGCCCGGCAGGAACCCGCGAACAGACCACGCCGGTCAATTCGAACCGAACCCTTCTCGAACATGGGACTAGGTTATCGGGAAGTGCGGCGGGTTGTCACCGCCCATAAACCCTGCGAAAGTAGAGTTTCACTGGCCTATATGTTGGCTCTGTCCCAAATCGTGTTGGTGATACTCCACTCGACAGGCGCGGTGGCAGTATGTTTCCACCTGACTTGCGCGAAGGCGGACATTCCAATGGAGAGGTTCAAGCGTTGATTGCCTTAGCCGCCATTGTGGCTTTGCTCCACCAACTTAAAACGTCCCAGGCGGCCTTCGCCGAAGGCCGAAGGCCGGAGGCCGCCTTCAATTTCCTCGAACGGCTCCCCATCGCGAACGAACACGTCCCCGCGGCGCATGACTACAGGGCTGCGCACCTGAGAAGCCGTCGGCGGCGCATCTCCGAAATCCATCCGGATCTCCCGGTCCTGCGTCAGTCGCGAGTTTTTACAGAGCAGTATTGTTGTCAGGCTAAGCATCGAGGAACTCTAATTTTCATAGCAACCGAAGGCTCAAACTTCACAAGACCACCCGCGTACATTCGCCCATCTTCCACCCTGACGTTCTTGTTGAGCCATCTGATGAGGGCCGCCATCTTTAACTCAGAGAGAGGGGTCTTGGGGAAAAGGCCGTGCGCAATGTTCAGCAGCTTTGCGCCGGCCTTGTTGCGGGCAAATATCGGAGGCCCTCGTCTCATATACGTCATGACAATCGGCGGGACTGGTCCATCGAGCCGCACGCGATACCACGGGGCACGATGCTTGGCCGTGTAGGTCTTGTGTGCGCCTTCGGCACGCGCCCAGCGCAAGAAGGTCTCAACTTGTGTTCTCTCCGCCGGGAGAAGCGTGCCGTCCAAGTCAATCGGCAGACTTATCACACGTTTGAGTGCTTGCTTGTTTCCAATCACGCCGTGGGGCGCCTTCATGATATCGAATGCCTTGGTAATCGTGGGCATGAGAAACCGACCCGGTAACGCTGGCGTATCTTCACTGTGTATCCACACCGAGTTCTGCCCGGTGATCTGACCGCGGGAGACACGACAGATCTCGCCGAGTTCTACCTGATCGGCGGACATGCCGGCTGTCTCTTTCTGGTAAAGGTCAGACCAAGCTGTGTGCGATCGGGCTTCCGCTAGGAGCACACTGCGGCCAGCTGACAGATTGCGCGTCTGCACCAAGGTCGAAAAGCGCGAGAAGCGAATCGTTTTTGGCACGGTGCCAGGCGCAAAGGCGGTGATCGCCGCCGAGACCAACGCATTGTCGAAAAGTCGAAGCTCAGGATCCGCCACACATACGGCAATGCCGCCCAGCTTACCGGTGAGCAACTCGCGCAGCGCGCTCCCATATCCCGAGTCAAGCCACTCAGCCGCTGTGATAAAGCATCCGAGGTCCTTCGGGCGCGCGAGCTGGCAGGTTTTTAGGAAGAAATGCAGGTGCAGTCCCGCGAACTTGGTTCCGGATGCACCTAACTTTTTTAGGCCCGTCGAATACCATTCTTTCCATTGAGAGGAAATCCCATGGTGTCTTGAGTAAGGTGGGTTACCGATGAACAGGGTTCGGCCAACGATAGAAGGGAGCTTTAGTTTGCGGTAATCACTGACGATCACCCGGCATCGGTCGGAGAGGCCAAAGGTGGCGAGATTGGCCCGAAGCAGGATCGCGACATATGGATCCAATTCCACCGCCACCGCATGCGCACGCTTAAAGCGCTTTAGTGCCGCGATCGTGTAGCGGCCGGTTCCGGCGCCAGGGTCCACAACGCGTGAAATGTTGCCCCTCATCGAGCTTGCCCAATCGAACATGGTTACTACGACGCCGGTCGGGGTAAAGGTCTGGCCGGCGCTGCGCCGGGCTTCCGGATCCTTGATCACGCAATAGGTGTTCCCGAGTGGATCCTCGCCCCGCTGAATCGCCGCTACTACGGCAGCGATACGTCGCGAGTCGGTGCAAGGCTCTAAATGTCGAGTGACGGCCTTCTCGGCGGGCGTCAAGGCGCCCGCCGGTACCAAGGACAGCGCCATTTCGAGGAGGGCCTTGAGCAGGGCCTTCTGGTGAGGATTTACGAGGCGAGTGCGATGGGTTTTATTCCTCGAGTCCGAGGCGATCGAGGCGGACGCTGCATTCATGACGGTGCATCTGTTGTTGAAGATGCAGCGTGTAGAGACCGCCTTTTACGGCTTGGTCTTCATATCTGGCAGTGGCTACTTGATCGCGAACGACCTGGTTTTTGCGGTTTTAGACCGGGATTTAAAACGCAGGACGTAGCAGCCCCCTCTGTTTGACGAGGCTCCGGCGGAGGTCGACCGCTATGTCTTCATGGCAGTGGCGGTGGCCGCGCAAAGACTGCTGCGCTCCCGCTCGGTGACAGCAGCGCTCTTTCCAACATCACTTCCAGTGAATCATTGGTGAGGTTTTACTTGGGGCGCGCAGCTTCATTCCCGACCGCATTGCGCACGATCAGCGCTGCCTTTCTTTCCAAATTCGAGCGACTGTTTGGATGAATGCGATTCTTGCTATCAGCAAGCCGCTTCGGGTCCGCCCTACTATGAGTGGCGAGCGCTTCTCCGCAGCGTGCTGGATTTGCCGGCAGGGCAGTTGATTCGGAATACGACGACGCTCAGCGACGAGGAGCTGGAGGGCTGTGACCCCCATGTCCGTGAGTCGGTTCAAGGCGCTCGCGCGCGCGTTTCCAGAACTGGCCTTCGGTTGAGTCTGAAATGGGAAGGCGTCGCGGAAGCGCGGGCATCTCAGCTCTGGACAGAAGACTGGCCTGGACCACTCTTTCATGGCGATCGGCGCTGGATGCAGATGCGAACGTACACTCTGCGCAGCGACCCCGAACCGGCGGCTCTCACGAAAGCTAGACTACTTAGTGCCAGAGTGGGCGAGGCCGTTACGCGGGCCGCGATGAAAAGCAGATCAACCCGATGCTTTTCGTTGGCTGACAAAATCGATGGGTGAGGGGTTGTGTCTCGGTTGTTTCGTGGGGCGGCTCCGCTATCGTTAGAAAAATACGACAGTCATTCCAGTGTGGGGAATATCGTGCTCAAGAGCTTTCGTGGGCGAGGCGGTGCGCTTTAGGAGTTCGCCGAACTGCCTCACTGGGTGGGTAGGCCTGGGGTAAGAGCTTGGGCCGGTAGGGCATCTTCAGCGGTTGCGCGCCGCCTCGCCGGCGAAACGCGCTGATTGCTTTCGCCACGCCAGCCGAGTTCCGAGCGCCCCCACGCTCGCCGTCGCCGATGACCCGACCCGCGGCTGGTAGGAGCGAGCGATACGTTGATGCGGCTGGGGCACTGGGCGGTAAGTGGTTCTTATCGGAGGTTCAAAACGTCTTTACTTCGAGTTCCGCCGCCGCAACCATCTTAGGACATGGACGTGAAAAGTCTGGAAATTCGTGGGGCCTTGTGAAGTCTCACTGGCAGGCGTGCTCGCGACCATGACTTTGATTTGACCTTTAATATCGCACGCAATTGTTTCCTCGGTTATCACAGCCCCGGGCTTACTCGGCTTGAGTGTCTACTCGGCCAATAGGAAATCGATACGTGATGGGTAACCTGACTGGTGTTGCGTGTCTGCGCTGATCCGAGTGTTGGCCGTTTTAATCCTGGCGCTACGGCCGATCGCATGGCGGCGGGAGGGCGCCCTTGCGATGCTGCCCTACCTTTTCAAGGGCGCCCTGGTGAATCAACGAAGCACCGCAGCAGCGCTTTGATCGTGATGAGCAGTTCACTCTTAAACCGCTGGCATTGACGCCATATCCGCGTCTGCACGGGGTGACGCTGAACGCCTCAGCGCCGAAGCCTGCGTATCAAGTGGAAGTGCAGCGCCGGCCTTTGAGCGTCTACGCGGAGGCTGTGCGATGAGCGCCGTGCGTCGCGACAACATCCGCGAGATGTTGACGGATTCGAAGTTGCCAGGCGCTCTGGAGGCCGTGGATAACATTCTCGCGGAGGTCGATCGCGGCTCCGCTACTGCCGGCGAAGCACTTGAGCGGCTGCTTGGCTTCTGCCGGCCATTAAGACGATTAAGCAGCTGGACTTCGCCTTCCAGCCTTCGATCCAGCGCGATCAGATCGAGAGCCTGCACGAGCTCGGCTTCATTAAGCGCCGAGAGAACGTGATCTTTCTCGGTCCTCCCGGCGTTGGTAAGACGCATCTCGCGATCTCATTGGCGATTGCCGCCGCGGAGTCAGGACTGCGAGTTTACTACGGCACTCTGGTCAACCTAATTGAGTCCCTCGAACAGGCGCGTGCTGCGGGTCAACTGGCCCGACGACTGCGGGTCTTGAGCCATCCGGCCTTGCTGGTAGTCGATGAGGTTGGCTATTTGCCGTAAACCGCGACGGCGCGGTGCTCTTCTTCCAGTTGATCAATGCTCGCTACGAACATGCCTCCACCGTGCTCACCTCCAACAAAGGCTTCGAGGAGTGGGGAGAGATCTTAGGCGATGAGGTTATGGCTTCGGCCCTGATTGACCGCCTGATGCGTCACGGGCAACATCTGCGGCAACAGCTATCGCATGCGTGAGCACAGTTCCAGTTCATGCAGTTACGGTTCCACTTTGAGGCAGATTTGGCTGAAAATGAACCTATGCGTCTGGACCTCGGCTGTCCATAAGTTATTATAATTTATGAGTTTTTAGACATCCTTGGAAGTTACTGGAAATCGGATATCTATTTTTGGAATCGCAATCCTCGCGAACGATCACAGACTATATCAAACCGAAAATCGGACGTGGGAATGGTTCATCAGCCATCAGTCTTTGGCCGAGCGGGGTTGCGACCGCGGTCGCAATTATTTCCAAGCCTCTTAGCGGGGTCGCACGAAAGCTGGGCCAGGCCCGCGCATTTTACGTGTCTTATCCAGTTGCGATCACACCTCTTGTGCTACGGATCGGATTGGCGTTTACTTAGATCCAGGGGATAAATGGCTGAGAACATGGAGGTCTCGGGTGCCAAGGAGCTATAACAAAAAGGCAGACGGCAGCACAGCTCACTCAGCCGCAATCATCTTCAGCGCTACGCTGCCTCTGGCGCGCACTCAAATGCGACGCACTGGAAGCTCTCTCAAGAGCTTGACGACGATCTCGATGGGCTCCCTGGATTGCGAAGCGTTCTCGTCAGTCTCTCGCCGCGAAGGCCTACGCTCAACAGCGCGCCCGCAAATTCCAGCGGAAGGAAGTCCGCCACACCTCGAGCCTCGAGGGTCTGAGAAAAAACAGCCACGCATAGGAGATAACCTTGTGAAATTAGAAGAGGCAAACATCCAAATTGGGCTTCTGGAAGCGCGTTACCACGAAATTCTAAGCATTCAGCGAATCTGGAGCGTGGACGCCACAGCAAAGGACGATCACAACGAAGCCACTGTAAGAGGCGCTTGTCCAGCTTGGTTGGCGGAAGCGGAGAGGGAAAAAACCAAAATTTTGTCCTCGATCGCGGCGATCGAGGACCAGCTCATAGAGGGTTTGTAGTCGCGCAGAACGCTGGCAGCAATGGACCAGCGGTTTGTTCGTGAGTGCGGCTATCCTCGAGTCGATTGGCTCTGTTTTGATCTGGGAAAGACATGAAATCGTCGAAAGAAAGCGATCGCCCTCAGCCCCGGTATCGTGAAGTGCGTAGGTAACGCCAGACTGTGGCTCCCGCGCGTTTTTTTGTGCACAACGAAGCGGTACGGCATCGGAGACCACGAGCGTGAAAAATGTGGATGAATCGGCGCGGCCGAAGCCCGGCCGAAACTAAGTGATTAGACTCAGACGAGATTTGATTGTTGAACAAACCGCAACGAGACCCTAACACCGCGAAAGCTACCGGCAAACACTCGACGTGGTTGTGGATCAGCCTCGTCGTCATTGCAATGGCTGGCGGCCTTACCTGGTATCACACGAGATCTAACGAGGTGCTGGTCACCGTCGCGCTGGTCCAAACCGCCGCCTCGAGCACAGACTCGAGTATCGGCACACTGCTAGACGCCTCTGGATACGTGGTCGCACGACGCAGTGCTACGCTCGCCTCGAAGGTCACGGGCAAGGTGGTCGGCATCACGTTGGAAGAAGGGCAAAAGGTGAAAGCAGGCCAAATCATCGCCCGGTTGGACGACGCTAACGTCAAAGCCTCATTCGAGGAAGCTGTTGCACAACTGAAGCAAGCGGAGGCCAAGCTCACTGCGGCGCAAAGCGCCTACGATGACGCCAAACCGATATTCGAGCGGATCACAAGGAGTAAGAACGCAACGTTCATCAGCGCGCAAGATTTTGATGAAGCACGTGCGAAGTTCGATTCCTCGCGCACTGGTTGGATAGAATCGCAGAGCGCGGTCGAAATCGCCCGCGCATCTGTGGCTGTAGCTCGTGGAAATCTCGATGATACGGTCATACGTGCGCCCTTTTCGGGAGTTGTAACTGGAAAAGCGGCGCAGCCAGGCGAAATGGTCTCGCCGGTATCGGCAGGCGGCGGATTTACGCGCACTGGTATCTGTACAATTGTCGATATGGATTCGCTCGAGGTCGAAGTGGACATCAGTGAGAATTTCATCGATCGTGTCTCAGCGCGGCAGCCCGTGGTTATCAAACTCAACGCGTATCCGGATTGGCGAATCGACGGCTCGGTCATTGCAGTCATACCAACCGCAGAACGAGCGAAAGCCACCGTGAAGGTACGGATAGCAATCAACGAGAAGGACGATCGCATCGTCCCCGAAATGGGTGCGCGAGTCTCGTTTTTGAAAGATGCACCGCACGATGATCCCGTCGTTACCCATGCTACGCGTGGCGTCACAGTGCCAGCTGATGCGGTCCTGACTGTCGGCGATACTCCGGTGGCTTACCTGGTCCACGGAAATAGGGTCGAACGACGTGTGCTGCGGTTGGGCGCAAAACTGAATTCTACACAACTGGTCGAGTCAGGCCTGGAAGCAGGCAATACAATTGCGATTGGTGATCTATCGATGTTGCGAGACGGCGACCGAGTTCGGTTGAAATAGAGGAAGTGCCATGAGCGATTTAGTGACTCTCAAAAATGTCGTAAAGCGATATGAGCGCGGTAAACAGTCGGTGGAAGTTTTACATGACGTCAATCTCTCTGTGGAGGAGGGTGAGTTCATCGCACTAATGGGCCCCTCAGGGTCTGGCAAAACGACACTGCTGAACCTGATCGCCGGATTGGACACACGCACTGACGGCGCCGTAATCGTTGCGGGTGAGCGAATTGACAAGCTGTCGGGCGGACAGCTTGCGAGGTGGCGCGCGCAGCACATCGGTTTCGTTTTTCAGTTTTACAATCTGCTTCCGGTTTTGACCGCGTTTCGCAACGTCGAAGTTCCTCTACTACTCACCAACCTGACGGCCGCGCAACGTAAACAGAGTGTGCGCGCTGCGCTGGAGCTAGTCGGTCTAGCAAACCGGGCCACTCATAAGCCGAGCGAACTCTCCGGCGGCCAACAGCAGCGCGTTTCCATCGCGCGAGCCGTCGTTGCTGATCCCACGCTGTTAATTTGCGATGAGCCCACAGGAGACTTAGATCGCCAGAGTGCGGAGGAAATCTTGCACCTACTCCGCATGTTGAACGTAAACCATCGCAAGACCATTATTATGGTGACACACGATCCGTTAGCAGCCGAGCATGCCTCCAGGATTCTTCATGTCGACAAAGGTCGCCTCATTGACAAGCTCGCGCGCAACGCGGCATAAACCGATTCACCGTGTTGGCCCCTCTGAAGGCGTTGATGGTAATCAGTTGGCGGCAGACCGCGTGCGTTTCTGAGCTGGCGAATCCCCCAACCATAGAGCTCATGCCGCTCGCAGCGCCGTCGCCACTGGTAACCGCGCCGCCCTCATGGCGGGGAATAACCCGCCAATCATGCCAATTCCGCACGCCCACAAGAATCCAATTGCGACTAACTCTGGCGTCACCGCTAATTCGAAAATCAATTGGCCGCCGAACCCACCGCCGACAGAGTCGACAGATAGGCCATTAAAGAGCCCCCAAGCGATGAGCGCACCGATCAATCCGCCCATGAGCGCTAATAGCAGGGCTTCAAGTAGCACGGAGATAACTACGGGTACTGGTCCGAAACCAATCGCACGCAACGTAGCTATCTCACGAGATCGGACGCTGACCGCCGAATACATGGTGTTTAGCGCGCCAAATATCGCGCCTATCGCCATTATTCCGCCTAGTACGTAAGCGACCAGAGACAGGATGCGATTGATCTGGTCCGACTGATTGGTCTCGAAGTCCTTTTCGGTCGAGGCCTCGACTTGAAGGCGAGGATTCGAGGTGATCGCGTCTTTGAAGGGTTGAAATCCCCCTGCGGGGTCGAGCACCACCCATACGCTCGATGCGCCACTGCCACGATGAAATGCCGAATTGAGAGTCTGCTCATCAGCAATCAATTCTGATTCGCGGGCGCTGCCGTTACTCTCAAACGCGCCGACGACCGTCCAGATGGAATCTTGCAGTTTGATCTGCGATCCGACATCGATGCCTCGATAGAGGCGCTGCGCTGACTTACCGACGATGATCTGAGTGAGGCCGCGTTTGAACAGGCGACCCTGTGTCAGCTTGATCTCAGGATGTACCGCGAAGCTGATATCGGTAAAGCCGCGAACGGGAGCACTGGCTTCGTCGCCGTTTCTCTTGTTCAAGTTGACGATTAAAACGGTCTCGGCGGAGGCGAGCGGTTGGCCGTTCGCACCTTTTGCAATTCCCGAAGAATCTGCGATTAACGACACTGAATCCTTGCTCAATACGCTGACGAGTTCGGTGCTCGCGCCTGTTCCTACTACGATAGCTCGGCTTTCCGGTCCCGTCTTCTGTAGCGTGCGAATAAATCCGGCTGACATGGCGAGTACAGAAATCAGCACGGCGACAACGCCGGCAATGCCTATCACCACGACTGAAGAAGTTCCCAGACGCTGTGGCAAACTGCGCACATTCATTGCGGACACCGCCGCGATTTGACTAATGGCGCTCATTTCAGATAGCTAGCGCCCCGCCAATGCATCGACGATATTGAGTCGCTGCGCGCGAAGCGCTGGCGGCAAGCCGCTTATGACAGCCAACACGAGCGCGATGAGGACCCCGTAACCGACGACGGTTGAAGGCACTATAGTTGCGCCCACTGATGATCCGATGATTTTTACTGCCACAGCGGACAGCAGCAAACCCACCATAGCTGCAAACAGACACAGTACCCCTGATTCGAACAGTACCAGGGCACACACCGCCGAACTGGGAAAACCTAGAGTTTTCAACACCGCAAGCTCCGGAATCCGCTCGCGCGTGGATTGCATCATGGTATTGGCGGTGAGAAACAAAAGGGTGAACATGACCGCGTAGACGACCGCGTTTACGATGAAGTCGATGTCCGCGATTTTCTTGAGCGCAGATTGCAAGGCCGCATTCTCAGTTTGAGTATGGGTTTCGTCAGACGAATTACTGGAGAGTTTGTCTATCTGCGCGGAAATCGCGGTAGCGTGGGTTGGATCATCGATCCGTGTGATGAACTGTTGTACTCTGTGATTGTCGAATCTGCGCGCTTCATCCCAATAGTCATAGTTGATCCAAAAGGCGCTGCTGAGCGGAGACGCGGCAAACTGTGGCTCGGACTCAAAGATCCCAATTACATCGAAAGCCCATCCATTCAGCCCGTCATCTTTTATCCAGATCGTGGTCCCGATTGGGACCTTATCGCCTACCTTCCAGCCGTACTTTTTGGCGACCGGGCGTCCTATGAGAGCACCCGTGCGAGTTGCTTTCATTGCTGAGATCTGCTCGGCGGTGATACGAAGCTCCGGATATACGGCGGCGAGGCCTTCTACATTCGTCGCAAAAACCGACACTGGATTTTTCGAATTTTGATAAAATCCGCCGAAAAAACTCAGATGCGCAATCGATGTTACGCCTTTAACTGTCTTCATCTGCTCCAAGAGGCTCACGGGCATCGAGATGCCGGCGCTCGTTTTGCTGGAAGTCCAGAGGCGGCTATTGGTCGTATCGTTGAGAGTTGCTCTGATCCCCTGATTTACACCTTGCAGAAGTCCATACAGGAGAAAAGCCACCATAATGGAAAGCATCGTAAGAATCGTGCGTGTTTTTTTTCGCCATAGTCCCGCCCAAATCAACACAAAGTACTTCATGGAGTTCCTTGCTGCGGATTGCCGAACGATGTGCCGTCACTTTTTTCAGAGGGGGATCGAGAACACTTTGCGTTTGTGAGTAGCAGAGGATTCACCTGCACGGCGAACGGCAGCCGCAGATAGTCAGGAAGCGATTGCAAAGACTGACGGGTAATTAATAGATGGCCTGGCATGTCGCCCACTCGGTACGGATCCATGTATTGGCCGTGTTGCGCCCGTGCAGTGTTCCTTTCGCTAACGCACTCATTGACGGGCTCCCTGTCTCGTTCTTCCCAATCCTTCGGAGCAAATTCAATCGTCTCTTACCGCCCTCCAAGAGACGAGTCTTACCCACTCTTTCGCCTTGTTCTCGAGGCCGGTGCTATTTGGCCACAATCTAACACAACTTTGTACTAGCTGAGCACTGTCGAAATACCGCGTTGCCGATGTGGCGCTGGATAATGAATGGATATAGAGTATTCGCGCCCGACGCAGTTCGCCAAAAGGACGCCAGGACGATGCGCGAGTTAATTTTCTGGGCTGGACGCATATATAGTGAATCACAGTCGCGTCGTACGCCTAAATCACAGCAACCGCGGTTAGCCCGTCAACAAAGGGGACCCGAATGATTACCTTCTTATTTCCTGGCCAAGGCTCGCAAAAGCGCGGGATGGGACAAGGACTGTTCGATGATCGCGAGTACGTTGCGATCGAGAGGCGTGTGGATGAGTTTCTAGGGTACTCCATGCGGACACTGTGTCTGGATGACCCTCAAAAACAATTGAATGACACTCGATTCACGCAGCCTGCCCTGTATATCGTGAACGCGCTGTACTACTACAAGGCGCTTCGAGAAGGTATGCGGCCTGCGTTCTTGGCCGGCCACAGCCTGGGCGAGTACAACGCGCTGCTCGCCGCCGGAGTATTCGATTTCTTCACCGGGATTCAACTCGTTACAAAACGGGGGGAAATCATGGGGCGCGCGAAAAACGGCGGCATGGGCGCTGTCATTGGCTTGGGCGAACGAGCGATTCGAGCGGTGATCAATCAGAATGGTCTGTCGAGCATCGATGTAGCGAACTTCAATTCCCCCTCCCAAACCGTAGTTTCAGGACCAATTGTCGACATCAAGCGCGCGGGCCCGATTTTCGAAGCCGCGGGTGCGCGTATGTTCATGCCTCTGCAGGTCAGCGCCGCTTTTCATTCACGCTATATGGCCGAAGCCGCCGCCGAGTTCGCGTCTTTTCTCGGGACGGTGAAGTTTGCTCCACCAACGATGACGGTGATCTCAAACGTAACAGCAGAGCCCTATCCAAAGGATAGCTCGTCTGAAAACACTCGATCCTCACTGTGCAAGCAGATGGTGCAATCGGTGCTATGGACCCAAACGATCGAATATCTCCAGAAGCAGGGAGTTCGAGATTTCAAGGAAATTGGCCCGGGCAACGTGCTAACACGCTTCGTCCAACAAATAGTGGAAAACAAAGGATAAACGACGCGGCGTTCGCACGCTGAAAAGAAGCAATTCATGAGCAAAATAACGTCCGAATCTCTCGGCAGTAGCGTGTTTAGACAAGACTATGGTCTGCGTTACGCTTACCTCGCCGGCGCAATGTATAAGGGCATCGCGTCTCAGGAACTCGTTGTCGCGATGGGAAAGGCCGGAATGATGGGTTACTTCGGCACAGGGGGCCTGGATTTCTCGGAGATTGAAGCGGCAATCGGCTTCATTAAATCGAGGCTCTCGAACGGTCAACCCTTCGGAATGAACTTGCTGTGCAATCTTGAGCGTCCAGATATCGAAGAGCGCACGGTCGAGCTCCTCTTGCGACATGATGTTCGTTATGTTGAGGCCGCCGCGTTCATGAGGGTGACACCTAGCTTAGTCCTCTGGCGCCTCACGGGGATCAGCCGAGACGCCGACGGCTCAGTCGTCATTCCCCGACGTACCCTGGGTAAGGTCTCGCGTCCGGAAGTGGCCAGCGTATTCATGCAGCCGGCGCCAAAATTGATCGTCGCAGCTCTCCTAGCGGCCGGCAAAATCACTGGCGCTGAAGCTGAGCTCAGTCAGTACATTCCAATGGCAGATGACATTTGTGTCGAAGCGGATTCTGGTGGCCACACCGATCAAGGCGTCGCTTACGCACTGATGCCTGTGATGATCGGTCTACGAGACGAATTGAGGGCCAAGCACAATTACACTCAACACGTCAGGGTGGGCGCCGCGGGGGGTATCGGTACACCCCACGCCGCCGCTGCAGCGTTTATCATGGGAGCAGATTTCGTCCTCACTGGGTCCATCAATCAGTGCACAATCGAGGCGACGACGAGTGACGCGGTCAAAGATCTGCTGCAAGATCTAAACGTACAGGATACCGCGTATGCACCTGCGGGCGATATGTTCGAGATTGGCGCACGTGTTCAAGTCGCAAAGCGGGGCCTGTTTTTTCCTGCCCGAGCTAACAAACTGTACGAGCTATACCAGCGCCACGAGTCTCTGGGCAGCATCGACGAAAAAATGCGGCAGCAGATTCAAGAAAGATACTTCAAACGATCTTTCGAAGAGGTATGGAAAGAGACCCGATCGTATCTGGCTAGATCGCAGCCGGATAAAATCGAGGAAATCGAGAGAAACCCGAAGCAGAAAATGGCGCTCATCTTCAAGTGGTACTTCGTACATAGCGCCAGATTGGCCATGAATGGGAGCGAAGAGCAGAAGGTTGACTATCAGATTCACTGTGGACCAGCGATGGGCGCATTCAACCAATGGGTGAAGGGCACGGAACTGCAGCCCTGGAGAAATCGACGGGTCGCTGATATTGCAGTGAAGATCATGAATGGCACTGCAGAGCTCCTGAACACCAGATTCGAGGCAATGCGGACCGTTAGTGCAGAATCCGTGGAGCTACCGCGGCTGGATGTCGCGAACGCCTGACGGAGTTGATGACCGATGTCAGCGCTGGAAAAAAATCGAGGCGAATCGTTGCGCGATTTTAGGATCCAAGCCGTACGCGGCTGGATCGACACCGAAGCATTGAGCAACTTCGGCTACTCGTAGATATTCCGATGGATGATCGAGGCAATGCTGCAAGAGCCCACGAGACTCAGCATCCAGTTCGGTCACCTCCCGTAACCAGCTAGGATCAACCCGAGGTAGCTTTGAGAAAGCCTCCTTCGGGACCTCGCCCGCCGTCCAACGAAACGACAGGTGACTGCCGTCGTGACTGGCACTGATCGGCAACTGAGAATTCTCGTCCACATGGATTTCTGGAAGGAACTGCAGCGCCTGCTTCCAGTGCAATGTGCTGGCTGAGGCCGGCGAGTTCGAGATCCACCGATGCTCGTCAATCTGCAAATCAAACCAGAAGAGTACCGCGCCAGCGATTCCTCGGCCAACTGACTTCACCCTAGAGGAGAATTCATGCGGCTCCGCCGTCGCCTCGGAAAAATCGAACGAGAACACATCGAAGGGCTCACACAGTGCTCGATATTGCAAATGCTTGGCATCTACATTGATAAAATCGGAGGAAAAGCAAAACGGGTTGAGAAGATTCAGATCCATTTCCCAGAGGTTCTGAACTCGGCGTTCGATGATTACCGCCCTCACTTTTGCCGCTTTGGGCACGTACTTCGCCTCTTTCTGCAACAAATGCGATCGGGCGTAGGAGAGAAAATGCAGAACCCCTTCCCCAATTAAACTGCAATCGAACAATTCGAAGACTGCAATGTTGGCGCGCTCTGGCATATCGGCCGGAATACAAAGACTTCGCACGTCCTTATTTATCATGGTTACCAATCGATCGAGGCCGTTAGCTGCGATAATTTGATTGCCGACCCGATAAATGGAAGGACTTTTCTCGCACGCGAAGACTCTATCGGCTCCGGCTTGCGCCGCCATCATGGCCAATAAGCCGCATCCGGTACCTATGTCGAGCACAGTCTTTTCGCCATCGGTGTCCAAGGCTCGTCGAATGCCAGCTTCGTATGCTGCATTCCGCTCCGCATCGAGAACCATGAGCAGGTACCAACTCGGCAGCCAATCGGTGCGTTTTTTCAACGTCGGGGGCTCGGCTTTGAATCGAAGTAGTGTCTCCGATAGGTGCACAGTCAAGGTCAGTCGCTCGCCCGCGATGAGTTTGGATGAATCACAATACTGCACCGCAGGTTTGATACACCTCAGCCCGCTATAGGGCGAGTTGCTCAGAATGACGGCGCCGAGGTCCAGCTCGAACCAGAATAAAATCGCGTCCATGTCGCCCGACGAGTGGATCGGCAAACTCATCGGCCAAACTGCCTCGGAAAAGTTCGCGAAATCGATCTCCCCTGCATTGACTACTTCAGTCAATGCCACCCAGGCATCTGCCGGCAGGTCGAGCGGCTGCGGAAATAAACTCCAACGCAATTGGTTCAGTTGCTGCAACTGAAACGCTGAATTCGGGTAAGTCCATTGTATGGCCTGGGCAAATATCTTCGCCTTGCGGGGCACTGTTTGGGCGTCGGGTGCGCACTGGCTCCGATGCTTGCGGATCGCTTTGACGATACCCGTGCCAAGAAGGGAGTGATCCAAGTTTGCAAAAATCAGTCTAGCGAATGACACAGAGGCGTCGCGATCGTCTTGCAAGAAGAGGTTCGCCCCTTTGACATAATCTTCAAAGGAAGCCCGTCTTTCGTCCTCCGACGAGGAAGCGAGTAGATGTGAGTGCTCCGCGTGCCACCGGATCAGGAGATTCTTTTGAATCATGCCGGAGGAAATCCTACTGGCCTGGACGCTTTCCTCGACGACGACGGTGCGTCGAGCGCCGTAAGACTGGGCACGCAGCGCCAGCACTCCCAGTTCACTCCCAACGAAGAGAACGTTTTGATCCTTCGTTGATCGAAGCGCAGAGTCCCAAGTGCTCATCCACAATGGATCCTCGATACGCGACAAAGTGTTGCCCACTGCCTGCAGATCGCTGTAACGTCGGAGATGGCGATTGAGTCCATCGATCATTGCGGTGTTGCCGGAGCTCGAAGTGGGAATCCTCCCGATCGATGTGGGATCGAAGGCGACGGACGGAACCGATGGGGGAGACGCGCGCGAGGGCTTGGTCGGAGCATCCGGATCAGGCGTCTTCGTCAGCGCTTCCTGCAGCAATTGTCTTTCCAACGTCGCGATTCTGGATCTCAACTCCTCGTCCGCCGCCTCTTGACCGATCATTCGTCGATATGTCGTCAAAGCTCGAATCTTCTCCCCGAGCTGTTCGTACGCGAGCGCCATCAGCTCCAATCCGAGCGGACTCTCAGATTGGACTTCGACAATGCGCTTGGCGTCGCTCAGCGCCAATGCCGGGCGCCCGAGGTGAAGGTAGACGCGTGCGCGCCGCTGCAACCATTCGACGGAATCGGGCGCTATTTCCACTAATTGCGTGAGGTAGACTAGGGACTGCGCAAAGTCTCCGGCCGCAACGCATTGTTGCCCCCGCTCCGCAAGCAACGGTACAGCGGCAATCATCACTTGTGACGGCAAGTTCGCCAAACTCGCATGCATGCGATCGGCATCTCCGCTCTCGAGCGCAGCGCGCAAGCCTTCGCTCCAATCAGACACTGTGGTAGTCCCCTGATTTGCGAAGCGCCGGCATCTCGTATCGGCAAGAGCCGGTCAATTTCCGTCCTGCCGCTTGTTGCCGTATGATCGGGTTTGTAATCGAACGCAAGTGTCGAGCGCATGGATGGCTGACGTGCAAAATAACAAAACGGTTTTCATGTTCTCCGGTCAGGGCTCCCAATACTACCGTATGGGTTTTGTGCTCTACGAGCAACGTAGCATATTTAAGCGTTATATGCAGAGCATGGACTCCATCGTGCAGGAACTGTGCGGTTGCTCCGTCGTCGACGAACTCTATCACCAAGGCCGCGCGAGATCGGAATCTTTCGCTAGGACTCTTTTTACCCATCCGGCGATTTTTATGGTCGAGTATGCCCTCGCTCAAACGCTAATAGAATCTGGAATCGAGCCTGATTTGACACTTGGAGCGAGTCTCGGGACATTCGCAGCAGCTGCGGTGTCCGGGTGCCTAACGATGGAGGAGGCGCTGCGCACGGTGATCCTCCAAGCCCAATTGCTCGAAAAGTTCTGCGCCAAGGGGGCGATGGTGGCCATCCTCGCGCAACAGCATGTTTTCAACGAGCAGGCTCTGAGCGGTATTTCTGAAATTGCCTCGTACAACTTCGCGTCACATTTCGTCGTCTCAGCTAAACACGACCGAGCCGGCGAAGTCGAAGGCTTCCTGCGGCAACGCCAATTGCCATTCCAACGACTTCAGGTGTCGTTCGCTTTTCATTCACAATGGATTGATGAAGCCAGGATTCCATTTGAAGCTGCGATCAACAGGCGGCCGAGCAGGCCCGCGCTGATCCCAATGGTTTGCTGCGCGGAGTCGCGCATATTGGACGCTCTGCCGGTGGGCCATCAATGGGCTGTAGCACGGAAACCCATTCGCTTTCAGCAGACAATTGCCTCTTTGGAGGAGGGTGGGAGCTATCATTACATCGATGTTGGCCCGGCCGGCACGCTGGCGACATTCCTCAAGTACTCATTGGATCCGTCTTCCGAGTCTACGAAGTGGCCGATCATGACGCCATTCGGGCGCGAACTGGCAAACATCGAGGCTGTTGTCAGGGAGAGGAAGTGAGCGGGAGTTCCGCAATTCTGTGCAGTGGACCATGAGAGTGTTTGCGCTCTCCGATATACACGTCGATTACGAGCAGAACAGACGATGGCTCGCGAATCTTTCGACCGAAGACTATTCGGCCGACATCTTAGTTCTGGCCGGAGACGTGTCGGATTCGCTGCAGCGCCTGGAGTGGGCAATAAAGACATTGGTGTTGCGATTCAAGAAAGTGCTATTCGTCCCAGGCAATCATGACTTGTGGGTCATTCGAGACGGCACGGCGAAGTCCTCATTCCAGAAGTTCACGGAAGTCTGCTCGGTCGCGCGCGACGGTGGCGCACTGACAGATACACTTCATCATGACGAACTGTCGATCGTTCCTATTCTAGGATGGTATGACTATTCGTTTGGGCCGCCGACTGAGCGGCTTCGAGAAATATGGATGGACTACTACGCGTGCAATTGGCAAATGATGACGAACGAGTCCGTCGCTGCGCACTTTGCAGCCCTCAATCCCCCCGAAACCTCTTCGGCAGGCACGGTCATCACCTTTTCTCACTTTCTTCCGCGCATCGATGTG
>Ga0307474_10000506_pt1 | contig 27867 bp, 20 predicted proteins | sample atmos_gasesECM1C_2_FD_203312 | JGI IMG/M metagenome (GOLD analysis project Ga0307474, IMG submission 203312) | Hardwood forest soil microbial communities from Morgan-Monroe State Forest, Indiana, United States - atmos_gasesECM1C_05 | ecosystem: Environmental > Terrestrial > Soil > Temperate... | reverse complement strand
CCACAGCGTCTCTGCTGATCCACGATTACCGCTTCTTGTCTTGCCGGTAACTTCAATCGAATCAATGCCGTGATTCGTGGCCCACGTTGTGCATGGTCCCTTGTGCTGCTCAGCAGCAGGAGGTGACCAAACATGACACGTTTCAATTCAAGTTCCGTCAGCAAGATCGAGTCAACCCGCGGCTCCGTCGCGTGGGGCAAAAAGAATTTCGAACAGAACAGCACGCTGGTATTCGCAGCGCTTTTGATTGTGTGTGCGCTGGCTGTTGGATGTTCCAATGAAAAGCCAAAGACTGAGAATTCGGGCAGCACGACTCCGGTGGCGCAAGTGACTCCGCCGGCGTCGATAACGCCCGCGAGTGCGCCCGTGACACCCGCCGAGCCGATGCCCGCGAAACCTGTGCATAAGAAAATTGTGCGAAAGATTCCACCGACAGTAACGTTTGCCGACAAGAGTTCCGGTGTGACGTTCCAGTATCCCAGGAAATTCGTATTGAAGTCGGGAGACAGCGCCGGTCAACTTGTTTCGGAGAGTTCGGCGCCGATGAGTTTCGTGCAGCCGGGCGGAGTTGCGGTGGTGGCGGTGGCGATTCCGGAGGGAGCGTATCCCAAGAGCGATCTGGCTTCGGCGTTCTTCGATGTCAGCGTGAACAAGTCACTCACCGAGGAGCAGTGCGGAGCGTTTTCTGGGACGCAGGCTGGTTCAGCGATGCCGGTGGATGGAGCAACGCCCACCACCCCTGCAACACCTGTAACGGCGAGTCCTGCAACGCCTACTTCTGCAGCAGCGACTAGGGCCCCGGCGTCGAAGTTGATGATCGGAGACGTGGAACTGCTATCGTCCGAGACGAGCGCCAGCGTGGGCACGCGCAAGGAAACGGCTAAGTACTATCACGTGTTTGAGAACGGCGCGTGCTACGAGTTTGCATTGAAAGTTGCGACCACCGGGGTCGAGACCGACGAAGGCGGCAAGCGCGTGGATCGGGATGAAATCTTCAAGCGGCTGGGAAAGATTCTGGCCACGGTAAAGGTGAATCCGGTAAAGAGTCCGGAGGTGGCGGCGAGCGTGGCGGCCGCTCCGGCTCCGAGTGTTGCCGAGACTCCGACAAAGTAAGAGTTGTGTCGGAACAAGGCCGCGCCGCTTCGGTGGCGCGGTTTTTGTTGTCCGCCCGAACCGTCAAGAGCACGCCTCAGGCGCTGAAGCGCGGCTGATTTTGAGATGACTTTACGGCACGACTGAACGTCCTGTCCTTCGCGAGTTTGCTGGTTGGTTATTGGTGCGATTCGTGGGTGATTTCGTGGATAGATTTCGCGGACAGGAGTGTCCGCGCCACACATTGAGGGCCACAGAGTGGCTGCACACCCTAGGCGCGCAGGTCCTGGACGATTGTGGCTATGTCGTTTTCCTGGAAGAGGCGGATCGCGGCGATGCCGGCGGCACCGGCCTGAAGGCATGATTTGGCGTTTTGTAGTGTGACTCCACCTAAGGCGAGGATGGGAATATTTGCTCGGCAAGCTTGGTGGAGAGCATCGAGGCCCTGCGGAGTGGTGTTGGGTGCATCTTGTTTTTCGAATACTGGGGCGAAGACGGCGAACGAGGCTTGGTTCGCGGCTGACTGGATGACTTCTTGTGGTGAGTGACAAGAAACTGCTATCAGTGGATTTTGTGGTGAAATTTCGCGGGCAAGAGTGCCCACGCCGCACGCGCGCGGGACACGCTTCCAGGCGGCTCTGACTTCGGCGGGGAGGATGTCGCTGGCGGGGAGATGGACGCCGTCGGCTCCGGCGGCGAGGGCGACGTCGGTGCGGGAGTTGATGAGGAGGGCGGTTTTCAGTTCGCGGTTCTCAGCTCTCAGTTTGCGGATGATGGCCATCGCTTCGCGGGCCAGGCTTTCGAGGTCGCGGGTGGAGAGATCTTTTTCACGGAGCTGGATGTAGTCGATGTTGTTGGCTGTGGCTTCGGCGATTTTGTCCAGGAGGAGGCGCTGGCGGGTGAGTTCGCCGCCGGGGAAGGACCTGCGATCAGTGATGTAGTAGAGGCTACTTTCGGCCATTCGCTTTCAGTCGTCAGTTTAAGGCAAGTGACGGGTGCTGCTTTCTAAAACCTTTACCACAGGGGACACAGGGGATCACAGGGTAAAGCTGGTTTACATCGGCTATCAAGGATCAGCAGGAAACAGTGCTCTGGTGGAAACGACTTGCGAGGCCGATGGTCGCGCAGAGGGCAAGAGAAGATTTATGGGCGAGTTTTGGCTATTTCGGGGAGGACTTCTTCTTTCTCTTTCTTTGGTTGGCTGCCGCCAAGATGATATTCCGTGAGCCCATCGCGAAGGAATTTGAAGGCGTCTTCAGGCGTGTCGACGAACTTGAAGAGGTTCAGGTCTTCTGCTGAAACGGTGCCGGCGTCGACGAAGGCCTGGAAGTTCATGATGCGGTGCCAGTACTCGCTGCCATAGATGACGACGAGAATTTTCTTGGCGAGTTTGTCGGTTTGCGCAAGGGTAAGAATTTCAAACAGTTCGTCGATGGTGCCGAATCCGCCGGGAAAAATTACCAGGGCTTTGGCGAGATAGGCGAACCAGAATTTGCGCATGAAGAAATAGTGGAACTCGAAGTTAAGCGCGGGCGTGATGTAAGGATTGGGATTCTGTTCGAACGGCAGATTGATGTTGAGGCCGATGGTTTTACCTCCGGCCTCGTGTGCGCCGAGGTTGGCGGCTTCCATGATGCCGGGTCCTCCGCCGGTGGTGACCACGAAACGGCGGCGGCGCGCGGGAATCTGAATAGACCACTCGGTCAGCATATGGGCAAGGCGGCGCGCGTCTTCATAGTATCGGGCCATGTCGACGGCGGCGGAAGCGCGCTTCAGTTCTTTTTCCTGTTCCGCAGCTGGAGCGTTCAGGTCTTTCTGTTCGGCGCCGGTGAGAGCTTTGCGGGCTGCGTCCATGCCCTGGAAGCGGGCTGATCCGAAGAAGACGACGGTGTCCTGGATCTGCTCGCGGCGAAAGCGGGAGAGCGGTTCCTGATATTCGGCGAGAATTCGGAGGATGCGTCCGTCGGGACTGCTCAGGAAAGGTTCGTTCTCGTAGGCGAGAGGGGCGGGTTTGAGTTTGTCGGTCATTGAGGATTCATCATTTTTGAAGCAAGTATGCGTTTTCGCGGCTGCTGATGCTTCAGCGTCCACAATCGTAAGCGCTATTTGTGTTCGTGGTAGTGGAGGGCTTCCCAGAAGCCGATCCAGATGTCGAGTAATCCCAGGCCGCTGCACAGTCCGCGGAAAAAGCCGGTAGTGACAATCGTGCGCAGCGAGGGGAATGATAGCAGGAGATAGTTGTCGGTCCACTCGGGAGTCCACGGCAAAATTACGAGCAGAACGCCGGCCACTGCGCTGATCAAAACAAAAAGAAAGACGGAAGTGCGGTGAAGCCAGAGTTGCAGGTTACCGGGAGGCTCTTGGACGGGAGCCGGTGGCGGATCGAGGAACGTGGTGGCGGATTGAGTACGTGCGGGAACGGGTTGCGCGGACGCGTCCGGGTCCGTCTGTACGGGCAGTTTGGGATCGGGAGTCACTGGACGCTCCGCGGAGACGGTGATGATGGGGGGAGAAACCAAGGTCCCTCGCTGCGCTCGGAATGACGAGCGTTGTAGAGCAGGAATTTTAGTGGGGAAAAACCCATCAGGGTATTTTACGACTTCAGGGGCTTGATGCGCTCGGCTACGTCACGATAATCGATGTTGCGCCCGTAGACCTCCATGAAGTGCTTGAGGGAGGAGGTCTTATCTCCCGCAGCTTCGTAAGCGGAGGCGAGTTCATAATGAAGAGCGGTGCGCGTTTCCTCATCGACGCCGGGAGCGGCGAGAGCTTTTTCATACCAGCGGATTGCCGCCTGCGGTACGCCTTTGTCGAGGAAGCATTGCGCCAACCAGGTATAAGTTTGCATGACTTGCGGGAAAGGATGTCCGCGGTCGACGGCCTGGCAGGTCTTTTGCAACTCGCCGATGGCTTCATCGAGCAGGCCCATTTCGCGGAAGGCGATGCCGAGATTGTAGTGCGTTTCGGGATCTTCTTCCGCAGTGGAAGCTCCGACTTCGAGGTCGTGCTTGAGCTCGCCGAACATTTCCGCGAGGTCGACACCCGCGTCTTCGGCGAACGGAGAAGACTTGGCGCCGGAGGCTCCGGGAATGACGGGCTGAGCGACCGGGGGAATCGGCATTGCTGGCACAGCGGGCGCGGGTTGCTGTGCCGAGCTGGATGCTTGTACTGGAAGCGAGGTACTGCCAGATGACGCAGAGGCTGCCGCTGCATTGGCGGCGGGAGCATGAACTGGCGGAGGCGTTGCCGGCCGCAGCGGCACAGGCTGTGTGACGATTGGAGCGTGAATGGTGGGTGCGGGCTGAGATGCAGCTACGGGTGCCTCTTCCGTCACAGGCGCGGGTTTGACCGGCTCAGGTTCTGGGACGGGAGCGCCTTTGAGGAAATCATCGCCCAGAGAAGCTTCGAGGTCGGAGACGAACTCGCCCATGGGTTCAGCTTCTGGTACGCCGAAGGTTGTGGGAGCGGAGTTTCCGATGGGTTCAAGTTGTGGAGGTTCGTGATCGAATTGCGAGGCAGCCGTCAAATCGTGCGCGGCAACAGGTGCTGCTTCATGAGGAACGGCTCCGGGAAGAAATGTTTCACCCAGCGAAGATTCAAGATCGGAGACGAATTCATGCAGCACGCCGGGAGCAGGCGCGACGGGGACTTCGGTGATTGGAGACTTGGCGGCCGCCGGCTTATCGCGTAAAGCGGGTGGCGCGGGCGTTGGAGGTATGGGAGCCGGGGGCGGTTCAGGCATCCGTTCCTCAACGACCGGAGCTTGCTGGAGCGCGGGTGAAACTTCATCGACTGTGAAGTCCGAAGGTTCATCGACGGTGAATTCTGCGACGGCATCAACGGCGGGGGATTCCACAGCTTCTGCCACCGGTTCAGTGACAGGCTCTTCCACAGCTTCAATCGCGGGTACGTCGATGGCTTCGACTGTGGGCTCTTCCACGGATTGCTGCGAGGCGGCCTCGACTTCCGCCTTCAGAGCCGACACGATGGATTGGTCGTGGGTGACCGTCTCGAGCCTTTTCAGGGCTGCCGAAGCTTGCTCAGGCATGCCGTGCTCGACGTAGAAGCGAATTTCCTCGATGACCTCGGCGGTCTTTTCAGATTCATCGACGCCGGGCGTTTTTTCTTCACGGCTGATTTCTTCGACGCCGGCTTCTGCGAGATGAGTTTGTTCGAGATCAGCGGAGGGAATGTCGTGGGGATCGGCAACATCCGTGACTTCGATTTCCGTGATGTCCGCGGGAGTGTCGTCGAGTTCGATCGTGATGGAATCGTCCCACTCGGAGGACAGATCGATTTCTGCTGGGGCCGGAGAAGACTCGGCTGTGGCCGTGGGCGCAGGGGTCTGAGCGATGTGCTGGTCCACGGAAGCGTTGTCACGGTCTGGCGTTGGATCGGCGACGACGGCGAATTCGGCGTCGCTCGAGGCGTTTTCAGCGACGGCAGGCCAGGGAGCCGTGTCTTCCGCGATGGAAACTTCTTCAACGCCAAGTTCCGCGTGGGCCGCGACAGGTTCGGTGGCGTGGAAATCGGTTGCTACGGAAACAGCCGAGCGTTCTTCGTATCGCGTGGCGAGTTCGCCGTAACGCGTGGCCTCCTCGGGATATCCGCCTTCGGAATAAATATTCTGCAGAGTGCGGCAACAGACGCCGGCTTCGGCGAAACGCCCGGCGCGCGTGTGCAGGGCGGCGAGGCGCTGGTTCAAGCGGAGATCCGAGGGCGCCTGCGGCAGGGCGGCCATCAGCGGGCCAAGAGCTTTGGCCGGCATGTTGTAAGAAATGAAAAGTTCCGCGTCCGTGAGCGCGGAGCGGACGGCGAGCGCGGCGGCATCGGAATAATGTTGATGAATGGACGGAGCGGTTGCTTCCAGTTCATCGACGATGACTGCGGCTTCTTCAGCCGAAATGAGCTTTGTGGCCGCGGCGCCGCCGAGCTGACTAATCACCTGCTGGTAATTGTTCATGTGCAGGGGATTGCCGGGCTCCAAGGTGGTGAGCTTCTGGTAAAGATCGCGGGCGCGGGCGAGATCGCCGGATTGCACTGACGCGTGAGCCAGCAACTCGAGAACCTCGGTGATATGAGTGGTGTCTCCAGCTTTCTGGAAAAGATCCAGAAGTTTCTCGAGCGAGGCGGGATTGTCGCGCACATGCCCGATAATGCTTTGGAGATTTTTTATGACTTTGGCAGAATCTTCAGCGAACAGGCGATCCGCGTGCTGATCGTAGACCTGGAGCGCGTTCTCATACTGGCTGGCCTGCATGAGAGCATCGGCGAAGGTGGAGATAGCGGCAAGATCGTTGTGGACGGCCTGGAGCTTGGTGGCCAGCGTGCCGGCATCGGAGAGGCGTCCGGTTTTGAGGTAGGCCTTGAGTAAATCGCGCAGGCCGTCAGGATTGGAATCGAGATCGGATACTTTTTGCAGCGACTCGATCGCGCCTTCGGCGTCGCCCGCTTCGAGCAGGTTGCGGCCCTGCATGAGTAGCGCATAGCTGTTGCCGGGATCGAGGGTCAGCATGCGCTTCAAAACTTCTTCGGCGCCGCTCAGTGAGCCCTTGGATCGCAAAGTTTCAGCAGCGGCAGAAAAAATCTGCCAAGCCTCAGTTTTCTTGCCGAGGCGAACATAAACTTCGGCCAGGCGAAGGCGCATGGCGGTGTTGTCGGGGTCCATTTCCAGAATTTTCTGGAAGATGCGGACGGCGTTTTCGAGTTCGCCGGATTTTAGAAACTCTTCGGCGACCTGCAGATATTGAGCACGGGCATCGTTGAACAGGCCCTGCTGGGTGTAGAGTTCCGCCAGTTTCAGCACGCTTTCAAGCGAGGGCTTGAGCTTGCTGATTTTTTTGTACATGGCGATGGCCTTGACCGTGAAACCCTGGTTGGCATAGGCATCGCCGACACTCTTGAAACATTCGGTGGCTTTATCGACTTCACCAAGGCGGGAGTAAAGGTCGCCGACGGTATTGGTGACGGTGAGGTCTTTCGGGTCGGCCTTGAGGACTTTTTCGTATTCCGAGATGGCGTTTTGCATCTTGCCCTGCTGGACGTACTTCTCCGCAGCGCTGAGAGTCTTCTGTTTGTTGAAGCCGAAACCGAACGCCATATGAGTGCGAACTCCAGAACCTGGTCTTACAAAGCTGGTCTTACAAAGCTGGCCTTACGAAGTTGGTCCTGCAAAATCTTCTGTTCTTACAGAACCCTTTTACAACTGGTTACGCCGGGTCGAGTGGCCAAACTCCTTTTATGGAGATGGCCGTTCGGACAAGGGCAATTGTACGGCTGCGTGGAGAGAATCGCATGGTTACCAAGGGTTACCAAAAGGGAGTGTACGTTAGGGTTACCTTGGGAATTAGCAGCGCAAATCGGCATATAGAAAGGATTGAACGCGTGTTTGCTTTGGAGGTAAGGATGCTTCGACTTCGAATCAGCACGACAGCACGGTAACAACTTCTAGTAGAAAGATGGTATGTCGCCGTGAGGATCAGGTAAGTTAGGTTTCCCGCTGCGATTCTTGAGACAAAAAGAGGAGCCAAGGGCATCTATGACGTGGATTCGAACCGTACCGAAGGCGGAAGCGGACGAGAAACTGATTAACGCGATGGAGGGGCAGCGGGCGCTTTATCCCAGGGAGTATGGGGACCCGGTGCATCCGGATGAAGCGGGAGGGTCGTCGATTGTGGGGTCGCACACGCTGATTCCGGAGGCGCTGTATCACGCGTTTGGGACGTTTGGCGCGCTTATGTCGCCGGAGTTGCCGTTGAGCCGGCGGCAGCACGAAATGATTGCGACGATGGTCTCCGTGACGAACCGGTGCGTGTATTGAATCGAATCGCACGCAGAGTTTCTGCGTAGAGTGACGCTTGATGAAGAATTGGTGGCGGCGCTGGAGAAGGATTACACGACCGCTCCTATTACGGTGCAGGAGCGAGTGATGGTGGAGTATGTGGTAAAGCTCACCAAAGACGCTACCAAGTGTTGGAAGGATGATATTGAGGGCCTGCGTGCGGTGGGGTTTGATGATCGCGGGATCCTGCAGATTACGCTGATTGCATCGTGGTTTAACTATATTAATCGGGTGGCGGATGCGCTGGGCGTCGGGCGGGAGTAAAGGGTGTGGCTGGTTTCACGTCGGTAGCGGCGTGGTTTGGGCTGACGCTCCGGGCCGGTTGAGCGGGAGGTCCTTCGCTCCCGCTCAGGATGACATCGTTTCTGCAGCCTATTTTGAAATCTGGAAGGCTGCGTCGCTTGCTAGTGTACGAGCGGGAGTCTTCACATGGACCTTGCCCGTACTTGCGCCGGTCGGGACAGTCGCGTTGATTTCCGTGTTTGAAACTACGGTAAACTTCGCGGCTTTTCCGTTAAAAGTGACCGCGCTTGAGCCCGTCAGATTGGTGCCTACGATGGACACGGCAGATCCGATCTTGCCGGAACCGGGGTGGGTTTTCACGAACGGGGCGAGGCCCATATTCAGGCTGAAGAATGTGCCGATGCTGCTGGTCCCTCCCTGCGTCGTGGTTCCGTAGAGAGTTCCGGTGGTCGACTGAATCAGGCCGGCGGATGGATTAGCACCGTCGGTAGCGTCGAAACTGTGCAGCGTAGTGAACACGCCCGCGGGAGTGATTGAGAAGATGGTGCCGTAGAAAGAGTTGGCGCCACCGAAGGAGGTAGTGCCATAGAAATTTGTGTCAGTGGCTTGAATGAGTCCAGCGAATGGAGAATAGCCATCGGTGCAGGGCTCGCCCTGGCTGCAAAAGCTGTAGAGCGAAGTCAGCGTGCCGGTGGTGGTTACTTCGAAGACGCTGCCATAGCCCTGGGTCCCACCTGTGTTGGTGGTCCCGTACAGGTTGGTGTTTGCGCCCTGGACCAGACCGCCGTAGGGGCCTTCTCCGTCGATGCAAAGCGGCTGGGCGCAGAAGCTGTACAACGTCGTCAGAGTGCCGGTGGCCGTTATCTGGAAGACTGTGCCGCCGCCGTTGGCGCCGCCCAGCTTCGTCGTGCCGTAATAGTTGCCGTCGCTGGCCCGCAGCAAGGAGCCGAGAGGTACTTCACCGTCAGTGCCGTCGAAGCTATGCAGGCTGGTTACGACGCCCGCGGCAGAAATTTCGAAGACCGTGCCTTCGTCGTTGGCGCCGCCATACTCCGTGGTTCCGTAAAAGTGATTATTGGGCGATTGAACCAGGCCGCCAAAAGGTTCGTCGCCATCGGTACCGGTGAAGCTATGCAGCGTGGTGATGGCGCTGGCTGAGGTGATGCGAAAAACTGTCCCGTTGTCTGTCGCGCCTCCGGCAGCAGTGGTGCCATAGAATTTCCCGTCGCTTCCGAGGATCAGACCTTGCGGATAGGCTCCGTCAGGGCACCCTGCCTGGGCGCAGAACTTGTAGAGCACGGTCATGGTTCCAGTCGGTGTGATCTTGATGACTGTTCCATACCCCGTTCCACCCGAAGAGGTGCTTGCGTAAAAATTTCCATCGGTGAATTGCACCAGGTGTATAGTGCCCTCGCTGCCAGTGAAATTCAGCAGCGTAGTGAAGGTTTGCGCATGCAAAGAAATCGTCGCTGAAAGGCAGAGCAATAGGGCAGCCAGTTCTCTTTTCCCGAGGGCGAATCGGTTCACGTTAAATCTCCTTTGGCCGTGTGGCCGTTTGATCATCGGAGGAAAGTTGCTGGCGCTTCACCGTCGAACTGAGGTAGCGGAGCGTCCCGCGTCGAGACTTTTTGCAGACTCAATCCTGAGCGAGTACGGCAGGAGGAGCGTCAACATTCTATAACCGGTTGTGTGCGGCTGAACACAGAGAATGGTGACTGCCGCTAAACTTTAGACTTGGAGATAAATTTCTCTAGCTTGCGTCCCTGAATTTGAGGGAGAGAACGTTGCATGGCGGAATCTCTGGCGGAATTCTTTCGGGCGAATTTTCAGGCGCATGCCGGGGAACGTGCCTATGGGCAGCGCTGCGGATACCGCATGGAGTGGTTCACCTATGGGCAGGTCGCGGAGATGGCGGCTGAGTTCGCACACGGGCTGGAGGAACGCGGGATTGGGAAGGGCGAACGCTTGATGTTGTGGGGCAAGAACTCCGCGCAGTGGGTGGCGGCGTTTCTTGGGTGCGCGATGTCGGGCGTGGTCGTGGTACCGATGGATGATGTGGCTGCGGCGGAGTTTGCTGGCCGAGTAGCGCGGCAGGTGGAGGCGAAGCTTTGGGTTTGTTCGCGGAAGCATGCGGCGGATTTGGGTAAAGCTGGCGCAGTTCCTATGCTGGCCCTTGAGGAAGTCAAAGTCCCCGCCCCTTCGACTGGCTCAGCGCAGGCTCTGTCGCGAAGAACCCAACAAGGACGGGGCACTCTCGCAAGCTATGGAACTTTCGCGCATGCGACGATTGGGCGCGATGACATCCTGCAGATTGTTTTCACCTCAGGGACTACGGCTGAGCCGAAGGGCGTGGTGATCACGCATGGCAATGTGCTGGCCAACATTGCGCCGCTGGAGCAGGAGATGCAGCGGTATTTGAAGCATGAGCGGTGGGTGCATCCGGTGAGGTTTCTGAATCTGCTGCCGCTGAGCCATGTGTTCGGGCAATTCCTGGGAATGTTTTTGCCTCCGTTGCTGGGTGGCACGGTGATTTTTCAGGAGGAGTTCAAGCCTTCGGAGATTCTGACTACGATTCGGCGGGAGCGGGTTTCGGTGCTGGTTGCAGTACCGAGGGTTTTGCAATCGCTGAGGCAGAAAATTGAGAGCGATCTTGAGGACAGCGGGAAGGCGGAGGAGTTCCGGGAGCGGTCTCGGGCAGCGGAAGGAAAACATTTTCTGCGGCGGTGGTGGATTTTTCGGGCCACGCGGCGGCAGTTTGGGTGGAAGTTCTGGGCCTTCATTTGCGGCGGCGCGGCGCTGGATGCCGAGACGGAAGAATTTTGGGGGCGGCTGGGATACGCAGCCATTCAGGGATACGGGCTGACGGAGACGACATCGCTGATTAGCGTGAATCATCCGTTCAAGTTGGGGAAGGGGTCGATTGGGAAAGTGCTGCCGGGGCGCGAGGTGAAACTGGCGGAGGATGGCGAGATTCTGGTGCGTGGGGGAGGAGTGGCTGCCACTTGGGACGGAGTCCGACGCAGTGCGGTGGTTGACGACGAGGGGTGGTTCCGCACGGGTGATGTGGGTGCGCTGGATGAGGCAGGAAATCTTTTTTTCAAAGGGCGGAAGAAAGAAGTGATCGTGACGCCGGCCGGCTTGAATATTTATCCGGAGGATTTGGAGGCAGCGTTGCGGCGTCAACCGGAGATAAAAGACTGCGTGGTGGTTGGGATTGATCGCCAGGGGAATGCAGAGCCTTGCGCAGTGTTAATTTTGCGAACTGGCGCGAGTGCGAACACTGTCATGGAGAGTGCGAACCAGTCGCTGGCGGAATTTCAGAGAATGCGGATGTGGGTGCAATGGCCGCAGGAGGATTTTCCGCGGACCAATACGCAAAAGCCGCGGCGGAATGTAATCACGGAATTTGCGCGGAAGGAGATTCTGCAATCCCGAGCGGAGGATGGAGAGACTGAGAGTCCGGTGATCGAATTGATTGAGCGCATTACAGGGCGGAGCGTTGCGACGCTGAGGGCGGGAGCCGATTCAGATCTTCAATCGGATTTCGGCCTCAGTTCGCTGGAACGGGTGGAGCTGATTGGAGCGCTGGAGGATCGGTATCAGGTGGACATGAGCGAGACGCGATTTAGCGCGGCGCAGACGGTGGGCGATGTGGAAAGAATATTGCGTGGTGGGACGCGCCAGAGGGTGGAGTTTCATTATCCGAACTGGGTCCTGCTGTGGCCGGTGACTTGGGTACGACGGCTCGCACGCTATTTATTAGTGATGCCGGCGACGCTTTTGCTGGCTTGGCCGAAGATTGAAGGGCGAGAACATTTGTGGGGTGTGAACGGGCCGCTGCTGGTAATTTGCAATCACATTTCGGATATCGATCTCGCATTGGTGCAGGCGGCGCTGCCTGCGCGTTTGCGGCATGGGGTCGCGACTGCAACCGGGGGAGAGGCATTGGAGGCTCTGCGTGTGCCGGCGCCGGAGAAGAATCTGTTTAGAAGAATGTTTGACAGGGTGAAGTGGATGTTGGGAGTTTCACTACTGAATTTATTTCCGCTGCCGCGCGAGGCGGGATTTCGGCAGAGTTTCGCGTATGCGGGTCAGGCGGTTGATCGCGGTTATAGTGTGCTGGTATTTCCGGAGGGGCGGCATACGGAGGATGGAAGAATGAATCCGTTTCGCGCCGGTATTGGGCTGCTGGCGAAAAATCTTGGGATTCCGGTGTTGCCGATGCGAATTGTGGGATTGTTTGAAGTGAAGCAGGCGGGCAAGAAGTTTGCGCCGCCGGGGAGAATCATCGTGCGCATTGGAAAGCCGATAAAATTTGCGGCTGCGCCTGAAAGAGATCCGGCGGAAATCGCGAGAGAGCTGCAGAGCGCGGTGGAAGCTTTGTAGATTTCGCGGACTGGAACGCGGCGTAAGAAAAAAGCCACCGTGAACTAAGTCACGGTGGCTTAAGTTTTGTGAATCGCGCCGTTAGTCCGAGCCGCTATTCCGAAATCAGCGGAATCGACGGCGCGAATTTTACTGGATGGTTACGTGCTTCGGGAGCGATCCGATTCCGTTAGCGATAACGGAGAGAGTGCTCGCTCCAGTTTCGGCGCCGGCGGGGACGTCGAAGGTTGTCGAGGTTGGGGTCGCACCTGTCGCAATACCCATCGTGCTGTGGTTATGGGTGCGGGCGTAGAAAATGTGCTTGGTGGCGGTGTTCCGGATGCGAACCAGCGGATAGCTGCTGGCTGCCTGAGCATCGTCGCCATACGCACTGCCTGCGGAGAGACCGTTGAACTGCGTTCCCTTGATCACGTAAGACTGGCCGCGAGTAAGGGTTGCGGGGACTGAGGAAATCGTCGGACGCCAGGCAGCATTGACCGTACCTGGAGAGGTGTAGATTTCCACGTCATGCACGAGTGGCTGAGAGCCAGAGGCGGGCAGCCACATGACCTGGCCCGTGGGCAAAAGTACTGTCCGAGCTTGCCAGGACTGCAACTTCGCCCCGTCCTTGGTATTGGGAGCGGCGGTGAAGGTGTCCGTGGTCAACGAAAACTCGAAGAAGCTGCCAGTGCCATTGAAAACACCAGGGCTGGTGTAGACGAGGACGTTGCCATCCGGCAGGATGGATGCGGGCGCATCCGCCATGTCATTGCCGCCGGGGTAGTCCGGGCCCTTGGCCCAAGTGCCGGTCGACGTGCTGTAGATCGCCGTATGTGTGGTCGCGCCAAAAGCGACGACGCTGCCATCGGGGCGCTGCATGAGCGGACCCATTTCGGGGACGATACCGAGGCCTCCGCTATTGGGCAACGACTGGATGGTGCTGCCAGCGGTGGCCCAAGCTTTGGTGGTCGGGTTATAGAGCTCAGAGTTGGGGATGTTTTCGCAATCCACGACTAACACTGAGCCGTCTGGAAGAAGAGAGAAGCCTTCTTCAGAAAAGCCGTCGGACTTGCCTGTACCGACCGCGGTCCATGTGTTTGTGGTGGCATTGAAGATAACCTGACGGAGGGATGGCTGTCCGCCTTGACCCATCATGAAAGTGCCGTCTGGCTGAACCACTGCGGGAGAGTCGCCGATGGTCGACCAGCCAGTGGGCGGATTGATCGGAGTCCACTTGTTGGCGACGGGATCGTAGAACGATCCGAGATTGGTTTCGTCCTGAATAAGGTTGTTATACTCTCCGCCTTCGACGAGGACACGACCATCGTTCATGACGGCTGAAGCGAAGTAGAGGGGCGCGTAGCCGCTTTGCATCGAAGCCAGCGTCGTCCAAGTTCCGTTCACATAGCTGCCATTGATATCGGGAGTGAGGCGCCACCAAACCCCGCTGTTGTACTGGTGCACCATGATGGTGCCGTCAGTCAGCACGAGTCCGGTGTCGGTTTCCCACGTGGGCTGGCTCTTTAGAGGTTGCCATTTTCCAACTGGTTCCTGGGAGCTGGCAAGAGTCGACCATGCCAGCATGGTGAGGAGGGCGATTGTTAGGGTCCGGAAAGCCTTCATGTATTTCCTCTCAGTTATTTTCGATTCGACAGCGTTTGCTAATCCAACCTGAAGTCGGGATTCGGCGTTGCGACAGGGTAACGACTGCGGGAGAAGTTGCAAGGACCGAGCTTCTGCCCCAATTTCAAGGCCGACGGATTATACCCCGGTTCGGATGGAATCCGATCCCCTTTGTTGTCCAGATTTGACAATTAATTCATGGAGCGCGCGTGGAAGCGATGAAAGCTTGCAAGATCTTGCATAGAAGGTGTGGCGATGAGGAGAAAAAACTAACTTTCGTCTACAGAAAAACTCCTCCTCACGGCGCGAAAGCTAGCGCGAGCTATTCTTCATCCGTGGAGCCTTCCTCTTTGTGGGAATCAGAATCGATTTTTAATTCGGGCAGATTTGCGGAGCGGAGCGCCTGATTGAGGGCGGGCAGGTCAGTTGTCTTGAGCGCCTCCCAGCGCTTCATAACTTCACTGGCATCGCGTTCAGCGGCGGCGATGGCGATCGACTGAGTGGTGGTTGGTTCAGCGTCGGCTTGCCATATTTGTCCATACAACGTGGAGACTTGTCCGTTCACGCGGGCGAGAGTGACCGCGTCTGGAGCGGGTGCGGGCGATCCGGTTGGGGCGCCGATTATTTCTGAGAATTTATTTTGGAATGCTTTGACCGAATCGAGAGTTGTAACTGAGACTTGTTGGCTAAGCTTTTGCAGCGGCTCGCGAATCGATCCGGATTGCAGAACCGCTGCGGAAGTCTGGCTCACGAGTGATGCCAGTCGCACTTCAACCTGAAATTTCTTTTCGAGGGCTGTTGACGAGGCCTTTACGCGGGGATCCATCTTCACGGTAAAGGGCGCGGTATAGCTCTTGCCATTTGCGGTGAGCTTCGCAGTGTACGAGCCTGGCAAGGCGGTGGGGCCGAGCGGAGAGCGAGGAGTGTCTCCGGGGATTGCGGCAATCGGATAGTCGTGGCGGACGGACTCCGGAGCGGGGTAGTGCAAATCCCAGACCCAACGGTGCATGCCAGTAGTGGAAGAGAGTGCGCGAAAGGGATGCAGCCAATAAAGAGGGATCAATTGTTTCCTGAGGTCGGCATCTGAAGCCTCCGGCTTGTCATCGCTGGAAAATTTGCGAACGAGTTGGCCGCGAGTGTCGAGAATTTCGAGTGTCACTGAAGAAGAAGCAGCGCGGGCGAGATAGTAGTCGATGATCGCACCACCAGGAGGGTTGGCCGCGGCCGGCTCATCGGGTGGAAGTGGCGTATCAGTATTGGTATCGCGCTGAATGCGGAACGAGGGAGCGGGAGCAAAGAGATGATCCGCGCTCGCAGCGAAGGAAGCGGCGAGTTCGCGCAAAGGGGCGATGTCATCCAGAATCCAGAAGGAGCGGCCGTGCGTGCCGACGATGAGATCATCTTCGTGAATCCAAAGATCGCGCATGGAAGTGTGAGGAAGATTCAATTGCAGAGATTGCCAGTGATCGCCGTCATCGAACGAGACCCACACTGAATTTTCTGTACCGGCAAAAAGCAGTCCCTTGCGGACGGGATCTTCGCGAACAGTATCGACGGGGCCGATCTCGGGCAGGCCGGCGGTGATGAGTTTCCATGTCTTGCCGCCATCGTGGGTGCGGTAGATATAAGGATGCTCATCGTTAATGCGGAAGCGGCTGACGGATGCGTAGGCGGAGTCGTCGTCAAAGTGCGACGCGCTGATCTGCGTGACCTTGCTCCAGGGCGTGAGTTCTTTCGGAGTAATGTCGTTCCACTTCTTGCCGCCGTCGCGAGTCTGCCAGATCAGGCCGTCGTCGGTGCCGGCCCACAGGGTGCCGATGTTCTTGAACGAAGGTGCGAGCGCGTAAATGACGCCGCGCTGTTTTTCGGCGTTCTTAGGAATGAGGGCGCCAACGCTGGTGGGCACGCCAGGAGTTTCGCGGGTGAGATCGGGGCTGATGGTTTGCCAGGAAGTTCCGCCGTCAGTCGTTTTGAAGAGCACATTGCTGGCGAAATAAAGCGTGTGCGGGTCCAGCGGGGAGAACATCGTAGGCTCGGAGCGGTTGGTGCGGTACTTTGCGCTGCGCAGAGGGATTGGTGTGACATTCTGCACCTCGCCAGTAGACCAATGAAACTTTGAGACCTCGCTGCGGCCTCCACCATAGATCACGTCCGGGTCGAGTGGGTCGGGTGCGACATAGCCGTATTCGATGACGCCGACGGGATGCCAATCGCGAAAGGTGATTGCGCCGTCATTACCCCGGCTGGAGATGCAGACGGAACCGCTTTCCTGCTGGCCGGCGCAAACCCTATAAGGAAAAGTTGGAGATACGGCGACGTGATAGAGCTGCGCGGTTGGCTGGTTGTACCAGGAACTCCAGGAGCCTCCGCCATTGACGGTGACGAGCGCGCCCTGATCGCTGACGAGAAGAATAATGCTGGGATCGTTGGGATTGATCCAGAGATTCTGATAGTCGTCTCCGCCGGGGGCGCCGCGAAATCCGGACCACGTTTTGCCGCCGTCGGTGGAGCGCATGGTTACGGTGCTGGCGCTGTAGACGACATCGGCGTTTTTGCAATCGACGCGAGGAATGGCCAGGTCGCCGCCGCCGATGCGGCCTGAGGGGCGCGGGTCGTCCGTTATTTTGGACCAGCTATCTCCGCCGTCATCCGAGCGATAAAACCCAAGAGTGCCTGAGGCGGCGCCGATTGTGGCGTAGAGCCGCTTTGGATTTGTCGGTGCGATCGCGACATAGATTTGCGAAAGATCTTTCGGCAGGCCGTTGGTCAGGGGATGGAAGGTAGCTCCGCCATCGGTCGATTTGAATAATCCACCGCCGGTTCCGTTGACCTCGTTGTTGTCTTCCCACGGTCCCTCGCGAGCTTCCCACATGGAGGCGTAAATAATGTCGGGATTCGATGGGTCGATTTCCACGTCAGAGGCGCCGGTGTTCTCGTCTTTGTAAATCACTTTTTGCCAAGTCTGGCCGCCATCGGTAGAGCGGAAGAGGCCGCGCTCTTCATTAGGGCCGTAGGGATGGCCGAGAACGGCGGCGAAAACTCGATTGGGATCGCGAGGATCGATGGCGAGCGCGGGGATTTGAAAGCCATCGCGGAGACTAAGGTGAGTCCAGGTTTTTCCGGCGTCGGTCGATTTATAGATTCCGTTGCCAACCGAGAGATCGGGTCGGTGCAGACCTTCTCCGCTAGCGACATAAATAATGTTGGGATTCGAAGGGGCGACGGCGATAGCGCCTATGGATTGCGTTGATTCGTGGTCGAAAATAGGGGCCCAGGTGCGGCCGTAGTCGTCGGTCTTCCAGACGCCGCCGTTAACTTGTCCTACATAGAAGAGATTGGGCTGGCTTGGAACGCCGGCGGCGGCGCGGGTACGTCCGCCGCGAAAAGGGCCGATCATGCGCCAGCGAAGTTCCTGATACGTATTTTCCGGAGGTTGTTGCGCCGCACTGGGCAAACTGGCAAGAAAAAATGAAAGGCAGACACAACAACAAACGACTACCTGAGTTTTGGTCATGAGGCCCCCTCAGACGCGAAAACACAAACTGGATAGCATAAACTAAAAACGATTTGTGATGGTTTTTGCTCCGGCTCAACGTGTCTATGCTCACCTCAACCAAATCGGTTCACTCTCGACTCTTCGTTCAAGTCATGCAATTTCGGCCAAGGCGTGCTGTAATCCGCCCCTGGGAGTGGGAGTTGCCCCCGACTGGCTTGCGACCCATGCGCCGACGCGATTCGCGGTCGCGTTGATTTCCTGTAGTGATCGGGAGCGGAGATATCCGTGAACGAGGGCGGCAGTGAAAGCGTCTCCCGCGCCAATGGTGTCGGCGACCTTTACTTTTAAGCCGGGGTGCTCGCTAAGCTGGTCGGCAGAAAGCAAAAGGCTGCCCTTCGTACCGCGGGTTACACAAATCAGATCGAGCTCATACAACGACAGCAACCGGCCCGCCGATTCAGGTTGGCTGCGATTTTCCAATTCGAACAATTGCATGATCGTTGGGAGCTCTTCGTGGTTCAACTTGACGATGTTTGCGAGCTTCATCGAATCGGCCAGGATTTCCTTCGAGTAGAAGTTCTGCCGCAGGTTGACGTCGAAGACTCGAACTGCGTGGGGAGGGGCCGCGTGCAAGAACCTACGGATTGTGGTCTGGCTCTGTGGAGAGCGTTGCGCCAGGGAACCGAAGCAGATGGCATCGGCCTTTTCTGCCAAGAGACGCCATTCCGCGGTCCAGTCGAGAAAATCCCAAGCGACCGGTTGCAGGATTTCAAACTGGGGCTGGCCGTCGGTCGCGATTTTCACTTTCACGGTCCCGGTTGCGTGAACGAAGTCGCGCTGAATGGACTGTGCGCTTAAGCCGAGATGGGAGAGCCGTCGGATGGCTTCGTCGCCAAGCGCGTCGGCGCCGACGCGGCTGGCAGGAACTCCAATGTCTCCCAGCAGGCTCGTGATGTAGGCGAAGTTGGCGGGCGCGCCGCCGAGTTGCTTGCCGGCGGGGAGGAGATCCCATAGCAGTTCCCCGAGTCCGACGATAATTCGTTTTACATCAGTCATTTGCATTTGCTTTGCTAACCAGCTTTCTCCCAGGACTTGGCGCGTGAGACGGCTTCATTCCAGCGTTGTCGCATGGCGTCCATTTGAGATCGTGGCATGCGTGGTTCGAAGCGGCGCTCCTCGCGCGGCAACTCGAAAATGGCCTGCGCTTCTTTCCAGAATCCCGTGGCCAGGCCAGCCAAAAATGCAGCACCGAGGGCAGTGGTTTCCGTCATAGCAGGGCGTACGACGGGAACTCCAAGGGTGTCCGCCTGAAATTGCATGAGAGAATCATTGCAGGATGCGCCGCCATCCACGCGCAACTCCGGGAGCGGAGTACCGGTGTCAGTTTGAACGGCGTCCATGAGATCCGCGACCTGGTAGGCGATACTCTCCAGTGCGGAGCGCGCAATGTGACCCCCGTTGCTGCCTCGAGTGAGGCCGAAAATTGATCCGCGCGCATAAGAATCCCAGTGCGGAGCGCCCAGACCAACGAGTGCGGGGACGAAGTAAACTCCGCCATTGTCAGGCACCGAATTCGCCAGCGCCTCTACTTCCGAAGAGTCGCGAATGATGCCCAAACCATCGCGCAACCATTGCACGACGGCTCCTCCCACAAACACGCTGCCTTCGAGAGCATAGTAGGTGGTGTCGCCGATTTTCCAGGCCACCGTTGTCACAAGACGATTCGTTGACGCGACAGCGTGTTTGCCCGTGCACTGTAGCAGGAAGCATCCGGTGCCGTAGGTATTCTTCGTGAGACCGGAGCGCGTGCACTTTTGTCCAAAGAGTGCGGCCTGTTGGTCACCGGCGATTCCGGCGATTGGGATTCCGTTGAGGCCAGGGACGGAGCTCACTTCTCCGTAGATTTCACTGGAGGGACGAACCTCGGGCAACATCGAAGCCGGAATTCGGAAAAGATCGAGCAGATCGGTATCCCACTGGCCGGAACGAAGATTGAAAAGCATGGTGCGGGAGGCATTGCTGGCATCGGTGATATGGCAGCGGCCGCCGGTAAGCTTCCAAATGAGCCAGGTATCGACTGTGCCGAAGGCGAGACGGCCAGCGTTGGCGAGTTGGCGCGCATTCGGGACGCGTTCGAGAATCCAGGAGATTTTGCTCGCGGAAAAGTAGGCGTCGATCAACAAACCTGTGCGCTGCTGAATCAGACTTTCGTGGCCCAGTGTTTTGAGGTGCTGACAAAACTCGGCGGTGCGGCGATCCTGCCAGACAATGGCGTTACAGACTGGTTTTCCGGTGGACCGGTCCCAGACGATTGCGGTTTCGCGCTGGTTCGTGATGCCGATGGCCACTACATCGCGGGGCTGCAGGTTGGCTTGGGACAGGGCATCGAGGGCGACGGCGATCTGTGAGGCCGCGATCGCTTCCGGATCGTGCTCGACCCATCCGGGCTGAGGAAATATCTGCGTGAACTCGCGCTGGGCCACCGCTCGGACCGCGCCATCATGATCAAACAGGAGGGCTCGAGAGCTGGTTGTGCCCTGATCGAGAGAGAGAATGCAGCGCAAGAGATCTCCTAAATTCTTTGCCGCGGGTTTCGGTCATTCCCTACGACGGCAACTGGCCGCGTAGAAATCGTCTGATGCCGAAATCGTAAACGGCGGCGCCGACGAGGCCGCCGAGCAGCGGCGCCACCACCGGAACCCACCACACCCGCGGGCCGTCGCTCAGACCATTATTCTTAAATCCGACGAGCGCGGTGAAGAGGCGCGGGCCAAAATCGCGCGCGGGATTAATAGGGTATCCGTGCATGCCGCCGAAACTCATGCCTATCGCCACGACTACCAAGCCGATCATCGCAGGCGCAAGATTCGCCCCGGGTGGTGCGTTGAACTCGTCAGTAATGGCCAAGACCAGCAGCAAAAGCAGCGCCGCGCCGATGACTTGATCGAGGAATCCGGCTTGAGGCCAGTCGGGAAAAGCGGGGAAGGTAGTGAAGACTCCGGCCGTTCTTTCCAGTCGAGGATCGACCTGCTGGAAAGCCGGCAGATAGTTTCGGTAGACGAGAGCAGCGGCAAAGAACGCCCCAGCCGTTTGCGCAACAGAATAAGGGACAACTTTGCGCCAGGGAAATCCGCGGAATACTGCCAGTGTGACAGTGACTGCGGGATTGAGGTGGCCGCCAGAAATTTTACCAGCGACATAGATTCCCATGGTTACGGCCAATCCCCAGCCCAACGTGATGTTGGTATAGCCGCCGTGAATTGTGGCAGCGGGAGCAGACGAGGGAAACAAGACGACCATGGCAACCACACCAGTGCCAAACAGGATCAAGATAAAGGTTCCGAGGAATTCCGCAATCAACTCGGCCGCCAGGGTTGGCCTCGTATTCATTTTGTATAGCTCCGTGCCAGGGACATCTTCTCCGGCGACTGCAATCGACCGCGAGTAGTCTAGCAAGGATTTCAGAACGAGCCTCTTTCTAGCCCCCATATTAGAGGCTGAAGTTGTATAGCATGGTGAAGGCTTGCGCTTGCGTGTACGATATTGGGGCCTCGCGATCAGTAATTAAGATCAGTAATTTAAGACGAGGCCGACCGTCGCAAGCAGGTTTTCTGGGGAGAATTACCATGCTGAATCGCACCGTTGTCCAGATTCTCGGCGTTCTGATGATGCTATCTTCCTCCGCGCTCGCCAGCACATGGTATGTCAATGGAGTCAACGGCGACGACGGCAATAACTGCAAGACGAAAGCCACGGCCTGCGCCACCATCGGACACGCGATCTCGCTTGCAGCGTCCGGCGACACCATTCAGATTGCCGCGGCCACTTACCAGGAAAATCTAAGCATTCCGTTTAACGTGACCCTGAACGGCGTCAAGGCCGCGACCACCATCGTCGACGGCACCAACACCGCCAATGTCTTTACGGTCGGCGCGCGGATCAGTCTTACGCTGTCGAATCTCACCATCAAAAACGGCGTCGGCTATTCCCCCGGCGGGGGAGGTGTCAACAATGCCGGTACGCTTACTGTCAACAGGAGCAATTTCTATACGAACACGGCGCTCTCCGGTGGCGCCATCCTCAACACAGGGACGGTGACTATCAGCAATTCCAACCTGAGTGGGAACAGCCCCTATTTCTCCGGACACAGTGCGAGCTGCGGCGCCATCGATAACCGCAGCACGATGACAATCACGAACTCGACCTTCTACAGCAACTACGCGAATAATAATTTCACATCAGGCGGCGCGATCTGCAACGGCGGGACATTGACGATCACGGGCAGCACGTTCAACACCAACCAGTCGCAGGGGAACAACGGGGGCTACGGGGGCGCGATTTATACCTATGCGGGGACCCTCTCCGTTACGAACAGTACGTTCTACCTCAACAGCGCCACGACCGGCGGCGGAGCCATCTACAGCCAAGGGGGAACCGTTCAGATCAGCAATTCGACGTTTGGCATCAACGCCGCGACTAGTGGTGGCGGAGGAGGGGCTCTCAGCAACGCGGGAGGCTCGTTTCTTATCCAGAACAGTATTGTTGCAAACACAGGCTACGGCGGGAACTGTGCCGGCACTATCACGTCCGACGGCTACAACCTGGCTAGCGACAGTTCATGCAATTTCAGCGGTCCTGGGGATCTCAATGGGGCGAATCCCAGGCTCGGCGCACTGCGCAGCAACGGTGGGCCAACGCAAACAATGGCGCTGCAGAAAACCAGCCCGGCGCTTGACGCAGGCAATCCCGGCGGCTGCCGTGACTTCGCAGGAAACCTTCTGACGACCGATCAACGCGGCCTGCCGCGTCCCGGGGGAGGGGAAGCCAACGGCTGCGACATGGGCGCGTACGAAAGCCAAACATATTGAGTTAAGCCCATATTAAGAAACTCTGCTGAAGAACCCTGCTCTTTGCCAACGTCCTGTTCTTTTGCCATCACTTCCCTCCTGGCCAGCGTTGTACGGCGAACGTCGGCAGCTTCTCATGCCATCTTTCCGGCTAGCCTAGTTCCTCGCAGTGCGCCCACCGGTACCTAAGAAACCAAGAGGCAAGATATTTTTTCTTGACACGACGGGCAGGGTCTGTAAGATAAAGAATATTTATTCATAAATATGAATAAATATTCATGATGAATAAAACCTTGCGTCAGCGCGCGGTTTTGGACGCGGTGCACGGCGGGCCAATCGCGAATCAGGAGGATTTGCAGCGGGCGTTGCGCAAACGGGGATTCAAGGTGGGGCAGGCGACGCTGTCGCGCGACATTCGCGACCTGGGGTTAAGCAAGACGGCAGACGGTTACAGCTTGCCGCAGGGAGAAGGCACCGCGAGCCTGGCACTGCCGCCGGTGAAGCGCTTGGTCCGGGAGTTTGTGATGGATGTGCGTCCGGCGCAGAACCTGCTGGTGGTGAAGACCATCATAGGAAGCGCGCAGCCGGTAGCGGCGGCCCTCGATGAGCAGGAGTGGGAGGAAGTTCTGGGAACGATTGCAGGCGATGACGCAATCCTGATCGTGTGTTCCGACAAGGAAGATGCGAAGAAGATTGCGGCGAGGATTGAGGAGATGCTCGGCTGATGGCTGCGAAGCTCAAATGCGCGCTACTGGGCGCGAGCGGTTATTCGGGGCTGGAGTTGACGCGCATTCTCGAGCGCCACTGCCAGCTGGAGAGACCGGTTCTATTGCGGCGCGAGAACAATGGGGATGGAGCCAAAGATTTGGCGGAAGTATTTCCGGAATTGTCGGGCAACGGAGGCTATCCGCTGCGAACGCTTTCGTGGCCGGAGCTGAAGCGGCTTGGCGTGCAGTTGCTTTTTCTGGCGACACCGCATGAGGCCTCACGGGCGCTGGTGCCGGAAGCTATCGCGCAGGGCCTGAAGGTGATCGATTTGAGCGGGGCATGGAGGCTGAAGCAGGAGCAGCATCGCGCGATTTATGCCTTTGAGGACATCGATGCGGTGACCGCTGCCGAGTTGACGGCGAAAGCAGTTTACGGATTGCCGGAACTGAACAGCGACCGCATTGCGGCGGCGCAGTTGGTGGCGAATCCGGGATGCTATGCAACTTCGGTGATTCTGGCGCTGGCACCGCTGCTCAAGGCTGGGTTGATTGACCGGGAGCACGGAATTATTTCGGATTCGAAATCCGGAGTATCGGGAGCGGGGAAGGCTCCGACCCCGCGAACGAATTTTGTGGCGGTGGCGGACAATCTCTCGGCCTACTCGGTATTCGATCACCGGCATCTGGGAGAAATGGTGGAGCAGTTGGGGCTCGAAGATGCAGAGCTGACGTTTACGCCGCATCTGCTGCCGATTCCGCGGGGGATTCTGTCGACGATCTACGTGCGGCTGAATCGCGCGATGAAGCCGGCGGAGGTGGAAGCCTGCTTGCGTGATTTTTACTCGGGCCGGCATTGGGTGCGGGTGTTTGAGACACCGAAGCTGCCGCAGGTGCAGTTTTCGCTGCACACGAACTATTGCGATCTGGGATTTTGCCTGGCGGAGGATGGGCGGCGGCTGGTTCTGATCTCGTGCGTAGACAATTTGTTGAAAGGCGCGGCGGGGCAGGCTGTGCAGAACATGAACCTGATGTACGGATGGGAAGAGCGGGAGGGGCTGCAGTGATTGTCGTCGTGAAAATCGGGGGAGCTGCGATTGAGGACGCCGCGACCTTGCGCAAATGCGCACAGTCGGTTGCGGAGTTAGCGCGGGATGGTCACCGCGTAGCCGTGGTTCACGGCGGCGGCGGCGCACTCACTCGAATGCTCGAACGTCTCGGAAAGAAGAGCGAATTCGTTGAGGGGTTGCGCGTGACGGATGCGGAGACTCGCGACGCGGCACTGATGGTGTTGGCCGGGGTGGTGAACAAGAAGCTGGTGGCCGCAATTCAATCGGCAGGGATGCCGGCAATTGGATTCTGCGGCGGCGACGGAATGACGTTTCGTGCACGAAAGAAATTTGTCCACGGCCGCGATCTGGGATTTGTGGGCGAGATCTGTTACGCCGAGCCGTGCTGGATTGAAGCGCTGTGGCAACAAGGAGGGATTCCGGTTCTGGCTTCGCTGGCACTGGGCGCCGACGGGGAATACTACAACGTGAATGCCGACGAAATGGCGGCGGCCTGCGCGGCGGCCTGCCGCGCGAACACGCTGATTTTTCTCACCGATGTGCCCGGAGTAAAGGATGCGGCGGGCAGCGTAATGCCCTGGCTGAGCACGAAGCAGGCGGCCGAACTGGCGGCGGGTTCTGTGATCAGTGGAGGCATGTTGCCCAAGTTGCATGCCTGCGGACAGGCACTGAAACAAGGAGTGGGTCGGGTGAGGATTTTGCCGGCGGCAGAGGTGGAGTTGTTGCCGCAGTTTTATCTTACGAAATTGTCATGTGGCACGGAGGTGACCTGTTCATGAGTTCGCAGGCTGTGGTTCGGAAGGAAGCAAAATTGATTGGTCGCGGACGTGGACATGCGCCAGCCGCTCATGAGCGAGTGCCTCTGCATGAACCGCAACCGTTCTGGTGTCCAGATCTTGTCTCGACTCGCGATTTGGGTCCTGCCGGAGTGCATGCGGTTCTGAATCTTGCCGCGATCATGAAGGCGCGGCCGGCGGACTTTCGGAAGGCGCTGGCCGGGAAACAGATGGTGATGTTTTTTGAGAAGCCTTCATTGCGCACTCGTTTGACGTTCGAAGCGGGGATGGCAAGCATGGGCGGCACAGCGATGTTCGTCGATCAGACTCAGGAGCGGCTGGATGCGCGCGAAAAGTTGAGTGAGGTCGCGCACAATCTGGAGCGCTGGGTTGACTTGATTGTGCTGCGAACGTTTTCGCAGGAGACGATCGAAGGCATGGCGCAATATTCGCGCGTGCCGGTGATCAACGCGCTCAGTGATCTGGAGCATCCGTGCCAGGCGCTGGCTGACTACCTCACCTTGAGGGAGCGCTTCGGGGATCTCAAGAAACGGTCCATCGCTTATGTAGGTGATGGAAACAACGTGGCGCACTCGCTGATTCTTACGTGTGCGTGCCTGGGGTCATCGATTCGGGTGGCGACTCCGATTGGCTATGCGCCCGATCGGCAGATCGTTGCCGATGCGCGTGCGATCGCGAATGACACCGGGGCCGAGATTGACCTGCTGACCGACCCACACGAAGCGGCTGCCGGGGCTGACGCAATTTACACGGACGCCTGGGTCAGCATGGGGCAGGAGCGCGAAACGGACGAGCGGGCGCGGATTTTTCCGCCGTATCAAGTGAATGCGGAACTGATGGCGAAAGCCGCCCCGGACGCGGCATTTATGCATTGCCTGCCCGCGCATCGCGGGTTGGAAGTGACCGATGAAGTGATGGATTCGGAGCAGTCTGTGATTTTCGAGCAGGCGGAGAATCGCCTGCACGTTCAAAAAGCGATTTTATATTTGCTGTTGGGCGGCGGCGATCGCCAGCCTGCAAGGAGTGCTCATGCCTGAAAAAGTTGTGCTCGCATACTCGGGAGGTCTCGACACCTCGATCATTATTCCGTGGCTGAAAGAAAACTATGCATACAACGTGATCGCGATGGTTGGCGATGTCGGCCAGGGCGACGATATTGAAGCTGTCGTGGAAAAGGCCTACGCCACCGGCGCAAGCAAAGTTGTCGTGGAGGACTTGCGCGAAGAGTTTTTGACGGGATACGTTTTCCCCGCGCTGCAGGCGGGCGCGGTGTATGAACATAAATATCTTTTGGGAACTTCGCTGGCGCGGCCTGTGATCGCGAAACACCAGGTGGAAGTGGCGTTGCGCGAAGGCGCGACTGCAGTGGCGCATGGGTGTACGGGAAAAGGGAACGATCAGGTTCGATTTGAATTGACCTATCAGGCGCTTGCGCCCGAGTTGAAGGTGATTGCGCCGTGGCGGGAGTGGACTTTGAAGTCGCGCGAGGATTGCCTTGACTACGCGGAGCAGCATGGTATTCCAGTGGCTGCGAGCCGGGAGAAGATTCACAGCCGCGACCGAAACCTGTGGCATCTGAGCCATGAAGGCGGAGAGCTGGAAGACGCGGCCAACGCACCGCTCGCGACGACGTGGCAGATGACGCGGTCGCCGCAAGAGGCCCCGGACAACGAGGAGCAAGTCAGGATTGGTTTCGAAAAAGGGATTCCGGTCGCAGTGGGTGGGATGAAGCTTGATCCGGTTTCGCTGGTCGAGTTGCTGAACGAAATTGGTGCGCGCAATGCCATCGGGCGCGTCGATCTGGTGGAGAATCGCTTTGTTGGGATCAAGTCGCGCGGCTGCTATGAGACGCCGGGCGGGACGTTGCTGATTGCGGCGCATCGCGAACTGGAGGCGCTTTGCCTGGAACGCGAAGTCGCACACTTCAAGCAGCACGTGGGACTGAAGTATGCGGAGCTGGTTTACTTCGGATTGTGGTTCACACCGCTGCGTGAGGCGCTGGACGCGTTCGTCGCGAGCACACAGAAAGAAATCACCGGAAGCGTGACGCTGTCTTTGTATAAGGGTAATGTTTCGGTGGTGAGCCGGGAGTCGGAGCACTCGCTTTATCGCACCGATCTTTCGTCGTTCACAATGGGCGAGAGCTACGACCAGAAAGATGCGGCGGGGTTCATTCGCATTCTCGGCCTGCCCTCGCGCACGCGTGCGCGAACGCGAGTGGAGGTTGGGCGATGAAGATGTGGTCGGGAAGGTTCCGGCAGGCACTGGATCCGCGGTTCGAAGACTGGCAGCGGTCGTTTGATTTCGATCGACGGCTGCTGAAGTACGAACTGGCGGCGAGTGCGGCGCATGCGCGGGCTTTGAAGAATGCGGGAGTTCTATCCGCGGATGAGCTCATCAGCATCCTGGAGGGATTGCAGGAGATTGGTAAAGCGGCCCACGTCTCGCAAAAGACGCGAGACATGGGGTACCCAGCGACAAACGGTTTGGTGGAAGATCCAGAGGCCGAGGACGTGCACCACTTCGTTGAGAAGCAACTGGTGAAACTCGTCGGCGAGGTGGGATATAAACTGCACAGCGGACGGAGCCGCAACGAGCAGATCGCGACCGACTTACGGCTGTATGTGCGGGCGTCGATCGACGAGTTGCGCAATCAACTTGCGGAAATTTGTGCGGTTTTTCTGGAGCGAGCCGAAAAAGCCGGGAGCGCCGCGATGCCTGCATACACTCATCTGCAACATGCGGAGCCGGTATTGGTTGCCCATTGGCTGATGGCTTATGTGGGGATG
>Ga0307474_10000505_pt1 | contig 27867 bp, 27 predicted proteins | sample atmos_gasesECM1C_2_FD_203312 | JGI IMG/M metagenome (GOLD analysis project Ga0307474, IMG submission 203312) | Hardwood forest soil microbial communities from Morgan-Monroe State Forest, Indiana, United States - atmos_gasesECM1C_05 | ecosystem: Environmental > Terrestrial > Soil > Temperate... | reverse complement strand
CATCAGTGCCAAACCATCCGCATCAACGGACCTTCCTTGCGTGAACCTCAGGGTTGATCACTACATTCAAACTCTTCCCGCGAATCTTCCCCTTTTCCAACCAAAAACGGTTGTTTGTAGAGCGCCCTTTTTCTTCATCCACGTTCCGATTACGAATCTCATTCCAAGTTTCGATTCAAGACAGGGTCGTCTTAGGCAAGTACCAGTGGGTCATTCTTGGCGAGCGGTCGCGCACATGATAAACAACCGTGTACGAGTATTCTTCCGCAGCCAGCCGGTTGAGCAGCATCTGCACCTGAAACTTGGTGACGTCTTTGAGCGCGACGTGTTCGAGGGCTGGATAGACATGACTGGTGAGGTAGTCGAGGTTTGTGCGTCGCGTTGCGTCCCGCCAGTTGGCACCGCGCATGGGGATGTAGAAATTCCGCATCCAATTGCCAAATGTGATGGTTCCGTCTGCCGCTCGGGTGACTGGACCGCCGTTGATGGCCGCCAGTTCCGCGGCCAGGATCTTCTCGGCGTCGGCCCGGTGCATCTTCGGCTTGTAGCCCACGACGCGGCTGCGGTGATGTCGCTTTGGTTGACCGGTTGTGGGATCGGTTAGGTAGACGTTGTAGTGGATCTCCCAGCCGCCGCCGTTGGTGGCGACCACCCGGCCTCTTTGATACCGCGCACGTCCGCGTGCCATGAAACCTGCTCTCTGCGCCGGAATTGTTGTGCAGCTTTCGATTTCGCGCAAACGCGCGACGAAGAGCTGTCACCCAGCCGAAAGAGGGTGCCATGCGTGCGAAATTCGGCAGTTGCTTTCGAGGAACTCGCTTGACGAAAATGGCTGTGAGTTTTTTATTTGCACCCTTATTGCAACCTTCAAAACTCTAAGCCATTGACGTAGAATCGCTTACATGCGGGTTACGGGCCGCCTCGAAAGTCAGCCGACGAGTCCCTTGTGTGCGCCAGAACGGTGCCGTGACAGGGCAACAATGAGATGTAACTAATTGATATTAAACGGTGTCGGCGGACATCGTTTGATACAAAATGACACCGGACGGTATCTGTTATCGTCCCCTTAACGTCCCCGGAATTGAATCAACGATTGAAAGTCGTACCGTGGGCCTGGAGCAACCTCAGGATCACTACGCATCGCCCGAGTTCTTAATTCGTCGCGCTGCTTGAAGAGGTATTCTGAGTTAAGAATCGAGCTTATCCATGTTGGGGCATGATCGCTCGCGTTTTCCTGGCCACGCGCGCATCGGTCAACACCGCCGTCCACGAGCCGGACTGACAAATTCGGCGAGAGCAGAAAATGATCGAGTCGCATGCCTTTGTCCTTCTGTCACCGTTCAAATTTGTAATCCCAGAATGTCTAGGGCGGCCTGTCCGGATATAGCTTCCGCATGGCGTCAGTCCAGCCTTGAGCCAGCAAACGCGCAAAGGCCTGTCGGCTCTCGGGTTGGATTAACGCGTTGTTATCCAACGATCGAGTCGGATAGATGTCCCGCGGTGTCGGCACGACATTGTAGTCACCGGCCAGTACCACGGGGGCTCCGCTCGCCATGAGTTCGGCGGCATGGGCGGTGAGGCGCTCAAACCAAGCCAACTTGTAGTTAAATTTCGGTCCAGGCTGCGGATTCCCATTGGGGAGGTAGATGGAAGCGATCAGGACTCCCTGAACAGCCGCTTCAATGTAGCGAGCTTGATGATCTTCAGGATTTCCCGGCAAGCTTGTGCAGGTCAGCACGGGAACGTGGTTTCGCGCGAGAATGGCCACGCCGTTCCAGGAATGCTCCCCTTGCCAGACTGCTTCGTACCCCAGAGTCCGAAGGGCATTCAGGGGAAAGGCTTCCTGCTCTGCCTTGAGCTCTTGGAGACTAACCACCTCCGGTTGAGCTTTGGACAACCAGGCCAGGAGGTTGTCGAGCCGCTTATTGGTGTTGTTTACGTTGAAGGTGGCGACTCTCACCAAGTCCTTTTCTCTCCCCCTGCTTTCTGGGTTTCCCCAAAAGGAATAAACGAGTTCGCTGTTCGTGCTCGTATTATTGTACCGGTGGAAAGAAATGAAAAAACCGAACCAAAACGCTAACCTACTCCGATTGGAAGGACTACGAGATGCGGAAAGGGTTTACGAGAAAACCACAAGGGGACGAGCCCGCGACGCGAGGCAAGAACTACATAACGCGGGGCGGGCTGCAGCGCCTCAAAGATGAGCACCGGTTTCTGCTCACCAGGGAACGCCCGGCCGTGACGGAGGTGGTGGCGTGGGCTGCCAGCAATGGCGATCGCAGTGAAAACGCCGACTATCAATATGGCAAGCGGCGGCTGCGGCAGATCGATGGGCGGATTCGCTTTCTCACGAAGCGAATCGAAGCCGCGGAAGTAGTGGACCCGGAAGCTCCGAGAACGGGGCAGGCGGCGACGAGGATATTCTTCGGAGCGACCGTGCGCTATGCCAATGCCGCAGGAGCGGAGCGAGTGGTGAGTATCGTAGGCACCGACGAAGTCGATCTCAACCGCAACCACATCAGTTGGGTGTCACCTCTGGGGCGCGCGTTGATGAAGTCGGCAGAGGGTGACAGCGTAGTCCTTCAAGTGCCGGGCGGTACTGAAAACCTGACCGTGCTGGAAGTGTGTTACCAGCGCATTTCTGTGGAACCGTTTCGTGAACCAGCTGGATCCGAAGCCTCGGCAAAGGGACTTCCTCGCCGACGCTAATCCACCTGACGAAGGCTAGCGAGGCGGCACATGAAACTTCCAGTCCCCGAACAAGGACGAATTGTGAGCCGACTATAGAGCTAGTCCTTCCGCTATTGTCCAACCCCAGTCAGAATCGCTCGCGTGTAACGCGGTAGCGTTAACGCGCGCGTTTGTGCCCTGTCAGCGAAAACTTCGCAGTTGCCTAAGGATCCGGTAGTTGGCGATTCGCTAAACACCGCGCCGTTACACGGGACCGATGGAAAGAAGTCCGTCATTCAGGCGCTTTCGGCCGATGGCCAACAGAAATGGCAAACGGCGTTGCCCGCCGTGACCGCGAACAGTTATTCTTCGGCGGCTGGCTAATGATTTTTTGTAATTGTTTAGCGGGTTAGCAGAATCCCGGCCGACTTTTTGCGTTGTTCATTTTGCAGAACTTAGCGGTTTGGAAAAGGGATCAATGTCTTCGACCTCTTTGTGGTCGTTCGCTTCCCCAAGTGTTCGTTTGAGCACCACGTTTTCCGAAAATGTTTCCTTTCCGATTTGGCGGCTAATGGTCCCTCGAAAGTTGGCGACAGTGATGGTACCGCGGATTTCTACCTTCCCGCGTTTGCTGTGGCCTAACAAAGAGACGTCGCAACCAGTAGCAGACTCGTGAAGCGTACCTTCGAGTTTCGTTTCTAAAGGAGATGAACTTCCTTCGTAATCGCGCAAAGTCGCGAGCACACGCTCAGCTCGCTCTTCGAGAGACAACTCGATCCCGGCGGGACCAACGCTTACGCCTGGTCCCTTCAAGTTCTGCACAACAGAAGAGAAAACATCTTGCTTTGCGGAATAGGACTTAGGAACACATTGCGCATTGGTCGCGCAGGGAAGGTTTGCCAAGAAGAAGGCGAGAAGTAGAAGTCTTGCCAACACGCAGATACTTCCAATGGACCCAGCGTAGCATTACGCAGAAACTTGTCAAGAGTTAGGTGGAGACAGGGTCAAGTCCATGACCTTGGGCTGAGAGGAGCAGATCAGCTTCTGCAGGAAAGTCGATACAGGACGGAGTTGCTGGCGACAGGTTTGCAGAATGCTGCCCAGGACGCTTTGCGTTCGGGCTCCGGGGATGGTGCGGTTGCCCCCCAGACCTTGCGCGTGACCACCATCGGGCGGATGGCCTGTTCTGCCCGCCAGTTGGTGGCCTCCAGACCAGGACAATTGAGGAACGTGAACAGAGCCTCGCGCTCTCGTAAAAGATGATTCGCCAACCGCCGGTCTTGGGGCGAACGCAAGCGACGCTCGAGCATGCCGTCCAGCGGTGTTTCCAGTCGTCCGGGAGCGATGGCCACTCCCCGCTGGCTGATCTGACCTTGCTGGCGACGGTCCCGCAGTTGCAGAGCTTGCTGCAGAATGGCTTGCACACCGCGGGGAAACTCCCGCCCTCCCGCTCTGCACCCCAGGATCACTTCTCGGCAGCGCCGCAGCAGATGCGCCAGGCAACTTTGATGCGTGGCCCGGACAAATTGACGATAGATGATCCAGCCATCCCGCACCAGGAAACCGTCAAAGTCCGCCCCAGCACTTCCGCGGCTTGTTCAAACCCGCGCCCAGGTTGAATGGCATACACCGTAACCTGGGAACTGCTGAAAGCCCACATCCACCACAACCGTCCGCCCACTCTCCATCCCGTCTCGTCGGGGGTTACACTGGCGCTACCACGGATCTGCTCGATCAGTGCGTCATAAGTAGGTTCTGCCTTTCGCGCCACCCGTGCCATGGCTTGGCACAGCCCGGCCCGACTCACCCGCAATCCGAAAGCTTGTTCCAGTACGGCTGCCGTCTTCCCGTAAGGTAACCCCAATCCCTGGTTCAGCTGCGTGGCCAGACCCAAAGCTCTTGGTCCCAGTTGGGAAGCGGCCCCGCCAATCGCATCCGAGGTCTGTCGCGGATGTCTGGCTTGCACTCGACGTCGACACTTCCGGCATCTTCCCAGACGAATGCAAAACTCAATCAGCACCACTTGCGGTACAGGTATCTCGGTCTGATACTGGGAACCACTTCCCCCCCCTCCAATCCCCCTCCGCAGTGGGGACACTTCGTCGGCAAGGGTACTTCGACTACCTCATCGATGGTTCGGGGGACGGGACGACGACATCGGCGTTTGTACTTTCTCCCTGGTTTGCGTCCAGGTTTTTGGGGAGATGCGTTGGGGTGCCGCCGCGAGAAAGGCGCCGCTTGCCGTTTTGCAGCGCGCAGCGCTTCTTCTAAATTTAACAATCCGCGCAGACGTTCGTTCTCTTTCTTGAGCGTTTCAATTTCACGCTCCAGCCGACCGATCTTTTCCGCGCTGTTCTCTTCTGCCACAGCACAGGCTAACCGCTTTCTCGCCCTTTGCAATTAGATTCTCTTGGGCAGTACCATCGCGCTAAACAAGTACGATTTTTTCAGCTCACCCTTTCATTCGAAGCCTCAAATCCATGTCGTATTGCCGCTTCAAGTACGTCAATGTGTATATCTTTTAGGGTTTTGAACTTAATGCAATATCCGCTCACGCTCGCCTTGCCCAGTGTTTTCCCATATGTTTTGGCTAAGTATGTCTTATCTTTGAGACCAAGGAGGTAGACAGAGATTCCAGTTGTGTTTGCGCTCATGCCAATTTGAAAAAACTCTCTCGTTTTTCCATTAGCATATTTTATCGTGTGCAATCCATAACCTATCGTTGGGTTGCTGATAGTTTGATTTTTGCTGTCTTTACCATCGTAGAACCATAATTTACATCCTGGTAACACTTGAAGTGTGAGCAGGTGCAACTCTTGCATGTTGCTACGTTTTGGTTCAGGTTGCCTGGTAATATACTTTTTGATTTGTTCTTGTACGTTCATATAAACCGGGATCTCCCATTTGACGGGTTGTTCGTGGTGTCAAACAAAAGTTGTGGGCCATTTCCATGATTGTATTGCCGACTCGGGGCGAACGAAGCGTTCGCCGGTCTCCCCGATCCCCATCAGAGCCCTTCGAAACCGCAGGTCAAATCCAGCGCGCGGCTGCTGCGCCGCTGTCGTCAGGGCGTGTGTTGAAGGCGATGGCCGCTTGCGGCGCGGCGCGGCGCGGTGGATGGCGTTGACCACCGCTTCGAATACGCCCAAGCGGCTAGGTGGCAAGCGCACGCCCGCACCAATCACCACGCAGTCATAGCGGTGACTGGCCAGGCAGTGCTCTACCATCGTCGCCGCAGTATCGTCAGGGTTGATGAAGCAGTTTTCCGCAAGCCAGCCCCGCCCGGACATATCGGCGAGCGTGAGCTTGGTTCCAGCGTGGATCTTTTCTGCATTCATACCCGGCGGCAACGCCGGGTCCGAAAAGTCCACCGTCGCAGGATCGAAGCCGACCAACAGAACCCTTCTCATTCATCACCTCCGAAAACACAACCCAGGGACTAGCTTCGAGATGAGCCAGGTCGCCAACAAATCTCAACAACCGAGTTGCGCGGGAACCCAGGGCCATCTTAGTTGTGGGATTCGTATCCGTCAAAGTGCTGCGGCACGATTGCCGAACATTTTGTACTCGTCATAACGCATCGCTGCCACAAGCTTGCCCGCACTTCAGCGCATCGAGCGCTGCCACACGGCCAATTGACCCATGGCGGGCGATTGGTCGGCAAACCGCCGGTTTTGACCTTGCCTTGATGAGTCCTCATAAACGCGCTTTGCGACTGCGATTCTCGCCCGAGGACCGGCCACGGATTCGGGTCGCCATGCCGACTTGTCGAGATCCATCGCCGAAAAGCTCCTGACTCTTCAAAGGGAGCGCACCAGCCACATTTACGCCGAAGCGACTAGCAACACGAGACACTGGGCAAGCAGGGACACGACGAGCAGCGGAACACGGATCATTACCGATCTATCCCACGACGCCTGTAGTGCTCGACCATTGTTGAGGCTTTTTCCGGTTCTTGCCGCTTCGGTTTGAAGCCGATTAATAGGTTTTGGCAGGCGAGCATAGATAACGACGAACAGAATCAGCATTAAGAGCGATGCGAAATAGAACCAGCGCTGTCCACTCCTGCTTAACACGACCAGCAAGAAGTTGGACAAGATCGCCGAGACGCCCCAGATCGGCATCCGCGCGTCGGCCAACATGTGGAGAAATCCCATGACTTCGGTTCCGGCAGATGGTGAAGCCAATCCGAGCGCGGGACGGCCTACAGTCAAAAAGAACATGTCCGTCCCACACACCACTGCTGTGCTAAGAATGCCAACTAGAGATACCGGCCACATCCAGTGATTCATTGTCCCTCCTCCTTTCTAACCGTCGCCGCTCAAATGGCATGGATCAACCAGAGGCCGACGACAAGCATCGCCACGCAGGTTACGCCGTGAATGGCGAACGCTCGCGACCTCGACCCGCCCGACCCCAGAACGATTGACATGTCGCCAAAAGGGATGATGGCTTCAACGAGTAGAGCTGTGCCTACCGCCCGCGTGTCCGCGGTCAGCATCATGGTCAGCACGACCAAACCAGCTACGACGTCCCGAATTCCTTTAGGACGTAGCCAGGCACGAGTGTCAGCATCGGATGCAGGCGGTTTGAGACCAAATGATCCTGAGACTCGTTTAGGAGATACAAGGTAGAAACAACCGAAAACAATGATCGCGACAGCCATGAGCGTGGCTAGAACCTATCTCATAAATGGATGGCGCCCGATCTGGGCTCACTCTGGCACATACTTTCCGAATTGGGCGTGATGGAGAACTACCTTTTTTGCGGTCGGCTTGCCCTGGTCTCGATCCGTATCACCGCGAGGCAGCCCAGGGAACACCAAATCACGTCCAGTTGCTGGCACTTGCAGGATTTCGGCTGCGGTCGGCAAAGTGAAATGAAACGTTGCACCTCGTCCATTGTTAGCGGTCGCCCACAACCGCTCCCCATGTGACTCCACAATGGAACGGCAGTAGCGCTTTCAAATCTGAGCATTCTCCCGTGCTATACCGCGCTCGTCTGTTCCTTCCTGATGAATAGGTCGCGAGATATCCAACCTTCTCATGATGGCGATCAGTGTGGTTCTCTTCAATCCTAGTTTGGCTGCGGCGCCGTGAGGTCCACCGACCAGCCATCTGGTTTGTTCAAGTGTTTCCAAAATCAAAGCGCGATCCGAGTCATCCAAGGTCTTCGATGTGTAAAAAGTTCGAGTGTGATGCAGACTTGGGATCACGAGCTCTGTTTGCTTTTTGTGAAGTGGGTTTTGGAGCACACCATCCCGCGAAAGGATAACCGCGCGTTCCACCAAGTTCTGCAACTCGCGGATGTTGCCAGGCCACGAATACCACTGGAAGGCAGCCATGGTTTCCGGAGGAATGCTATCGACTTGCTTCCCCATGCGGCGGCTAAACAGCTTCACGAAATGCGTAACAAGAGCAGGAATGTCTTCCCGGCGCTCTCGCAGCGCCGGCAGCAAGATTGGGAAGACATTCAGACGATAGTACAGGTCACTGCGAAATTGACCTCGCGCTACCATCTTGTCGAGATTCCGATTGCTCGCCGCTACCAGCCGGACATCCACTTTGTGCGTGCGACCGCTGCCTAAACGCTCGAACTCCTGCTCTTGCAACACACGCAGTAATTTCGGCTGCAGCGCCGAGGGGATGTCGCCCACTTCGTCGAGAAACAGCGTGCCTTTATCGGCCATTTCGAAGCGCCCGATCTTCTGAGCGATGGCTCCGGTAAAGGCACCCTTCTCGTGACCGAACAATTCGCTTTCCAGAAGATCCAGCGGAATGGCCGCGCAATTCAGCTTTATGAATGCGCGCCCGACGCGCTGACTGGCATTGTGAATGGCATGTGCGATGAGTTCCTTTCCTGTGCCGGTTTCCCCCTCGATAAGGACGGTCGAATCAGTGGAAGCCACCTGTTCTACTTGGTCGAGAACAGATTCGAGAGCGGCGCTCGTACCTACGATCCTCGGCGAGCTTCTGTCGCAGAGTTCGTCGCCATCGAACCCGGTATTCGCAGGCAACCCGGCTGGAATTTCAAAGGATGCGGTACGGTTTAGAGCTTCGCTTACCAAGCTTGTTTGCGCTGCCATACTTTTGATCCCTTCCCTAATCCAATTTTTTCTCCTTAAGAGCTGTGGCGATGTGAAGTCAGTGTGAAACAACCTGAACTTAGCCGCAACGGTAAATGGTCGAATTGTGCTATCAACCAACGTCGGTCGAGAAAGTAACCCTTTGGGGGGGTGAGAGGATGTATTTGTTTTCTACACGTCCAGGTGTCTTCTTCCAAACAGGACAGCATCGATAGAAAATGCGCCCGGCCCGAGCATCGCCGTGGTTGCGCCGATGGTTGCCAACATCATCGAAACCCACGGATCACCGAGGTGGGTCAGTACGACCCATAATTCGACGACAGCGATCAATGTTCCCACGAAAGGCGTCCAAAGTCCGACGAGAAAAAGCATGGCGGCGCACGCACCGATGATGTGCGGAATCATAGATATGGAAAAGGGTGAATCCGTGAGGTGGATAACACAGAACCGAACAAGCATGATTGCGACCAGAACGCGCTGAAGCAAGAGACCGACACCTGGCCACCTGTCGGCAAACGTTGAATAAAGTCTTTGCAAAATCCCCTCCGTGCAGATGGTAAGGGAGTTGCAATGAGTGCGAAACACCTCAACGTCGGAAGATTTTTCCTACTTTTGGCTAGGATCCAGCTCGATGATGCCGCGCTTCAGACCAATGGTTACGGCGTGGGCCCGATCGTTGGCACCAAGTTTAGACAAAATATTAGTAACGCGGCTCTTGACGGTCGCTTCGCTGATCGAAAGCTCATCGGCAATCTGTTTATTCCCATTGCCAGTTGCAATCAACCTTAAAACGTCGATTTCCCGTTCCGTCAGACCATCGTCGGTAGCATGATCAGCCAGCTCGGCAGCGACGTCGGGAGGGATTCGCTTCTTTCCGGCATGCACCGCGCGGATTGTATCCAGTAGTTCGTCAAGCACATGCCCCTTAAGCACAAAGGCTCTTGCGCCAGCTTTGAGGGCGCGCAACACCTGGGTGTCTCCGGTATAGGTCGTCAGAACGATGATTCTCGCTCCCGGAAACTCACTGCAAATAGCCTCGATTGCTTGAATCCCGTCCAGCCCAGACATCTGTATATCCATTAGCGTTATGTCTGGCTGATGACATCGAAATGCCTCGATGGCTTGTTTCCCATTGGCCGCTTCGGCAACCAATTTCAAGTCAGGTTCGGCGTTGACTAATGCCACAAGCCCTTTCCGCAGAATGGGATGGTCATCCACTGTGAGGATTCGGATTAGGTTAGGAACTTTGTGCACCACGCTTCACCTTTCGAACCAATTTGGCTGGATAGCTGTCACGGTAGCTTTCGTAAGCGACGGAGTTCGGAACGAGCAACTGAACTTCGGTGCCGTTTCCGGGCTCGCTCCACAAGTCCAGATGCGCCCCAATCCGGTCGGCACGTTCACAGGCGCCTCGCAATCCCCAATGGCCGACTTTTCCACCCTCTTTCAGCACCTTCGGTTCGATACCCTTGCCATCGTCGCGAATTCGCAAGCGAAACATGGAACCCCCGTACCGAATCTCGGCCTCGATTCGACGTGCGTGCGCGTGTTGATAAGCATTTCGCATGAGTTCGAGCGCAATCCGACAAATATCATTACTGACCGTCGGAGACAAGGTCCGACGCTCCCCCTCTTCAATTAAATCGAAAACTGGCTGATGTTCGCTCCCGTCAGCGTCGGCCAACTCTCGACTCGTCGACATGAGCAACTCCGCGAGATTACCCTTCGCAATCGGCTCCGAACGCAACCCCTGGATCGCATCCCGGCTCTCGGCGAGAGCCTTCTTGGTCTCATCAATCGCATCGTCCAGAGATCGCTTGGCTTCATCGGGTCTTCGCAGCATCAGGTTGCTAGCTGCCTGAAATTGGAACATCAGGCCGTGAAAATTCTGCAGCAGCGTGTCGTGCAATTCTCGCGCAATACGCGTGCGTTCGTTAACACGCGCTTCCAGCCCGATGTTGAACTGCCGCTGCAGTTGCTGGACACGCAATTGGTAGATACTCCACAGCAATGCCAGGAATCCGACCGCGCACAACGAACGGCACCACCAGGTCTGGTAATACGCCGGGGCGATGGAGAAATCTAGGAATGTGCCGGCCTCGTTCCACACACCGCTGTTATTGCAGGCCATCACGCGGAAGCGGTAATTGCGCGGAGGAAGATTGCTGTAGAACGCCTGTCGGCGAGTTCCAGCATCCAGCCAGTCGCGGTCCCAGCCTTCAAGCTTGTAGCGAAACAGCACTTTCTCCGGTGCGACGAAGCTGAGTGCTGTGTAGTCGATCTGCAGATCGCGGATCAGCGGAGGCAGGCGAACATTGCCGTCTGCGTCGGAGGTCACGGGGTAGCTTTTGTGATTGGCAACGATCTGCTCAATGTGCACCGGCGGCGGAAGTTTGTTGAAGGGAATATGCCTGGGATCGAGGACGCTGGCACCGTCGTACGGCAAGAACCACAATCTTCCATCGGAGGCCTTGGCAACTTGAGGGCTGTAAAAACCGATGGTGGCACGGCTACCTGCTCCGTCGGAACTGTCGAACACTGTGACTTGGATCGTCCCCTTTACGTCTGGACGACTGTCCACAGCGTCGGCCCAGGCGTCCAACTCGGAGCGCGCAATACGCACCAGGCCGCAGGCCATGTACAGCCACGTCGAATGGTCGTTGTCTTCAATCACGCCATGAACCATATCGCAGGGTAGTCCGTTCTTGCTCGTAAGCGTGGCAACATGGCCGTTTTTCAATCGGCTGAGTCCGTCCTCGGCGGCGACCCAAAGCGTACCGTCTGGCTCGACTTGCAGGCCGGTGACACGTCCCTGGCCCATACCAACTGCGTAAGACCTGCGGACCTCACCTTCTTTGAAGTAGGCGACACCGCCCGCAAAAAATCCAAGCCATAAACCGCCTTGCACAGGGTCGGCGGCTAGAACCACGGCAGGGTCTTTATGCCCGAGCTTGGCCCAAGAAAACTGTTGCACCACCTTCCCGTGGAACGACTGAAAAAGACCGTCATCCTGGTTGGCGATCCAAAGGTTTCCCCGAGTGTCTTCGGCCATGGAAGGGACTCGACCGCCGGGAATACCACTGATTGGAAAGAACCGGTCATTCTCCAAGTAGCCGATCCCGCCAAGAGTGGAAACCCAAATTCGTCCGCTACTATCCTGAAAAAGAGAATTCGGAGATTGTCCTTTGAGGCTTCCTTTTGGTTTGTCGCTGAAGGTCGCTGCTCGTGCCTGCGTACGGCTCTTGCCGAAAGTCGTCATTTGTCCTTGATTCCATCGGTTCAAGCCGCCAAGACCACTACCGAGCCAAACGCTCCCATCTTTGGTCGCCAGAACGGACGTGACGAGCGCATTCGACAGACCCTGTTTCACAGAAAACGTGGTGACGGCGAAGTCGCGGAACCGGTCGAGGCCACCAAAAGTGCCTGCCCAAATATCGCCCTCGCGATCTTCAAAGAGAGTTGTAACGTAATCGCTTGACAGGCCGTCGGACTGTGCATACACATCGGTTCTTCCCTGATGTACATGCATAAGGCCCCGGTTCACCGTTGGGATCCACAGACTACCATTGCGATCGCGGAGGAACTCTTCGGTTTGGAACGGGCCCATAGTACCTCGGAGCTGATACTTCTCGATTTTTCCATCAACGAATCGGCTGATTCCGCCGCGAATGACGATCAAGAGTGCGCCGTCATCGTCTTCACCTAGACCTCGGATGGCATCCGGCGCGCCCGGCAGCGGATAGAATTTTGGAGGACCAGGTTGCCATCGCCATAGCCCGTTCCGCACGCCTGCCCAGAGATTGCCCTTGCTGTCCTCATACAAGCCGTACACTCCGTCGCCAAGACTGCCGTCCGCTCCGTAGCACTGGACATTGCCATTGTGAATCGCGCAGAGATTCCCCTTGGGAATCGCAGCCACGCCGACCCATACCGATCCTTCACGATCCTCAAGGAGCTTAAAAGCGACTTGTCCGGCGAACGCGGCGTACGTAGTGAGCCTGCCGTCCTTCCAACTGGCGAGCCCTTTATCGGTACCAATCCAAAGGGTCCCATCGCGCGTGGCGAGCAAGCTCCAAACACGGTTGGAGGGAAGATGTTGATTCGGTGGTGGCTGCCAGGGGACATTTCTCACGCCATCGAAGCGCAGCAAGCCGAACTCCGTACCCAGCCAGAGATAACCGTCAGGCGTCTGCACAATTGACCAGATACCGCCCTTGGAGGAGCCCTCGCGGGCCTTCCACGTCGTGTGCGCGTACTGGCTAACGTGCAGCGCCGGATCCAAAGCGTACGCCCCCGGGCACCACACCACCAGCATGACTGCCAGCAAAATGCTGAGCTGGACTGTGCGCAAGGCACCTATTGCAAGGCGCAGCGCCGCGTACCGTCCTTGCCCGTGGGGTTTTCCCATAGGACCCAAACGTTACTCTCATTTATCTCAGTGGAGGGGCCACTTGCATCCCTCTTTAGAGGTGTACGGAGGCTACCCCCTTTGAGAGTCTCTGAGCGAGCCTTTTGGGTGTTGTCCCAAGTAGCAGGCCGAGAGTAGGCTCACGGCTTCCGCGTTTCCCTGGGGTGAGATTATGCGTGTCTCCGCTCTCCTGCTGCTGTTCCTGTCTTCGTTTTCCCCTGTCCTCCGCGCCCAATCCACCAACGCCTCAATCACGGGGAACGTAACCGATCCTTCCAAAGCCCTAATCGTCGATGCCAAGATCGCCGCAATCAGCACCGGTACGAATTTCCGTTACGAAACCACGACCAACGTTTCGGGCGAATACTACCTCGCGGATCTGCCCGCTGCCTCTTATCGCATCGAAGTCGAAAAGCCAGGCTTCCAAAAATTAATCAAGCCAGATGTGATCCTTCACATCCAGGATGCTCTCGCGATCGATTTCGAGATGACGGTCGGTTCCGTGTCGGAGAGCCTGACCGTGGAAGGTGGTGCACCGTTAATGAATACCGAGTCGGCGACGGTCAGCACGGTGGTTGACAGCCGGTTTGTTGAGAATATTCCACTCAACGGCAGGAGTTTCCAGGCGCTGCTCATGCTTACGCCGGGCGTGGTCTTGACTGCTACGGCGTTCGACGACCAGGGGCAATTCAGCGTTAACGGACAGCGCGCGGATGCCAACTACTTCACCGTGGATGGGGTCAGCGCCAATTTCGGCGTCACCGGCTTTCCGCCACTGATGCAGTCGGCCGGTGGAGGTCTGCCCGCGCTCAGCGCCTTAGGGGGAACGAACAGCCTTGTGTCAGTGGATGCTATGCAGGAATTTCGCGTTCAGACGTCCTCGTTTGCTCCGGAATTCGGACGCACACCCGGTGGACAGATTTCAATCGCAACACGCTCGGGAACAAATACCTTTCATGGCGCGCTCTTTGAGTACTTCAGAAACAGTGTGCTGGACGCCAACGACTGGTTTTCGAATTTTAACCATCTGCCTAAGCCCGAGGAGCGACAGAGTGACTTTGGAGGCGTAATCGGAGGACCGATAATCAAGGACAAGACTTTCTTCTTCTTCTCCTATGAAGGTCTGCGGCTGCGCCAGCCAGCCACCCAAGAAACTGTTGTTCCTGATGTGGCGTCGCGGCAATTGCAAACGCCTGCCGGTATAGCAATTCGCCCTTATTTGAATGCGTATCCTGTCGCGAATGGGGTTGAACTTGGCTCAGGGCTGGCGCGGTTCAATGCCGGATTCTCCAATCCTTCCTCGCTGGACGCTTACAGCATACGAATGGACCACCTCGTCAACTCAAAGCTCACGTTGTTTGGCCGCTACAGCTACTCGCCTTCCAGCGTAGTTCAACGAGGCCCTATGGGTGCAGCTCTTAGCACTACCGAGTCGCTCTCTTCCTCAGTACACACCCTCACACTTGGCCTGACACAACTATTAACGGCGCACATCAGCAATGAAGTGCGAGTGAATTACAGTAATCATCGGGTGAGCAGCAAGTACGCGCTCGACCACTTCGGTGGAGCGGCGCCACCTCCCGATTCTATTTTGTTCCCCTCCGGGTTTTCGTCCGCAAATGGCTTCTTTGAGTTTCTCGTCATGGGTGCCGCGAATTTTATTCAGGGTAAGTTCGGCATTGACGAGCAGCGGCAAATCAATTTTATCGACAACCTCTCGGTAACGAGGAGTAGCCATCAGCTGAAGTTCGGCGTCGATTATCGCTGGCTGGCGCCGTTCAGCAGTCCATTGTCTTACGGTCAGGCCGGGATATTTTCTGGAATGTCAAACAGCCCCGGAGAAGCGCTCTCGGGAACAGCCGTAATCGCTGAGTCGCTAGCTATACGGTCAAACGCGCTGCTGGCGCGGAACTTCTCGCTCTATGGGCAGGACACCTGGAAGATCACGCCACGGCTGACGGTGACCTATGGTTTGAGGTGGGACATCAATCCACCGCTGAAAGGAAAGAACTCAGCGAACGATCCATTCACCGTCACGGGCTTGAACGATCCGGCCACGATTGCTCTGGCGCGTCATGGCACAGGGCTGTACCAGACCACGTATGGAAACGTCGCACCAAGATTGGGAGTGGCCTATCAACTCCGTGACGTATCGGATTGGGGTTCTGTTCTCCGCGCGGGCTTCGGAATTTACTACGATGTCGGCTATGGCTCGCTCGGAGGCGTGTCCAGCTACTTTCCTTACGAGACCGTCAAGCTCCTCCCCTCGGCACGGTTTCCTTTGAGTCCTCAAGACGCTGCTCCCCCGCCGTTTACCGTCAACCCACCCGTTCCCACGATTATTGTGGCCGATCCACATTTGAAGCTGGCGCGAACGTACCAATGGAACGTCTCGCTCGAGCAGTCCTTGGGAAGGAGCCAGAGCCTATCGTTAACATACATAGGTGCCATCGGGCGCGATTTGCTTCGTGCAACCAATCTATTTAACGTGAATCCGAATTTTGGGCTCGTTGCGCTGACCGGCAATACGGGGACGTCGGACTACCATGCTCTTCAACTCAAGTTTCAGCGACGGTTGTCACGAGGCTTGCAGGCACTGGCGTCCTATACTTTCTCCCACTCACTTGATAATGCTTCGACGGATGTGGCTGACCAGGACGTCAACACGGCTGGCACGCCAGTCAACCCGAACGTGGACCGCGGGGATTCGGACTTTGATGTCAGGCACTCCTTCACGGCTGGCCTGACGTACGATCTGCCGGCTCCGGGACCGCAGAGGGTTGTTCGTGCTGCATTGGGGGGATGGTCGCTGGACAGTTTTATTTTGGCTAGATCGGCGGACCCCGATGACCTTGTTGGAGCAGTTTCGTTCTTTTCCGCCGCCTCGCTCTTTTTCCGTCCGAACGTCAACCCGGGAGTGCCTCTCGAGCTCCACGGGTCGCAATACCCCGGCGGCAAGGCGTTCAACCCAGCAGCTTTTACTCCGCCACCCGCTGGGCAGCAGGGCGATTTCGGGCGCAACGTGCTGCGGGGCTTTGGAGCTTGGCAAGCTGATGTCGCGTTTCAGCGGCAGTTTCGCCTCACCGAGAAGGTGGGGCTTCGTTTCCGAGGCGAGTTCTTCAACCTCTTCAACCACCCGAACTTCGGCAACCCCAACAACAACCTAACCAGCCCGCTGTTCGGCCAATCGACGCAGACCCTAGCCAGCAGTTTGGGGTCCGGCGGCGCTAATGGAGGTTTCAACCCTCTCTATCAGATTGGCGGCCCGCGCTCGATTCAGCTGGCACTTAAGCTTCAATTTTGAACCACGAAACACACAGAGTCGAGTATTGTGGTCAGCACTGATCGGACGTCGGCCCGGAGCGAAATAACACGACACCGCACACGGCGGAGATTGCGGTCGCAAGCCACAGGGCCGCTGAGATCGAGTAATGTATAAGGACCGCACCCAACGCCGCACCCAAGAACATTGCGGCGACCGCCGCAACCCTTCTCGCCAATCTTGGGATGGCGGAAGTTGAAGACAACCCCGTGGGGGTCACTCAAATATCGAGGCGCTTCCTTCCATAAAGGAGGGCATCGATCGACCAGGTGCCCGGTCCGAGAACTGCGATGGCAGCACCCACCGCCGCCAACAGGATCCTACTTCTCAGGTGGTCAGTACCTGAGAGAGCGATCCAGACTTGAGTGACCGTTAGAAGCGCGCCGGCAACCGGCGTCCACAGACCGGCGAGTAGAAAGATTCCTGCGCCGGCCGCGATTACTTGCAGCGCAAGCGATTCATGGTAGGGTTCCCCCATCAGTCTGGTGATGACGTCGTAAATCGGGAGGATTCCGGCAACTATCCGTAGAAGGAAAAGTCCCCTCCCAGGCCAGCCACAGGGAAACATTGAAAATAGGCGTTGCAGACAGCCCCCTGTCTTCAACGTAAAAAGATAAGACACGCTTAAGCTGTTTCGATACTCCAAAACGAGGGGGAAAGGTCCTACTCTTTCGGGTGATTACAATTCAATGATTCCGCGCTTCAGCGCAATCGTGACGGCGTGCGTACGGTCGTTCGCGCCAAGTTTAGAGAGGATGTTCTTGACGTGGCCCTTGACTGTGTCCTCGGTAATCCAGAGTTGATCAGCGATCACTTTGGTTTGCATTCCCGCCCGCAAGCAGGCGCAGGACATCGATTTCTCGCAAGGTCAGCGTGTCATCGACCGCATGCTCGGCGAGTTGCGAAGCGATCTCAGGCGCGATGCGCTTTTCTCCGACATGGACGGCGCGGATCGTCTCCAGGAGTTCCTTCCTCAAAAGACCTTTTAGTAAATAAGCCCGTGCACCGGCTTTCAGAGCCCGTAGAACTTTAACGTCCCCCTTATAGGTGGTCAAGACGATGATTCGTGCTTCGCAAAACTCGTTGCGAATCGCGATGATCGCATCGAGGCCGTTCATTTCTGGCATTTGCAGATCCATCAGGGTTACGTCGGGACGGTGTTCACGGAACTGGTGGATAGCCTCGCGCCCATTCGAAGCTTCGGCGACCAACCTCATGTCGGGTTGACCAGCGATAAAGGTCGCGATCCCCTCGCGGGCAAGGGAATGATCGTCCACCGCCAGAATCCGAATCGAACCGCCCTCGGCGCTCATACCTTCGTCTTTGTCTCTTTCACATCGGTCTCTTTGAAACCCCGCCTTTGCCCAGTGAGCTTCTCAGACAACCAGGAACGGTGGCGAGCGGGATTTGCGTATGCAGTCGAGGCAGGAATGCTCAGCTCCACTTCCGTACCAGAATCGAGCTTACTCCAGACAGCCAGCTTGCCACCCACAACTTTGGCGCGCTCGCGCATGCCATGCAACCCGTAGTGTCCGGCGAGCCCGTCTCCGCTAAGAAGCTTCGGATCAATGCCCTTTCCGTCATCCCGGACCCGCAACCGAAGCCACCGTTCGCCATATAGGATTTCCACTTCGATTCGCTGCGCCCGTGCGTGCCGGAAAGCATTGCGCAACGCTTCGGCCGTAATCCGGTAGACTTCGTCCCGCAGGATCGGATGAAGATTCTGCGCTGTGCCTTCCACCTCCATTTCAAAGAGGGCAGAACTCTGATTGGTACCTTCAGCCCGAAGTTCTTCTCCGAGAGTCCTTATCGCCGAGGCAAGGTCGTTGGTCTCGAGGGTGGATGTACGCAACCCTTGTACCGCGTCCCGGCCCTCGGCGATCGCTTGATCCGCCCGATCAATTGCGATCTCAAGCGTTTTCCGGGCCTCCGCCGGACGCCCCGGGAGCAAGTCGATGCCAGTTTGAAAATGGAGCATCAGTCCCTGAAAGCTCTGCAGCAGGGTATCGTGCAGGTCTCGCGCGATGCGGGTCCGCTCGCTAACGCGTGCTTCCAGCCCTATCGCGAACTGGTGCCGCAATTGCCGAATACGGAGTCGATAGATCCCCCAGAGCAATACCAGAAAAGCGGTCACGCACGACAGACGAAACCAAGTGGTCTGATAGTAGGCCGGGGCGATGGAGAAATCCAAGAACGTACCGGCCTCGTTCCACACACCGCTGTTATTGCAGGCCATCACGCGGAAGCGGTAATTGCGCGGAGGAAGATTGCTGTAGAACGCCTGCCGGCGAGTGCCGGCGTTCTGCCAATCGCGATCCCAGCCTTCCAGCTTGTAGCGAAAAAACACTTTTTCTGGCGCGACCAGGCTGAGCGCCGTATAGTCGATCTGTAGATCGCGTTCCCGCGCCGGCAGATTCACTCGCCGATTCGAATCAGGAGTCGCACCATAGGTCTTGCGGTCGGCAATGATCTGCTCGATGTAAACCGGCGGCGGAAGTTTGTTGAATGCAATGTGAGCTGGATCGATCGCACTGACACCGTCCAGCGTGGTGAACCACAGTTTCCCATCGCGAGACTTCGTGGCCCGCGGCGAGCCGTTGCCGACAGGACTGGGGATGATCTCTACTCCATCGAAATTGTCGAACACCGCGACCTGGACTCTGTGGTTCGGATCGGAATCAGCCGCCGCCCACGCCTCCAACTCGGGCCGCGCGATCCGCACCAGCCCGCAATAAAGGCCGGCCCACAGCGAACCGGCATCGTCTTCGATTACCCAATTAACCCTATCGCAGGGCAATCCGTTCTTGTGTGTAAGAGTGGATATGCGGCCGGTTTTCAACCGGCTGAGACCACCTTCAGTTGCTGCCCAGAGAGTGCCTTCACGATCGAATTGAAGGGCAGCGACAGCACCTTCGCCGAGTCCGTCTGCTGAGGTGTATTGCCGTTCGATTCGATTCCCACTGAGGTATGCGATCCCCCCATCAAAAAACCCGAGCCAAACGCCACCTTGTGAAGGGTCGGTAGCCAGTGCAATTGCGTGATCTTTGTGCCCCAATCTTGCCCAAGGAATGCGTTCCATCATCCGGCCCCCGAGCAAATGAATCAGACCACGGTCCATATGGGCGATCCATATGTTTCCTTGGTGGTCTCCGGCGACCGAGTCAACAATGCCGCCCGCAACTTCGGTCAAGGAAGTGAAGGAGTCATTCTGTAGGTAGCCGACTCCCCCATTCGCGACGACCCAGATCTTCCCGTCGTCCTCAAAAAGAGATACGAACTCATGTTTGGGCAATCCAGGCACGATTACTTCTCGTACGCTCCCTGGTGTGCCGAGTGAACCGGCAGAGCGTTTGTTGCGGTAAACCGTAATTTTGCCATTGTTCCAGCTGCTCAACACATCACGGGCGCCCACCCAAACGCCTCCATCCTTGGTCGCCAGGATCGAACCGACGGTGGTGCTCGCGAGACCCTGGTTGGCGGAATACGTGGGCACGGCGAAATTGCGGAAGCGGTCGAAACCGCCGTTCGTACCCACCCAGATACTACCTTCGCGGTCCTCGAAGAGCGATTGAACGGTATCGCCGGAGAGGCCATCGAATCTGGCAAATATGTCCGTCGTTCCGTTGTGCACATGCACTAGTCCGTGCTCGAGAGTTCCCGCCCAGAGGCCACCATCGCAGTCGCGGAGCAGCCGCATGCAGTGAGACTGCCGAGCAACGCCCGGTAAACGGTACGCTGTCTCAACTTTTCCGCTGATGAATCTCACAACTTTCCCGCCCATTCCAATCAGCAGTGTGCCGTTGGCGTCCTTGGCCAAGGCTTGTATGCCATTGGGTTCGCCCGCGAGTGAGTAAAATTTCGGAATGCCGGGTCTCCAGCGCCAGAGTCCGTTCAGCACCCCCGCCCAGAGATTGGCATTATCCTCGTACAGCCAGAGCACGCCATTGCCAAGACTGCCGTCCTCTCCGTAGCAATGAACTATGCCTTTCTGAATCGCGCAGAGCTTTCCGGGCGGCTTGTATGCGAAACCGCCGGCCCACACAGTTCCGTCGCGATCCTCAAAAAGTGCGTTAACGGCGAGGCCAGCCAGCTCCGAATATTGTGTAACCTTGCCATTCTTCCAACTGGCGAGTCCCTTAAAGGTGCCAATCCAGAGTGTCCCGTCGCGCGCCGCGAGAAGCCTTGCGACGTAATCCGAGGGAAGATGTTGCTCGGGTGGCGGCTGCCAGGCTACAGCCCGGACGCCGTCAAAGCGGAGCAATCCGGACTCTGTGCCCAGCCAGAGATAGCCGTCGGGCGTCTGGGCAATCGACTGGACGATTCCTTTCGGGAATCCGTCGCGGACCTTCCAGGCCGTATGCGCATACTGATTAATGTCGAGAGACGGGTCCAGTCCGAAAGCCCAAGGGCAGCATGCCAGGAGGACGGCCAGCGTGATCGCTACTCTTCTTTGTCTGCACCCTCTCTCCATGGAGGCATCCATTCTAGCTCTTTGACTAGCCCATCGCTGAGCGTTTACCTTATCTGACCAGCGGGGTTTTCACCCCCATGTTTCATCACTACATCAAGCACACGAGGACGACGAGTGCCGTTATCTGTACTCTGACGCTTGCCGTGGTCTTGTGTACTGGCGTACTTCACGCGCAATCTACAAATGGCTCAATCTCGGGCCGCGTGACCGATCCCTCGAAGGCTCTCATTGTGGGTGCGAAAGTCGGGGCCGCCACCACAGCCACAAATTTCCGTTATGAAACTGCGACCAATGGCTCAGGTCAGTACTACCTCACGAGTCTGCCTCTCGGCAACTATCGTATCGAGGTCGAGAAGACCGGCTTCAAAAAGTTAATCAAGCCAGACGTTATCGTGCACGTCCAGGATGCTCTCCAAGTCGATTTCGAAATGACGCTTGGTTCCGCGTCCGAGAGCATCACCGTGGAAGGTGGAGCTCCGCTGGTGAACACCGAGTCGGCGGTAGTCAGCACCGTGATTGATCACAGGTTCGTTGAGAATCTTCCCCTGAATGGCAGAAGTTTCCAGTCGTTGATCACGCTAACTCCCGGTGTCGGTCTGACCCCCACCGCCTATAACAATCAGGGTCAGTTCAGTGTCAACGGACAGCGCAGCGACTCCAACTATTTCACCGTGGATGGCGTGAGCGCGAATGTGGGTGTGGCTGCCGGCAACCCGATCAACTCCTCTGCCGCAGGCTCGCTACCGGCGCTCAGTATCGCCGGTGGCACTGCCAGCCTTATTTCCGTGGATGCCGTGCAGGAATTCAAAATTCAGACCTCCAGTTTTGCACCGGAGTTCGGCCGGACGCCCGGCGCTCAGATTTCTATCGCTTCTCGTGCCGGCACGAACGCTTTTCACGGAACGGGATTCGAATACTTCCGCAATGGCTCGCTGGATGCCAGCGATTGGTTCACCGCACCGTACCACGTCACCAAGCCCGACGTGCATCAGAACGATTTTGGCGGTGTGTTTGGCGGACCCGTTCGGTTGCCCGGATACAATGGGCGGGATAAGACATTCTTCTTCTTTTCTTATGAAGGACTGAAGCTCCGCCAGCCGCATGTTGCCGCGACCGACGTACCCACGCTGGCGATACGGCAGTCGGCTGTTCCCAGCATTGCACCTATTCTCAATGCATTTCCGATACCAGCAGCAAACGCCCAACCTGAGCCGTTGGACTCGGGCCTGGTTTCTTATAGCGGCTCGTTTTCGTCACCCTCGACTCTGAACGCCACCAGTTTTCGAATTGACCACAAGGTCAACGACAAACTGACGATCTTTGGCCGATACAATTATGCCCCCTCGAACAATTCGGAACGCGGATCGGGTGGACTCTACAGCTTGAGTACGAGCTTCTTGACGAAACTCACGACTCAGACCTTGACGGCCGGGGCGAACTGGATCGTCACTCCAAGAGTATCCAATGAATTTAGATTCAATTGGAGCCGCACATCCACAACCGATATGGCTGTGCTTGATAACTTTGGAGGAGCCACGGTGCCCCCGACTTCCGTTCTGTTTCCGCCGGGGTTGAGCGGGCAGGATGCGGTAAATCTTTTCTTCATCGAAACGGGAATGGCTACTATTGTGGCCGATGGGAAGAACGTGGAGAACCGCCTGCAGCAGTTCAACTTTGTGGACAATGTTTCCTTCCTCGCAGGCAAACATGAGTTGAAAGTTGGGTTGGATTACCGGCATATTACGACCTCGCTAAGTCCCCGGGCGTTCCTGGAATTTGGGTTGTTCTCCTCAGCCCAGGAAGCGCCTACCGGTGTGGCGGTTCTTGCGGAGTCGGAGGGCGACAAGACCAATGGCGCCGTGCTGTTTCAGAACACCGGGCTTTACGCGCAGGATACGTTTCACGTTACACCACGTTTGACGATTGTTTATGGTCTCCGCTCGGACCTGAATCCTCCCCCGACCGAGCTGAATGGGTTCCAGCCCTACCCTGTAGTCGGGATAGAAGACCCTGCGACAGCAACTTTGGGACGCGCCGGAGCGCCGTTATGGGCAACCACGTACAACAATTTTGCCCCTCGTCTCGGGATCAACTACGCGTTGTGGAACCACGCAGGGTGGGAAACTGTGATCAGAGCGGGCGGAGGCACTTTCTACGATTTAGGAAGCGGTATTTCCGGAAATGTCCTGGCTGCGGGCACTTTTCCTCTTGGGGCAACCGACTTCTTCTTCGGAGTCCCGTACCCACTAGCGGGCGCCGACGCAGTACCGCCGTCGCCCGGGGGTACGCCCCTCGGGCTTACCGCCTACCCTGGCTTCGACCCCCATTTGAAAGTTCCGAGAACGTATCAATGGAATTTCGCCGTACAACAGTTACTCGGAGCTAATCAAAGCTTGTCCTTGACTTATCTGGGCGCAGGTGGCCGCAAGTTGCTGAGACAAGAAAACTACGTCCTCGCCCCCGGCGTGAACCCGACGTTTTCGAATATCCTCTTCCAAACCAATTCGGGAGGATCTAGTTATAACGCGTTACAGGCACAGTTCCAGAAACGGCTTTCTAAAGGGTTACGATACTGGCTTCGTACACTTATGCACATTCGATTGACAATATGTCCAACGAAGTTACTGGCGCATTTCCGACGCCCTACGACCCAGGAGAAGACCGAGGTCCGTCCGATTTCGACATTCGCCACGCGTCTGCAGGCTCTTACTCTTATTCGATTCCGCTCCCCTCGAATAATCGTCCCCTTCGCGCAATTTTCGGGAACTGGTCTTTGGATGGCATCGTGAGGGCTTGTTCTGCACCTCCAGTAGATGTCGAAGCGATAACGACCACATCCGATGTAACTGGATATCCCATTCCACGTCCCAATCTGGTTGCCGGCCATCCGTTATACATCGGGGGAGCGGATTGCATTGCTGTTTTTGGGCCAATCGGGTGCCCGGGCGGAAGAGGCTTCAATCCGAGCGCGTTTAGCAATGCGGGAGTTATTGGTCCCTCTGGCGATGTGCTGGGACAAGGTGACCTTCCCCGGAACGCGCTGCGCGGATTTCGGCTCATCCAGTTTGATAGCGCCTTTCGCCGGGATGTCCGCCTAGCAGAGAGAGTTGCTCTGCAATTTCGTGCTGATTTCTTTAACATCTTCAACCACCCCAACTTTGCCCCTCCCACTAATATTCTGTCGCTACCCACGTTCGGACAGTCCATTTCCATGCTGGGCACTAGTCTGGGCAGCGGAGGCGTCTTTGGAGGGCAGAACCCCCTCCATCAAATTGGCGGACCGCGCTCGATCCAGCTGGCACTCAAAGTTCAGTTTTAAACATCAGACTGCACGACGCTTGCTCTGCGGGGCAGTCTCGTACGTTCTTCGGTGCGACTGGTCAGGAGGGGATCCCAGTCGGAAGTAATTTCTGAGGACCGTGAAGTGCCACAACGCATCAACACGTTATGTGCCATTCCCGTGATTTGACGGACGAACAGTGGAAGACCCTCGACCCGCTAATTCCAAAGCCAAGGACACGATCCGACGGCCGGGGGCGGACTTGGAAAAGCCGCTGCTCCGTCATTAACGGCATCCTATGGGTATTGAGGACCGGTGCGCCCTGGGCGGACCTTCCCGACAGATACCCCTCGTTCCAGACCTGCCATAGGCGCTTTCAGCAGTGGGTTCGCTCGGGTGTTATGACAAAGATCATGACTGCTCTGGCCTTGAAGCTTAGTGCTAAAGGCGGCATCGATGTGCGGGAGGCGTTTATCGACGCGAGTTTCGCACCGGCTAAAAAAGGGGACATAAGGTCGGAAAGACGAAACGCGGCAAGGGAACAAAGATCATGGCGGTTGTAGATCGGCACGGGCTGCCAGTTTCGGTTTACGTCGAGAGCGCGACACCACATGAAGTAACGCTGGCGATGTCCACTCTGTAGCACCTGGTTGTTCCTGACGCGCCGCAGAACCTAGTTGCCGATAACGCTTACGACTCGGACCGCCTCGACGCAGAGCTGAGATTCTACGGCATTGAGCTCATCGCCCCACATCGTCAGAATCGAAAGAACCCGACCCAGGATAGACGTCGGCTGAAGCGATACCAGCGGCGCTGGAAAATCGAGAGGCTTTTTGCCTGGCTGCAGAACTTCCGACGTCTGGTCGTGCGATATGAACGTCACGCCGAGAACTTTCTTGGGATGCTCCATCTAGCGTCGTCTTAGATCTTGCTCAGGCATTTATGAGATAAGTTCTAGAGAAAGCGGGATAGCGTTAAGCATAAAATGTCTCCTGGTTAGAAAATCTCGCAACGCTATATTTGATGTGCCTGATCCGCCGGACTCGGCACCAAAGCCAGAACTAATCTGACGTTTGGCAGGAATGGTGGGTTCTTTGTCCCTGATCGTGCAGGTCAAAACGATCAGCACGCCATCAAAACAGTTCAGAGCGGTTGAAGATGTTGGCAGCTCGTCATAAGCCAACAAATGTCAGCAACATCTCTCAAGGAGAACCAACATGAACAGTCTCGATTCTATGTTACAACGCAACAAAGACTTTGCTGCTCGGCAATCTGCTGCGGGAACACTTATGCCATCGCTTCCGCGGGCGCTACCAAATGTGAAGGCCATCGTCATCGGTTGCGCGGATATGCGTGTGGATCCTGCTCACGTACTTGGAATTAAACCGGGCGAGGCGGTCGTGATGCGTAACATCGGCGGTCGAATCACGCCGGGGTTGTTGGAGCAGTTGGGACTACTCGGGCGAATCGGTGAAGTTGCCGGACAGATTCCTGGAGGCGGCGGTGAGTTTCACATCATCGTACTTCAGCACACCGATTGCGGCATCACTCGCCTTGTCGGCGACCCCGCCATGCTGGCGGACTACTTTCAGATACAGGAAGGGGAACTCAGGAAAAAAGCGGTTAACGATCCCATCGCCGCAGTTACGGCCGACGTTGGTGCGCTCCGGGCGATTCCGGCGTTGCCGGGTGAGTGGCTTATATCGGGCCTCGTCTATAACGTGGCAACCGGACTTGTCGAGACCGTAGTGCCGCCAGCGCCGATTCGCGCCGCATTGATAGCCGAAACCGTATCATAGGAATGGGGGGCAACACTCCTATGAAGAAAAATGAGCCGGAAAGAAGACGATCTCGCGCGACGCCGGTTTCTCTCACTTTGCCGTCGCGAAAGCCGATGCGAATTCTTATTGCTGCGATTCCTCCGGTGCGGCCGCTGGATGTAGTCGGTCCGGTTGAAGTCTTCGGGGATGCCAACCGGATGCGTGGCGGTGATCCCGTCTACTCGGTGGAGATTGTTGCCTCCGGCGAGGAGAAGTTGATGGACACGCACTTCAAGATGCCGATACTGGCCCACCGGACATACCGTGAGGTAACGGATTCCTTCGACACGGTGCTGGTTGCAGGCGGAGACGGTGCGAATAAGATGCGCTATCAACCGCCCTTCGTGGACTGGCTGAAGAGGCAGTGCGCGGGTGCACGCCGGTTCGGATCGATTTGTACTGGTGCACTGGTTCTTGCAAAGGCTGGGCTGCTGGAAGGTCGTCGTGCCACAACGCATTGGAACTGGTGCGACGAGCTTGCGCGGAATTATCCGGGGGTCATCGTCGATCCCGATCCCATTTATGTTAAGGACGGGAACTGCTATACCTCTGCGGGCGTGACTGCTGGAATCGATATGACTCTGGCGCTGGTGGAAGACGACCTCGGGAGCGAGCTTGCGCTTCAGATAGCGCGCATGATGGTCGTATTCCTGCGGCGTCCGGCAGGCCAGAGCCAGTTCAGCGCTACCCTCGCAGCCCAGAGCCTGGACCATGGATCGTTGGGCGATCTCCTGGCATGGATTGCGGACAACATAAGACGTGACCTCTCTATTGATATGCTCGCTCGACGGGCGGCCATGAGCCCGCGCAACTTCGCCCGTCTCTTCAAGCAAGAAATTGGCAAGACGCCGGGATTGCACGTCGAGGATCTTCGTCTTGATGCGGCTCGGCGTCAGCTTGAGTCGACGACGGCGAGTCTTGAAGAAGTTGCGAGGTTCAGCGGCTTCAAGAGTGCCGAGGTGCTGCGTCGTGTCTTCGCCCGACGGCTGGGCACGACTCCGGGGCAATATCGAACGTCATTCGGGATGCGGGCGGCACAAGAATCTAGAGCCTTGAGCAATCGCACCAGAAGTCTTCCCCTTGCGTCTTGATTGGTCCTGAGAAACGATAGATCCCTATCGGAACTGCCCTGAGATGAGATGCGGAGGTTGCGTGCTGGTGTCGTGGTCGGGGCAGTTTCGATAGGGTCGTTTGAAGGCAGCCGCTAGCGTTTGCGGCGGATGCGGGATTCCCTATGGGATTTCAATCGATTTTCGCTTTGGAAGGCCTTGCCAGAAGCGGGTTTTACCAAAATTGCAGTTATTGATGCTCATCGATCTAAACATGAATACTTAGCCTCAGGATTGCCTCATCGTAACGCAAGACCGATCCTTCCTCAAGCCTCGCGAATTTGGACAGTCTAGAACCTCCAACGACCCCTCCTTCGAGCACGCGGCAGCGTCCGCCGCGCTAGCGGCTTAGTTCAAACGCGCTAGTAGTGACCGATCAATCGCTGGAGAGAAGCCGACTAATCGGGAGTTGAGCGGGCACGCACATCGGACTCTGGAATTTGAGAAAAGAAGCGTAGACAACTATTGTCCGGACCGCGATGATTTATTCATCGCGTCAAACGCTGCGAGCGCCTCCTTTGGCCGGGCGCGGACCACGAAATCTTCCGTAAGATTCACCCAGCGCACCTTCCCCGACGGGTCGATAAGGAATTCCGCTGGTCGCGAGATGTCTGCACCGTCGCGCCGGCCGTGAAGGTGCACCAGATCCCACCTGCGAATCACGTCCTCCTGTGCATCCGAAAGAATCGGAAACGTGTAGCC
>Ga0307474_10000503_pt1 | contig 27946 bp, 19 predicted proteins | sample atmos_gasesECM1C_2_FD_203312 | JGI IMG/M metagenome (GOLD analysis project Ga0307474, IMG submission 203312) | Hardwood forest soil microbial communities from Morgan-Monroe State Forest, Indiana, United States - atmos_gasesECM1C_05 | ecosystem: Environmental > Terrestrial > Soil > Temperate... | reverse complement strand
TCGGCCCGCCGACGGTCGCTACGGCGAAAATCCCAATCGCCTTTACAAGCACTCCCAACTTCAAGTAATTCTTAAACCCTCCCCAGCCGACATCCAGGACATCTACTTGAGGAGCCTCGCCGCCATCGGCATCGACCTGCGCGAGCATGATGTCCGTTTTGAGGAAGACAACTGGGAGTCGCCGACGCTCGGTGCTTGGGGTATTGGCTGGCAGGTCCTGCTCGACGGACTAGAGATCACCCAGTTCACGTATTTCCAGCAGAGTGGAGGCCTGGACCTGGATCCCATCTCGGTCGAGCTCACGTATGGACTCGAACGCATCTGCGCTTTCCTGCAAGGCACCGACAGCGTCTACGACCTGCGCTGGTCGGACGACAAGACCTATGGCGACATCCGCCTGGCCGAGGAGCAGCAGTTTTCCGAGTACAGTTTCAACCGCAGCGACGCCAGGGCCATTCGAGCTGAGTTTGACCTGCACGAGAAGCAGGCCAAGGAGGTCCTCGAAGGTTGGGGGAAGGCTGAAGGTAAGGAGCGGGTCCGGTACCCGCTGCTTGCGGCTTACGACCACTGCCTCAAGTGTTCTCATCTTTTCAATTTGCTGGATGCTCGCGGAGTGATCTCGACGACCGAACGTGCCGCCCTGATGGCAAGGGTTCGGGTCGCCGCTTGCCGCACTGCGTCCAGCTACCTTGAACAAATAACCGGTACCGCTGCGAAGGCAGAGGTGCGCTCGTGAGCGCTGTCAAGAAAGCACCAGCCGCAAAAAAGTCCACCGCCAAGCCGCAAAAGGCGCCCACAAACCAACCCTATAAACTAATCGAGTTGCTGTTCGAAGTCGGCTGCGAGGAAATCCCAGCAGGAATGCTTCCGCGGGCCGAAGCGGAAATCAAGGCCGGCCTTGAGAAGCAGCTAACGGCTGAAAACCTGATGGCAGGCGTAACGGTCGAATCGCTCAGTACGCCGCGGCGCCTGACGCTGTGGGCGCGGGGCCTGCCAGTCCGCCAGGCCGATGTGGTTAATGAAGTGACCGGTCCGCCGAAGTCGGTCGCCTACGACGCAGTCGGCGCGCCGACACGGGCTGCGGTCAGCTTTGCCGAGAAGCAGGGCATCGCGCTCCACGAAATCTACTTCCTACAAACTGCCAAAGGCGAATACCTAGCCGCTAAGAACGTCAAGCGCGGACGCGCCACTGAACACATTCTTGCCGACATTCTCCCGCGCATTCTTCACGACCTTTACTGGCCGAAGACCATGACCTGGACAGGCCTTTCCGGCGCCCGCTTCATCCGCCCTATCCGCTGGATCGTCGGCCTCCTTGACGGCAAGCCATTGAAGTTCTCCTACGGAGGGATTGCCGCGGGGGACACAACGCGAGGCCATCGCTTCCTGGGATCGGCCTCCATTCGTGTGCGCACCTTTGCCGACTACGAAAAACAGCTCCGCGCAAATGGGGTGATCGTAAAGCCAGCGGAGCGCTTGGAGAAAATTGAGCACGAACTGGCGGCGCACACCAAACAGGGCAGCTTGCGCGTCCACCAAGACGCCGACCTGCTGAAGCTTGTAACCTACCTGAACGAATACCCGTCGGTGATTCAGGGTGATTTCGATCCGTCATTTCTGAATTTGCCGGACGAAATTCTGGTGACCGTGATGCGTGGGCATCAAAAGTATTTTGCAGTGGAGAAGCGCAACGGGGAATTGGCGCCACATTTCCTGGCGGTCATCAATCTCGCCAAAGACGCCAAAGGGTTAGTTCGTGCTGGGCATGAACGCGTCCTGAAGGCGCGCTTCGCCGATGCGCAGTTTTTCTGGGAGTCGGACCAGAAATGTCGGCTCGCCGACTATCTCCCCAAGCTCGAACGTGTCACCTACGAGTCGCGCCTCGGCAGCTACCGCGACAAGGTCGAGCGCATTCGGACGCTTGCGCGCTGGCTAACCGAACAGTGGTTCAATCTCGGCATGGTGCAGGCTCACGTCGCGGAAGCCGATCGCGCCGCCGAACTTGCCAAGTGCGACCTCGCCACGGAAATGGTTCGCGAGTTTCCCGAGCTGCAGGGGATCGTCGGCGGCCTCTACGCCAAGGCCCAGGGCGAGCCCGACGAAGTCTCTGACGCCGTCTATGACCACTATCGCCCGGTCGGCCTCGACGATCCCATCCCGCGCAATTTGATTGGCTGCGCCGTGGCGCTCGCGGACAAAATTGACTCCATTGTTGGATGTTTTGCCGTGGGAGTCGTCCCGACCGGCTCGAGCGATCCGTTTGCGTTGCGCCGAGCCGCTCTCGGCGTCGTGAAAATTATCCTGGAGAAGAAGTTGCCACTCTTTCTATCCCTGACCGTCGCGGCTGCCGCCAAGGCCCTTCACAGCAACCCGCCAAAGCGTGCCATCAGCGCGGAACACGAAAAACAAATCCTAGATTTTCTCATCGACCGCGCCCGCTTTGTCTTCCGCGAAAAGGAAAATTTCAGCTACGACGAAGTGAACGCCGTCTTCCGTGCCGGCTCCGATGATCTGGTGGATGCGCGGCGCCGCCTCGACGCACTCCGCGCCATTCGCAAATCAAAGAACTTTGAACCGCTTACCGTTTCTTTCAAACGGATCCGCAAAATCCTGGAAAAGGCCGCGATCCCTGGGGGAGAAGCGCAACAGGTTTCGCCGGCGCTGTTTGAAAACGACGCCGAACGCAGCCTTCACTCCGAGATGCAGGCGGCGGCGCCGCGCGTCAACGAGCACAAACGCGGCGGCCGCTATAAGGATGCGCTGGAAATCATCGCAGCGTTGCGGCCGGAGATTGACAAGTTTTTTGAAGAGGTCATGGTGATGGCTGAGAAGGAAGAAGTTCGCAAGAATCGCCTGGCGCTTTTATCCGAGTTGCTCCGAGAATTTACCACTATCGCGGATTTTTCCGAAATGGGAGGGGAAGGACGCAATTAAAGCATTACTTTAAATCAAGTCGACGCGTGACTCCGCGATTTGTCAGCGCGCCGACAATCAGAATAATTTTCAGAGGGCGCCGCGCATGCACTCGTCCTCCGGTTCGCTGAAGTTTGCATGAGCTTCTTACTTCAAATGAATGGTGAGGCATATCGTGACGAAATGGGTTTATTTTTTCGGTGCAGGTAAGGCGGAAGGGGACGGGACGTGGCGCGACCTTCTCGGAGGCAAAGGTGCCGGCCTGGCAGAGATGAGTCGGATTGGATTGCCGGTACCCCCCGGCTTTACCGTCACCACTGAAGTTTGTACCTACTACTACGGAAACCAGAAGGCTTATCCCAAGGTGCTGGACGCGCAAGTCAGGGCCGCCATGAAGAGCATTGAAAAAATCATGGGCACAAAGTTTGGCGACAAGACCTCCATGCCGATGCTGGTATCGGTGCGCTCGGGCGCTCGCGACTCGATGCCGGGAATGATGGACACGATTCTAAACCTCGGCCTGAATGACGAGACCGTAGTGACGCTGGGCAAAGCCACCAGGAACGAGCGGCTGGCCTGGGACTGCTACCGACGTTTCATCCAAATGTACGGCGATGTCGTGATGAACGTGCAAAAACGCCCGAACGAAGATCACGAACCGTTTGAAGTGGTCATTCACGCACTGAAGCACGAGCGGTATCAGGCGGACGTGGATGATCCGAAGCTGTCGGTAAATGACCTTCAGGAATTGGTGGTTCGCTTCAAGAAGCTGATCAAGGAGCGCACCGGCCAGGAGTTCCCTCAGGACCCGTGGAAGCAGCTGTGGGGCGCGGTGGGCGCCGTGTTCGGTTCGTGGATGAATGATCGCGCTGTGGTCTATCGCCGCAAGTACAGCATTCCGTCAGAATGGGGCACCGCAGTGAACGTGCAGGCTATGGTCTATGGCAACACTGGCGACCAGTCCGGCTCTGGCGTGGCCTTCACTCGCGACCCGGCGACGGGAGAGAAAGTGTTCTACGGCGAGTTTCTGATTAATGCTCAGGGTGAAGATGTGGTGGCGGGGGTGCGTACGCCCGAGCCGGTGGCGCAGCTGAAGAACTACATGCCGAAAGCGTTTCACGAATTGGAAAAAATCCGCCAAACCTTGGAAAAGCACTTTAGAGATGTGCAGGATTTCGAGTTCACGATCCAGGACGGCAAGGTGTTCATGCTCCAGACCCGCAGTGGCAAGCGAACCGGTCTTGCCGCAGTGCGTTTCGCCGTTGAAATGGAGAAAGAGAAGCTGATTGACTGGAAGACGGCCATACGGCGAGTTCCTGCCGATCAGCTCGACCAGGTGCTGGCACCGGTGTTTGATCGCAACGCCGTACACGCTGCGAGGGTTATTGCGAAGGGACTGCCAGCCGGACCGGGAGCCGCTGCGGGCAAGATGTATCTGAACGCGGATCGTGCCGCCGCAGCGGGCGCCGCCGGGGAAAAGGTGCTGCTTGTTCGCAACGAAACTTCGCCCGAAGATTTGCGAGGCATGATCGCCGCCGAAGGCATCCTCACCGCAAAGGGCGGGGTCAGTTCACACGCCGCGCTCGTGGCTCGCCAGATGGGCAAGGTCTGTGTGTGCGGAGCGGCAGCGCTGCAAATTGATTATGCCGCCAAGACCATGACCGTTGATGGCGTCACCTACAAGGAAGGAGACTTCCTTTCCATCAATGGCACGGCCGGCGAAGTCTATCCGGGCCAGCTCCCGACAGCCGCGTCTGAGATCGTTCAGGTGTTGATTGAAAGATCGCTCGATGCCAGAAAAAGCCAGACCTATCAGAACTTCAAGAAACTAATGGATTGGTGCTCCAAGGCAACCAGGATGCAGGTGCGGACCAACGCCGACACCCCGGAGCAGACGGCTCATGCCATCGCGTTCGGCGCTACCGGCATTGGTCTATGCCGCACCGAGCATATGTTCTTTGAGGGCAATCGCATTGACGCTATGCGCGAAATGATTCTGGCCGACACCAAGCCGCACAGGGAAGCGGCCCTTGCAAAGATCCTGCCCTATCAGCGGCAGGATTTCGCTGGCATGTTCAGGGAGTTGAAGGGATACCCGGCGACGATCCGATTCCTCGATCCGCCGCTGCATGAATTTCTGCCGCACGAAGGCTCAGCACAAAACGATCTGGCAAAGAAGATGGGAGTGCCGGTCGAAAAGATCAAACAGCGAGTTAAAGAATTACATGAATTCAACCCGATGCTCGGATTCCGTGGCTGCCGGTTGGGCATCGTCTATTCCGAGATTTCCGAGATGCAGTCTCGTGCCGTCTTCGAAGCCGCTGCCGAGGTGCAAAAAGAGGGCATCAAGGTAAATCCGGAAGTCATGATTCCGCTCGTGGGATTCAAGAAGGAGCTGGACCTCCAGGTGGAACTGGTCCATCGCGTCGCGAACCAGGTCATGAAAGAGAAAGGCGTGAAACTGAAGTACCTGGTTGGCACCATGATCGAGGTCCCACGGGGCGCTCTGACCGCGGATGAGATCGCTCAGACGGCCGAGTTCTTCAGTTTTGGCACCAATGACTTGACTCAGACCTGCCTTGGCATGAGCCGCGACGATTCCGGTTCTTTCCTGGGCCCCTATCAGGAATTGGAGATCGTTAAGAAGAATCCATTCGCGACGATTGACCAATCCGGAGTCGGCCAACTTATCACCATGGCCGTGGAAAAGGGGAATAAGACCCGCCCCGGCATCAAGCTGGGCATCTGCGGCGAACATGGGGGCGATCCGGAAAGCGTGAAGTTCTGCCATCGTGCCGGCCTCTCCTATGTGAGTTGCTCGCCCTACCGCGTACCGGTCGCCAGGCTTGCCGCAGCTCAAGCGGTAGTGGAAGAAGAAGAGGCCAAGAAAAAGAAGAAGTAGTGCGCGGCAAACGCTTTTGCTTATTTCAAGTAATACTTGATGAACAAAGATGGCTCCGCGATGGAGCCGTGCTCCGTCTTAGTTTTGCTCGAACCGAACTTCGACTTCTACTTTAACTTTCGGCTTAGTTTGCCTGCACTGAGTGGTGGTCGTAACTCAAGACGCGAGTCAACTTCCAGCTACCGTCTTTGTATTGCCACAGTTGCACGAAGCTCGCTTCTCCCGTCCCGTTAGCGGCCTCGGTCTTGGGATGCAGAAACCGGTGCACTCCCGTCTCGAGCGCTCCATAACCCTTCATGTAGTAGATCTTCAGCGTGCCCGGCACCAGCACGCGCTGTGTGTCGCCAGTACAAATATTATTTTTGACGCTCTCCGTGAGCTTCTGGCGGCCCAGCGTTACGCCGCCCTGGTCATGGTAAAACTCAACGTCATCCGCCAGCAGGCCGTCGAACGTCTTCAGGTCACAGCGGTTGTAAGCGTCGAAGAGCTTTGCATCCAGCGCGGTAATGGCCTTGTCCAGGTCAGTCTGATTCTTGATTTCGTCCAGAGCTGCTATGTTTGATTCCGTCGCAGTCTGGGCGTCCGCCGGTGATGCCCAACCGATCGAGAACGCACCAACCAATAGTCCGGACGTGAGTACGTATCGAAGCCTCATGCAGAGTCCTCCTTGGCGCGTCTAGCTGTTGTTGGCGCACCAGTAGATACGACCGATTTCGCCCTGGAGTTCCAGCCTTTTGTAGCAGCGGCATGTCTGCCGCCGGCAAGCTTTATGCCGCTGCCTTAAGCAGTAGCAATGCGTCATCCATCTGCGCGGATCTGTGCCGCGCTACGCCCAGCGCCTCTGGCGTAGAATGTGGAAGCCGCGTCCGGCTCCATAAGCCCTCTTGAGCAAACTCGCCAATCCGCCCAATCTGCAAAATTTGCGCATCGTGCTGGTGCGCTCGCGTAATCCGCTGAATATTGGCGCGGCTGCACGCGCCATGAGCAATTTCGGTGCGTTCCATCTTCGCGTGGTTACGCCATACGAAAAAGCCTTCCGGGAAGCGGTTTCGGCCGTCGGTGCCGCGCCACTTCTCGCCAAGGCCGAAGAACTAGACTCAGTCGCGGATGCCACGCGCGATTGCAGCCTGGTAGTTGGCACGACCGCCATAGGCCACCGCGAATTGCAGCACGAGCTCTACTCGCTCGAAGAAGCTGCAAAAAAGATTCGCAAGGCTCTGGCCTCGGGCCGGCTGGCAATCCTCTTCGGATCCGAAAAGACGGGCCTGTCCAATCACGATCTGAGCCATTGCCACTTTCTTCTGCGCATACCGACGCGAGAAGAACACCGTTCGATGAATCTGGCGCAGGCAGTCGCAATTGTTGTTTACGAAATTTCGCGTGCCGCAGTCACAGTAGAATCGAAAAGCAAATTGTCATCAGCCGCGGCGGACATGGAATCAGTCAATCGCATCGCCACCGTTCTTCTCGAAGCTCTCCACGCCAGCGGCTACATCCATCGCCGCTCCGCCGCCACCGCCGAAGAAAAACTCCGCCGCATGCTTCGTCGGTTCGAACTAAGCTCCGCGGACGCCGAAGTTCTCCTCGGCATGCTCCGCAAAATCCTCCGGAAACTGAAATCTGAGTAATGGCCGTTGCTGAGTCAGTTTCGGATCGTTCTAGTGACCTGTGGCCCAGATGTATTTGGGAAAGTTTTTCTCCAAAACCCAACAAAGCAACAGGCCCCTCTAGCATCATTCTTCCACAGCTTGCCGATTCCGCCGCGCACAACCCGTTCGACGCTGGAACTTTGCTCTCCTTGGATGTACAGTGCTTTCGCGTATGCCACCGGACGAAGCCCCTCAAATTGGTATAACGACGAACATGCAATTCGTAGGCAACTTAACGCAACCGGCTTTGCACGACGTGCCAAGAGAGGCTTGCTCAAACGCGTCTGGGCCCCCGAGCAATCCTCACGCGATACGCAAACTGCTGCTTCGCTGCTTGTCAGTGCCCGTCGCTCTGACCAGCATTGCTGCCGCATCGCTCGAGGGCACGCTTTCCCTCGGATTCTATGGCGCGGCCATGCTTCTCGAGAAGGTCCGTCCCATACGCAAGGCGTATCAATTTCTTTCGCGGATCTACGACCGGTTCATTGGCCGGCTGGGCCAAGTGGTTCTGCGCGACTCCCGAGACACGCCCGCGTTGCGCATCATGGTCTCGCTCACTCTTACTGCCTTACCGATTTTCGTAATCCAGCTCGTTTTAGGGAAACCTCGGCTTCTGCTGGTTATCGCGTTCTATCTTTCCCTGTGCGGTCCAAAGTTTCAGCGGTCTGTCAGGATGTTCAGCGCTAAACACCTGGAGGCGCATCGCCCCCAAGGGTACTTCTCTGATAGCTACGATAGGGTCTTCGGCCGCTACGTCGAATTCTTTCTCGGATATTTGTATGGCGACCTTCCCGAACTGGGACGGACCGTTCATGTCCGTCTCCACCATAAAGAGAATGGAGGACCCGACGATAATGCCTCCACCATTGGCTACGATCGAACGAATCCACTCCATTTCCTTTGGTATCTTTCCGACAACATTTGGACCACGCTGGGGCTTGCTCCATACGCGTACTTCAGAGCCAGATGCGATGTAAAGAACCAAAGACGAATGTTATGGGGAATGACGCGGTACATCGGTTATTTCGGAGCCGTCTTTCTTTACGATTGGAGAATTGGAATCCTGTACGTGTTAGTTCCTCTTCTCTTCATGAACTTCATCATGGCAATCACCTCATGGGTTCAGCACGCCTTCTGTGACCCGGAACATCCCGAGGATTATTTTGTAAATACCGTGACCGTCTTTGATGAGGTGAACTTCATGAACGAAGGATACCACCTCTGTCATCACCACCGATCTGCCCTGCACTGGACCGAAATGCCTGCCCATCTTGAGCGCATTCGCCACAAGATGAGAGAGTCCGGCTCTTTGGTCTTTCGCGACTTGGATTTTATGCAGCTTTTCATCGAGTTGACTCTCCTTCGCAGAATGGATGTGCTTGCCGAGAAACTTGTCCCGTGGGAGCCTATGAATCACGAACAGAGGCTGGCTATCCTTTTGAAGAGAACTAAGCCGGTGAGATCCGTTGCGGCTATGCAGTGAAGTACGTCACTGAGGAAATCGGGAGGTCTGCCATCATACGAACCTGAAAAAGACTCCGAAGTACTGCAGTCTTGGAAAAATCAGTCCAACGTACCTCGTCACGCAGGCACCCCGGTGCAATGCTGGTAGAACGTAAGCAAGGCCGAAAGTCTTGTTGTAGAGCATAGTTTACGTGGGCATTTTGAAGAAAAAATACATGCCCGCAAAATAAAAAATCAGATCCGGCGCGAACGCGGCAAACGGCGGCGGCATCTGCCCGACGCCGCCCATCGCCGCCAGCAGCCGCGCCAGCGAAAAATACGCAATTCCCACTGCAAGCCCCACCGCTACGCCGCCAATCGCTCCGCGCGCGCCTACTCGAAAAGCATAGGGAATCGCCAGCAGCATGCTCACCGGCGCAATTAGCGGAAACGCAATCTTCACATACCATTGAACGGTGAGCGCCGAAACATCGAATCCGGCGTGGCGCAGCTCCTCGATATAGTTGCCCAGCTGGCGGAAACTCAGCTGCGACGCTTGCAGCACTTCTCGATTGAAATAGCTAGGCGGTTCGCTAAGCTCCGGCAGCGCGGTCGCACTGAATCTGTCATATCTTTCGATCGAGCCGTCTCGGAAATCGCGCACCCAGCCGGACTCAAGAATCCACACGTTCTGCGAGTCGCTCCACAACGCCTGGTTCGCGAACACGCGCCGTTTGATGTGGAACTTTCCTGGCTCCATTTCCAGCACAGTCAGTCCCGCAAAGAGATTTTTGCCAGGATCGAACAAGTCGTAATTGTAAATTTTCCCGTTTTCTCCAAAAATCCAACGTTGCGGGCGGGTATAAGTCTGCGGGGGCTTGCCTTTGATCTGATTGCGCAGCGCATCCTGCCGCTGGTTTGTATAGGGCAAATACACGTCGTCGAGAATGATCATCGTCGCGGTCAGCGTGAGTCCCGCAAGTAGCAGTGGCAAGGCGAGCCGGTAGAGGCTGATGCCGCTCGCTTTGCATGCAACGATTTCATTGTTCTTGCTCATTGTGCCCAGGGTAACGAGCACCGCGACGAGGGCGCCGAGAGGGGCCAGTTGGTACAACAAATACGGCGTCAGGTAACAGAAGTACTTGACCACTACCAGAAAGGGAACGCCGTGCCGCGCAATGTCATCCAGTAGCTCAAAGAACGTAAAAACGTGAAAAAGAAACACAAACGCCAGCATCAAGAGCCCGAAGTAACCGAGAAATCGCCGCAGCAGATAAAGATCGATCAGCCGCGGAAAGCTGCCCTCCGAAGTTCTCGGCCTCTCTTGCTGGCCGTTCACGGTCTTTGCCATTTCCGCAACGCGTTTTCTGGCCTGCGTCTGGCGCCGGCGGATCAACCGTTTCCAGGTTTCCAGCCGGCTGATTCTCTGGAACCAGCCGCGGTCGCCACGCAACTGCTCCATACGCGGCAGCAGGATTATGGCTAGCACTGTCAGCGTAATATTCGCCAGCCAAATGCCGGTCCATGGACTCAGCTTTCCTTCGCGTGCAAATCCTGCGCCCACCACCGACAGCGAGTAATACGAACCGATCAGCAAAACCGAAAGCAGTGTACCCGCCGCGCGTCCGCCGCGCCGTGGCTGCGCTGCCAACGGAACCGCCACCAGTGCGAACACCAAACACGCAAACGGAAACGCCAGCCGGCGTTGAAATTCCACGCGCGCCTCGCGCCAGTTCTTGCCTGTTTCGGCAAACAGTTCCCCCGTCGGTCGCTCGACATTGCTTAACGTCCGTTGTTGATTGGAAACCAGCCCGGTCACTTCCAGCGGCCAATCGCTCTGTCCGAAGTCCGTCAATGAATAGTGGCTCGGATCCTGCCGGCTCACCTCGTGTGTAGTTCCACCCTGCAGATGCAGCTCAAGCTTGCCCTGTTTCGGCTCGGCAATTACAATCGCATTCTCCGCCAGCGTCAGCCGTGAGCCGCTCTCCTCGCCCACTTCCGCGAGGAACACACCGTGCCACTGTGTTCCGCTTGCGGAAACGTCGTTCACGTATAGAACGCGTTTCGGGAATCGCTCATCAAATACGCGCGGTTGTATCTGAAACGAAGCTTGCGACGCCAGCAGCGCGGCTTCGATTCCGCGTAAAGCACGGAATGCGGCAGGTCCGAGCCATAATGTAAGCGTTCCCGTTAGGATGGCTCCGGTGAGCGCCAGCACGGCAACGGGGAAAAGCATTCGCTGCCGGCTGATTCCCAACGCAGTCAGCGCGATGATTTCGCTGTCCGCGGACATGCGGCCGAGGCCAAGCAGCACTCCGACCAGCACGGCCATCGGAATTGTGAAAATCAGTACGCCGGGAAAAATGTAGAGAAAGAGCTTTGCAATCTGCGCGCCTGATCCGGAATGACGAACCAGGAGCTCCATGAGCCGAACCAATTGCGGCACAAAAAGCACGAATGTGAAGACGATAAGTCCGAGGAATGCATGACGGAAAATTTCGCGGACGATATAGCGGTCAAGAATGCGCATGGAGCGAATCGTGAGTGTAGCACGGCCTCCGTGCTCGCAACGGTCGCCGCCCCGCCGGAGCGCTCCTCGCGATGAACAAGATCCATCTGGTCGTTCTCTGGCACATGCACCAACCGCAGTACCGCGATCCGGAAACTGGCCGCTACGTGCTGCCGTGGACACGCTTGCATGCCCTGAAAGATTACTGGGGCATGGTGAAGATCCTCGAGGAATTTCCGAAATTCCACGCCACGTTCAACGTTGTGCCGGGGCTCGGCTTGCAGCTTGAGGAATATGCCAGCGGCACATTCAACGAGCCGTGGTTCGAACTGGCGTTTCGCGACGCGGAAAAGCTGTCCAGGGAAGACAAAAGCGAAATACTGCAGCGTGCGTTTCAGGTCAACCATGAACACTTGCTGACACGCTGGCCGCGCTTTCAGGAACTATACGAATGGACGCGCCTGGCCGGCAGCGCTCAAGCGACTGTCACTTTCACGGCGCGCGATTGGCGCGACCTGCAACTGCTCTCGCAACTTGCCTGGATGGACGAGGAGTGGATTTCGAGGGAGGTCACGATCAACAAACTCTCCGCGAAGGGACGGGACTTCACGGAAAAAGACAAAGCGGCCCTGAAGCAAAAACAATTGGAATTCCTGAAGCTCGTGCTTCCGATTTATCGCGAAGCCGCCGCACGCGGACAAATCGAACTCAGCACCACACCTTTCTACCACCCGATCCTCCCGCTGGTCTGCGATTCCGACATTGCGCGTGTGGCGAATCCCTCCACTCCATTGCCGCGCCGTGCCTATCGCCATCCCGAGGACGCACGCGAACAGTTGCGGCGCGCCCGCGAATATCACGAGCGTGTTTTCGGTGTTCAGCCGGCCGGTCTATGGCCATCCGAAGGTTCCGTGTCCGATCAGGCCATGGCCATTGCCGCTGAGGAAGGCTTCAAATGGTTTGGCACGGACGAAGGCGTCCTGGGACGCACGCTGAACCTGGGATTTTTTCGCGACTCCGCCGGCCACGCCGCGAATGCCGATCGCCTGTACCGGCCATGGGGCCTGAAAACAGCAAAATCAGAAATTACTGGACTCTTCCGCGATCACCACATTTCTGACTTGATCGGATTTGTGTACAGCCGCATGGATGCGAAGGCTGGCGCCGCCGATCTTCACGGCCGTTTACGCGCGATTGGCGAACGTGTGCAAACTAAGCAGCCGCTCACCGTTTGTCTTTTCCTCGATGGAGAAAACGCGTGGGAATACTATCCCGGGAACGGCCGCGAATTTCTACGTGAATTTTACGGCCGCATCCAGGCCGATCCGTCTTTCCGCGCGCTGACCGCCAGCGAAGCAATTGCCGCCGCCGGCGACATTTCCGAAACGCAAACAATTTTTCCCGGTTCCTGGATCAATGCCAACTTCGATGTCTGGATCGGCCATTCCGAGGACGTGCAGGCGTGGGATCTTTTGTGGGATGCTCGCGAAGCGTACGCTCGCGCGGAAGACGCCAGAGCCCAGGGGCGCAACGACGCGCCGAGCGATGCCGCGCTCATAGAGGCCAAGGAATCGTTGCTAGCCGCGGAGGGCAGCGATTGGACCTGGTGGTATGGACCGGAACACAGCACCGCGAATGACGCGGAATTCGACGCGCTGTACCGCAAACATTTAACCGGGGTCTACCGTGCCTTAGGCAAAATTGCTCCCGACGACCTCGCCAAGCCCATCAAGCGCCAGCCCGAGCACGCTTTGCATTTGCCGCCGTCGGAATATCTGCGTGTGGATGTCAACGGTCGCGACACCTCGTATTTCGAATGGCTGGGGGCCGGGTTATATTCGCCCGAAAGACGGCGCGGAGCCATGCACGGCCGCACCTTCTACCTGCGCGAATTACGCTACGGATTCGAACCGCAACGACTGTGCATCCGGCTGGACGCATTTCCTGATGCGCTGGCGGAGCTTGAAGATGCCGAATTCCGCGTGACCATTCACGGCAACTCCGACGTAACCGTGATGGCCAAATTGTCGCATGGAAAATTAGTGGAATACGCCGTGGAGCAGGAGCGTATCTGTTTGCTGGACCCCGCGGACTCGGCCGCCGCAGCGTTCGAACAAATTTTGGAACTGGCCGTCAGCAAAGAACTTTTTGATCTGCGGGGAGTTGCGCGCCTGCAGCTTAGCGTCGCGCTCTGGCATGGAGGATTGCCGGTAGACGTGCTACCCGCCGAAGGTACACTGCAAGTCCCGCTAGGGGAAGAACACTTCGCCTGGCCGATCGAACCACTCGCACCGTAACCCTGCGACTCTTACCTAGCACAGCCACTCTTGCTTGTCCCGGCCAGCGGGGGCTGTGCGCAATGCTGCCTGCAACTCGCCCAAGCCACGAGCGCATGATTGCTGCAGCTGCTAGAACAATTTCACCGCAAGCTCCCGCGGCTGCTCGCCCACCGGAATCATCGTCAGCAACCCGCTAGCGCGGTCCGACGCCACTCGAATAATCGAAAGATCCCCCGACCCCTGACTCACCACCAGCAGCAGTCGCGCTTTATCGCCGGGATCGAAACGCAAAGCGCCCGGAACTTGCCCCGCCGGTATCGGGCGGCTAACGCGACGGTATGTCACGTCCAGCGGCGTGACGTTGCCAGAAGCCGCGTCGGAAACGAAAAGTTCGCCGGTATCCGCCAGCAACGCACCGCGCGTCGGGGCGGATCCCAGAACCACGTAATCACCCACCTCGTGCGTCCAGGTATTGATCGCCTGCAACCCGTGCGCTTCCGGCGACAGCACATACAGCTCACCGCCATCGGGCTTCAGTATCATCTGCGACGGAATCCCGGCGAGTTCAAGATTCGTGAGCAGCAATCCTTTTCGCAAATCAATCACCGAGAGGCGCTTCTGCGTTCGGCTCAGGATGAATGCGGCGGAATTGTCGTCGAGGACGGTGGCGTCCTCGGGGTCGGGAATGACGCTGACCGTGCTGCGCAATTGCAGCGTCTCGGCGTCGTAGATGCCGACAGTCGCACCCTTCTTGTTGAGCACCAGAACCAGTTTGCCGTCGGGCGAAACACGAGCGGCGACAGGCTGCTTTCCGGTCGCGGTCTGCGCCATCACTTGCCGCGTGTTGCAATCGATCGAGGAGAGAGTGTTACTTCCAGAAGCAGGCACATACAATCGTCTGCCGTCCGGCGAAAAATCCATTGAATAGGGAAGCGCACCCACCGGAATGCGCACGGCGATTTGCGAGGTCCGCGAATCGAGCACCCACGCAAATCCTCCGCTGGAACTGACGCCCCAGATTTCCGCCCGCGTTGGATGTTCGCGCATCGCGGAAATGGCGCCACCAACGGGCACGTGCGCGACGGTGGCAAGCTTAACCAGATCTACCACGGAAACGGCATTGTCGGCCGTGCTTACGTACGCGTAAAGCCGCAATCCCGGCCGCAAAAATGACGGCCGATGCTCACGCGCAATCACAATCACCGCCGCGACAAAAAGAGTCGTGAGTAAAAGAACTACGCGAAATCTGGATGGGCGATTCAACCGAAGTCCTCAGTAGTCAGGGGCGCAGCATTCTGCGCCCGAGCTTGACAAGACGTACGATTCTCGTCCTGCCGTGTGCTCGATTTTTTGCTGCGCCCGCAAAAGCCAAAGCGAGTCGCGCTCTGCATTTTCCAGAGTCACACGCTAGTTCACTACACGATGAAGCACCGCCGCGATCTGCCGAACCTCGGCGGACAGCTCCGCGAACTCCTCCGGCAGAATCGACTGAATGCCGTCTGACAGCGCCTTCTCCGGCTGATGATGCACTTCGACCAGCAAACCATCCGCGCCGACCGCTACCGCCGCGCGCGACAGCGGCAGAACTTTGTGGCGTTTGCCGGTGCCGTGACTTGGGTCGACCAGAATCGGCAAGTGGCTGCGTTTTTTCACAGCCGGCACCACTGCAAGGTCAAGCGTATTGCGCGAAAAATCAGAGAAAGTGCGGACTCCGCGTTCGCACAGCATCACGTTGTAATTTCCTTCTGACAAAATATATTCCGCGGCCATCAGGAATTCATCGAGCGTAGCCGACATGCCCCGCTTCAGCAGCACAGGTTTTTTCGCCCGCCCGGCGCGCTTCAGAAGCGAAAAATTCTGCATGTTGCGCGCGCCGATCTGGATCACGTCAGCATATCTTTCCACCAGGTCCAGTGACTCATTGTCGACGGCCTCGGTAATGATCCCAAATCCAAATTGCTCGCGCACGTGGCCTAAAATCTTCAATCCAGCTTCTCCCAATCCCTGAAAACTGTAAGGAGAAGTCCGCGGCTTGTACGCGCCGCCGCGAAAAAGCTTTACGCCCGTAGGCTTGAGCAGTTCAGCAACGGCCATGCATTGCGCTTCAGATTCCACCGCGCAAGGACCCGCCACCAGCGCCAGATGCACGCCGCCAACGAACACGTCACCTGACGGCGTGGGTATTCGAATGACCGAATCTTCTTCCTTGGCATCCCGGCTCACCAGCTTATAAGGCTTGCTGACCGGAATGCATTCGGCGACTCCGGGCAACGATTCCAGAATCCCAAGATCGACAGCGCCATCGTTTCCGGTGATCCCGATCGCGGTGCGCGCGGCGCCCGGAATGGGGTGCGCCTTCAGGCCAAGTGATTCGATCTGGCGGCAAACCGCGCGAACCTGTTCCTCCGTGGCGTGTGATTGCATGACAACAAGCATGACGTCTCCGTGAAATCGCGTGGAACATCGAGTTTAGCGGAACGTATGATGCCGGGGCAAACCAGCCTGAAACCACAAATCCATACTGGCAAAGTCCCAGGTCAAAGCTGCGTCGGTCAAATTTGCTGCCGTTTCCAGTGTCCGCGTTTGAAAAGAACGATGCTCACTGCAGCAATCGCAGCCTCTGCCGCAACGATTGAAAAATATGCTCCCCTAGCTTGCATATGCCAGGGGATCGCCAGGAAATAAGCCAGTGGAATTTCCAACAGCCAAAATCCAAAAAAGTTGACGATCGTTGGCGTAATGGTGTCCCCGGCTCCGTTAAACGCCTGCAGCATCACCATTCCGTACGCGTAGCCGATGTTCCCGTAGCTGATGATGCGCAGACAGCTGGCCGCCAGCGGAATCACCTGTGGGTCGTGCGTGAAGAGTTTCACGATCGGTTCGGCGAACGCTACGAATAGCAAACCGATTACGCCGAGAAAAATCATATTGTAAAAACCCGTTCGCCATACCGAAGTTGCCGCGCGCTCCGGCTGCTTCGCGCCAAGATTTTGGCCCACCAGAGTAGCGGCTGCGTTGCTCAGCCCCCACGATGGCAAAATCACAAAAATGACGATGCGAATCGCTATCGTGTATCCCGCCAGCGCGGCTGATCCGAAAATGCTAACGATGCGCACCAGCCCAATCCAACTTGTATGTGCTATGGCAAATTGCAGAATTCCGGTCAGTGATACGCGCACTAACCGCGCCAGCACGCGAAAATTGATGCGAATGTGCTGGCGCAGAATTCGAATCCGTTCAGTTCCACGAAGCAGCCGATAAAACTGGTAACCCACGCCGATGCTGCGTCCTGTAAATGTGGCCAGAGCGGCCCCTGTAACGCCGAGCTTCGGGAATGGACCCAGACCAAAGATCAGACAGGGATCGAGAATGAGATTGATGATGTTCGATACCCAAAGCAAACGCATGGCGATGGCCGCATCGCCTGCTCCGCGAAAAATTGCGTTGTTCAGAAACAGCATCAGGATCGCGCCGCTTCCGGCCAGCGCGATTCGGGCATAGCCCGAGCCGACACCAACCACCTGCGGCGATGCGCCCATGACTCGCAACAGCCGCGGCGCAAGGAAAAAGCAGGGCGTCCCGATGATCAGCGACACCGCCAGGCCAAGCACAATAGCTTGCACTCCGGCGACCGCCGCACCGCTCGGATCTTTTTCTCCAATGCGTCGGGCCACCATGGCCGTCGTCGAGAGACTCAGACCCAATCCGACAGCAAACACCAGGCTAAGCAGCGATTCGGTCAATCCCACCGTTGCGATGGCATCAGCTCCCAGCCGACCGACCCAGAACACATCGACCACCGCGAACAACGACTCCAGCACCATTTCCAGCACCATCGGAATGGCCAACAGCAAAATTGCCCGGTTCAAACTCCCTGTGGTGTAGTCCTGATGTGAACCTCGCACGGCTTCGCGAATCGAACTCCACAGCGATGGCTGTGCCACCGCAACTGCGTTTTGTGTTTCCATAAAGTCCTGGGCATTCCGTGCAAGCGCACTGTAAGCAACCAGCGGCTTGCCGGCGGAAAAAATATTTGTAGTGGAGGAGCGGGAAGAGTCTCAGCCGCGAGGTGCGCAGACGAGACCGCGGATTAAACCAGCGAGACGATTTGGATGACGGACATCTTCATGTTTCATGTCCTTTGCGTCAGTTCGCCTGCACAAAGGAACGAAGGCCGAACGACAAAGGGATAACTTCGCTTCGAGCATTATACCGATCCAGCACGCCAAGCCGCCAGCAAAAAAAATTGGTCAAGCGAAGCGAACCTTCGCAGGAGACCTTCGTGCAGGAGATACGGTATGGACTGGCGCCGAAACCCGCGTAACAGTAATTGCACGCAAGACTCGCCTTCCACCAGCCGAAAAGCAAGTTCTACCCAGCGATTCGAAAGCCTAGCCAAGCGCCCACCTGAGCCCTCAGAAGGAGCACATCATGCTGAACACAGTGCTGGCAGCTTCAGGAATGGCCTTGTCCAACATAACGGCCTTTCAACTCTTGATCGCAGGCGCTCTTTTGTTGGGACTAGCCGCGTTCATGCTGGCTCTTAGCCGCGAACGCCGCGTCTCGGTGAAGCCGTCAGCGGTTACCGAAGAACTCGCGATTCATATGGGCCGAATTGCGAACGCCCTGGAAAACCTCGCCGATCCTTTGCGCGACCGATCGCATTTCACAGATTCGAATGTGCGAGCACCAGTCGTCCCGCCGGAAAAGCAGACGGAAGACACACATCGCGACTCGTACTCGATTTTCGGGCGCTGAATTCATCGCACGATAGCCATCCCTTGATCCGGATGCGCTTTTCCTGTGCCTTCGCGCGGGAATTGCTCGCGTCTGTTCGTTTTCCTGCCTCCTAATCCCTCCTGATTCGCATGAAACGACGATCTTGCCGCCCGTGAAGCTCCATTTTGAGAAACCGCGCAGGTCAGATAAAATGGAAAGTTTACACACGAGAGTGCCATACTGACGAATGCCTGAGTCCAAGACTATCCCGACCAAATCACCCGCTTCCGAACTGGAAGAGCTGAAGATTGACCCGCTGGACGTTCGCGACGGAAAATTCGATCCCGAAGACGAATATCGTCCCGAGCCTCCTTCCGAACCCCTTCCCCCGCCGTGGATTGACGGAAGCCTGCGCATCGGAATTCACGCTTCCATCAGCGGAGGCTACCAGAACGCGCTCGAGTCCGCGCGAAAACTCGGTTGCAACGCACTACAGATTTTTTCCGCAAGCCCAAGAATGTGGGCCGGCGGTCCAGCGCGAATTCCAGAAGCTGACGCTGCCGCTTTCCGTGCGCGACGCGAAGAGCTGGCTCTTGGCCCGCTGGTAATTCACGCGAATTATCTGATCAATCTTGCCGGCGTGCAGCCCATGCTGCGCACTCGTTCCATTCAGGCTTTCCACGATGAACTGGTGCGGGCGATCGCACTCGGAGGCGACTTTCTCGTGGTCCATCCGGGCGCTCGAGGCGAAGCCAAAATCGAATCAGCCATCGCCACCATCGTGAATAGCGTCAAAGAAGCTGTCCGCCGCGTTCGGCTAGGCAAACTGCGCATCTTGATCGAAAATACAGCTGGAATGGGTTCCTCAGTAGGTTCTCGCTTGGAAGAAGTGGCGGCCATCGCGCGCGGCCTGGCCTCGCTCGGTGTGGGAGTCTGCCTCGACACCGCGCATTTGTACGCCGCAGGCTATGACATCAGCAGTGAAAGCGGCCTCGAATCCACGATTTCGCAGATCGAACAAACTGTCAGCCTCGATGATGTTTACGTCTGGCACATCAACGATTCCAAGATCGCTCTCGGGGGAAGAGTCGACCGCCACGAAAACATCGGTCACGGAAAAATAAAGTCAGCGGCCTTTGCGCGAATCCTGCGCCACCCGAAGCTAGGCGCAAGCCCCGCCACCGGTCTGCCCGGCCGCCCATTTATCCTCGAGACTCCCATCGAAGAGCCCGGCGACGACCGCCGCAATGTCGCCAAGTTGTGGGAACTTTCTGGCGAAGAAGGCCCGCCTGCAGAAAAGGGCTTTACCATGCTCACCTCCGCGCTCAAGAAGAAGCGCACTGCCCACAGAAAAGAAGCGGCCAAAACCGCCAAGGTGCTCGCAAAGCGAAATTTACCGAAAAGGAAAAAAGGATAGCGCGTGGCGGAGCAGACCCCACATTCGGGCTACGACCCGCAGAAGATCGAAGCCAAATGGCAAAAGCGGTGGGAAGAAGCGCGCGTCTTCGAGAGTGACGTTGACGCAGCGAAGCCCAAATATTACACCCTGGAAATGCTGCCCTATCCCAGTGGCACGCTGCACATGGGACATATGCGCAATTACGCCATCGGAGATGTCGTTGCACGCGTAAAACGCATGCGTGGATTTAACGTAATGCATCCGATGGGTTGGGACGCTTTCGGCCTGCCCGCGGAAAACGCCGCCATCAAGAATAAGACTCATCCGCGCGATTGGACGAACCAGAACGTTCAGGAATTTCAGAAGACGCTTCGCCGCTTCGGCTTCAGCTATGACTGGCGGCGCGAAATTTCCACCTGCGATCCCGAGTATTACAAGTGGAACCAGTGGTTTTTTCTGCGCATGCTGGAAAAGGACCTGGCGTATCGCAAAAAAAGCCGCGTTAACTGGTGCCCCAAATGTTGCACCGTGCTGGCCAACGAACAGGTCGTCAACGGCTATTGCTGGCGGCACGAAGACACTCTGGTCGAGACACGCGAAATCGAGCAGTGGTTTCTGCGTACCACTGCATACGCCGAACAACTGCTCGATGACTTGAAGTCGCTCGAAGGCGGCTGGCCCGAGCGCGTCATCGCCATGCAGCGTAACTGGATCGGTAAGAGCGGAGGCGCACGCGTTAGGTTTGCTGTCGCAAACCTGCCCGGCCGAGGCGCAATCGAGGTTTTCACAACGCGCATCGACACGATTTACGGCGCGACCGCGCTGATTCTCGCTCCTACGCACCCGCTGCTGCAAAAGTTGCTGGAGGATTCTCCGGTCCGAGAAGAAGCCGAAATAAAGCTCGCACAAATAAAATCAATGTCGGTGAAAACGGAGGATTTGGCGACCGGCGAAAAAGAAGGATTTTTCACCGGACGTTATGCGCTGAATCCATTCAGCGGAGAGAGACTTCCCATTTGGGTAGGGAACTTCGTGCTGCTCGAATACGGAACCGGCGCTATCATGGCCGTTCCCGCCCACGACGAACGCGACTTCGAATTTTGCAAAAAATACAATCTGCCCATCCGCGCGGTAGTCGCGCCGCAAGCTCCGAAGGTTTCCGGTGCCCCGGACGCCGGTTTCGCGTCTGGGTCTTTCCCAAAGTCCACCACTGCACCGACCGAAGCTTTCACCGACTACGGAGTAAGCATCAACTCCGGCGAATTCAGCGGCCTGCCCACTGAGCAAGCCAAAGAAAAAATGGCCGCCTTCGCCGAATCGAAAGGCTTTGGAGAAAAGGCAACCATTTTCCGCCTGAAAGATTGGGGAATCTCGCGCCAAAGATATTGGGGCACTCCCATTCCCGTAATTTATTGCCCGAATGATGGCTTGGTCGCGGTTCCCGACAAAGATTTGCCCGTAGTGCTGCCCGCGAATCCAAATCTCACCGGCGAAGGCGACTCGCCGCTGGCCACTAGCCCCGAATTCGTAAACACCACTTGCCCCAAGTGCGGCGGCCCGGCGCGTCGAGAAACCGATACCATGGACACGTTTGTCGACTCCTCCTGGTATTTCTATCGTTACTGCGATCCGCACAATTCGAACGCGCCTTTCGATTCCGCCAAGGTGAAATACTGGTTTCCGATCGACCAGTACATCGGCGGCATTACTCACGCTATTCTTCACCTGCTGTACTCGCGCTTCTGGTGCAAAGTGATGCGCGACCTGGGTCTGATCGATCACAGCGAACCCGCTGCGCGCCTCTTTACTCAGGGAATGGTGCTCAAGGGCGGAACCGCCATGTCCAAGTCCAAAGGCAACGTCGTCGGCGCGCACGAGATGGCCGACAAATATGGTGCCGACACCGGTCGCCTCTACACTTTGTTTGCCGCTCCTCCCGAAAAAGATCTCGAGTGGAGCGAAGAGAGTATCGACGGTGCATGGCGCTTCCTGAATCGTGTATACCGCCTGATTGAACGTCACGCGAACACCGTCCGCGACGCAACGGCCGCAGCTTCAACAGTTTCAGCGACAACCGGCAAAGAAAAGCGCCTCCTGCGCAAAGCGCATCAAACGCTGCAACGCGTAACCGCCGATTTCGAAACGCGTTGGCACTTCAACTCGGCGATCGCGCTGATCATGGACTTTACCAACGAGATTTACCACTGCGAACCGCTCGAAGAAGGCGTATCCGCGGAAGTCCAGAAGGCAGTGCTGGAATTGCTCACGTTGATGCTCGCTCCCATGACTCCGCACATCGCCGAAGAGATGTGGGAGATGCTCGGTCATTCGAACGGCCTGTCGACCGCCGCTTGGCCCGCGGCTAACGCAGAACTCGCCAAGGACGATGAAGTCGAAGTACCGGTGCAAGTAAACGGCAAACTCCGCGGCAAATTAAAAGTCGCTACGGGAGCCGCCCAGGAAGAACTGGTAAAACTTGCTTTGGCCGAACACCTAATTGCGCAACACATCAACGGCAAACGCATCGTCAAAATAATTTATGTGCCTGACAAGTTGCTGAATCTCGTGGTTTCCTAGATTGCCGTGCAGGTGTACTTACAAACACCGAGTCGCAGGGGGTTCGGGGGTTTGTACTTAAAAGCTCCGAGTTGCAGGGGGTTTGCGGGTTTGTACTTACAAACCCCCGAGTTGTAAAAGAGGGGAATCGCCGATGGCGGAAATCCAAATCGGAACGAAAATGCAGCAGGAAAGCAGCAAACCAAAATCCGAACTCGGCGGCATTGTCGTGCTCGATTTTGGCGGCCAGTACACCCAGTTGATTGCCCGGCGCATTCGCGAACAGCGCGTATTCAGCGCCATCTTGCCATGCACTTCGCGGGTGGAAGAGATTCTGGATTACGAGCCCGCGGGCATTGTCCTCTCCGGTGGTCCCAGCTCCGTTTACGATGCTGGCGCGCCAATTTGCGATCCGGGAGTTTTATCTACCGGAGTTCCGGTCCTGGGCATCTGTTACGGTATGCACTGGATCACCAATGTTCTTGGCGGCACGGTGGAAGCTGCCGGACGCCGCGAATACGGTCGCGCGGAATTCTGCGCCGACGCCGATGGCTCCTGCGGCAAGCTTTTTGACGGTTTGCCCCGCACTTCAAAAATCTGGAATAGCCACGGCGACCACGTGCGTGCACTTCCGCACGGCTTCCGTTCCACCGGATTGACGGAAAACTCCATTGCCGCAATCGAGAACCACGAAAAAAAGATTTATGCCGTCCAGTTTCACCCGGAAGTGAAGCACACGGAGCAGGGAACGGCCATCCTGCGAAACTTCCTTTTCTCCGTATGCAAAGCCGAGCCCAAGTGGAGTGGTGCGGCCTTCATCGAGGAGACCGTCGAGGCGGTTCGAAAGAAGGTCGGCAATAAGCGAGCCATTTGTGCCCTAAGCGGCGGCGTGGACTCCACCGTTGCCGCGGCGCTCATCCATCGCGCCATCGGCGACCGGCTCACGAATGTCTTCGTAAACAACGGCCTGCTGCGCAAAAACGAGTTCGAAGAGACTCTTGAAATGTACCGCCGGCGACTAGGCCTGAACGTTATAGGCGTAGACTCTACCGACCGGTTCCTGGGCCAGCTCAAGGGCATTTCTGACCCCGAAGAAAAGCGCAAAAGGATCGGCAGGGAATTCATTGCTGTCTTTGCTGAAGAAGCTCAGCGCCTGACCCGCGAGGCTGGACAAGAAGCGATCGGCTTCCTCGTGCAGGGCACCCTGTACCCGGATGTTATTGAATCGGTGTCGGTTAAAGGCCCATCCGCAACGATTAAGACCCATCACAATGTAGGCGGCTTGCCTCAGAATATGCCCTTTGCATTGATCGAACCGCTTCGCGACCTCTTCAAAGATGAAGTCAGACGTATTGGCCGGGAACTGGGTTTACCGGATGAGATATTGGTGAAACATCCGTTTCCGGGCCCAGGTTTAGCCGTACGGGTACTAGGCGAGGTGACGCCCGATCATTTAATGTTGCTGCGTGAAGCGGATGCCATCGTCAGAGAGGAGATCCGCAATTCTGGGTTCTATGAAAAGACTTGGCAGGCCTTCGCCGTCCTGCTGCCGGTGCGAAGCGTAGGGGTTATGGGCGACGGCCGAACCTACGGCCTCACGGTGGCGGTGCGGGTGGTGAACAGCGACGACGCGATGACCGCGGATTGGACCCGGTTGCCCGCCGAAGTGCTCGAGCGGATTTCGACACGCATCGTGAACGAGGTCACGGGTATCACCAGAGTCGTGTACGACATTACGTCGAAGCCGCCAGGAACGATCGAGTGGGAATAAAGGAACAAAAAACGAAGAAGGCCGCAGCGCGAACTTGCGGCCTTCAGATAAAGGCTAAATTGGATGATACCTGAGACAAAAGCGAAAAAAGATTATCTGCCGGCGACCTTTTGCGCCATATACAGAATAAGCTTTCGATCGTCTTCGTCGGACTTGCTCAACAAGCGGCGAAGCTTGTTCAGGAACCGGGCGTCCTTGCCTGCACTGCCCCAAGCAATGTCGTCACCTGACTTACGCTTTGGGAGATTTGGCAATTGAGGTGGTTCTTCGCCGTCGTAGAACAGTTGATAGAGAGGCACTTCGAGAGCACGAGCCAGTTTTTCAAGTGTTTCGATGGCCGGAACTGTATGGCCATTTTCAACACGCGAAATATAACAACGAAGCAACCCGGTACGTTTCTCGATATCGCCCTGGGAGAGTTTCTTTTCTTCGCGCAGAGCGCGAAGGCGGTCACCGATAATCATGCAGGCATTATTCCATATAGATAAGAACTGAAGCAAGCATAAACTGATAGTGGACCACATGAAACGCCTGTTGCGGCTTGCTGCCGACCTTGCTCCCGAAGAGCACGGTACGAAAGAACAACGAAACCCGGGAACGATGGCACACGTCACAAAGATTGAAGATGAGCAGCGTCCCGGCGGCCAAACGGCTAACGCGGACGCTAAACCTGCCACACTTGGCAGCGTCGATGAGCGGGCTATGGTCCGCCAGGCGCAGAAGGGCGATAAAGCGGCGTTTGAGACCCTGGTTCATCGCCACCAGCACAGAGTCTTTGCGGTAGCAAGAGGCATTCTTAAGCGCCAGGAGGACGTGGAAGACGTTGCGCAACAGGTTTTTGTCAAGGCATATTTTTCGCTAAAGCGATTCGATCAGCGAGCGGCTTTCAGCACCTGGCTCTACAAAATTACGGTGAACGAATGTTGGGATTTACTCAGGAAGCGAAAGGCCCGGCCCCTCGTATATGAGTCGGATTTCAGCGAAGAGCAGTCCCGGCAATATACCGATACGGAGCGGGAAACCACCAAAGGACCGGATACTAGCGACCGCATGGCCATGCGTGAACGGCTGGAAAGCATGCTTGGCCAATTGGACAAACGTGATCGCGCCATGCTGATCTTGAAGGAAGTGGAAGGGTTCTCGGTCGAAGAAATTGCGGATTCCATGGGTTTGAATGCCAATACAGTGAAGGTTCGGCTGTTCCGTGCGCGGAGACGCATCGTGGAATACAGCCGGCGCGAAAAAAAATAGCAGTTCGCTTCTAGTAGAGCAGAGAGGGTCAGGAGGTCAAGATATGCGGCTGATTTCTGGCGGACACGAAAGTGAATGTGCGGAGTTTCATGATGCGCTTGAGCGTCTTTCGAGCGTGGAGGAAGCTGATACCCTCGATGCCGTCACGCTGCAGGCTCTTGTGGCTGGATTGCCGGAACGTGCGCGCCAGCATGTAAGCGCGTGCAGCGACTGCCGTAGCGCCGCCGACGAATGGTTGCAAGTTCGCGGGATGTTTCAACACCAGGACACTGGCGCGCAGCCGGGACCGTATTTCCTGGCTCGCGTAATGGCGGCCATCGCGGACCGCGAAGCGGAACTGGAAAAGGGCTCGCAGACTTGGGCAGCCGTGCCCCGTCTGGCGTCCCGGCTTTCCATACTGGCTTCGCTGACCCTGCTAGTTGCTGGAAGCTGGCTCTATCAGCATCCTCGTAATGCCACCGTGGCTGGCGTTAGCGCCACGCAGAGCGGCGAAGGACTGGTGGAAGGCAGCAACAGCACTATCCAGGACGACTTCCTGCTCAACCCGGCGGATAGATAGAATGACGACCGAACCCACGATTCGACAAAAAGCTACCCTTTGGCTGGCAATCGTCTTCGTTCTGGGCGCTGCACTGGGCGGCGTGTTGGGTTATGCCTTCGCGCACCGCAGTTATGCGGCCGAACCGGCCGTCCTGAGCGCCGAGGCCAGGCGCGCACAGAGAAAAGAAAAACTGACGCATGATGTTGGCTTGAGTCCGGTTCAGCAAGAACAGGTAGCGAAGATCCTGGATCAGGCGCAAGGTGAGTACCAAGCGGTGCACAAGGTTACAGATCCCCAGATCGAAGCGGTGCGGCAGAAGACCCGGGATAAGATCCGGGCCGTATTGACTGACGATCAGAAACCGAAGTTTGAAGAGTTCCTGCGCCAACTGGACGAGGAACGCAAACGCAACGGGCACTAGCCGTCACCGACCGTCCCAATTCCATCGAGTTCATTCCGGGAATTAATGCCTAAGCAGTGGGTTGGAGAATTTGTTGTCAGGGCGCAGCAGTGCTCCGCCCTAGCTTGCCCGCGCGGATGATTTAGTCTTTTTTTGCGAACAATTTGCGAGTGGTCGTGCCAGCGCCGTCCATAACCCCCGTCAGCGCCTTCTGCAGAACGTAAGCTAAAAGGGAATGTCTTCGTCGGATATTTCCGGCCCGGAAACTCCACCACCGCCACCCTGACCTGCAAAATCGTCCGCCGGCCCGGCTTGATCGTGTTCTTCCGCGCGTGATCCGCCGCCCATTGCTCCAGCCCCAGCGCCATCTCCGCGCCCGCCCAGCATGCGGAAATTCGTTGCGACGATTTCAAAACTGGTGCGCTTTTGTCCTTCCTTGTCCTGCCATTCACGCGACTGAATTCTTCCTTCAATGAAGATGAGAGATCCCTTTCTCAAATATTGCTGTGCGATTTCCGCCTGTTTGCCCCACACAACAATTTTGTGCCATTCGGTGCGTTTCTGCCGGTCGCCAGCTTTGTCTTTGTATGTTTCGTCGGTGGCGACGGAAAAATTGGCCACTGCCTGGCCGCCGCCGGTATAACGCGTCTCCGGATCGCGGCCAAGACGTCCGACCAGAATTACTTTATTCACTGACATGAGCACTCCCCCTGAATCGGTGAAGATAGCACGCCGAGAATAAAAAGTGAAATTGATGAAGAGTAGAGTAGGTGAATAGTGAATGGAGAGGACGCGACGACACGCCGGCAGACAAAGACCCGCACGCAACACCAGCGAGGGGCACCCGAAGCATCGGAAGAAGTCGTGAATGGTCCAGCGTAAAGACCGATTGAATCTCCGGTGCCGCTGCTTACTCGAATTGTTTTCGGAAGGCGGCAAATTGTGTTTGCAGATCGGCGATTTGGCTGCGCAAGTCCGCGACTTCGGCGGCAAGGGCTTCGACGCGTTCGTTGGATGGAGGAGGCACGGCGTTATTGTCGCGTGCCGTAATTGCATGCGCCGGAGCGGACGGTACAACTGGTGGCGTGTCGCCCAGAAGATGTGCGCAGCGGGCTTCCTTCGTGCCTGGTTGCCGCGGCAGGACCGTCACCAGAGGCGGATCGCGCTTTTCCAGGCGGCTCAGAGCGGAATGTACGCTCTCCAGGTCTTCAAAAGCGTGCATCCGCGAAGCGTGCGTTCGCAGTTCACCGGGAGTTTGCGGCCCACGCAGCAGCAACTCGCAGAGGATGGCGATCTCCGGCCGGTAAAAATTGAAAACGTCCTGAAGACGGTGCTCGAATTTGGTAACGCGGCTGTCTGTAGAGCTGACCGATCGCACCAGAGATTGATATTCGAGATGGTTGAGAGCTTTTCGGATTTCGCTTTCTTCCAATTGCATAGCGGGATGGCGATTTGATTTCTGATTGCAGGCGTTGGTGAGAGCGTTCAACGAAAGGGGATAATATTCCGGCGTGGTGATTTCTTTTTCGATCAGGGCGCCCAGAACGCGAGCCTCGATGGGTGTCAGTGTAAGCTGCATGTTTTTGGTCTTGTCGAACCAGCGGATTTCACGAG